>CAAGKR010365505.1_pt1 | contig 42481 bp, 45 predicted proteins | sample 2556971 | NCBI WGS metagenome assembly CAAGKR01 (sample SAMEA5207829, study PRJEB30636) | soil metagenome | biome: forest; feature: boreal; material: soil | place: USA | collected 2011-09 | depth 1 m | reverse complement strand
ACGCGCCCATCGCGAATCAACAATCCGCCGATAAACTTTGCGGTGTTGATTGCGATCGCAAAGCAGACCCCTTGCCCGGGAAAGACCGCCGTGTTCACGCGATGACGTGTCCGTCGGCCGTTACGAGCGGGCCGCCCGAGTTACCGGGATTCAGCGCAGCGTCGGTTTGAATGACGTTGTCGATTAACCGGCCGAAACGCGCGCGCAGCGAGCGTCCGAGCGCGCTGACGACGCCGGCCGTTACCGTGTATTGCAAGCCGTACGGATTGCCGACGGCCACGACCAACTGTCCGGGCTGCAAAAGCGAAGAGTCGCCCAAGCGCGCTGCGGTGAGATCGGTTGCGTCGATGCGCAGCACGGCGAGATCGGTGTGCTCGTCGGCGCCGACCAGATCCGCTTCCAATTCACGGCCGTCCAAAACCGAAACGGAGAGGTGTTGCGCGCCTTCGACCACATGCGCGTTCGTTAGCACCAAACCGTCCGGCGTAAAGACGAAGCCCGAACCGTTCCCGCGTTTTCCGGCGGCGCGCGCTTCAATCGCCACCACGGCCGGGCTGACCGTGCGGGCGGCGTGCGTTACGGCTTGGGAGTAAGCATCCAGCGGCTCCGGCCGTTCATTCACCACAAACATCGTGGCCCCAGAAACCTTCGAGTGAGGGCCGAAGTTTCAGGGGAGGGCTCGCGCAGATGCGCGAATCGGCCTCGGTTCATCGCCCAGATGGCGGAATTGGTAGACGCGCTGGTTTCAGGTATCAGTGGCCGCAAGGCCGTGGGGGTTCGAGTCCCTTTCTGGGCACCAAATCCATGCTGTACCCCGTTTATTCGGATTTTTTTTGAAACGGAAAACACTGGATCCGAATTCTCTTGAAACGGCGAATCTCAAGGCTGCTAAAAGTCCTTGAGCGCTCGGGGAGTCGAGAGCATTGCGGAAACCCCTTCACTGAAGGGCCTCGTCGTCGCCACCCTCAAGATTGGGCCGCGATCCGTTCATCGGAGGTAGCACCGGTGGCGGCGAGACCCGGCGCTTGGGCCTGAAGGCCTTATCATCGCTGAAATTGGTGATGCGATCGTCGTACTCGCGGCCCAGTGTGATCAGCCGGCGCAGGTTGTTGGTTATTGCTTTGGCCAGCATCTCATTACGCTGCGCCACGCCGACTCGCTCCTGAGCGATGATTCGATTAATGGACAGACGTAATCGTTTGACCGGCTTTGGAACCTTTTCTTTGGGATCGAACGGGTACCTCAGCAATTCAAAGCGCGCCAGTTCCCAGCGGCGACGACGCAGCTTGACGTGCCCGTTCTTGCGCTTTTTCTGAGAGAATACTGCTTCGATTTTGGGGCGGAGGCGATAGAACCGCCGAACGACGGAAGGGCACTTCTTGATCAACCACGCCAGAAAACGAAGTTGATCGGTGTCCGAAGATTCGGGTTTGGTATTTTTTTTCGGCATCACTATTAGGAATTTTTCGAAACGCTGTGCCAATTGGAAGTTCTCGTCGTCGTAATAGCCTTTATCGCATAGGACCAGATCGAAGTTGCAGTTTGCAAGGCATCTATTAAAAAGCAATTCGAAGTGCTCGTTATCGGCTGTGCCTTCGCCGACCGACAGCGTTGTCGAGAGCCCGTATATTAAGCCAGATATAGCACCGACAGCAGGATTCGCCTTGATGAACGTTCTCTTGCGAGCCGGTTTTGCGAAACCGCCCTGTTGTGCGTGCAGCGCCTTGTTTTTGGCGCTATGGTTTTGGTCGTCGTGATTACTCTGCATTGCGGTCTCCTTCGGCCTTTGTGGCCTGACGTCCATATTTCTGTTCCATCCAATTTTGTCGAGTGGTCGTTCCGTAGCCGCTGCCATCTAGCATGATTGCGAAATCCAAGTTACGACCCGGTCTCGACGTAAGGACAAGGAACTCTTCGAAGACCCGGGCCAGTTCGGGCTCGCCCGCAACCTCCGAAAGCGTATTCCAATGAGGCATATCTTCGTAGATCCAACCCAAACGGCGAAAATTTGGATCTGCCGCCAATTGCTCGCGCAGGTCCTCATATGTCAAGTTGTAGGCCACTTTTAACAGCAACGCATACGCGCACGCGCCAAGCGGGACACGAGGCCGGCCGCGCTTTGAGGTGCGAGGTCGAGTGTCCGTTACCGACTTGGATAGCTCGTATGCAAGCTGCCGAAGGCGCATTGGTGTTTCACGTAGCGCTTTTTTCTTGCGCGTCGTCGGAGCATCACCGGTAGGATAAACATCCTCGGTTGGGTACAGTCGTCTCGCAACTTTACCGCCGGTCGGATCAGGGAGACCATGACGGCGACAAAAATCGCCGACGTGCTTGCATCCTTGGCGGCGATTTGTTCTGTACGCCGGGCACCCGCAGGTGATCCCACTCTTCTTTCGCTGGACTTTGTATTCAGCGCCGAAGTCATCGCTCATGTAGTAGCAAATATCCGCGCTGTCTTCTCTGTATTCGAACGTTCTGGTTTCGGTTGTCGCTTCGGGCTCGGTGCCGATTACATAGTTTGAATTTCTTGAATCGGACGAACTGGTGGGTTGCACGTCCTCAATCAATTCCGGCAGGAGCTGAATAGGTTCGGTAATGCCGGAATCGCGTATCTCCCCGACGAGTTGACGTCTTTGCTCTCGATTCATTGCGAGCCGCCTTTCCCGCGGCGTGAACGCCGAAAGGCACGTTTTAGCTGGGCGATAACCAAGCGATCCGCGTCAGGAATCAGGAATTCTCTGCCTTTCCGAATTGCATAGCCGGCGTGGATGAGATAGCGGCGCTGCGCTCGTGCGATTTCCAGATGGCGACAGTTCGGGAAATATGCGCATGCACACGTCCAGTTTCGCAGGTTCACGAGGAACGGACGCGCGTCGCCCGTATCGATCGCGTACCAAAAGTCTTGAGAGACGTTTGATGCGCGTGGGCGATTTGTGAAGTCGCCGCTGAATGAGTCGGGTTTAGGTTTGGTTAGCATTTTAGTGCTCCTGTCTGTGCCACAGGTGCACTATCACTTTTGATAGTACACTTGCAGCGCCGCATTTGCGGTAGGGACCGTCGGGATCGCCGGTGACGTAACGCTGCCCGGTCTCGACGGTTTCCGGAGCCAGTCATGGCCCGAAATCATTTAAGGCCGCCTTCATCGGCGCCGCGCCATTCGCGCCGCTCGATGATCATAGTTTCTAAAGTCTTCAAAACGTCCGTCGGAATGTCACGGCCGTGTTGCACCAACATCTCGGCGTGGAAGACGTCCAACTCAAGAACTTTTGCGAATTGGTGCACGGTAAGTTCGTATCGCCGCAACATGGCAGTGATTGGATTGACGGCGGTGTTCATTAGAGCGCTCCCTGCGTCGCGCGATGGCTTTCGCGTGAACCGCCCAGTTCGACGAAGTGATCAGCAGGTAAAATTTTCTTACGATCAGGACGCATGTCGTAGCGCTCGCTTTTCAAGTTCACGGCTAATCGCAAGCAGCGTATCAGGATCCATGTGACTGAAATATCGTGGCCCGCTTGGCTCTTGCGCATCCTTGAGGATGAATTGCAGGTAGGCCGAATCGATAGCGGACATCGGCTTGCCGGCGTACTTCCCGAATCGCATTACCTTAATGTCTAGGGGGCTCGCGGCATAATTGGCGATATCGTCAAGCGTCGCGTACGGCCGGATGCCCTGGTAGGCCACCATCTGGCGGTGAAAGAGCATCCCGCACGCGATTGCATCGTACTCAGCACGGTGAGGGCGGCCGTCTTTCGGCAAGAACCGATCGAGGCGCAGCCATGAAACAAGAGCGCCGCATGAGTGACTCGTCAGTTCCGGCCAAAGGTGGCGACTCAAGCGGCACGTGCAGACCCAAGTGCGATCGCGGAGAACCGGCAATTTGTTGCGATCAAAATCCGCGAAATGCGCGACGACGATCTCATCGGGTCGAATGAAAGCCTCGAGGATTGCGTCGACGGTGGCGCGAGTGGGTGCGTTCTGAATATCCTCTGCGTAGATCCCATGCACCGCGCTAGCGGTTGGGTTGATCGGGCGAGTGGGCCGCACCGTGGTGACGTACCGATCGGTGATGGACCCATCGCGAAAACGCAGCACCGCTACCTCGATGACCTCTGCATCGGCGGTTTTGTCACCCGTCTCGGTATCCAGAGCAAGGTACTGCGAGTTTGCGAGGGTGTCCGGCCGTTGCGCTGGTGTGCCGCAATTGGTTGTGGTTCTATCAACGTGGATGGTCGCGATGTCCGTCATGGTCTCTCCCGGTCGGTGTGTTATCAATAATAATATATTATCTAAGATAATATAGCAAGCTCCGGGTCGCTTTGTGCCTAAAACGGCGTTTTTGGGACCCGGTAAATCGCCCGGGATGCGTCGAACGCTCCCCTCGATGGGAAGCGTGAAAGTTAGCGCGTTACAGTGCGACCGCTGCGGGCATTTGTGGCTTCCGCGAAAGCCGAGCGGCTCAGGCCGGCCGAAGCGCCCGAAATTCTGCCCAAAGTGCAAGAGTCCGTACTGGGACAGGGGTCCGGCGCACCAGGCGTCAGCAGCGCGCCGGACGCGTTGACCGGCTTTCTCGGATCCCCAAAGGGCCGATGCGGCAGCAAAAACAAATGCAAAAGCGCTCTCACTTTGGAGACGTAAGCGTAACTGCGACAAACATGTAAGCAGGGGCATGCATCCAGCATAGCCGTCTTGCGGCAGGCCTGGCGCGCCGAAATGTGCCAATTTCGGTACTTGACATGGACGGAACGCCTGTGCCTAAGGGATTACTGATCTGGAAGCCGCCGAACGAGCGTGGCCGCCATCGGAGCTGGAACGATTTGGTCGGAGGCTACCGCAGCTTCCACACATTTCAACGGTTAACGACAACGAACAAGTCTAAGGACGGCCGCGTCCACGTCAACGATCTTGTCGCGGCGCTCGTCCGGCAAGATACAGCAGTGCCCACGGATTCTTTGGCAAGCATCAAGCGTTATCGAATCGATCGCGTTCCGCCACCGGACACCGCGTGGCGCATCGGAGAAGCGCTTCGAGAGTGTGGTGTGCCTTGGGCCAGCGGCATCTTCGCGCTGATTGCGTGCGGTCACATTGGCGATGCGATAGCGATCGTCTCGCTTTGGTTGATGGAGCAAAAGAATCCACGACGCCACCTCGATCGGGCGTGGCACATGATTGCCCTCGGCCCTGTGCTCGCCGACCAAAACATCCTTGATAATGTCCCGGGGCTACTCGAGCAACACGTGCGCGCTCGTCGGATAGATGCAACGCTCGTCAATAGGATTCTTCATAAAGACCTCGGTGAACTCAAGAGTCATAAAACGCAAACGGAATTAGAGTTCGTGAGTAGCGGAGACGTGAGGGCTTACGTCGAGCGAGAACTCGCAAAGGATGCTTGGGCGGATTACGCGCGGATAGCACAACGCTTCAATGAAATAGCAATTGAATGGCTTGCGTGGAAGCAGCGCGACGTTTCGAAGTTGCATTACGTGATACGTGGCGCCGTGACAATGTCCGAAGCGGCAGACATTCGAATTTTTGCTCGAGAATATTCGGCGATCGGAACGTTTGCGCTGTTCCTAAGGACGTTTGACATTGAGGCATCTCTCGGGCTAAAGCCGGAGCGCCATGAACCCATCCGCCTTCCATATCCGCGACCGATCGCCGATCGATACTTGGCAGATCGATATTTGAAATCATCAGACTAAGTCCAGCGAGGCCACGCCCTAGCGATGGCCTCACCGGAAAATAAATTAAACGAAGATCTAACAACCCAGGCGTTTCGCCGTATCAGCTACTATCCTGACTTGCCCCAGTTGCGAATCATGGATTCTTGGACGCTGGCTGTAGTTGAACGCCGGCGCATGCATCTTTTCGCGCCAGAAATCCCTCGTGATTTGCAACCGTTTAATCGATTTCGCCTGATTCGCAAAGACATACGGCATAATCTTGACATCAGTCCAAAGAAGTTTGACGCGGTGACAGCGGCAGCTGCGATCGCACTTTCCGGGCGGCATTTCGAGAAAGCGTTCGATGCGAGCAAACGCCGCATCCTCAACACGCGCGCAGGAAAATGGAGCTTACGGCAACTCGGAAAATCGCTCTTGAAAGTTAGTGGAGGAGAGATCGTCGATGCTTATTTTGACCAGCCAGATGCTGCGGCTTTGATCGTCACAGGCTATAACTGGAGGCTTAACCAAGAGATTTCATCGACAATCGTTGAAATGAGCAAACTGGCGAAAATACCGAAGGATGTCATCCCCTATACGCAAGCGGCCATTACGTCTGCGCGGATGACCGCAAGAGAAGCCAAGCAGCACGAAAGCCTCCTACGCAGCATACGAAGAGCGCTCAGAAATGGCGACAACTTGCGAGATGTGGACGACTATGAACAAGTGGCGCGTGCGGTTGTTCGCGGTTAGGTCCAATGCAACCGAAAAAACAAGGTACACGTCTAAGAACTCAACTATAGGGAACCGTATTCGCAAAGCCCGTAAGAAGCACCAAGGTGTGCGTTACAAACCAATCGCGGATCCCGCCAAGCAACTTCGAGTGGGTGGAATAAACCACGCAGATCGCTCGAACTCGGATCTCTGACCGCAGCCAGCTCTCCATCTAAAAACGCCCGCGCAACTTCTACGGAAGGTTCTAAAAAGAGGTTCTACCTGGTAGGCGCTCCGATTTAGGTTGCTGCATTTACGGCGTCACGCGCATGATTGAACCTTGTTCCGACTCCGTTATCCATAGCGCGCCGTCTGGGCCAACCACCATGTTGTACGTGCTCGTGTTCGCCGGCAGAGGGTAAAGCGTCAATGCGCCTGAGGTTGTCATCCGACCAATCTGTGAGGTTGGTGTAGCGATCAAGAACCAGAGCGCCCCATCCGAACCGCTGACGATACGCCGCGGCTCGTTAATCGCATCGACCTCCGGAACCAAGTATTCGGAGTACGACCCTGCAATAGTCATTCGGCCGAGGTAACCGCCAAGGTAGCCATTGCCGCCCACTGGACTAGCAGTAAACCAAAACGCACCATCTTGCCCAAGAGCGAAGCTCTCATGATTGCCGCGCGTCAAGATGTTGTCGGGAAACTGAGTGATTGCGCCAGAAGTGGTGATGCGCCCAATGCCGGCACCGGTGAATTCCGTAAACCAAAGCGCGCCGTCCGGACCGACCATTATGTCGCTTGGAAGTTCGCTGCTCCCCAACGGAAACTCGGAGATCGCTCCTTGCGTTGTGATCCGGCCGATTTGAGACGAGTTCGATTCGGTAAACCACAATGCAGCATCCGGTCCCGCTACGATACCTAGCGGCGCGCTTTGGGGCGTAAGCCCTCCATATTCCGTCACTACACCCGCAGTCGTGATTCGTCCAATCTTGTTTAACGGAAAGGGAAGCTCTGTGAACCACAGCGCGCCGTCCGGGCCAGCAGTGATGCCCCACGCCGCGGACCCTGCGGGCAGAGGATAGGTAGTCAGGGCGCCGCCCGTGGTGATGCGTCCCACCTTGTTTTGGCCTAATACACTAAACCATAGCGCACCGTCAGAGCCAACCGTAATCACGTTCGGAATTCCATACCCAGGCGGGAGAGGAAATGCCGTAACATGCAGAGTCCCTGTCGTTGTCACTGGCGAAATCGGTGCCGGCGGCGATCCTGGTAACGAACTGCTCGACCCCGCGCCGCACGCGGCTAGCGAAATGAGTGCTGCAAAGACCAATGGGAAGCGTGACAGCCGGCCACTCACATCCATCCCGCGCGCTTCTAGTGTCATGATTTCCTACCTTCAGGCGTTTTGAGGCAAAGGTGAGATCGGAAGACAAGCAAACGGCGAAATCATGTTTGCCGTGAGATTCTTAACAGGGACACAACGCGCGGTGCGAATGTGTACGGGCGCTGCCCTTATTGCACTCGTGCCCACGGCTTGCATCGCTAGCGGCCGAATCACAAGCATCGTTCTAAGCGTCGGGAGTTGTGGCGGCGGCCCATGCGAGGCCTACCAAATAGCCCTTTCTCCAAACAATACCTACTCGTACACGATCTATCCGCATCGACGGGTCTTTACCGGCAACGCTGATTTCTCCGATGCGGCTCGAAGGCTAGTCGCAACCCCGTTCTTCAGGCAAAACAATCCCGAAACCGGTGGTCATGGAAACTGGCCCGACGAGATCACGATCTACACTAAGGTCGATGGCGGAGCCCGCCAAATCTCGGTGATTCCGAAAGATGCGAACTACGCGATATACCGAGCCTTTGCGCAAGCCGTCTCGGCACCGGTTCAGAGGGACGTCGCGGCCCAACGAGATCGCGAAGAGCGCACGTTGCGCGATCCATCGGCGCTGCTCAGCGTATCGGTGCAGCACTCGCCACTGTTGCGTTGTGGTTTTTACAAAGCCCTCTTCAAAAACACCGGCACCGCGGCAATCGAGTATATGCCTCCGTATCTGTTTAGTGTGAGCGCGCGCCTTCCGGTGCGTCGCTCCATCGCCGCGCACATTAGGTTCGACACGATCAAAGATGTCGTCAAGCGCGATCGCGTGGCTTCGCTGTATGAAGACTATCCCACAATTGGCGCGGATCAGCCGTCCCTGAATGTCGTGCTCCAGTACAAAAACAGCACCTACTCGATAAAGGGCAACGAACCGAAATTTTGGCCCGCGAACTTGCGAGACTTCGTTTCTGCAGTCGATAGCGTGGTGCTTCATCAGATTCCCAACGGACGCAGCACGTGCTCGGTAAGATCGACGTACCTTCGCCGACTTCCAAAAACTTAGACCTGCAGCAAGAGCGGAAATGAGCGCAGAGCGGTTACCCAACTAAATCAAGCGCCGCTAGGGCCAGTTACTAGCGCGAAAAAGGCTACAGCCAGTAGCATTGCTTTCGTCTTGTGCATCGGCACGCTCTTCGTGCTCTTGGCTATCGGCAACAAGGTATTGCCAATAATGCTACACGGTTCTTCGCACATAGCTCGGCTTGCGCTCGAAACGCTGTTCGCAATCGTAACACTGACGCCCATAGCGATCTATTCACAGCTATTTCCATCGGATTGGTGGACGACGATAACGGGGTCGGTCAGGCTCAGGATTTTGGACGTGTTGCTCCTTGTGGCGCTCATCGCGTTCGGAAGCGTCTTATTTCATCACAACTTTCTGCGCTCTCTTGCTCACGCGAGCCCATCCGTGGTCGCCTTCGGCTTTGTGCTAGCACTTGCCGAAGAGATAATCTGTCGTGGGTTCATCCTGTTCGAGTTGCGTCGTCGTCTTGGGAGCGTTCCATCCGTTGTCGCCCAAGCAGTAGCATTCACCGCTTTCCACGTTCCGGACTTTCTGTTGTTGTACCATCAGCTGCCTTTACGACTTCTGTTTTACATCTTTATCGCCGGCATCGTTTGGGGCGTTGTCGCCTTGCGAACGCGTTCGGTTTGGCCCAGCACCGTTGGACACCTCGTGAACAACATAGCGCTGAGTATTTAGCGCTCGCGCTCGCACGTGCGTCTATTTGTTGAAGGTCACCTTAAAAAGATATCGCCCCGCGACCGGCTTACAGTCAACCATGCGCGGCGCATATTTGGATTCCTTAGCCGCGCGTAGTGCCGATTCATCAAGAGCCAGCACGCCGCTTGACTCGATTACTTGTTCGGCTGTAACGCGACCGCTGGCATCAAGAGAAACCATTACTTCAGTTCGAGCCGGCCCGTTCGCCATTTGCAAGGCGGAAAACGGGAAGTTTGGAGGAACCATCGTTGTGACCGTGGCGTAACGCGTACACGAATCCGGGCTTGCGGCGCCAACCACGCTGGCCGCGAAAATAACCGCAAATGGCGGAATGAACCGAATCAGAGACGACGACTATGATCTCTGCGGACGGTACAGTGGCAACCTTTCCGGAGGGCTGCAGCCGGATCGGCCCTCGGCCCGGAGACAACAGACTGACATCGCCTGCAAAGGGCACACCAGAATGCTGCCCGATAGACCGGCTAGATAGCAAGACTTGGCATCCCGATGCAAAGCAACAGGCGATCCGACCTTATCTCAAATCGAAGTCTCTTGCACACTTCACGAAATACCAGATGCACACGGAAAGGGGCTTTCACGAACGCCGGCGGGTGCCACCTTCAGCCTGGGAGCGCCACAAACAGCATGGACCGTAGTTTCGAACGACATAACGGTATCTACTCCGCCCAGTCGATTCCCTTGAGATCCTGTCGCAGCCATTCATACGCGATATGCCGAGCCGGTTCATCTTCAAAAATGCGAGTCCGTCCAACAGGACCGCGTAGAGTAATCCATCGTTCTGCGCCGGGCCGAAGTTTCGCGACATGTCTTCGTAGCGATTCAAATTCCTCAAGCGTTATCTCGGGAACCGAATCAGCAACTATAACGGAAACCCTATTTGGCTCCGAAGCGAGAAGGGGCTGAAATCGCAAGCCGACGATCGGCCCGAACGTCGTTTCTGGACGCGGGGGAAGCAAAGTACACTCCAGGTGGAGCGGCATCAACTCGTAAAGGCTGAAGCGCTCCTTTAGCGCTGGAAACCATTGCGCGCAAAGTTGACGATATATCTCAAGCGCGGCATCATACACAGATTGAACGCGCCTGGCCAGCTGGTGATTCGAGTAGTCGCTCCAAACCCACGAACCCGTGCGTGCTTGGTCGGGACCCGGGTACGGGGGCTGCCATAGATCCGAGGCAACGTTCAGGCTCGCGAGGTGTCTTCGCAATTCATCGACGGTCGGTGAAGCATCCAGGTCGAAATTCTGCAGCCCATATAGTGGCGCTATCACGGCGTCGGGTGGGACGCCAGATAGGTTCTCTAGAATTTGGCGAATCTCTATTGGATCGCTAGACAAGGATCCTAATCCGTTAGAACGCAGCCACGTATACCACAGTCGCTCGCGTACATCGGCTTCAACCATCAGTCTCTTGTTATCAAGAACTCGTTTTAGTTCGTCACGGATACTGTCAAGCGTAAACCGCCATGCCCATGCGGCATTTGATTCACGTTGAGCTGAATAATGCGAACCAAGCAAAGTGTCCGGGTCGATATCCAAATTTCTCGTGGCCGGTCGGTCGTGATAGTGAACCTCTATGGAGCGTCCAACGACGCGCACGGTCATTGACGCTAACGTGCCATCTGCCGCGCGTGGCGTGAGATGCTCTAAGGGACGTAGTGCTCGTGACCATGTTTCAAACGCGTGTCGCAACTGAATTTCCGCTTCCGTTGCCGGTGGCAAGTCTGGACCGCCCCATCGTGCATGACTCTGAGCAGCGAGAACAATGGATGATGCTGCGATCGCCGGTTTACGCGAGACAAGATCAGTGCAAAGTCGGTCCACAACGTCCCTCGGACCCATCGCGATTGCCATCGCTATCGCGGTAACCCACGCGTCGGGACTGGTGGACGAAAGGACAGCATCGATTCCGGCCCCTTCTCGGAGCAAGGCCTGGGACGCAAACCATTCCGCGAATATCGGCAAAGCGAAAGCGACTCCGTTGTCGGTAACAACAACCAGACGCGTTTTCTCCAAGTCGCCAACACTCGACAGATCCTGTGGAGGGACCGGTCCGCCTCCGCGTCTTAGCATGTGCACTGCAAGTACTTGCAGCCGTCCAATCACGTCGGGCGCTGCGTCGAGATCACGGGTTGAACGGTTGACAAGCTCCTGAATTAGCTCCGTCTCCTTGTGCCATTGTCCGGTCCTGTTCACAGATAGAAGAGAGCCGTACAGCACCGAAAACAGCGGTTGCTTTAGCGCCTCATGCAATCCAGAACTAAGCGAGGAAACTAACATGCCAGCGTTATCCAAATTGGAGAATCGCTGAACCACTGCGCGAATCTCACTGCTACTTAACGGCGGCACCTTCACCGATTCGTCGTTATTTGCTAGTGACGCCACGTGCGGTCGCCCGGTTACAATACAAGTGCTGCTCGGTAGAGCGTTGATAAGTTCTCGCACTTCATTCAACAAGACCGATGGCGATATGATACTAGGTTCGTCCAAGCCATCGACAATAAGGGCAATCCCAACCTTAGTGATGTCACCGAGTGGCTGCGCGGTCGAACGTACCAGCGCCTCTATGCTTGTTGCGACGTCGCGGGCCCTAACGAACACTGGAATCGGGGAGCCGGCGTTTTGCAGCCAATGGTTCACAGCGGTTTGGTGCTTACGCTCGGCGATTAGCGATTTGCCTGAGCCGATTATCCCGTCAATGACGCGGACCGGAGAGTTCGCAAAATCGATTGAGAGGCGGTCTCCAAACGTACTGTCGGCCGCTAATCTCTGGGCGGTGGAGTACTCTACGCCCAAAGATTGCAAAGCACTGATTATTCTTGCGTAGGATCGCCGCAATAAAGATTGGGCGAAACGGATCCTCACAGACTCTTCCGTTTCCGATCCAAGAGTATCTGCCCGAACAGCGCGGACAAAGAAATCGTCGAGAGCCTTCCCACACGCCTCATCCAGCGCCTCGACGCTAGCAACGGGTTTCCACTTCGCATGCGTCCCGATCTCGGATAGTAAGTCGGCGGCCTCTTTTCCCAAGTGATCGATACCAAGACAAAAGACAAACATTCTCTTGTTCGTTTTTAGGGCTTCCCGCACTTCGGCCGCGACTGGCGCAGTTACGGTGTTCGATGCGATGTATACAAACAGGTCGCATTCACGGACGTGTCTTAGGTAGCTGGCGTCCACCTCTTCGCTGCTAGCGGGAGTAAATTCAAATGCCCAACTCTCAAGGACTGCGCCTCGATTGAAAGCGCCGACCACGGCGTCACGAGCTGGTTGGAGTTCAGGTGTCATCACACTGCTAATGAACGCCCGTAGCGGTCGCTCCGCGTGTCTTTCTCGTGATATCATATCAATGGCATGAAATGTAGCGATGGGTTACGGCCTTCCCCTATGTTTAGTATACAGCTCAAGGTGATACTGATGCATGTCATCGCTATCGCATTCATTATCGAGGCGCGTCATGTGACAAGCCCTGCCTCTTCGGTAGGGACCGAACAATTTCGCGAACTCCCCTTGGAACCGATGAAACGTATTCCAATCCGGGCCAACGCCTTTTCGCGCGCCACTAAACCCTTCGTTCCAAGGTCGACGGCCAAATTCGTCGATTGAAGTAGATGTGCCGTCCCTAAAGACGGCGGTCATTTCGCCAGCATACATAAGGGCACGCGGATCGGGCATCAGCAGATAGCCGTCACCGTACCGATACCAGTCGGACTTAGAAACGTAATTGTCAGGATAGAGCCACTCCTCTCTCGCGGCGCCAATATATCTACTCGCCCGACTTTTGATAATAAAATTGATCTCGCGCACTTCTTGTTCGCTCAGATGGCGTAACGTCTGTATGTCCAGAATGCTGATCATGGCATCGCGAAAAGGATAAGGGTTCGGGCGCATTCCGGTTTCGGATTGATATGGGTTGCGCACCCACGAAAGATTTGTCAAAATCAAAATCTTTTCCAACGACAATGGAAATATCGTATGCGTCCCGTGCAGGCGTATGTCGGGATCGTCGTAGCCGCGGCACCATTGCGATTTTGGTCCGCACCGCCTGTTGTACACCGTGACGGGATGATCGGAGACGATAAATTTCGTCTCCGACTGTGAGGCATCCGCGATAAGCCAGACGCATTCAGCCCAAATCGAAGAATAGAGATCTTGAAGCCTCAGCATCAATCCCAAAATACCGTCTTTATCCTTTGCCTTGGCGGTTTCGCTCAGCCAGGCCAAGCCTTTGGGCGTGCGGAGTTTCTGTGTGCTCATGTACTTCAACATCTCTTGGAATGGTTTGCCGCCGTCCCAAGGGTGTGCAAAATTAGCGAAATAATCCACGGCTTTACGGCCTTGGGTGTCGATGGTGCCGAAAAACTGTTGCTCGATTTCCGTCGACTCAATGCCCCCGACTCGAGTCGTGTACAGGTCGCTCTCGAAAAAGCAGTGTTTGAAGCCCTGCCGGCGCGGATTTTTCCTAGGATGCCGTACTCCACGCGGATCCGAAAAAAACGTTGGTCTCAAATCCAAGTAGAAAAGCTCTTGATCTGTCTGACCAGGCGGCACGAAGCGCCTCTGGTACCACTGCGGCACATAGTGATTGTTACGATACCCAATCTTCATTGAGGTCACCGTACTCAGGTCGACCATTGTGAAGGTTTATTCGAGGTGCTACGCACCGTTCCCAACAGGCTATCTATGAGTGCAAGGATCGAGCGAGTCTGCTACAGCGCACGCCCACTTCACCCACTGATCGTCGCGATCAATTCGCGCGGCGTCGACATATTCGCGCAAGCACCTGGCCTGCGCCCACGCATCCGCCTCCTTCAATAAAGCTTCCACGCGCTCGCGCTCTTTGCGCCGGCGCTCCTCTACCTCCCAGCGGCGGATCTCTTCCAACTGACGCTGACGCTCCCACTCTGCTCGCTCCTCAGCCCGTTTTCTCTCTGCAGCCGCCGCCACGAACAATCCGACGATCACCTCGCGCAGCCGGCCCTCCAGCGGCTTCTCTTCGGTTTCGAGCCACTCGCGCCGGATCGGCGCATCGAAATAATTGTCGAACCGCAAGCGCAGCAGTCCGCTCGGGCGCAGCTCCGTTTTGTAGCCCTTCTCGCGGTGCCAGCCGTACTTCAAGTCGTCAGCATCTAGCGGAACGCGAATCTGCATCAGCTTCTCCGCGAGCGTCATCTCGATCGTCTGGCCGAGGATCGCGATCTCAAACTTGTGCTGATACTTGGCCGTGATCTTGGCACCGCGTTTCTCCAACTCGCGTAAGAGCACGCTGGCGATCTTGCGACGTCGAGATTCGGTTGCCGGCGTGAAGTTCGGCGGGCCGTAGCTCGGCTGACGCGCTCGCTCCCATGATGCAATGATCGGATGCGGTTTGGGCGATTGCGGCACGATGATCGGTTCTGCGTTTTGCTCGGCCTCGATCGCGGCGGCGATCTCCGGCGGAAGATCCGGCAACGTCTCGCGAGGCGGGGTGGGTTCGATGATCAGTTCCTCGCGTTGCCCCTGCGTCGGCGCGGGCAATGGCGGCCGTCGCACGCGCTTGCCGAACTGCAGCTTCGCCCAGTAGCCGCGCGGCGGCAGCGGGATTGCGTTGCGCCGGCAGAGCTTCGCCAGGCCGACGTCGGAGACGCCGAACTCCGGAGCGAGCTTGTGCATTGGCTTTGCCCACACCAGGGCGTAGAGTTCTGCGCGGGCGATCCTGCGAGGCGGTTGCTGTTTCTTCATCGCACACGCTTCATGAGATCGCCGAACCGCTCCCTCGACTGCAACGCCCTTACCTATGTGGTATAACTCTTGACAGTAGTTTAAGCAAAACCAGCAAAGGGACAAACGCCTCGCCACAATTCACAGGGTTCCACGATTCACTCGCTAGATGGTGGCAAGTGGTCGTATCAATCGCTCAGGCAACAGCAACGGAAGCCGTCCAGCTCCCGCTTCTTGAACGCTGGTCCAAATTTAACAAATCTATACAAGAGCAGTCCTTCAGTATTCCCGAGTGGAGAAATGTCCAAGAATCCATTCTAGCAGACGAGAAACTCAGCAATCAGATTGGACATGAAATCGGCAGCTATCTCTTCACCGCGAAGCAATTAACTTTGGATTCCATTGGCGGGGCCTTCGTCAACGAAGCCATAGTCACACTATTAGGCGATGAAAAACAACCAGTTGAATCCGAGCAGGTGCGCTTCGATAAGATCTACGAACCACTTGACGCCTACCTTGCGGCCGACACACTCAACTATGACGTCTTTGTTCCTCTGATAGGATTGGCGTGCGACAATAAACTCATACAGCTCGACGATGCCACGTCGATTGAACGAATGGAATCCAGCGATATTGCTCGCTTTCGAATCGGACTCGCGTTAAGCAACGCCGGTTTTTATGGGCAAATCGACGAAGACAACCTGCCGGACTTCTATCGATTCCGCCTACATGTGCGTCGAGATCTCCCGAAATTGATCGGCCCCGGACATTTCTCGCAAGAGAAAGCGCTAGAGTTCTACGGCGACGTCGAACAACGCACGCGCGATGCCTTGCGCAGCATCGCGGCGGTGACATTCTCTCGAGTCCTGCCGTGGCCGGCGCAAGTTAACGAACGTGGCTTCCTCCAGGTAGACACCAGGGGCATCACGCTTTCGCAACCCCAAACCGTCTTGAATCTGGTCAGCCCTGGCGCGACCATTCCCGCGAGCCAAGAGCCTTGGCTCATCAAAATGTGGGATCACCTTCGGCACGCGCAATTTAGCACTCACGAGACGAATCGGGCCATTGGACTTGCCCTCGACCGCCTTGCGATGCTCGGCGCAAACATTTCCAGGCTTCGCGAACAACTTGTTGACGCGGTGATCGCCTGCGAAGCCTTCTATACGCTGGGGCAGGCTAGCCAGCAAGAACTACGCTATCGCGTCGCGACGAACGCCGCGTTCTATTCATCTAAATTGGAAATCGGACTCGCGCCCCGCGCCGTATTTCAGCTTGTCTACGAGGCGTATAATGTGCGGAGCAAGATCGTGCACGGCGGCGACCTTCGCGCAAAACACGTCACCTACGAAAGCGCTCCGGCGGGTTATCCAACAACGCTAGACGAGCGACTAAATTATTTCGTGTGTTATGTCGCCGAGCTAGTCCGACGTGGAATCGTGATATCCATGTTTGACGCGCAACCGGGCGCAGCAATCGCAATTGATTGGGAAGAGATCGTTTTTAGTCAGTAGCGGATAAGGAAGAACACAGCAAGCATGAACGTAAGGCTGACAGACGATGAGATCATTGCCCACGGCGATATCTGGAAGGGCGATATTCTGGAAATGCAGCGTCGAAGGGCGGATTTCACCGTTGACGGGCAGCGGTACGGTTCGCTGCTGCCAGAAACCAGAAGCGGCTCACCGCATGACGAACGTCTGACGAAGCGCTCGGAGGAGATCGTGACCGGTGCCTTCATACTCGCGCGGCTCGGTTACAAGCGCATCCAAATTCTTACGCGTGACCCAAACGGCGTCTCATTGGAAAGACCAGATCTCGACGTCCGGTTCGAAGACGGAAATGAGCTCGGACTCGAAGTCGCCCAAGCGGCAACGACGAATCGGATGAAACACGACTCGCACATGGCTGAGCTCGAGCATAAGATTGGGGATTTGATAGACAGTGATCCGTCATTCGCGCAAGACTTCGGCCCGTATTACGTCACTATCAGCGCGTCCAGCGTGCTCGGCGAACGCGACGTCCAGAGCAAGAAACAGACGCAAGCGCTCATCGGTGACGTCGAAGCATTCATTCGCTCTGGGAGGCACCGCAAACAAGAGGACCCCGATGATCCGGACGACCGTTGGTTCGGGCCCAAGTATCCAACGCTCCACGCGCGCGGCGCGACGTTTTTCTCGTCCCCTAGCGCCATCGGTCCGGAATTCAACACATTGGACGGCGGAACTGTCAATCCGCATCCCGAGACCGACGAAGTGATTCGCATCCTCGATCAGCACCGGCGCCAGGCGATTGATTACCGGACAAAGCACACTTGGATAGCTATGTATCTCACGGATCCGTTCGAAGCATTCCGCAACACCGCCGGCGCGATCGCGGCACTGCAACCCGCAATCGATCCGTTCGAACAGTTCCATCTAGCCGATCGGGTCGGGCACCTGATCACGGTCAAATAGCCTGCCTGCGCTGACGCCAGAGAAGGCGCGACAGGCCTTCCAGAACGCGATCCCGCGCATGCGTGACTAATTCGCAAAGCGCATCCAAGTCAGACTCAAGTCGATCGCATACGAGTCCCAGTATCCCCTACGTTATCCGGCCGAGGTCTTGCAAATGGCGCAAGAGGAAATCCGAGCACGCGCCAAACTCGCAGCCGACCGCATCAAGCAGCTCATCGACTCCGGCTGGAACCCGGACCTCCCAAGCGGCGTTGCCAGCGCGTTCAACGATATGTACAGCGGCTTCGACGACTGGCGAAAAGAACCGTCGAGGGATCTCACCGAGGCCGTAGAGTGCTCGTTCGGCGCAGTCGGCCGTAATGACCCCGAGCAAGCCCGGATTAACGCACTGGAACTAGGCGGCACGCAAGTGCAAACCATGAATGAGCACACGAGCGACTTGGAATTCTACTATGCTGCACACGGCAGCCCAGCGCCGACACCCACTGCACAATCCTTGTCGCCAACTGTGACTAAGCCAAACGGTTATGAGTATGACGCGTTCATCAGCCACGCTTCCGAAGACAAAGAGACTTTTGTGACGGGCCTTGCCGAAGAACTTGAGAAGCGAGGCCTCAAGGTCTGGTTCGACGCATTCACGCTACGTGTCGGCGACAGCCTGCGAGAAAAGATAGACCATGGGCTGGGCAACTCAAGGTTTGGCGTCATCGTGCTGAGCCCGGACTTCTTCGCGAAACCCTGGCCGAAGGCGGAGCTCGACGCCCTGCACGACCGGCAGATGCGCGGCGGACATAAAGTTATCTTGCCAGTCTGGCACAACCTCGAACACGATCAGATAGCGCAACGCAGTCCGCTCATCGCCGGACTCCTCGCAACGAACTCAGAACGCGGCCTTAAGCAAGTTGCTGACGATCTATTGAGCGCAATCCGCAGCGACTCATCATTATGAGCCCCGACTGGGATCGTATCGAACGATTCGTGGGCTACGGTAGGATCGACGCGCCCGTAATATTCATCGGGATGGAAGAGGGACTGTCCAAAGAAGATTCCTTGGAAGAAGACCTGCGAGTCCGATCGCGGTTTGAGCGTGTCATGGATCTGAAGGATGCACATAACGGCATCGCCGGCACCGAGCGACTCTTTGATCCAGCACGTACGAAATGCCAGCGCACGTGGCGGCCGATGTGCGATCTGATGCTGCGCCGGAGCGGCGAGATTCCGACGCTCGAGAAACGCAATCTGTACCAAGCCATGAAGCTCGGACGCGCGAACGGCGAGACGCTGCTGTGCGAGCTGCTGCCGTATCCGAGCAGAAGCGCGTCGACCTGGACGTACTCTGCACGGTTCAACTCGCGCGAAGCGTACCGCGATGTGATGCTTCCTAGGCGGATTCGCCTGCTACAAGACGCCATCCGCGAAGCGAAACGCGAAGCCATAGTGTGCTACGGAAAGTCCGATTGGCCGCACTTCGAGACACTCTTCGAAGGCGTCAACTTGAGCGATCGCGGCCCATTCCGCACCGGATCGTTGAATGAAATGAAAATCGTGCTCGCACCGCACTTCAGCACGCGCCAGTTCAATAGCGATCAACAATTGGAAGCGCTGGCGAATGTCGCGTTGCCAACGTGGGTTCCTTCCCTCCCGAATAAGGGCACGCATGGATAAGTCGGCGGCATTCACACGCACGGGAGCTGCTGTAACGCTTTTTCGAATCCGGTTCGAAACAGCGCGCTCGGGGCTGGCGCCACTATTTCATCAGGCATTAGGCCTGCTCAACGAGTATGACGAAATTGCGCCGGTGGTAAGAGATGAAATGACTCGATCGATGGCTGCGAAGGAAAGCGGAAACGACCGAGACACCGCTACATTCTTGTACGGAGGCTTACAGTCGCACTTCATGATGGTGCAGGTCGCGGCCGCGCACGCGGCCATTGCACTCATAGTGTACGCGGACAACCTCGTTAGAGAGTCCACCCAAATGTGCGACAAAACGGTACAAGAGATCCGGGGCGGTCGCGTGCAGAACGGCGTCAGCCTTCTTGAAGCGTTCCGAGCAACGGGCGACTGGGCTCGACATCACTACGATTGGACGAACGAGAATCGAGAGCACTGGCCAGTGCAAGTGCTAACTCGCCTCGGATTAGATATCGCCGATGATGTTTTGCCCGCACGACTCTTCAAGCGATTCGGCTTCACAACTTACGCGTCATTAGAAGTGTCTCTTGTGACTGGCGTACGAAGTATGATTCAATCTTGGAAATTAGAGGCGTAATTCCGATCACGCAACGCGACGAACTGATTTTTCGGGACTCTCAAGTCGTCTCACGATCTCATCGAACGAGAATGTCGCGGGCGGCTCGGTGTACGGATACTTTATCTTACCCAAAGACCGAGATTCACGTCATTCCGCTCTTCCGATTCCCATGTGTTTCCGACGTGGGCGAAATCGCGATCCTCCAAGATATGCGCCATCGATTCGTTACCGACTCTGGCCGTGGCGAATATTGGTCCTTTTAAATCGCGTAGTATGGCATCGCAGACGGCCCGGCCATAGCGGCGCCCCCGATAATCCGGATCTGTGACAACATAGCCCAACTCCGGAGTGTCAGCCAGGAGAGCATGGCCGCTCTTGCCAGAAATCGACTCGTTGTAGTCTTTTCGTACTTGTTTCAGCGCGGCAACCGACACCACTTGGCCGCCGGCTCTTACCATAGCAACTTTTTGACACTCAGGAAGTTCGCGACGTGCCGATCGCATGTTCACTTCTTGTCCCTGCTCGAGCAACGCGAGGATCCGCTGACGGTCGACATCAGAGAGCTCAGAACCCTTCTTGACCTCGATGGTGCTGACGCCAGTGATTCGATGCAACTCCGCCTCCAGGCGATCAAACGTGCGCGGCAAGTTCCATCCCGCCTCAAGTCGCGCCAGGGTGTATATGACGTGCCGCGTGACGGCGGCAAGCAAACCAGTCGCGTCCAGCCGGCTCGTGGTCCAGTTCATCGCAAGTTGCCGCCGTCCGTCCTCGCCGATTTCGCCGGTGAAGACGTCCTGCGTCGCGACCTCATTGCCGTGCACGTACACGCTGCCGAGAACGAAATGACGCGCGTATAGCTCGTCGGCGATCTCCTTCGGTTTGACGACGGCGTCTAGCATGTCTCGAAAATTCCGCGCTTTCGGTTTCGCGTAGTCTTCCATAAACTTCTCGAACGCTTCTCTCTCGTCTGGCTTGATCGCAGCACGGGACTTCGGCCCTAGCAGCATGGCGAACCGACGCGCCTGATTGTCCATCGCATCATGATCTTTGATCGCCTCTTGCGGATGGCTCTGATAATATTCAAGCCGAACCCAATACTCGAATAAACAGCGGTCAAGAATCGCCGCCGCACGCAGTTGATCGTGCAGGATAAGTTGATGCGCCGATTCCGCGATGTCGCGTGTCAGCGTGGCCAACGTAACAGAGAACTGCCATACAATCCGGCCAGCGTCGTCGGCTGCATTCAAATCCACACCTTGAAATATCTGATTGATTCGGTTCCCCAGCGCATTGCGGCTCGCGGCGGCGAAATCAGAGAGTTCTTGCGATACTTTTGCAAGCGGGTAATCTCTATCGTCGGCAATCACCGCCATCAGCGTTCAACGCTCGCTTCGCCGGCGTTGATCAGTTCGGGAACCCACTCTGAAACATCCATGATAATCACGGAATCTTTCGTCGCGGCATAATAATCCTGAACCGTCCGGTAGCCATTGCCATATTTGACTTGCAACTGTTTTTCGAGGATCGGATAACGGCTTAATACACTTGAAAGGGCACGACGGCTGTTCATAAACTTCATTGGCTGCTCCGCGCCGAGCACGTAGAGAAATTTGCGCTTCGGAGTCATGTGCTCTGCCATGAGAAAGAAATCTTTGAATAGTGAATTCTGACGAATCACCTCTGCCCCGCCACGCCAGCGAATGAACTTGAATTCCGCAATGCGCCGGTCCGTCTCCAAGTCGAATGGTCTCCCAGTGTTGCCTGCCCCCAGAGAAACATAATCGATCGTTTCGCCGGGCTCCAAAATGTGCGGCAAGCACAAAAGCATGCCGACGGCGTGAATGACGACGTTGATCTGTCCCGCAACATTCTTTAGATGGCCAGCAGCGGTCAAAAGGTCAGGTTCGGCTTTGCAGATAGCCAGATTGGGCGTGAGCGAATCCGAGACAGCGCCTCGCAGCGACAACTCAATCTGCGCAAGGGTGCGCCCTAAGCCGTCCCCCACGAAGTCGGACACCATCGCCGCCGCTCGTATCAGATCCATTGTCCTCGAATTATGGCAGAGCTCGGGGCGCCTTCCCAAGAGGGCGGTAGACAGCGAGGCTATTGGCCCTAATTTGCTAAAATAAGGCCAATGGCGAATCACGACCACGCCTTGGACTCCCAGGTGATTCCATCTTGGCTGCGTTTCATCGGCGAGGCCCTACCCGTCAGCACCGTCTCAGCCGGCGCCAGAATCGCGGCGGGCGACAGCGCTATAACTGTGGGGCCGCAGTTCGCGCTGACATCGATGCCTCGACGGATCCGCAAAGTCGCCTCGGGCGAGATAGAGTGGCCTTCGGACGAGATCGTGTGGGAGGCGGCCGAAATCGCGCGCACGCTCGGCACAGCCGCCGGGGACAGATGGGACAGTCGCTGGTGCGCCGGGCCGCTCGCGCTGTTCGCCGCCGGAAGGTTTCAGGTTTTCGCGCACCTGATGATCGCCGCGCCGGATTCGCTCATCGTAAGAAAAGCGGAGCTGCTCGACGCCGTCGTATCTGCGTGCGAAACTACGCCTCCCGAGTCAGCAGACTTCTCATTGGCACGTCAGGCGCTGATCGAAAACGGAGCGAGTGAGCTCGAGATTGCGCAGCTCGAGCGAAAATTCCGTAAGCTGCCGTCCAAGACCATCCGTCGCGATCGCATCGCCTGGACACTCGATGCGAACGAAGAGATCGCTTTCGACCGAGCTTGGCAAACCAGATCGCGTACCTCAGATCATAGTGCGATCATCGCTGCAAGGCTCGCGCAGGAAAACCCCAGCATAGGGCTGTTGCCCCAGCGCGACATCGTCCTCACTATGCTGCGCGCAGCAATGTCCGCGCAGAAATCTGAACCAACTCACAAGGAGCGCCCTTCAACGACGACTGGTGTGCACAGCGGTGGATAACATCCCACAAGTTAGCCACAAGCTCACTACAGGGTGTTCGCAAACACTGCAATCGAACGAGCGTCGTCACGCGCCGCGCGCAAGAGCGGCGCGTTTTGTCTTTTCTCTTCTGGGAGTGCGAACGAACGCAATACTGCGTCGTTCGTCCGCACTCAAACTAGAAATGGAGTTTCAGATTCCGATCGTCAGAGATAATCTCCCGAACCAAAGAAACGCGGCCGCGCAGGAAGCCCATGCATAGGCGAAACTCTCCCGTGGCCGTCGAGATTTTTTGTGGAGCTGGCGGAACATCTTTCGGATTCTCTAAAGCTGGATTCGATGTCCGCGTCGGGCTAGACGCTGACGAGGAAGCGCTTCGAACATTCGCGAGAAACCACCAGTCGGCCGAGGTGATACACGATCTTATTGAAAACGTCGACGGTGAGCAGATCTTGCGCGCAGCCGGCGCTTCGGAGGTGCATACACTAATTGGCGGTCCAAGCTGTCAAGGTTACAGCACGATCGGAAAACGCGACACGAGCGACCCGCGTAACTTTCTTTTCGCTCACTACCTCCGCATAGTCTCCGAGCTAAAACCTAAGTATATTCTTTTTGAAAATGTGCGCGGCATACTGCTAAAAGGGCACGCTGCGATTTTTTCCAACTTAATCAATGGGTTGCATAAACTCGGCTACGAAACAACACACACCGTCCTTAACGCAGCCGACTACGGCGTCCCGCAGCGAAGAGAACGACTCTTTATCATCGGCGCGCTAGGCGAGAGCGCGTCACTCCCAGAGCCTTCGCACCAAGACCCGCGATGCAGCCTCTGCTCGCGTCCTGACGGATCTAAACGAGTTCGCAAAGAGCGTTTCGATCTGCTCCAACTGGTTCCGTGCGTCCGATGCGAAGGGACTGGCTTGGAACCAATGACAGATAAGGACCTGCAGCCTTGGGTAAGCGTTTGGGACGCTATTGGCGATTTGCCCCTATTGGGCACGGACGGCGGCACCGACCGACATGTGCCGTACTGCCTGCCAGCGAGCAGCGAATACCAACACAAAGCGCGCGAGAACTCGTCCGGAATCACTCTTCATAAAGCGAAACCTCTGTCGAAGTACGCGTTCGACATCGTCAGGCAAATTCCAGAGGGGCTCGGCGTGCGCGCCATTCCCGAGGAGAGACTCCCAGAGCGTTTCCAAATAATGAGACGCATCAGCAATGGCTCACTTCGCCAGGACTGCACTACGTTATACCATCGCCTAGCGAGGAACATGCCGGCATACACAATCACATGCTATTCGGGGAACGTCTCATCGGGCGCGTTTACACATCCCTTGGTGAACAGGGCCATCACGGTACGCGAGGCGGCCCGCCTGCAAAGCTTCCCCGACTCGTTTTTGCTAAACCCCAACCAAGTCAGACGTCACATTGGCAACGCTGTGCCGCCCCTGTTAGCAGAAGCGATCGCGCGACACTTACGATCGGGCTCTACGCGGCGGCAAAATCCTCTGGTAAGCGCTGAGGCCTAAGAACTCCTTCGAAGCCGCGACGAAGATCGGTCTCACTCGACGAAAGATTCACCAAGAGAACCTTGATCGGAATCTGGTGCGCTCCGCGGAATGACCCTATTTCCTCCACCTCATGCACAGCCGGAGCATCGAATCTAGTTGATGGATAGATGAGCAGAGCGCCCGTCGCCTGGACCTCATTATGTACGGAGTAAGCAACAGTCTGATAGATGTCATCTGCCATCGCCTTCTCCCCGATCACGCCAGTGGCGGTATCCTGCACTAGTTTGTACTTGCACTCGACTGTGGTCTTGGTCGGCATGTCGCAGATGAGACCGTCCAGCTTAATTTCTCCCTTGTTCCCGACATCGAAACGAAGTCGACTCTTAGGCAAAAAACGATCGCGGCCATAAATAGAACCTATTATCGCGCGAATGTACCGCTCAAATAGCACTGCCATGTCCAGAGCGAAGGAGCTGAACGGGATTCTTCGGCCGGGATTCAGCGAGACGCTCGAATTCAAGAGCAACAAGAAACAATACCGATGGATCAGCTTAAAATGCGAGTTTCTCGAGTGATAGACGATCGAGGCCTCGTCTCGCGCTGCGAAAGACCTCTCCGTTACTCCGAAGAGCGCTTGCCTGGCGACTGCGATCTTCTGCGCGATGATTTTCTTTCGCGTCGACTGAAGACGCGCGACAATTCGCGCGGCAACTGTCAGGGTTGTCGCAATCACCTGATTCTCGATCACATCCCCGGAGAACTCGAAGAAGGAGCACGCCATACGGTCCCATTTCAGCCGCGGCATATTCCTCGTCACGTATGAACCGACGTCCAGTCTGCCTCTGGGTCTCGTGCTCCCCCGGTCGAACCGCAGATGGTAGTCTCTGTATGAATACCGCCGCAAAAATTCGAGAATTCGATCGACCACGAACTCGGTGACGATCGACGATAGATCGTCCTCAGACTCATAGACGTTGGTCACCTCATCGTGCGTGAGCAATTCTGAGTTCGCGACCTCGAGCATTCGCAAGAATCTCGCGTTCCCCACGCGTGGCTCGACCAGCACGTCGACATAATCGCCCCTTAGCGTGAACCTTGTAGCGCCAACGCGCTTTCCAGGACGCAGTCGCGCCTCCAGACCTAATGGCCCCCTGTCGTACTCCAGATTAACGCCAGCGCTCTCTAACCGCTCGCAATCTTGCGCGGCGATGATCTCAACCTGACGTTCCGACAAAATCTGACTGGGTTCGCCGTAGTCGGTCAAAGTTATGAGGCGCTCGCCAGCGATTCTCTCGGCTTCAACGCGAGCGTCCCATGACGGCGGGTCGGTAATCGCGCGCCTCTGCGGTCTAGCCCGCAGCACACCTCGGCCACTAGGCATTGCTCTGTTGCAACCACCCTGAGACCTGTGTAATCAGTTCGAAAGGACGCTCATGATTGAGAGGGACAGAGCCGCCGGGCCACCCCTTCAACTGCACGCTGTCCGTGTCCTGAATGATGCCTTCGCGCCGGTAGTCCGCGAGCAACGGAAGCACCTGTAGCACGAAGGTTCTGGCCAATTCTTCCGCGTTCGTTGCGAGAAAAAACGAATGGCCGACAGCCGTGTCTGGCGAGTCGGACAACAGCTCGTTCACGCTGTCAAAAAGCAACAGCGCGTTATCACGGAGCGTGGTGTCGCCCCGCTGAACGTTCTCTATCACAACGCGGTCAGGAACCATCTCGATAAAATCGAAACGCCTGCGTATCGCATAATCTATGTGCGCGATGGAATGGTCGGCTGTGTTCATCGTTCCGATGAGGAAGAGATTCTCCGGAATTGTCAGCTCGCTGCTACCATTCGCGTCTGCGTACTGTAGAGACACGGCCTGCCCGCGGTACTCCAAGGCATAGGTCAACTCACCGAACACCTTGGACAAGTCGCCGCGATTGATTTCGTCGATGATAAGCACGACAGGTTTATCGGTCTTTGCGGCAAGACCGCACAACCGCGCGAAAGCGCGGTCTTTTACGACGAAAGTTGGCGCACTGCCGTCGAGCTGCGTGGCAATTCCGCGGACGAAATCTTCGTATGTGTATGACGGGTGGAACTGCACGATCGTCCACGCGCCGAACTGCTTAACGCGAGCGATATCTTCATCCGACCAATCCTTAGCCGGATCAACACGCAAGTCGTCTGCCGTCGCCTTCCCACCGGGTCTGAGCATGAGCGCCGCCACTCGTTTCGACGCGAACGTTTTTCCAGTTCCTGGCGGTCCATGCAGAATTACCTGTTTGCGTCCACCTTTTAATGTGTCCACGATGTCAGTATCTCGCACTGGGCTCCTACCTTCTTTCTCGCCGGCGACAGATATGGCTTCGGAAATGTCGAACTTGGTCACGTCCGTGACCAGCTCTAGTATCAACTCGTCACTAGGTCGACGGTCCACGAAATAGCCTTGCGCGTCTTGCGGTGATCCGTCAGAACGGTCTTCCGTGAATATCGTTGAGTACTCACGATCACCCAGATGATAGTCTTGCTTGAAGCGTGTTGCGAGGTTTGCCAACGTGACACCGTTAGGGAATTCTTTAACTCGATACAACCACGCGCATAGGTCGAAAACCGGAACGCGACTGACAGCACCGCGCTTCGAAAGCATCTTTTCTTTTAGGATATCGAGGTAGCGCTTAGTGAATTTCCACTCCTCAGAGCCTTGCTGGTTCCGATACTCAGCCGCATGCCACTTGTCCGCGAACGTCTTTTTTCGCATCGTGGCCACATTACTATGGAAATGACTGGCGATGCGGAACTCGTCGTCCAGAGGGTCGAAAAATGGGTACTTTCCCGGCCGAACTTTTAAGGCTTCATCGCAAAACTTGCGATCGTCGTCCTCGCTGTAAGCAACGAACCCGCTGGCGTTGACCCCTTTCTTTTTCGCCGCAAGAAAGTGGATCAGATGCATCGCGCCTTGGCTGTCAACCCGGTCGCGCCACTCGCGCAGCCCTACGATACCTTGTTGAATACGCAGGATACTAACGAATTTGGGCATCTAGTAGGCCAACCGCTCCAGACGAGTGGAGTGTCTCGTGCGTCCGTCCAATAAGCGATGGCGCAGCTTCAAATCTACATGCAAAGCAAGTTGCTGGATAATAGCCTGGCACCCCCGTCCAGCACGCCCGAGCGTAGATCTCCCGAGCGTAGATCTAATAATGTCGCAATACAGGCCTGGTCTCATTCGGTCCTCCCAGGGGACCATAGTGGATGAGACGACGAATCGAGGGCGATGACCTCTGCCGAAATCTCTTCGAAGGCTTGGCCATGAATTGGAAATCGACTAAACGATCGGGGGCGCTCTGTAACCGTCGCTCAAACGACACCGGTCCGGAGCGTCGGCTCAGAAGTGCCCTCCATAAGGCGGGATTTCGCTTTCGGCTCCAACCAGATCTGCAATCAAGGTTCCGCGGTGACCTTGTGTTGCCGCGCTACCGCGTGATCGTTTTTGTCGATGGCTGTTTCTGGCACTGCTGTCCAAGACACAGTCGCTGGAAACCGGCTGGGCGAAACAAGACTCTATGGAAGAACAAGTTTAAGAGAAACATCGAACGAGATAAAATAGCGACTAGTCTCGCAGAATCACTCGGCTACTACGTCGTCAGATTGTGGGAATGCGAGATCAACAGTGACATCGTTACGGCCGTGAACAACGTCCGACGTGCATGTGTCGGTCATTTAAGAGCCTCGACCAAAACCACATCCACTCGCAAGAATCTGGGCAGAATGGAGAGCTAGTAATGGAAGTTAAGCAGAGGCGAGTTCCCACCGCGATTGCGCTAAACAAAGTGAGGCCTACCGATAATCAGATCGCACATAACGTAATCGTAGTCCCAAAACCGTTTATCGACTCGACGCCGTCTCAAATAACGTGGCAGCATTCGTTCGAGGTCGAATTTATGGGAAAATCACTTGGGAAAAGAAACATCGATAAGGACAATCGCTTGAGGCTGCCGCTTAAAGACGCGCTGAGCACCGGCGACGTCGTCACGTTGACGGTGCGCGGCGGCACGCTTTGCATCGACCGAGCGTAGCTTGATATGACGCTGCCCGCTCTGGACAACGTTTCACGTTGAGCGACAACAGAGAGTCGACCCCGGCAGAATTTCGGCAACCTTATCCATCCGAGACCGCCAGATGGTGATTCCCGCCGCCTTGATTGCCGCTATATGCGATACGCAAGGCCGCGCTATCTCCTTGGTGCTCGGAGCCGGGTGCTCGATGGAAAGTCCGACTGGGCTACCGTCGTCGTCCGATTGCTCCCGCGAAGTTCTTCGAATGCTGGTTCGAGACGGCATAGTTCAGCAGTCCGACGTCAGCGATCCCTCAGATCTCTCGAACGTTGCCGATGTCACGGTCCGCGCCACCAAGAACGATCAGACACCGCTAGTTCACGCGCTTCTCACAAGCTACGATTTTCTGGATGCCCAGCCTAATTCAGGACACCTCGACGCGATAGCCTTGATGCTAGAAGGCTCCGTTCTGCAAATCGTCACGATAAATTTTGATCTGGCGCTGGTGAATGCAAAGAGCAAGTTGAGCGCCGAAAGCATATCTGTCATCAGGTCAGTAGCCGACTTTGCGATTGCCGGGCCGAAGCGCTTGATCTTCGCGCACGGCAACGCCAACTCTAATCCTGAGGACTGGATACTTCAAAGTGAAAAGCTCAAGGAAGTGTGGAAAGGCACGTGGGCCGAAGCCTTGACACAAAGCGCGATGGCAAATCCATTCGTGGTTTGCGTCGGAATGGGATCATCGGCTCCGTTGATCTCTCATTGCGCCTCCTTCATCAAAAAGCGAGTCCCCAATCAAGATCTCTATCAAGTCGATCCCATGGAGTTTGGAAAGGCCGACTTTACAAGTGAAGTCGGCCTTTCACAAGATCATTACATGCCGTGTGGCTGGAACGATTTCATGCGCATGGCAAGTGATCTGCTTCTTTCAGAACAACTCAACGAGATTCAAACTGAAGCGCAAAAACTTATATCACAAGATCCGAGAAAAAATGACAACATACACGAAATTTGCTCGCTCGTTCAACGCCTTGGGCTCACGTATTTCGGCGAACTCCGCGCCAAGTGGTTTCTATCTGAAAAGCCCTACTTGCCGCGCCATGACGCTACGATCTCGGTTTTCGCCGATCTTTTCCTGGGGATTGCGAGGATTGTCGGCGTGATGAACGGGACGATCGAGGCCTATATCAAACCGTACTTCTTATTGAAAGCCGCTGATCATCGGCTCTTCGCGCTCCTTCCGATCTGTGCGCTCGGAACACACTCGATCGATGCCGCGCAATCTGCAGCGCAGGAGTTGGCGAAGGCCTTTCAGCGCGAAGGAACCAATAGCACACCAGTATACCTTGCTGTGGGATACCAATCGGGACAAGGATCACCAGTTGAGTCCCTGTTGGAGCAGCGATTGGGGGAGGACATCATCTCCTCAGACATTCCATACCGTGTCATCGATGTGTCGCAATTAAGGCAATCCGCGAACCCCGCGGAGCTCCTCGAAGCGCCATGATGAAATCCGGGGTGATCGTCCGTCAAACCCTCACGACCTTGGAAGCCAACGGGTACAGCGCCAGCCAGCGCCCACTGGAAGCGCCGTATCTTGCCGCAAGCGCTATCGCTGAGGACGCTCTCGGCATTGTAGGAATCGCTGTCTACGATACCTTCGAAATTTTGCACGAGTGCTGGCGAGACGCGCAGTCGGCAGTGTCAGCATTGCTGCATAGGAAATTGGGTGAAGCAGATCCCAAACTGAAGGAAGCCTATCTGCTGCTTTTCTGCTTGACTCCTTACTATGGCGATGCGCGGAAGCCACGCGAGATCGCAGAAGACACGATGATCGCGCGGAAATTCGTCGTCCTCGGACAGCAGCTTGAAACTTCTTCGACTCTGGACGCGATGCTCGAACCGTTGCTGCCATTACCAGATGAACTCTCCGGGGTCGCGACAGGACGGGCGTTGGAGGAACTGTCATCGCTACTGGAACGGCATGACGTTTCCAAGGCAGTCTCGTCGCGGCTCGTCAAGGCCTTTCTCGGAGGAGAGCCGCTCATGGACGCGATTGCGCCGGCGGAAGTATGAGACTGAAGCACATAACCGTCCGCGGGTTTCGCGCCTTCCCAGAGAAGCTTTCGGTAAATTTGGACGCCGATGTCGTCGTAGTAGCGGGAAGGAACGGCACGGGAAAAACCTCGCTCTTCGATGCGATCGTATGGGCGTTGAGCGGGTCGCTTCCGCGCCTGAAAGACAACAGAAGCGTAGTATCACTGTACTCCGAAACGGGTTCGGCGGAAGTGAAGCTAATGCTCGAACACGAGCAACAGCCGCTCACAGTCATTCGCACAACCGATGGAACCAACACTTCATGCCGGCTGATCGAAGGCGACCAAGAATACGAAACCGAGACGTCCAAAGTGAGATTGCTGGATCTGCTATGGCCGGGCACTGAGCCATTGGCCGCGAGGCAGGACGCAATGGTTACCGCTATGACGCGGTCTGTGTACCTTCAGCAAGATCTTTTGAAGCAGTTCATCTCCTCGGACACAGAGGCCGATCGTTTCAAGGTTCTCAGCGAATTGCTCGGAGCAGGCAGGATCGTCGACTTGCAACAGGCGCTCGAGTACGCCAGAAACATGTTCTCTCGCCATGTCGTTACGGATCTCCAGGCCCAAACCGCCGAACTCACGACTAAATATCAGAACATATCAGCTCGGCTACTCACAACAAAACCTGCTAGCAACGAGATCGACGTTCAAAGCGCAATCGACCGCTGGCTCAAAGACGTTTTTCAGGTAGCGCCGAGCGAGGTGCTGGAAAAATTCCAATCGCCCATCCACACGCTGGAGCAATTAGACGCCGCCCTGAAGCTCGTCGCTGAGGCAAGCTTGCGGTTGCGAAGAGATCGCAGCGAACTTGAGATCGCACTCGGAGAAGTTGCTGCGATGCAGCAAATCCCCGATCCCGCTTCCTCTCTTCAAGAGAGAGAGACAGCGCTGAAGAGCCACGAGTCCGAAATTCAAACGCTCAAACAAGCCCTAGCTGCGGCGCAAACAGCGCAATTTGATGCGAGACGACTCGCAACCAAACGTTTCCAGTCAAAACGCGAGATGCAGCAACTCGCAGCGCTCGCCTTAAAGCACCTTGAAGAAGTCTGTCCTGTGTGCTCTCAACACTACGACCGAGAGGCGACCACGAGACGGCTTTCGGAGATCGCTGGCACTGCGCCGGCGAGCGAACAAGACGAGCAAGGCGCGCTGGATGAGATGTTGCAGCAAATCGCCAACCTGGAACGTTCCGCGACCACGCTGCGCATGGAGATTTTCCGCGACAAGGAGGCGCAGCGTTCACGGAACGATCTTCTTGCCTCACTAAAACGGCTCTTCGATCGCGCAAAAATCACCACGCAATGGAACCCGCATCGATCAAACAAGCGTTTGAGGAGCGCCTTCGCGAAATCGGCGACGAGATGGCCACGCTACAGCGCTTAGAGGCGACAGGCGAGGACCTCATGCAGGCATTCAGCCTTCTCGCGGAAGAGCGGCAGCGCCAATCGATGGAGTTGCAGCTCAGCACGCTGCAAACGACCCTGGCGAAAACGCGCACTTCCTACGAGAGAGCTCGAGACACGCACCAGCGCGCAGGCACACTGATAAATGCGCTGCGAATGGCCAGCGAGTCATTCGTCGATGAACGAGTCACAATGCTCATGCCGCTGCTACGCCGTCTGTACGCCAGAGTACGCCCGCATCCCGCATTCGATCAGATAGCACTCGAATCTCGCGTTGAAGGACGCCGAGGACTGCTCGTCACGCGCCTTACAAACACAGAGAGCAACAAGACGATCTCGGAGCCCGGCGACTACTGGAGCTCTTCGCAGATCAATGCGCTCGCTGTCGTCCTGTTCTTAGCGCTGAACTTGAGCAGCGGGGTGCTGCCCCTCGACGTCGCCATCTTGGACGATCCCCTCCAGATACTTGATGACATCAATCTGTTATCAGTCGTCGACATTCTACGACGTATGAGGGGGCGCCGCCAGCTTCTGCTGTCTACGCATGACGTTCGCCTAGCAGATGTTGTCCAACGCAAGCTCCGGCCAGCCCACGAACACGAGCGCACTATTCGCGTGGATCTCGAGCAGTCGACGAACACTGATGTCGAAGCTGAAACCCACGACAACAGATTCAGAGGACCCGTGCTCAAAGTTGTCGGACTCTGAGTGGCTGCCATCGTTGGCCGAACCTCGTCTCCGAGCGGCCGGGTTCCTATCATATCGCAACGGTTCCCTCTTCATTCGGTTGCTTCATGACCTCAGTGGCGCTGCGCGCGCGAAATCCGTGAGTTAGTCTAAAGCCAGCGCGCCCAAAACAGCGAGCCGATCCCACCAGGTACGACAACGCAGCGTCAAAGGCGATCTCGAGGCGAGATGTCCTCCCGTCATCCGATCGAACGCACTAGCTAGAATGTCCGGCGTGTCGGCGCGCATCGCGAAAGCGGTGCCCACACCCGGCGTCGTCGCGAACCGGCACCGGGGAGGGCTTGCTCACGCGAGCTTTCTTCGTTTTACCAGCGGCACGAATGAACCGGCGCAGTCATGTCAGTCCAAACAGACTAGCGCACCGTTTCATGATTAATTGAGTTTTTTTAGAAACTGTCCTAACATTACGGGGTGGGTCCTGGAGTCGTTAGAAAAAGCAAGAACTTTCCACCGATTTTCGGTCCGTATCATCTGACCGAACTGCTGGTTGCCCTGCATCGGCATGGGCCCATTCGCGCCCCCGTGCTGCACAAATATTTTGGTTTGAATGGTAGCAGCAGCTACAAAGGGAAAATGAATCATGCCCACATTCTCGTATCGGCGCGACGCAGAAAGCCCGATTGTCGCTCGGCGATGATCGGCATCAATCCGAATTTGCCCGTGTACGATGAGTTTGCAAGGCTCATCGACGCACTTGCGCGCCGATACACCCTGCGCGCCGTTCCCAAGGAGATTCGACCGGCAGAGATCGCAGCGTTTTACGCGGCGATCCATCCACCGGTAGAAGTCGAAGCAATTTTCGGCACTTATTGCCGCACTCTAACGCTCGTGGCTTTGCATGCGCTCGGCGGAAAAGAAACGATCTCCAAGCTAGGACGCTCGGTACTGGGTCATTTTTCGAGCCAAGTAAAAAACGCGGTGATTGGAATGATTGAAGAGGGGATTCTTGCCAGACAAGGATCTGTCGTCATTTTCAACGCTCGCCTCGATTGGCTGCCTGAGCTTCAAGAGCTTCTCGCCGCGCTCGGGCATCAAATGCCCAGAGTCACTGGATTCGCGCGATATAGGAAAGCGCTCCGACAGATTAGTAAGTGCGGTACCGCGTGCGCAAGCGGCCAGCACTTTAGGTTCTTTGGCAGCCGCGTAAATCAAGCCATTCTCGCCTATCTCGCAGCGCATGGGCCAAGCCGGATCACGGAAGTCTGCGCCGCTGCCTCCGCGTACGGGACAAGAAACGTAGTAGAGCCGCTACTGCGATCAGGAGTCGTGATTCAGGTTCCCACGCAGAACAAGCGCAAAGTCATCGTTTGTCTCAATGCCGCTCACCCCGTCTATGCAGAATTGCGGGCGCTGCTGCGAAGCGATATCGTTCTACGAGATTCGCTTCCATTTTCTGCTAACCGCCCGTTGTATCGTGGTGAGGATTATCACGAAGAACGAGCGGAATTTGAGCCTTATACACTAGTTGGCGTGACCGCGAAGATTGCGACAACTAACGTATTAGCGACACTAGCGCATGCTGCCCACGGCGAAATCGACGGTGCTTCACTGTCCCGCATCCTAAATGAGCATGATCGAGGAAAGATGGTCAAGGCGCTTAGGCGCCTAGAAACTCTCGGTGTTGTGGCTACGCGTAGATGGAAAGGTATGTGCATGTACCGCCTCGACGAAACTTGGCCCGCACACTCGGAACTAAATGACTTGCTGTTAGCAATGGGACGAGTTTGGCCAGAATATCGTGAAGGCGCTTTGAGTGAGACCGTCACGTATCCCGCGTGGCGACGTTCACGCGAACGCGGCAGAATTTCTCGAAGCTTTGTCCTCGCGAAATCCTAGGGAATCAAGATTTCCGGCACCTAACTCGCCGCTAGCCGCCACTTGCGCTGCGGAACAGCCGGATCATAGAGGGACAGCTGTTTTAACGCTAATGCGTACTCTTCTTCTTGCGCGTTACGGACGTTAGGGTCCGACGCAAGAAATCATCAAATAACGGCACGGTGAATGCCGTATCCCCATATGCCGGGTTATAGATCATGCCTTTCTTAATCAATCCGGAACGTATCGGGCTGACGGACTCCATTTTAGCACCGTACTGCTCTGCAATATCGGCCGATCGATGTGGTCCCCGTCCAAGCTCGGCCATCGCTTTCATATAGTCTTTTTCGGATGGCGTTAAACGGTCAAGTCTAACTAAAAAGAAATTCTTATCGAGCGCATCTCGCACGAATACGCGGACGCCAACTACGTCGTCTATCGTGATGACTTGGCCGGTCGCGTTGTTCCACACGTGATACGCCCACTCTTGGATAAAGTATGGATATCCCTCGGTTAAGCGGTAGATTTCATCTAAGGCATCATTTTGAAACTTCACTCCTTGCGCAAGCGCCGGCTTTGTGATCGCTTCGCGGGCGTCGTGCGGATCCAAAGATCCGATGTGGGGAAAGGCAAAGAGTCTTTCCGCATACGATTTCGCTTCGCCGACTTTTCCCGGAACGGAAGGCAGTCCGGTTCCCACAAGAAGTACTGGCAGATCTTGCTGCGTCGTCTTGTGGATCGCAGTAATTAGTGCCGCGAGTTCGTTTTCTTCAAGATATTGAATCTCGTCGATTGCAATGAGTACGCCCGAGCCGACATCGCGAGCTGCTTCGCCAACGGAGATTAACAGGTCAGTTAGATCTTCAGCGAGTTCGCCAGAGTCCGCAACTCCCACGAGCGCATCTACGCCAATCGAGAATCGATGACCATCAGGAGTCGTCATCGCGAAGCTCTTTAGAACTCCGAGGGCCTTTGTGACAAGCGACGATATGGCTTTCTTTGATCGCGCTATGCCGTCAAGCGAAAGGAGTGCCTTGCGAAGCCTTGTGACCAGAGCCGTGCGGAGATCCCCATCCTCTTGGGCCTCGATACTGCAGATCTCGAAGCCAAGGTTCTGCGAATCGGTAATAAAGCGATTTAGGAGCACGGTCTTGCCGACTCCGCGCAAACCGATCGGCATCAAGCTTTTCGACGGTCGGCCGTCACGCGTCCGCTGAAGCGCGACATTAAAATCGTCGATCAGTGAATCGCGACCAGTGAGGGCGGGCGGGGCGGCGCCGGCCGTCGGGCGATACGGATTCTTAAATCGGTCCAAACTCCCTTATTATAGGGACTTATAGGTGAAATCGCCATAAGTTGCTACAGTGTTGGCGGTGGGAAGCGGGCGAATCTTCGCCCGGCCAGTTCTTCGGTCCAGCCTCCAAGCAACCCAATCGACCCTTCGCCAGGCCGGCCCGCAGCCACGTCGCCTCGGCGGTCAGGCAAAGTTAATAGATTGACGTAACGGAGGGAAACATCGCATACATGGATAAGCATATGGTTGTCAAGGAGAGTGGATATGGACCTTTCGGCTGAGTTTGTGGCCCACGTTGAGGAGCATTTCCCCCGCGGTTTTTTCGTGAGACTGTTTGAGGAGTTTGAGCTGGACTATAGCGACGCATTAGACTCTTGCCTCAGACGGTTCGACCGCGAGGAGGCAATGGACTTGCTGCCGTACGAGCGGCGCGCTCGTAATGAAACGTCGCTTCGCGTCGTCGCGCGCGAGTTTTCACACCGTGGAATAAGGGCGACGCCTGAGCCGAATGTGACGAACTCGAATTATCACACCGAGGTGGTCTCAGGCCCGGTTGTCCTCACAGCTTCATTTGTGCAGCATCCCGGCGACCTTGTCCGCATGGCAGACTTTCGTGGAACCTTGGCGCAAAACAGGCAAGAATCGCTGATTCCCCGGCAACTTAGCACCGGCGATAGATTCTACGCTATTTTGATTCACGGAAACAAACGCATAGAAAAGGTGCGCTACCACAGCGTTCTAGGTTTCTTTGAAATGGCAGTCCCGAACGATCTCTGTAATGATTACCTTGATAGGCCAGCGAATCTAGCAGCTCGTTACGCGAATGATGACGTTGATCCGGCTGACGTAGAAGCCGCTGCCAAAAACGGAATCCGCTATGAACACGTTCGCCGCCCAAGCACGTTACTTCGTGAATACCGCAAGCTCCAGGGATACGGTTCGTGAGACCAGGTACGCCGGGATTTGTAGGCAAGAGACTTCGTGAGGCTCGTCAGGCTAGGGGTCTGAGTATCACAGCACTCGCTGGCCTCTTGTCAGGAATATCTAAACAGTCTATCTCCGCTTATGAACTGAGCGAAGCTACGCCGCATCCTGATCATGCCGTACAGATCGCCAATCTCTTACGCCTTCCATTAGAGTTTTTTCTCGACCCTGAACCATATGAAGATGATAGTGCAATCTATTGGCGTTCGCTCGCCGCCGCTACGAAATCGGCGCGCGACAGCGTGCGGCGCAGGTACGATTGGCTTAGGCGCATCGTTAGGTATTTGTCACAGTTTGTAGAGTTTCCAGATTTGAAACTTCCTCCGACCGTACCGGTGCGCGACCCCGTGGAAATTAGCGCATCCATGATAGAGGCTGCTGCGAGGACGACCCGTCAATTCTTTGGATTGGGAAACGCGCCTGTAGATAATGTTACGTGGTTACTCGAAAATCACGGGGTCATCATAGGGTATGCCGATTTCGCTGCCGCACCGCTGGACTCGTTTTCGCAAGTTTGTTCGGATGGCCATGCGTATACCCTTATCAATAGCGATCATGGGACGGCTGTACGGTATCGTTTCGATCTAGCGCATGAACTTGGGCATATGGTTCTGCATCGGAACATAGAACCTGGCTTGTTCACAAACGCGAGCCGAAACCCGGTCTTTGAGAAACAGGCACACGATTTTGCGAGAGAGTTCTTAATGCCGTCCGAGACTTTCGCAAGGAGCTTTCGTATCCCGACCATTGATGGGCTGAAGCTCACGAAGCAAACGTGGAAAACCTCTATGCAAGCGTGCCTGATACAAGCGCGTAATCTTGGGCTGGTGACTGACGTTCAAGAGCAACGCATTTGGCGCTCATTGGCTTCAAGAGGTTGGAGGAGAAACGAGCCTTTGGATGACGTTTTCATTCCCGAGCAACCCGAGCTTTTGCGCAATGCCTTCTCTACCGCTTTGAAATCAGGAATTAGCCGCGAGCAGATACTCGCTGACCTGCCATACGGCGGCGAGGAGATCGAGGAGCTGTGCGGGCTAATTCCTGGAACACTCGTACCGGCACTCGCTAATGCTGCGCCTCCAATGGACGCGCAAGTTCTGGTGCGCCGTGATCGTGGCGGCCATGTACTGAAATTTGAACGCAGGAAAATGTAGCGAAATCTGTGGGAGGGGTGGCCGAGAGATCTAAGGCACCCGAGTTAGGTTCGGCCGGGGGCTAGTTTGAAGAGCTGCTCCCTGTTGGTCCGAATCCCACCCGCTCCGTCATTCTACCACTAGGCGTCCTTGGCTGCTTTCACAGCAGCCTTCACGCTTTCCGGCGAGTCGCATATCGCCATGAAGTCCTTCCACGAAACGCTGATCCCGTTAGCGCGCGCCGTCTTTCCTATGCACCAAGTCAAACCCGTCATCGTGAGTACGCAATCGCCGTGCTGCGTCTTGCCGTTTGGTGAGCGGACTTCGAATTCAACACCCTTGGATTTGACTTCCATGGCCACGTCAAATGATTTAATCGGCACTTTCATAGGCGCTCTCTCTCCTGATAGGAAGCAGTCTGCTTGACTGGGCTACTGGGCTGCGGTTGAAGTGAGCCTAGTCCTTGGTCGATTTCTTGCCCCAACGCGCCTCAGCCGCCTTTTGAGCACTTCTTTTGCGCTGTGCCGGTGTTAGCGATTGCGCCCGTGCTGGTCCACCTTTTAGGCCGCCCAAGAAGGCTGGCAGAAGCCTCGAGCGCGGCGGCGCCTGTGCCGCGCTTGCGGGGTCCCTATTGGCTACTCGAAGGGTTGAGAAGCGGAAAAAACAGGTCCGCAAGCGAGTGCGCCGCAAGGCCACCCGCCGAATCTATCGTCGCTGATTGGGTGAATTGCTGATTTTTCCTGAAAGCAAATAATCCGGGATCGAATTATTATGAAACGGCTGTGGCGAAATTAATAAGCCGGGTACAGCCCCAAATCCACGAGGGAATTTTCCGAAATTAGACGCTGACTGATAACGAATAATAGTAAAGTGCCGGTGGAAAAGCATCGAACGCGTGATGGATGCCGATATTTGTTGAGAACGTTCCGGTGTCGGCAATGTGTGCGACTCTGCCGCCATATTCGATGGTGAAACGGACCTCGTCTGCTGCAATCGGACGCCGGTTCGTGAACGTCAGAGCAAGCGATTGATGCGAGAGCCCATAAAATCGACTGTTCAAGATGTGGCAATCGTCGATACGGATTGGATCAGATGATGAAGCAGCGAGCGCTGAGCCGCCTTGCGTAAATATGAAGAGAATGAGTAGCGTAATGCCGGCGAGTTCAGCGGCGCGCTCGCCGCGGCTAGTTTCACCGCTCACTTTACGTTCTGCGTAATGCGCGCCGTTCCAGTTGCGTCGTTGGCCGTCGCTGTCACTTCAAACACCCAAGTCGTCGCGTATTGCAGATTTCCGCGTACGGCGTAGCCGCCAGCGCCTTTGTCCTTGGGCATGAAGGTTGGGCCGGACATCGACATCATCGGCATTGTCGTCTTGATTCGCACGGCCGCGCCGACGACGGGATTGCCGTTGGCGTCTCTCACGGTTACCGTCAACGTGTCGAGGCCTTTTACCGGCGGATTTGGCGCAAACGACAAGACGACTGAAAGCGGGCCCTGCGTTGTTTTTCCAGAGCACGAGGCGGTCAGCGCGGCCAGCGAGAGAGCCGCAAGGGCCAACAGCTTCATGACTTAACTCCTTTCGAAAGTGGAACAGAATAGTCGCCGACGGCGTGATGGACCCCAGCCACTGCGTCGTCGTAGCGGGCAATTGCGCGCGAGAAGTTTTCTCGAGCCGTTGCTTGCGTGGCCAGCGCGTCGAGCGTCTCCAGCTCGATCGCCTTGCCGGAACGCTCTCGCAACCGGGCGATGCGAAGCTGAGCTTGCGCGTCTCGCAGACCGGCCGTAGCCGCCGTTAGCTGCTTTTGGGCCGATTCGTACTCGCGCACGGCATTCGCCACATCTCGCTCCACGCTGAGACGCGCCCGATCGTAGAGTACTTGCGCTCGCGCAAACCCGATCTCGGCCTGACGAATTTGTGCCGAACGCATTCCGCCATCGATAAGAGGCAACGTCGCGGTTACACCGATTTGCGATCCCGTCTGGCCTAGCGGCGGACTGGATGTACCGTTGTAGGTCTGCGCCGCAACTGATACGCTCGGCACGTATGCGGCTCGCGCTGCGCGCAAGCGGTCACTTTGTGCGATCAACGCGTGTTGAGCGGCCAGCAGTTCCGGTCGTTGCAAAAGGGCGCGCATCTGTAGGGCGCCTGCGTCGACGCTCAGCGGTTCGGGCGACGGCAGTGCAACGGAGATGTGGGACGTCAAAGCGAGATCGAGCGATAACGCGAGATCATTGAGGGTTTCATCTTGCTGCGCTTGCGCGTCGGCGAGCCCTTGTTGCGCCGCCGCTACGCCTGCTAGATCGCGGAAAACAAGGTAGCGCGCCGACTTTCCGGCGCGAACGCGCTCTTGTGTGTTCAGAAGGTGGGCCTGTTGGTCGCGCAACGAAGCCTCGCGGTCCTCCACGATGGCCGACGCAAAGGCAGCCCTGTCATATATCTGCAATGCGGAAAGAGCGACATCACTCGTTTGCGCCAGCGCCAGAGCTTGCGCCGCGTACGCGTCTTGTTGCGCGCCGCTAACCAAGGCCCACGTTTGCGGCGCAAAAAGCGGCAGCGTGGCATTAAGCGAGGTGTAGATCTGCCGTGCCGCAGGCATTCCCAGTTGAACGAGCGTCGAATTCATCGCCGTTCCGCTGATTGCGATTTGCGGGAAGAGCCCCGACCTCGCTTGCGCCGCCTGGCTCTGCGCGTTGGCGGCATCGAGCGCAGCCAACTGCGCGTCGAAGCCGCCGCTTTGCGCGCGCGCAACCACTTGATCCCACGTCATCGGACCATCCCATTGCAGTGGCGCGGCTAACGCCGTGACGGGCGCAAGGAGCAAGGCTAACGTTAGAGTCAAGCTACGCATTGGTTTCCATCCGCACTGCGCGCCACGCGCGCAATCGCTCGCCCCATTCGTCAAAGAGCGCATAGAGAACCGGCACGACAAAAAGTGTAAGGATCGTGGAAAGCCCAACGCCGCCGATGACGACAGTCGCCAGCGGCGAGTAGGCATCGATCCCCGTTTTCGGAAAAAACGCGACCGGAACCAGAACGATCAGCGAAACGATCGTGGTCATCAGGATCGGTTCGAGACGAACCGGTCCGGCGACTAAGATCGCTTCTTCACGCGACATGCCCGACGCACGGTTTCGAATGATGAGGTCCAGCAAGAGGATGGCGTTGCTCAGGGCCATGCCGTTGGCAACGACGATACCCAGAATTGAAACGGTCGAGAAACTCTGGTGGGCTAACAACAGGCCAACGAACATTCCAAGAAGTTGCAGCGGGATTGCGAGCAGCATAACGATTGGCTGCACAACTGACCGGAACTGGACGACCAAGAGCAGGAAAATAAAGACCAATGCGATCTTCATGGCGTTCAACAAGCGATCGAAGCTCTGCGCCATCTCGGTCATGTCGCCGCGCATGGCGATCGAATAGCCTTGCGGCAGTGCGACCGTCGCCGTCGCAGCCATCAGGGTATCGTTGAAGATCGCCATCTCCCCGCGCGAATCTTTGCGGTAATATCCGAGCACGGAAACGCTGTGACGGAGCTGATCGTGCTCGATAAGGGTTGGGCCGACAGCCTGCCGGAGTGCGGCGATTGAAATCAAAGGTACCGTTTGACCATCATTGCCGACGATCTGAACGTACGGCAATTGGGCGGGCGAATTGCGATCGCTGCCGGCGTAGCGCACCAGAATCGTGTCATGCCGCACATTATTGGGATTGAAAAACTCGGTCGTGTAGCCGCCATGCGTTGCATAATAGACCTGTTCGTCAACTTGTTGCGGTGAGAGTCCGAGCTGCGATGCGAGCGTGCGGTCGACATCGATCTGTGTTTCGGGCTGCTGCATGCTCGACGAGGTCGATACTTGCACAAGGCCAGGAACTCGCCGCGCAACGTCAGCCACCTTCTCGGCGATATCGTGCAACGTGCGCAGATCGGGACCCGTAACCACGAGTTCAACCGGCGCAGCGTTGCTGGCCATGACGTCTGCACCCATTTCTTTGAGTGCGAGACGGCGGATGCCGGGGACGGCGCTCACAGTCTGGCCGTAGACAGCATCCATGATTTGCCAAATCGAGCGGCGGCGGTGTTCTTTTGGGACGAACGTAATGAGATAGGATGCGTCGTTGACGCCGTTCATCGCCACGCCCGTGATGTAACCGTTGGCGCCTTGCTCGCCGACTTCGGCCGAGATGCGCTGAACTTCGGGTTGTGCGAGCAGAACGTGCTCGAAGGCCGCCGCCTTCGCCGAGGTCGCTGGAAAGGACGTTCCCGGCGTCGTTTCAAGAAACGCGTATGCCTGGCCGGTGTCGGCCAGCGGCATCATCTCGCTGCCGATGAACGAGAACAGCGAGATGCCGACGTACGTTGCAATCGCCGCTCCGCCCAGCACGAGTAGCGGATTTCGCAACGACCACTGCAACGCGCGACGATAGGTCGCTTCGACTCGATCCAGGCCGCGCCGCGCGGGTGCGAGCAGCTCACTGACCCGATCGTCAAACCGCGTGCGCCAAAACGGGCGCGGTGCACCTTCGGCGTAAAAGAGTTTGGCCGCCAAAAGCGGCGTCAGCGTGAGCGAAACCGCCAGCGATGCGAGCAAAGCGAAGATAATCGGCCACACGAGACCCTGGAACATGATCTGCGT
>CAAGKR010537048.1_pt1 | contig 42499 bp, 25 predicted proteins | sample 2556971 | NCBI WGS metagenome assembly CAAGKR01 (sample SAMEA5207829, study PRJEB30636) | soil metagenome | biome: forest; feature: boreal; material: soil | place: USA | collected 2011-09 | depth 1 m | reverse complement strand
TTTTCGTCTGGCCGCCTGACGGCCCTTTTGGAATTGCGCCCCCGAGGCCGGCCTCCAATGTCGCCTGGTCCTCCCCCGAGGAGGCAATAGAGAGATGAGCGCCGCTCCCAACCACCAACCCACTAAAGGACCCTGACCCCACACCACAGACGCCATTGACAACCAGCCCTCCTTCATAGAGACGAAAAGCAGGCGTCTCGGCGGCACGCGGCCGTGGTCACATGCGTGGTCACATCTTGAGCGAAGCTGAGGGCACCTGGGGGCACCTGAACGCAGCAAACATGGGGGAGAGAGCCTGAGAACACCCCCGGGTAGGTTTTCGAGCCCAGTATCGCCCACTGAAGGTCGCGGTCCAGCAAAACGCTCACGATTGTGGGCGTTTTTGCGTTTAGGCGGGGCACTCGGGCCACTGTTCCCCGTCCCTCGCTTCTGTGCTTGGCGCACATGTGGCGCACACTGCGACGGCTCGTGGGCGCTGCGGTTCACCTCGGCGGCCGGTTCTGCGGCTGTACTTCGGGCTCGCGGAGCACTGCGGCATTCTCGGGGGATCGTTTGTGTCCCTGATGATCTCATGGCACCTGAGAGCACCTCAGAGCCGCTCACGCGCCCGAGACCTCCTAGAGCACAGGCCCGGGACACTCGGAACCCTGGTAGGCCCCGCCCTCGTTCATCTATGTGCCGTTTGAACCCGTCGATCTCCAATACCACTATGAGTGCGACGCTGGAGCGGGCAGCCTCAAGGTAACGCTGCCGCTCGGCGATGCCGGCGAGCTGACCTTCCTGCGCACACCCAGCCGTACCGTCCATGGCGGGTAGTTGGATCCGTCTTAGAAGCTGATGCAAAACTCGCCACACGCCCAGGAGCGGCAGGGGCGGCACACGCTCATGCGCACGGCGGGAGGCCAGTCAGCGTGGAAATGCACTGACGTGCCGGTCGGCCACGGAGTAGGCCTTCAGGATCAGGTCGCGCGCCTGCGGTCGGTCGGCCACCGGTTCGCCCCGCACCAGCTCGAATGCGCTGCGCTCGGCGTGGCCGGTCGGCGGCTGCATGCGGATGTACGCGGTCCTCACAAGCAGCCCATGCGTGAGTGGGTGTCGCGCCTGCCGGACGATCTCGTAATCGCGATCCACCTTGACGGCTTCGAGCCACGTCCGCTCGTCAGGCGTCAGCGGCAATGTAAGGAGATGCTTGTAGTCCCGGTAGAGGGCAAGTGCCTTCGGATCGAACAGTTTGTGTATCCCGTAGCGGGCGGCGAGAGCCGTGGCGCAAAGGTCGATCGCCGTGACCGCGGTGATCGCCGCCCAGCGAACGTGAGCCGCGTCGACGGCGTCTGCGGCGAACCCGGCGAGGGGAGCGCGATCTCCACCGAACGCCTCGTCGTCCACGTGAACCAGCCACCGAAATCCCTCGATGGCCTCCCGGGCCCATCCGTAGTACGCATTCTCCGCGTCGCGCGCGCTGCTAGCCACCATGCGCCCGAGCGTATCGCTGCGCCGACAGCCCAACCCGCCGCGCGAGAGTCACCGCTGCGCCTCCCGTGGGCCCTGCCGGCCTTCGCGCCCGGACCGCAGGGCTCTTCGGGACCCCCAACCGTGGGATCCGGAGCTCGCCTGGTCGACCGGGACCAACCCGGTATCGACCGCCACCCTCCCCGTTACCGAGCATCTCGAGGGTCAGACGGTCGACAAGGTGCGCGGTCGTGAATACTTGCATTGTGAACTCGCCCGAACCGCAGAAGACTTGGCCTTTCATCTGTCCCCATTGCGAGCAGGCGTCAACCGCGATCGTGTGCGGCAAAGCTTTCTGGCCCGGCTCGGACGACAGTCCGCCGGTCGAGTGGACGATGGTGCAGTGCGAGAGATGTTCCCAGCCAGCCATTCAGTTGCGCGAGGACTACGGCGGAGGGTTTGCCGATGATGATCATCCCGCAACGATCTACCCCGCTCCAACCAAGTTGAGCGCCAGCATCCCGACAGGTCTACGACGTGAGTGGGGAGAAGCCCAGACCTGCTTTCGAGCGAAGGCATATGCCGCCTGCGTTGTAATGGTCCGACGCACGCTTGAGGGTGCCTGCGCAGACCAGGGAGTCAACGAGCGGACACTGGCGAAGAACCTCAAGAAGCTCGCCGACGACGAGCTCGTGGACGAGACGTTGGCGCAGTGGGCAGATGCTCTGCGCATTGCGGGCAACAGAGGTGCACACTACACAGGAACTGCGATGCCGCGCGAGGATGCGGAAGACGCACTTGCGTTCGCCGAGGCTCTTCTCGATCACATCTACGTCCTCAGGAAGCGATTCGAGCACTTCCGTAAGCGTCTCGAATCGTGAGCGAGCTTAGCGCTCTTGGCGATGACGAGGACCGAGTCTGAGGTACACAGCGAGGCAAGTGCTTACATGCTCATCTACCGACCGTTTGACCTCGCTACGTCCCGGGCCAGTACTGGCAGTTGCCGGTGACCAGACCCCATTTATGGCATTGTGCGAGGCGTCCGCGCAAACAAACGGTTGATGTCGTGCGCAGTCACTTCGAGGTACTGAAGTACGGTACCGGGCGGCAATACTTCGTGCCGCTCGCGGTGCGAAGCGGCGTTACGTAGCTTGCGCGCGGCGTCCCAACGCTCGTTGTCCTGCTCAGGGATTACATCCTTCTCGATCAGCAAGTTGATGGCGCGTTGGAACCGCGGATTGCGCTGCCAGCCACCGAGTTCTCGGTAGCGAGCCCTGACCGCAGCCTCCAGTACACGGTAGAGCTGCTCCTCACCGAGAAAGAACATGGGGTAGAAGAACCAACCGTAGAGCATCGCACCGCGCGCCACGGCAAAGAGCTCTCTGACCTCCTCGGGCACATGCTCCTTCAGCTCAACAGCGAGGAATTCACGCGCCCAGTCGTCGCCGCTCATACGACGCGGCCCCACCCCTACAACTGGACTGAACCGGCCAAACACGTCGTTCGTCGGGTCCGGCGCACTCCAGTTCTCCAGGGCCAGTTCCTTAAACCGCATCAGAGCATCATCGCGAATAGGCACGGCGGCGGCACTGGCGTCGGCTACGGCGCAAGTACTCTTTCCAGTCGCGATAGTAAACCGGCCCCGTCCCGAGCAGGGCACGACGATCGAAAATCGTCCAGAGCGAGCACATCGAGCGGCCCGCGTGGGCGCTCGCTCGACGCGCAAAGCATACCCTGGGTGTGATTCCGCGCAACCATGCTGGCAGTCGTTGAGCAGACCTCGACGTCAGCTGGACCCGATATCTGGAATGTGGGTATTGTTCGGGACGAATATGCACGAGGCGAAGTCCGGGGGTGATGAGGCGGAGACGCCTGCAGAGGGCACAGACGAGCCCAACTTGCCCACCGCTGCCGTCCTGTGGGCTCACTCCGACCCGGACTGGCAAGCCGAGCAGCGAGAGCACTGGAAGGAATCCATCCTTCGTCTGACGCGGCTTCTCCGCGACAACGGGATCGATGCCGACCTCGACCTCTTCCACGGCCACGAACCGACAGACTGGGCGCGGTTCGGACCACGTGCGATCGAAGCGAGCGATTGGGTGCTGGTGGTCGTAAGCCCAGAGTGGCGACGCGCGTTTCAGGGTTCGAACAACCCGACAGAGAGCGCCGGGACGGTCGGAGAGGCAAACACGTTGCTTGGCATGTTCAAGAACGACCAGGCCGAGTTCCGGCGACGTGTCGTACTCGTGCTGCTACCGGGGCGGGAGAAGTCAGACATTCCACCCGGTCTCGTCGCTACCACGCCCCACGTCCGTGTGCCGTCTCTTACGAGCGAGGGACTGGAGGATCTGCTGCGCATCCTGCACGGTCGGCCCGCCTATCCCAAGCCAGTACCCGGCCCTGCTCCAGAGCTTGCACCGCTGCCCGTCGCTCCCTACGTCGATCCCCCAGACGACCAGATCGACGACCAGATCGACGGCGACCCCCCCGTGGAGACCTATATCCCGATCGATCGCTTCGACGTCGTCGAGGCGCCAATCCCGCCGATCGGCTGGGCGGCGAACGAGGCTTTCAGCGTGGGCTTCCCCCCCGGCTGGTACGACACCACGGCCACCGAGCCCACGATCGAGGGAAAGCCGGCACTTGTCGTGTTGCGACGCGACGATCGGACTGGGCGGCCCAGCGACGTTGCCTCACGCGGCGTGATCCGCTGCTTCTCGCACGGCAGGGGACCGCAGTCGGAATTCTTCGCCGTGGCGGGGAAATTCGACCAGGTCCGCGCGCGGGCGACGCGCCGACGGGTGGTCGAGCCGCTGCGATTCGTGCGCGCCGGCGGTGCCCCGTGCTACACCTTCCGCCTCGACGGCGAGACTCAGATCAAGACATTCCAGAACATCCCGAGCGCCCTCACCGAGGTCCACTTGTTCCACGACGATGAGTGGTTCTTCATGCAACTGGAGAGCGATCCGAGCTTCCACGCCGAATATCAGCAGGACCTCGCGACCGTGCTAGGAACGCTGACCTGGAAGCGAGGGGACGTCGAGCCGGCCTCCCGCCCCGTCGAGCAACGATCAGCAGCGCCGCCCGATCCGGCGGACAGCTTGGGTGCATTCGAGCTGGCCAACATGTGGTGGCACCGCCTCGGCTTTTCCCGAGACAAGCTACCCACCTATGGAGATGCATGCCGGCGGTGTGGAGGCACGAACAAACTGCTCTACACAGGTGCTTCCTGTCCAAATTGCAACGGTACGGGTAGGCGACTGAGGCCTGAGTGAAACCGCCCGCTGCTGCTTTGTCAGGGCAATGCGATGGTACGAGCAAGCGCGGTCTTCGCTTCCGCCTAGGACGAGCCGCGAAATCCTGGGTCGGGCCTCGGTTGGTCGCTCCTTTCGTACCTGGAGCGGAAGTCCGGCTCCAGCCTTAAGTAAACGGCATTGCGGCTAATCCGCAGTCCCGTTGTCAGCGCGACGGCGGTTCGAACTCGTCGTCGTACCGTGGCCATCGTCGCGTCCCAGGCTCGGATTCTCGCTCAGGCTCTGCGGTGGGTCGAGCCGCCCGACTTCTTCCAGGTAGTCGCGGTCCTTGTCTCGGTTGGCGAGGCGCTTTGAGTGCTCGACGTCATCGAGGCTGGCTATCGCGACCTCGATCCGGGTACGGCTGACCGTGCCTTGCCGGGCGCCCGGCGCGAGTTGGGTGTAGCCGTCCGGGAAGCCGGCCGGTTCGAGTGTCAGGTCGATCTTGCCGTGCTTGGTGCGCAGGTTCCACACCATTGCCCGCCCGAGCGTTGCCGCGGTGAAGTAGTCGCGTGGCAGGTCGATGGCGGCGCCGTAGTCGTCGGGATCCAGCTCTATCTGGCAGTCGAGGGTGTTGAGCACCGTGGCGAGGCGTGCGAGGTTCTCGTGCTCGCGCTCGGGGGTGACGTCGATGTCGCGGGTGGTGTACTTCACGCCATGGCTTTCGATAGCCGCGCCGCCGATCAGCACGAAGCGGACGTCACCGTCGCGCAGCGCGCGTAGCAGCGCTTCGCGGTTGCGGTTTATGCCGCTGTTTGTTGCTCCAGCCATTTCTCCACCTCTTCTCGTGACTCTCGCTGGGTGAGCTTGGGTGGCGTCGCGACGCTTGGGCGATGGCGCAGCCGTTCTGTCAGTCGCAGCGTCTCATCGAACGCGCGCGCGAACCGGCGGCTGTAGCGGCCGTTGTCGCTGTGCGCGACGCGCAACAGATCGATGAGCGCGGCGGCCTGCACCTCGACCCCGTCGACGTCCAGCGAGACACAGTTGCGAGCAAGATCGGCATAGCCCCGTGCTCCGGGCAGTTCCGTGAGCACGCGAACCCGCTCAGCATTTGGCGTCGCGGCGATTACCGTCTCAAAGCGCTCGCGATCTTCCTCCCGCACGAGCACGTCAAGTTCGCCCTGTGGGTCGAGCAGCAGGGGCCATCCGTGCAGAGCCCCCGCGACCTCGCCGACGACGATCGCTCTCACGCCGGATGCGCCAATTGTTTGCAGCACGCCGATGCGGTCGAAGTCGTCGTCGGCGAGTTGGCGTACCCGCTCGGCCGGCGCCAGCCGCAGTTGCTCGAAGATCAGCGAGTTCCAAGACCCTTCATCCGCGTTGGCAAACCCCATCGTCAAATCCAGTCCGCACGCTCTGACGGCATCTTGGACGGCGCAAAACTTCGGCTCGGTAGTGCCGCTCTCCCACCGGGCGACGGTTCCCTGCGGAACCCCGAGCCGTTTGGCAAGTTCCTGTTGGGTGAGTCCCGCGCGGCGGCGTGCGACGACGATGACATCCCTGGCTCGCATAGAAAGAACTATACCAGAACTGATGTTGACAGAAATCATCACAAACCCGCAGGATGGCGTACCACCCAAGACGCCCAACCAGGCACCGAGGGATAAACCCGCCAGCGAGGCCCGGACTTCCCGGAGTTGGGCCCGGTGTCATAAGAGCGGTCGAACACGGTGTCGAAGCGAAGCCCGCCGACATACATGAACGCGTGGCCGGAGTTGGCGTAGATGGAGACAAAGCGTCCGGGACCAGGCAGCCCATAGGACTCAAGCTCCGTTGAGTCAAGCGCGGAGCTGCCAAGCACGCCACCGGCATGAAGCACAAACGAGACGGCCGAGGAGCAGTCATAGGCCCGCTGGAGCGTGTCCAAGGAAGGCCCGTGGGCACCCCCGTACAGGTAGGCGGTCCCGAACAGCCGGTTCCCGGCAGCGACCATCCGCTTGACGGCTGTCGGTGCTTCGCGCCCGGCGGCGGCAAGCCCGGAGGGCAGGATGACGGTGCGGGCACCGGGGACAAGCGGGAGCGGCGCGTCGGAGGCGGCTTGGAGCCCTTCGCATTCGCCACCGGTGCCGCCTTCAGCGCCGTCGCCACCAGCGGCTTGTTCAGCGGCGGCAGTCTGTCCAAGGGTTGAGGCCGTTCCACCGGCGGGCGCAAGCTGGATGCGAACTGCGTCCTTGCTGACACCAAGCACGCGCGCGGATCGCCACCAAAGATCGAGCCGAAAGGGTTCGCCATTGGGGATCGTCTGCCCCGGCCCTTGCCCGTAGCCGATGTCGCTTGTAGAGAACAAGCGAGCGCCCGCTACGCGAGACGCGCAGGGCGGTGAGGTAGGGAAGCCGGTCGAGCGCGTTGGCGTCGTCGAACGTGAACGAGCCGTGGTTCGCCGGATTGCTGGCGAGCACCGACAGCTCGGCGAAGGTGTCGGGGTGGGCGGGGAGATAGGACTGCGAGGGATCGGGGATCGAGCCGTAGGAGCCGGAGGAGGGGTCGGAGGGCCCGCCGTACTCGGTAGCGCCGACCTGGTAGGAGCGCCCAGGTTGCAGGTGCAAAGGCTGAGCGGCAAGGGAGGCAGCGGCAGTCGCGCCACCGCCAGCGGCTTGCTCGCTTTCAAGGCCACCAGAGCAGGCCTGGGCGGTCTGCGAGAGCACGGAGACGGCTCCCGCGAAGACGACGAGGGGAGCAAAGACGACAAACAGAACAGCGGCAACGAGCGCGTGGCGAACGGCCCTGTTGCGCAGCAGATAGAAAGCGACGCGGAACTGCATTAGCCGCGCCCGATCTCACGTGCGAAGCGCGTGTGTAGGCGGCGGAGCACCTACCCACTGACCGCGAATCTGTGAGACCGGCCAACGACTTCTTCAGATGTTCTCGTGGGGGTCGCCCGGATCGCCGTATACCATGAGGGCGCGATGCAGCGACGCGAGGAGACCTTCGATTTTCAAAAGCGGGCGGCCGAAAAGCAGGCGAGTCGCGAGCAGGACGAGCGCGATTTGCGCAGCGGACGTAAGTCGGTAGAGCAGCTGTGCCGCGAGAACGAGTTGTTGGCCCCGTTCGCGCGGACGGCGCGCGTGGACGTCACCGCCTCCCGCTCGCTGGGGTAGCGACATGAGCGCGAAGCCGCCGCTCGCTTACGCGGAGGTGGTGCGGATTCTTGGGCTGCTTGAACCGCTCGCCGAGGACCGTTCGATCGTGCTCGTGGGTGGTCAGGCGGTGACGTTCTGGACGAGGTTCTTGCAAGAGCGCTCGGCTGAGCTCGCGGCGTTGGCGCCGCTGGGGAGCAAGGACATCGACTTCGAGGGCAGCGCGGGAGCGGTGCGCCGCGCGGCTGAGCTGCTCGGTGGGCGAATGCGGTTGGCGAGCATGGACGACAACACACCGAACACGGGATTGGTCATGTTCGTGGACGCAGGCGGGGTGGAGCGGGAGATCGATTTCATCGATCAGCCACTTGGCTTGGGGGCGCGCGATGTGCGGGACACTGCGGTGCGCCTGATCCTCTCGCCCAACCGGGGCCAGGAGGTGAAGGTTTGGGCGATGCACCCCGAGAGGTGTATGGAGAGCAGGATCTACAACGCGCAGGTGTTGGGTAAGACAGATTCGGTTGCGGTGCGCCAGCTGAGGGCGTCGGTGGTGTGCGCGAGGGAGTGGCCGCGGTAATTGCTCGACCAAGACCCCTCACCGGAGCGGGTGCGGGCGGTGTTGCGAGTGAACGAGCGCGTGTTCCGTAGGTGTGTGGCGGACATCCACTTCAAGGCCGTGACGAGGGGCATGGGTATCGACCCGTTCCAGGCGGTACTCGTGGATCACAAGGCCCTTCCGACTCGCTTCAGGGACACGCGGTACCCGCAGATGTGCGTGCAACTCGACGCTGGACGCAACGAGGCAAGGGATCGCTTCGCACTCGAAAACGACCTCGACATAGATCGCTGACTCAAGCCCCGATCAGCCGTCCTCGCCCGCGACCCGCGAGTGCCACTCCGCCGAGGCAAGCAACCGCAAGGCCTCCCAGGGATTCCCACCAGCCTCGGCAAGCGCACGCCGCCGGAGCGGCTCATCCCGCACGGGATCGGAGGTGGCGATCCAGTACTCAAGGTCGGAGACCCGGATCGAGACGGTCTCCGAGCCGCGAACCCCGTTCGTGAGAAAGGCGGTGGCGTATTCCCGCTTGACGGTGCGAAGCGAGGCAATCGCGGCGACCTGCTCGGGTGTGAGCCCAACTCCGCTCACGAGAGCTCCGTGGTGTCCTGTTGCAGGAACAGTCGCATGGCGGCGTTGCGAAGCAGCGCCTGCCCGTACTCGTTGTCGAAGTCGGCCAGCGAGTGGCTCATGGCGATGAGCCAGAGCGCGAGGTGGCGGGAGCGGCGGGAGAGCTCGTTGAACCAGCGTCCGGTGGCCTCGTGGGCAACGAGCTTCCAGGCCTCGTCGATGACAAGCGCGTGGCGGCCCTCCCACCCGCGAGCGGAGACGCCGGAGGCAAGCCGGGTCTCCCGGTCGCGTTCGATGCGGGAGGTGACGTGCTCGACGATGATGAACAGGGCGGCCCCGGCGCGAGAGTCGGGGATGGCGCGAGTGTCGAAGGAGAGCAGGCGGGAGCTCTCGCCAACGGTGGTGGGCCAGTCGGTGAGGTAGGCGTAGGGCCCGTCGCCGACGTAGTTGTTCAAGCGAAGGCCGAGGTTGCGGAGCGTGGCGGCGACATCGGAGGCGCAGGCGCGAAGCTCGGAGGCTTCGCGGCGATAGAGCTCCTCTTGAAGGATGAGCTCGCGGGGCTGCTCGCCGGTGAGAGCACAGCGCGCGTAGACCTCGCGAATGCAGAGACCGAGCAGGTTCTCCTCCAGATCGCCAAGGCCGGTGCCGTCGCGACGCCCAAGCAGGAGCGAGTGGAGGGCGAGCAGGTAATCGACCTTGGATTGGTCGACCCGGGAGGGGTCGGGGACGTCCCAGGGGCAGACGGCCTCCCGGTTCCCGCGCCCACCGAGCTTCACCTGTACCGCCCCGGGGATGAGGGAGACAAGGGACTGGTAGTGGCCGGCGCGGTCGATGATGGCGGCGCTGAGCCCGCGGGCGAGCCCGCGAATCAAGAGGAGGTTGACGGTCATGGTCTTCCCGGCACCGGAGCGTCCGACGACGACGAGCATGTGGTTGGGGTGCTCGGGGTCGAAGGGGTCGAGCCGCTCAAGCGTGCGTCCGGGTTGGGCGTAACCCAAGGCGAGCCCATTGGGGGAGCCACAGCTCGTTGAGACCAGGGGCCAGGTGTCGGCGACATTCCGGGTCAAATACCGGCGCGTGCGGTGCACCGTGTCGCGGGCAAGCGGCAGGGAGGACTGCCAAAGCGCGCGTTGGGCAAACGCGCCGCGGTCAAGGCGGGCGTCTGAGACGAGCATCGTCTCGCGTGAGGCCGACAGCGAGTGCTCGGCGAGCGCGTCGAGATCCCCGTCGGGTTCGGAGAGCCGCAGGTACACCCCGACGTGGTAGATGGCGGCGCCGGCGGTGACGGCGAGGTCGCGGGAGAGCTCCTCGGCCTCGCGCTCCTGTTCAGAGACGGTGGGATCGACCGGACGGCCACGGGCTTCCGTGCCAAGGTTGACGCCGCGCAGGCGCTTCCAGCGGCGGCGTTGGGCTTGACGTTCGCGCAGGCGATCGGTGGCGGTGACATGGACCGAAAGCGAGAACGGGAGCGGAGCCTGCATCAAATGCAACATCCAGCCGAGCCAGGTGCGCTCGGGAACCCCGGAGAGATAGGAGACCTGCTCGACGGTGTCCCCAACCCGGACGTGGGAGCGGGGAGAGAAGTCAAGTGGCAAGGCACAGATGGCCTGCGCGAGCGCACGGGTGCGGGCAAGCGTGACCTCGGCGTCCTCGCCGGGGAGTGGCAGGCCGATCGCGTCGGGGCGCATGAAGCTCGCGGCCGGCGCGGACTCACGCTCGCAATCGGGGTTGAAGCGGGTGCAGAGCAGGTCGAGCACCTCGGGTCCGTCGAGCGGGCGGACGGCGAGCCGCATCGCTTCGAGGTCGCGGCGAATCCCTTCGGTGTGGCGCGCGCAGTCGCGCATCGCGCGCTCGTGGGGGTGGATCTTTTTTTGATCGTTGCCGCGTGCTTTGCGTGAGGAGTGGGGCGGGCGGTGGGGAACAACGACGAGGTAGCGAAGCGACATCGCGGCGACCGCCGAGCAATGGGTGCGAAGCGAATCCTCGACGGCGCCTCCCAGCAGGCGCAGAGCCTCGGCGAGCGCCGGATCGCCTTCGCTTGAAGCAGAAGCGCAGGCGAGCGCGGTGGAGTGGGCTTCGCGGGAGAGCAGCTCCTCGACAGCGAGCGGACGCGCTTGCACATACAGCTGGAGGGCCTGGGAGCCCTCAAGTCGCCCAAGCACTCCGCCAAACGCCTCGGAGATCTGTGCGCAGACGGATTCCTCGGAGACAAGCGGGTTGACCGGCTCGACCTCTAGATAGCGCAGGTAGGTGCCGTCAGCACGAAGCGCAAGACCGTCCTCGCCGATGGCAAGCAGCCCCAAGCACGCGGAGGCGTCCTCCAGCGAGCGGGAGTCGTCCTGCTCCCGAAACAGCTGACGAGCCCAAAGCAAGAGTCGCGCCCAAGTCCAGGAGAGCCCGTCGAGCACCATCCGCCCAACGGGCAGACCGTCGCCGTCGGAGAGGTAGGCAAGCGCGGCGGGGAGCCCGATCGCAAAGACGCCAAGCGAGATAGCGATCTTGAACGGCAGGTGAAGCGCCTTGGCGAGCCCGTACCCACCGGCGATGCAGAGCACGAGAATGAGCCACTGGCGAAACGAGAACCCGAGCAGGCGGGGAGGAGCGTCAAGCCAACGGTAGGTGCGGTGCACGGCTCATCCCCTCCCGAATCGGCGCAAGCGAGTGACCCAATCCCCACGCGACCCCGCCGAGCTGTCGCTTCGTGGGGTCTTCCGTGGGGCGTCCGAGCGTGTACCGCGAGCTGCCTTCTCGGCGGGTGTGTGGTTGACGCGCGGCGGTATGGTTTTCGCGGGTTGCGAGCCCTCTTGCCTCGGTGGCGCATCGGCGGCAAGGCCCTCGCGACGGGGTGAGGGTGCCAGGCGTGGTGTGACCTGGCCGCTCCGGCTGGCAGGTTGTGTCGCGTTGCCATTTCCCGAACGTCGGGACGTGTGCGTAGGATCGGAACTTCCACCGCGCCCGGTCGCGCTGGATGCGCGCGCATTTCCCTCTCCCGCGGGCGCACCTCGCTGCGGCGGGCGCGGTGGTGTAGCGGGACCGGAGCGCCCGACATTCGCCGGTGCTCGTCCACCGCGTGCGTCTGTTCCAAACCGTGTGGGGGTGGCGCCACGCTTCGCCCCGGCACGCGCGCGATCCGCGGCGCGGTGTGTCGCGAAAACCTGAGTGAATGTTTGCCTGGCGAGGCCAAGCCGCTCACGGGTAGCGCGGGCGCGCGAGGGCGCCCGATCCACACTCTCGCGACCGTCGCCTGAACGGCGCCCACGCTGGGCGCCAAGGCGCTGACCAAGACGGCCACCGGAAGCAAGGGCGGCCCCGCCAATCGCGCCCCCGGCGGCGAGCGCGGAGGCGGCGAGCGGCGCGGAAAGCCGCGAGGCGGTACGACCGGCGGCGCCGACGGGCCCCCCGGCGGGAGCGCCGAGGACGCCGGCGGCAAGTCCGGCGGCGCGTCCGGCTGCAAGCGTGTTGGGGCGTAGGCGTGCGTGGGTGTCGGCGACGCGCTGAAAGCCCCCACCGCCACCCTTGCCACCACTCGCGCTGGAGCCTGCACCCGAACCGAGTGCGGGGAGCGCACCACGGAGATGGGAGAGCACGCCGAGCGGGAGCTTGAGCGCGATGTAGAAGGTGAGCAGCGCGGCAAAGACACCGGCGATGTGAGCGGTGAGGGCGCCCCCGAGGGTGCCGGTGTGGGTGGAGCCAAACGAGGTGGCGTCAAGGGAGAGCGCGCCTGCGACGGCGAACAGGATCGTCCAGCCGGCCGGTACAAGCGCGACACCGAGCAGGGCCGTCGCCCAAGCTCGCGAGAGATGGGCAAGCTCGGGCAGTGGTCGCACAGAAATCACAAGCGGTCCGGTGACATAGAGCAGCGCGAAGGCGAGCAGGATGAGGACCTTCAGCGCGAACATGACGGCGGCGAAGACGACGCCGACGATGACGAGCAAAGCGAGGAACACCCCGCCGGAGCCGACGAGCAGCGCCGAGCCGAACATGACGCCGACGGTGCGCTGCAGCCCGGCGCCGACGACGGGGAAGCTCAGGATGGCGTTGGTGAGCGTGTTGACGATCGCCACGACCTGGTGGGAGGCCCACGGATACCCGACAAGCAACCCGGCCGAGATAACGGTGGAGGAGAGCGCCTGCAGGGGATGACCGGCGCCGGTGAGCCCGACGAGCAGATAGCGGACGATGGCGGCGGTGAAGCTGAGGGCAAGCAGCGAGACCGCGAGATAGGTCATGTCGGCCTCGAGCTGTGAGACATGGGTCCAGGTGGAGGGGTCGGGGACCCCAACAAGCCACTTGATCGTGGCGACCGATGCGTTCTTGAGAAAGTCCGGAACAAGCGCACGGGCGAGGTCGCCGAAGAAGAAGTTGACGATCCCTTCGACTATCGATTTGAGCGAGGGCAGCCCAAGGAGCGCCGGCGGAACCTGGATCGTGGATGTGCCGATCGCGGACACGGAGGTCACAGCACTCAGGCGACGATCCCGGGAGCCGCGACAAGCAAGAACACGCCGACGCCGACCTTCAAAGCAATGTCATGCGCGCGGGAGTGCCCGGAGAGAAAGAGGATCGCGATAAGCACGATCGCGAACCCGACGACGGTGACGCCAAGCCAAACAAGGTTCTTCGTGAGTTCGCCAAAGAAGCCGGCGGCGCCACCAATGGCAGACCCACCGGCAAGCCCGGCGGCCTTCAGCGCGTCGACATGTCCAACGAGTAGCGCGAGAGAGGGAGACATCACTGCAACCTCCATTTGTGTGCGATTGACAGAAGGGTGTTGCGAGAAGCGCTCACATCCCGAACTCCCGAGCGGCGTGTTCATCGGCCGCAGCGCCGGTAAGCGGAGCGGCGGGCGAAGGGGCGGAGACAGATCGGGTGGGTGGAGGCGCAACCGTCACGAGACGCGGCGAGCGGACAGCGCGATGCGAAGCCGAGGGTCGGCGGGATGGGCGAGGGGCCGGCCGGACGGGCGCAGGGACAGGCGATGGAGCTCTCGGCGCAGGGGCAGGGGCAGGGGTAGACGCCGCCGGGCGACCCGCCACTGTTGAGCGAGGGCGCGAAGGCGAGTGAACCTGCGAGGCGAGACCCAGAAGCAGAGTGACCGCAACACAGACAAAGAGCCCGACAGCGGCAAGCTGAACCCCCAAAGGAAGCGAGCCCCACCACGACCGCCGACCATCCCGCGACGAGGACGCGAGCCGCCGTCGAGAAACAGTCCCAGGAGGAGGCCCACGCCAAACCCGAACCGGCTCAGCAGGCTCACCCGGCTCGAAGGGCTCCTCGTCTATCCACTCGGGACCCGCCGCAACCTCGGCAGGCTCTTCGCCAAGCTCCGGTAGCTTTTCCTCCGGTAGCTCTTCCGTGTCGAGGCTCTCAAACGCCTGAGTAGCCGGCTCCTCGAAGCGCTCTTCCTCGGCGGGGTGTTGATCGTCGAAGCCCTCAGAGGGTTCCGTGTCTTCAACCTCGGCCTCGGGAGGAACGTCCCGCGAAACAATCGCCCGGGCAGGCGTGGCGACATAAATGAAGACCTGAGTGTCGGCAGCGACCACCGCGCCAGAGGAAGGGTCCTGCGAGACAACGGAGCCATGAAGCGCCTCCTCATACCCCTCGACCCGCTCAAGCGAGGGCCGCAGTCCAGCGGTACGAACAGCAACGATGGCCTCGCTGGCGCGAAGCCCTTCATAGTCGCCAACAATCAGCCCCCGGGAGGGCCCACGGGCGGGCTCCTCGGGAGGCGTGGAGGATGTGTCATCAAGATCAAGCACACCCCCACTGACCGCGTACCCGCCAAACCGGCCAAAGACTTTCTACACGGCCGCCCGAGATGGTTCGAGATCGCCACACGCCCGTCTGCGCCGGAAAGCGGAAGCGCTCGTTTCGCTCCAGTCCACGCTCGGGGTTCGTCCGGAGCATGAGCGATGGCGCTGGCGGAGATCACTTCTGCTGCCCTCTGGAGAAGCAGAAGCGTCACGAGGACGCGCCCGTCCGCAACTGGCGTTCGGGGACCTCACCCATACAGAAACCTGGGCGCTCCTCTACGGACAGACTTGGGCCACAATCGTACCCGTGCCCGCATGCCCGAGGTTGGGCGCATATCCCGAGCTGGTCTTGACGATCAAAACCTTCGGCGCGTTGCCGGAGATCGTTTTCCCCCGATTCGGTGATCGAGCTCGAGGCTATGACCGCCATGAGGCCCGGTACCGAGCTCGGAGGCTTGGGGCTCGTCGCGCTTGTCCACCGATCGCCGCAGTGGGGTGGGTTGTGGAGTGCTGCTGGCGAACCCCGTGAAGCTCGAGGGAGCAGTGCCCCCACTGAGCGAGTTCAGCTTCCACCACTTTGCGCCCCAGAAGGTCACGGCGGCGCCCACCTTCGCGCTCTGATCGCCGATCACGAACGAGCCGCTTGAAAGCAGCGTGATCGAGAGCACCTGTTCGGCGGCGGTCCCGCTGCTTGGCGTGTGCAGAGAATCCCCGCCGTAGGCTGCCGTAATGATGTCCGACCGCACCGGCGTCGCCGGCGTTGCAGTAGGCGTGTAGGTCAGCGAGCAGGTTGCCCCGCCGCTGGAGCTTTCGGTGAGGGTGCACTTGCCTGCGCCAGAGAAGCTCCCGGAGCCCGAGCTTGAGAGGCTTATCGTGCCGGTTGGCATGCTCTTCCCCACCCCGGCGGTGTCGGTGACCGTGGCTGTGCACGTGGTCTGCTTGCCGGCCACGACGTAGGTGCTCGGCGAGCAGGCGACGGTGGTGGCGCTCGGGTGCGGCGTGAGCACCTGCACGCTCCCCGGCTCCGCTGCTTTCGGTGTGCAGCGCATCCCCGCCGTAGATGGCCGTGATGTTGTCGTGGCGCATCTATGCGCGAATGAGATTAGCTACTGATCCAGCGGTCATGCGCCCCTACGCGGTGACCGCGCGCGCGTCCCCGAGCCGCTGCTCATTTCAAAGGCGCAGGCCACCGAAATGCTGTCGATCTCTACCGACACCTTCGAGCGCTTCGTGGGCTTTGCGCAGCAGGCATCGCGCCGACCAAGAAACGGGCCGACGCGGCTGTAACCGCCCGGCCCAGGTACCTTGGAGGAAGCCAAGATGCAGTCTGAGCAAAGATCCTGCCGTTTCCCGCCCGGCGCGCGCACGACCGGGACCGAGACCCGATCGCGGCGCTAGCGCGGATCAGCGCCTCGCTTACCGGCGGGCAGGCGCGGCTGCTCCGAGCGGATGTCCAGATCGTCGCGGCGGCGCTCCGGGCGACGCCCGCCCCTGCGAACCGCAAGCGTGCTCCGGAGGGCGTCCGTGCTCGCCACGCACGGTCGTGTGCCAGCCGCGGGGGAGCGGCTTGTGACTGCGAGCCGACCTGGAAGGCATGGGTCTTCGCCAAGGCTGAGAACGAGAAGATCCGAAAGACCTTCGTCAGCCTGCGCGACGCGAGAGCCTGGCGCCGCGAGCTTCTCGGCACAGCCAACGGTGGCCGGCTGCGCACACCGAGCAAGCTCACGCTCGCCCAAGCCGCTCTGGCATGGGTCGACATGGCCGAGCTCGGGGAGATCACCAACCGCTCCGGGCGCTCCTACAAGCCAAGCGCACTGCGCACCATCGAGCAGGACCTCCGCCTGCGCCTCATCCCCGAGCTGGGCACCCACGCGATGGGTGAGATCACCCGCTCGGACCTACAGCGCCGCGTCGGCGCCTGGCTCGCACGAGGACTGAGCCCGAGCAAGGTCCGCGCCGCCGTCAACGCCGCCCGCGTGCTCTGGCGCGATCTCGACCTCATCACTGGAACGGAGAACCCGCTGCTCGTCGACCCCACCTGCGGTCTGCGCCTCCCGGCCGACACCGGCCGGTGCGTTGAATGTGATAGTCGAGGTGAACCGCGGCTCGCCGGAACCATCCAAGAGCTGGACCTTCACATCAGGACCCGGACGCCCGGGAATTGGATCGGCCTCGTCCGAATATGCGATTCGGTACGTGCCCTTCGGATCTGTCTCTGTGCGGCCGAACTCTCGCGTGCTGCGCAGGTCGCAGTCAAACGCGACCACGACCGCCCCGGCCAACGGCTCGCCGTCGGTGTCGGTCACCGTGCCGGTCACGACGTACTGCTTGACAGCTTGTGGGGCGTCCCCGCCGTCTGAATCGCCGGGACGCATACCCCGTTGCTCTAGCGCCGCGGAGATTACGGCGATCGTCTCTGCGTCGAGGCCACCGGTCTCGGGTAGGCCGCTCATCGCCTGTAGCTTGGCCACGGCGGCAGCCGTCGACGGGCCGAACTCTCGAGTCTCGCGTTCCTCAATGTCGATGTTCAGACCAATTGCCCCCAGTGCCGAATGCAATGCAGCCACCGCGTCGCCTCTAGCGTGAAGTGTCAGCCCGGCCTCGATCTCCATCTCTTTCTCCTTTGTTGCTGTTGCGCCACGGCACCGGTCAAGATGCCGCCGCAGCTAGCCACCTACGGTTCCTACTCGGCCGACCCGACCCTGCGGCAGCGAAGCAGTTGGAACCCAGGCGCTTACCAAAGATGACGCGCCGTCCAATCCAGAAAGTACCGGCTGGCCCCTCCGGTCAAATGCTGGGCCGGGCTCCAGGGCCCGCACGACCTCGTCCCACGGATCATCGAGATTGACGCTGTACTCACTCCACCCAAGCACTCACGTACGGCCGCGCCCTCGGACAGCTCTCATGCCTCGACGCCCAACACAGCGCAATTCGACTTAAGTTGGGATCCCACTGGTACCGCCTCTGGGCTTCTCGCTCATTGCATGAACGTCGGAACCTTGAAGTATGAGTAGCCCCATCCGTAGGCGTTGGGTGCGATCGGCTCCACGACACGCGGGCCCGTCATGATCGTCCGTGTACCCTGACGTGCGTGAGCCACGTCTGCCGACATCTGTAGCCTCTTCGCCGTGCTTCCGGCTTGGCGGGGCGTTGAGAGCTCGATTGACTTTAGCCCCTCGGCGTCTCGCGCGACTATATCAAGTCGCCGCGCGCGGGGGTCGCGCATCACTTTGCCGGTGGCGTCGCGGACGTATGCCTCCTCGTAAATCTCGCTCACACCCGTCTCGCGTAGTCCCTTGACGAGGAACTCCTGGTTGGCAAGTCCGCCGCGCTGATAGTCCGTCACTGTCAAGGGTCGCCCTGTGGAATGCGGGACGCGAGCACTGGTGCCGCCGGCGCTGGAGGAGCGCTCAGCGCGCTGTACAGCGGACTTCCCGGTCGAGCCTTGTGGTGGAACCTCGCCCCGACCCCTAGCTCCGGCCTCGCCTGCCGTTTGCTCAGCCTGAAGCTCCCCAAGGGCCTTTGACTTCGAGGCGACGTTTACCTCTTTGAGCGTCGCGCGCTCCGCACGAGCCAGACTCAGCCCCCTCGTCAGCTTGACCTCGGTTACGGCCTGGATACCCTTCTCTGCGGCGCCAGCCACGCCAAGGGCGGTCCCGGCGACTTCGCCGGCATCGGACAAGATGCGGCTGGCACCGATGGCCACATCCCACGCATCCCCGGGGTGCGTCATCTGCTCCCAGCCCTGGGCGGCACCCGTTCCGACGCTCAAGATGCCCGTCAGGCCCCGGGCCAGCTCAGCGGTGGTTGATATCGCCGTGTTGATGAGAGAGGTCCCAAGATTCCTGTCGGCGACAAGGGCGCGCTGCTCTCCAGCAGTGATGTAGTCGCGCAGCTTCTCGCCGAATGCAGCCGGATCCCATGAAAACTGGCCACTCGGATCACGCCGAGTCGCAGGGTTGCATCGCGTGTAGGCGTAAACGTCGGTGCCGTCGATGAAGCCCGAGGGATCGACGCTCGTCCACCTCCCCAGCCACGGTGCGTAGTAGCGGGCGCCGTGGTAGTAGAAGCCGCTCTCGGTGTCGCGCTCCTTGGCCGTGTAGCGGTAGCGCTTGAGGCTCACCTCGGCGGCTGAGCGGCCCGATTGGAAGGAGGTGCTGCCGTAAGGGTGGTACTCCTCGTAGGAGATGATCGCCGCCGCCTGGTCGAGCTCAAGGATCGCCGAGCCGAGCAGGTTGCCGAGCTGGTAACGCGTCAGCGAGGACGGCAGGGCCGCGGCCGCGGCCGCGGCTTCGATTGTCGTGGTCTCGACGAGGCAGATGCGATCACCGCCGTCTGAGATGTGAAGCGTCTGGCGTTCGAGTGTCAATTTGCCACTCGGTCCATACTCTCGGTAGACCTCGTAGGGGCCGAGGTAGGCACGCCGGCTTACAAGCGCGCCGTTCTGGCTGTCGGTGACCTTGTGTACGCGCTGCCCGCTCGCGTCGTAGCGGTAGTAGGTGGTCTGCGGCGTACCTACGTTGACGATCTGGCTCGCGGTGGCCGCGAGATGGTCTCTCCAGTCCCAGCGCATGAGCGAGAGGTGAGGCATCGAGGCGATGTTCCCGTGCGCGTCGTAGGTGTAGGGCTCGCGCGTGCCCGCGATCGTGGTCGAGGTGAGGTGGTTGTTCCTCGGCGGAGTGTTCGGCTCGTCGTAGGCGTACGTGCGCGTGAAGCCGCCGCCACCGGCTGACGAGTGGTTGAGCTCTTCGATGTTGCCGACGTCGTCATAGGCATAGCTCTGCGTGTATTTGCGCATCGCCTGCCAGTCGCTCGGCAGCGGGACCGCGACCCGTGCCGAGTCGTCCCAGTCGATCTGTTCAGTTGCGGTCTGTCCGACGTGCTCGCGTCCCCCCGCCGCGGTGAGCCGGTAGATCGCGTCATAGGTGTAGTCCGCGTTCGGGGTGACGACCTGGTTGCTGAAGAAGATCGTCTGCTGCGCGCCGTCGCCCAGGCGCGTCACGTTGCCGACCGGGTCATAGGTGTACTTGAGGTCTTGCAGCGAGCCGCTGTCGCTCGGTCGCGTGGTCTGCAGGCGTGTGAGCCGGAACGTCTGCGGGTCGTATGTGTAGCTCGTGATAGCGCCGTTGCCGTAGTGGATCAGCTCACGCTGACCCTTCGCGTCGTAGGCGACGGTGGAGACGTAGCTCGTCGCGCTCGTCGCGCCGCGGAGGTTGACGGTCATCGCGGCGAGGAGGCCGCGCTGGTTGTACGTCGGCACGCTGAGGCTGCCGTCGGGAGTGGTGATGTTGACTGGCCGGTTGAGCGCGTCGTAGGCGGTCGTCGTCGTGAAGGTCTCGCCGTCGAGCGTGGGGGTCTGCGCCCAGTCGGTTTCATCGCGGTAGTCCGTGAGTAGCTGACGACTCGCGCTGAGGATGTTGCCCTTGAAGTCACGTAGCGCCGTCGTCGCGAGACCGGCCTCGTCACGGTGCTGGTAGGGCGCGCCGCGCAGGTTGAGTTCCTGCGCTTTGGCGAGCGTCTCCCCATAGACGACCTGTTCGGCGAGGCGCTCCGCGGCGGCGCCGGTGGTGACGTAGAGGCTGGTGGGCCGGCGCAGCGCGTCGTACTCGGAGCGGATCACGTTCCCGCGGCTGTCCCACGCCTGCAGCGGTCGGCCTCCGGCGTCGGCGAGCAGCCAGCGCTCGCCCGCGTCGACGCTCACGTGATGGATCTCGGTGCCCGTCAGGTCGTAGTCCGCCGTGAGGACAGCGCGGCCGAGTGCGTCGGTGGTGACGCCGGCCCGACCCTCGATGTCGAGTTCAAGCACGGTCGCGTACTGGCCGCTGACGCCGTTGTCGGCGACGCTGCGGAACGCCCGCCCGAGCGAGTCAAGGTCCGTGGTCGCCGGGGTCCCCGCGTGCGCCGCCGCCTTCCTTGCCGCGTCGGCCTCGTTGGCGTCGGTGCTGAGCGTCCCTGTTGAACGCGCTTCGTACCACGCGCTCGCGATGACCGTGTCGTTCTCGTCCGAGCTCACCGTGTGCCAGGGGTCGAACTCGACCGTGCGGAACGTGCCGTTGGGGTTGTCAACGCGGACCGGTCGGCCAGCCGGGTCATAGCGCGTTATCGAGGTGACCCCCCATTGGACGAGATCGGTCTCGTCGTCGTAGACCGGACTCGAGTCAAAGAACGGCTCGTATGCCTTGACCGGGTTTCCCTTGTTGTCGTAGACGACGCGCCCGCTGCCAACCCAACGGGTATCGCAATGGGCGAAGACGAGCGCTCCCTGACCGTCGCGCATGAGGCGGCCCGTGGCGTCCCGTTCGGGCGCGTCCCCTGGCTCGGCCTGAGCCTTGGTGAGCGCGACGCGTCCGAGGCCGTCGCTGTAGGCGTAGGACTCGAGCCAGGGCGTCGCGGGATCCTTGTGGCGCACACGCGTCTGCGAGTGGACCCGCGCCGGCTCCGGATGATCGGGGTCGTGGGTCAGGTCCGTAGCCCAAGCCGCATACGCGGCGAGGTCGTATTCCAGGCGCGTCGTCGGATCGTCGCTCGGAGAAGGCTCGACGGTGCTCGTGTCGAGGTGATCGCCCTCGTCGCTGCCGTCCGCCTGCAGCTTGCCCATCAGCGCTGTCGCGACGATCATGCCGAGCGGGTCGTAGCGGACGCCACTGCGGTTGAGGTTGGGGTCCGTGACGAGCCATGGGCCGAGCACCCGGTAGTTGCCCTGCGCAAGCGTGGTGTTGCCGGCGGCGTCGGTCTGCTGGGTGACGAGCAGGTCGTGATTGTCGTAGGTCACCGTCGAGGTGTTTCCCCAAGGGTCGACGGCACCCTGGGGGAGGTAGAAGTGCGCCTGCGCGTAGCTCGCGTCGGAGTGCGCGGGATCGGCCGAGTAGAACACTCGCGACGAGGGCGCCCACCGGTGGCCGTCACCGTCGAGGTCGATGAACGCTCCGGGCCCAGCGAGCAAGCTCGCCATTTCGGCGGCGCTGATCTTGGCGCCGAAAGTGATGCTGAGCAGCCCCGGCGTGTAGCGCAGGTCGTAGCTGCAGTCCACGAGCGCGAGCGACTCGACCTGGCCGAGCGGCAGCGGCCCGGACAGGTCGTCCTTTCGGTAGACCGTGCGGGCCCGTTTGATGAGCCGTCGCTGCGCGGTCGTCCCGGTCGGGGTGTTCTCGTAGGGAATCGTCTGGGCGCCGGCCGCGCCATCGCGAAGGGTGTCGTGGTCGAACAGGACGCTTCCCGGCGCGGGGAGGAGCCCGGTGAGCTCGTGGCTCCGCGTCTCGACGGGCAGCCCGAGCCGGTAGAAGTCGGGCCGATCGGGCTCGTTGGCGTAGTCGGATTCGGTGTACAGCACGAGCGTGGCGCGCTGCTCGTCGAACGCGGGGTTGCGGCGGGGGTAGCCGACGGAGGCTGAGCTGGTCACGTTGCCGTACGCGTCGACAGCGAGGGTGAGCTGGTGTGCGACCCGCGGGTCGGTCGGGTCGCGCTCGTAGTGGCAGGTGACGCTCTCGAGCTCCCACGTGTGGAACGCGGCGAACGAGTTGCCCGCCGTGGGCTGGAGGAGGTCCACGTGGTAGCTATGCTCGGTCGTGGTGTAGGGATGCACGCTCGCTGGCGAGCCGTCCTGCGCGTATACCTCCTGGCGCAGCGTCCGTCCCCGCAGCGCGCGGCACGCCTCGCGCAGCTCCTCGGTGCGAGCGCTGGTCGGGAGGGCGCTCTCGCCCAGGTGCGGCGCTTGGGCGTCGCCCTGGTAGTACTCGCGCGCGAGTCCGTGCGCGATGTCCTCGCGGTCGAGGAAGGCCCCGGTGTGGTACCAGGTCCGCGTCCACACCGGTGGCAGCGTGAACTCGTCTCCGGTTACGTGAGGAGATTCGGTGAACTGTCCGGTTCCCGATTGCTTCGGCAAGGCCTCCGCGTCCAGCTGGTCCACGCGCGCGAAACCGCGGAACTCGCGCTCGACGCCGTCGTAGAAGCCGTGGTGGTAGCTGTAGCGCGACACGATGCTCGTACGGCTGATTGCCTCCGTCGTCTCGACGCGCTCGACGACATGGACCGGGAACGGGAGGCGCGTCAACCACGGCGTGCCGGCCGCGCGGTCGGCGAGCGCGAACACGGTCGAGGTCGTGTAGGTCATCGTCGTCTCGCGGCCGAGGTTGTTCTTCACCGTCCTCAGCAGGTGCGGCTTGCGGGCGCCGCAGAGGTCGACGAACCGCACGCGCGCGGCATCGCCGGGGTACGGTGAGCTCCAGACGACGGCGGAGGTCCCGGTTCCCAGCACGTCGAGCACGGCTACGCTCGTCTGCGCCACCGCGCGCGGCAATACGTCGAGCGCGTTCGGTGGAGCCCAGCCGTTGCCCGACCGGTTGCGCCACAGCGTGATGGTGCCGTCCTCGCCGATGTACAACAGGTCGCAGGGACCCGAGCCGTCGACGTCGGCGAGCCGGACTCGCCGCCCGTCGAACTGGACGTTGCCGCCCGCGAACGACGGCGCCGCGTCCATCGTGACCTTCGCGCCGAAGCTGCCGTATCCGAGGCACGGCCAGTAGCACGCCTCTCCGTCACGGATGCGCACGAGGTCGGGCAGGCCGTCGCCCGACATGTCGGCGAAGAAGAGCGACTGCTGCGGATCCTGCACGAGCGGGAGCGCGCCGCGCTCTTCCTCGTGGGCCGCAGGCGTCCGCTCGGCCTCCGCGAAGCCGGCCGCTCCCAGGGAGCGGTAGAACGCGAAGGTGTCGTCCTCGGCGACGAGGAGGTCCGGCTTGCCGTCGCCGTCGAGGTCGAGCAGACGGACCGACGGGTCCTCCCAGCTCACGCTCGGCGTGGCCGCGAACGGGCGGAACGGCGTCCACGCTCCGTCTTGCTCCCGCGAGTAGAGCCCCGATATTCCGTCGAGCTCGACGAGATCGAGGAAGCCGTCGCCCGTGACGTCGACGAGCTGGCGGCGCATCGCTGACGTGCGCTGCGTCGGTGTCGCGGCCGGCGCCAGGCCGACGCGCTCCGGCGGTGCGAAGCTCCCGTCGCCGAGGTTGTGCTTGTAGAACCACGCGCCCTCGTGCTCGGTGAGTATCCCGGGTACCCCCTCGCCCTCGAGGTCGACCCAGCGGCGGTCGGCGCCGTCGACGCCGGCCGGGACGCCCTCGAGGGATTCGGCGTCGAGCAGGCGCACCGTCTCGTCGAGCGCGAACGGCTCGTAGCCGAGCTCGAGCGGCGGCAGTGACTTCGTGCTCCAGACCGAGCCGGCGCGCGTCCAGCCCGTGCGGGTGACGCGCACGAGGTGCGAGGCGACCGGATCTTCGTCGTACTCGAGCTGGGTCGAGCGCACGATCGTCGAGCCGCCGAGCTCGTCGAAGTCGTGAAAGACGAGGACGCGGCGGCACAAGCGGTAGGTCCGCACCTCAAAGCCGGGCCGGTACGTCGAGAAGGGATCGGCGCGCACAGGCCACGTCGTCACCTCGTCCGGCGTCGGCGCGGGCAGATCGTGCTCCCCGTAGTCGAAGACCACCTCGAACAGCCACTGCCCGGCGACGCCGGCGACACGATTTCCGTAGCGAACGCGCTTCAGATAGCTCTTCGCGAAGCCACCGGCGTGGAGCCGGTTGCGCTCCTGCGGCAGCGACTGATCGACGTTCGCCGCGTCCTCCGCCTTGTAGAGGTAGGAGACGACGTTCCCCAGCGTGTCGCGTCGCTCCTCGAGCAGCCACTCGAACACGCGCGCCGGGTCGGTGGGATCGGCGACCCGTGCCTGGGCCGTGCGCCCGTACACCGAGGAGATGCCCTCGGTGGACCTCACGCGCCAGTGGCTCTCGCCGCCGCCGGCCACCGTCCACTGCTCGATGCGCGCCCACGCTCCCTCGACGCGAGGCCGGTAGCGGCGGACGAGATACGTGGTGCCTTCCTCGGTCGCGCGATAAGGCGTGGCGAGCCAGCTGCCGTCGACCTGCAGCTCGAGGACGGGGACGAGCGTCTCGGCGCCGGTGAGGACGAAATCGTCGGATCCCTCACCGTCGCGGTAGCGCGGCACGCCGCGGTCGGTGCGCCGGGAGATCGACGATTCCGCCGCGGACCAGCCAAGGCCGAATGGGCCGTTGCCGGCGCCGGAGTCATACGCGAGGCTCAGCGCGGGCCCAAACCCCTGGCGTCCCGGTGACGCGCCGAGGTCGACGGAAAGCTTCGCCGCGCCGCGGGCTGCGGCGACCGACACCTCTGCGTCGAGGCCGCGCACCGCCCCGCCGCCCTTTGGCAGCGCGACGGACGGCGCCTCGGGCAGCGCGGCCGCCGAGGGGGCCGCGTTCGATGTAGGCCCGAGGCCGGGCCGCTGCGGCGATCGGGGTTCGTCCGCCACGTCAGGCGGGCTCGTAGGTGCAGACGATGACCAGGTCGTCGACGCTCGCCGGGTCGAGGTGGTTGTACGTGACGCCTCCGACAGTCACCGAATGCACGAGGAACGTCGGGACCTGCGCGCCGGCGATCGTCGCCGACCACACCCCCGACGCGCCCAGAGAGCCCGGGGAGCCCGAGAGGTCAGCGCTTCCGACGAAGAGCTTGTCGAGGGCGGCGACCGAGGTGAGCGGCGTCGTGCCGAGAACGTCGGTCCCCGTGCCGTCGGCGCTCGCGTGGAGCTGAAGCGGGATTTCCGGCGGGGGCGGGGGCGACGGCACGCCCTCGACCTTCAGGTAGACGTCGATCCGCGACAGCTTGACGTCTGCGCCTCCCGGCTGGAACGGGAACCTGTCCTTGGTCAGGTCGAGTTCGAGCAGCTGCAACGCGGCGTCGTCGGCCGGGTGCAGGAAGCGATGCCACGCGTCCGCGAAGTCGTGGCGGGCGCTGAACGCCTGCATCCGCTGCTTCGGCAGGGCCGCCTTCGCCGCGGTCGACAGCGCCTGCCCACCCTCACGGGCTGTGTAGCGAACCTGGACGAGGACGTCCGTGACCGTGTCGAGATCGAAGCGGTTGGCGTCCGGGTCGAGCCCGAGCCGCCAGACGCTGTCGGCCGCTCCTTCGCCCTCGAACGGCAGATAGCGCTCGTCGCGGAAGCTGAGCTCGAACAGGCCGCTGTCAGACTGCCCGCCGCTCGTCGAGATCGACTGGATCGGCCCGACGCTGTCGACGAAGCGCGTATCGTCTGCACCCGTCCGGGCATAGCCGGTTGAGGTGTCCGGTTCGATGCGCATCATCCCGCCGAGGTAGCTGAGCGTGCAGTGGACGCCCGTGTACGGACCGGCGACGCATGGCACCGTTAGCGCCACGGTCTTCAAGCGCCGCATGTAATGGCCCGGATGGTCCTCGTCGAAAATCGACTCGGGCATCGTCACGAAGCACGCGCCGGTCTGCTTGAGCTTCACCAGCGCAGCCGGATCGACCTGGGCGAGCGAGACGATCTTGGTCAGCTCGTACTCGCGGCGATCCTGGTCGAGCCGCGCCGCCTCCATCCGCTTGAGGTCGTGGTGCAGGCGATCCGCCGCGAGCAGACCCTTCTTCAGGCTGTCCCAGTAGCCGAACCGGATGAAGTTCGAGCTCTGGAGGCCGAGCTCGTGGCAGTAGCAGCGCTCCGCCCGCTTCGCGAGGTCGTATGAGAGCTGATAGCTCTGGAAGTAGACAGCCGAAACCTGGCCGACCATCCAGTCATAGAGGTCACGGTTCGTGAACTTCGACTGCAGGAACTCCGCGACCGCATTCGCGTTCTCGGTCTGCAGGTCGTGGTTCTCGAGCTCCTTTTCCGCGATCGCGGTGCGGATGTCCGCGGCGGCGATCTCCTTGGCGATCCCCTTGAGCTCGAGGTCGGCCTGCTGCTTCTGGTGCTGCCACTCCTCGGCGCGCCGAAGCCACGACGCGATGATCGCCGACGCCGACGCCCCCGTCGAGAGCACCGACGCAGCCGAGCCGGCCGCGGCCGCCAACGCGCCGAGCGCGGGTCCGACGTTGCTGCCGCCGTAGGTGCCGCCGATCGTCGTGGGGCTCCCGATCTTGAAGTCGGGGATGAAGTGTGCCACCGCTGCCGCTTGGGTCAGCTCGCCGCTCACGACCTGTGCGAGAGCGCTGTCGGCGAGCAGCAGCAGGTTGACGCCCTCGGCGAGGTACGGCGGAGTGGCCAAGTTGGTAAGCAGGCCGGTGTAGTAACTCGACCGGTCCTGCGCGAACGCTTCGCGAGCGCGCAAAGCGTCGGCGGCCTGCTTCGCCTCGTCGATCCGCTTCTGCCTGACGTCGCGAACCGCCGCTAGCAGCGTCGCTTCCTGTGTGGCACGCAGAACCGCCAGGTCTTCCGCGTCTCGCTTCTCGAGCGTCGAGAGCAGCAGGTTACCGAGGGTCATCGTCTGCACGCACAGCTCCGTTGCCTTCTGCGCCACGGAGGGGAACTTGTACGCCGGCAGCGGCGCGCTGATGTCGTTGAGCGCACTCGAGAGGTCGACGCCTGCCGCCGCCGCCTGCGCGAGCAACGCCGGGTCAATCGGCGGCTCGAACAGCGGCAGCTGCTGCACGACCCCCTCGATGTTCATGCAGTTGCGGATCTTGTAGAGACGGTCCGCGACGGTGGTCCAGTACCCGAAGAGCTTCGTGTTCTTAGGAACCGCGAAGTACAGCAGCGGGGGCAGCGTCACCTGGGGCGCGCCGCCGTCGCCGAGCCCCTGCGGGGCAGCCGGTACGAGGCTCTCCGCGGCGACGAGCGCGTCCGAGAACCCGTACAGGTGGGGCTCGATCGTGTTGTAGGTCTGGATGACGCCCTCGGCGCGTGACTTGATCAGCTCCGGCCTGCGGCCCAGGATGTCGGCGGCGAGGATGTAGAGCTGTGTCGCCTCGTTGATCAGCTCGATCGTGTCGCCGCGGAAGAGCTGGTCGCCCCACGCGATCAGGTTGTCGAGGTACTTCATCACGACCGACTTCTGGTAGGCCGTCGTCCGCAGGCGGGCGACCAGGTGCGGGTTGAACGGGTCGTTGCGCCACGCCTCTTCCTTGGCGAACAGCTCCGGGTCGGCCGAGCCCGAGGCGAGCAGCAGGAGCAGATTGTCAATTCGCTGCTGCTGGTAGTCGGCTGCGCCAGTTTCGTAGAACGGCCGCGTCTGCCAGTACTTTTGCGGCGGCAGGAGCGCCGACGCATCAGTCGGGTCGAAGATGTAGTGAAACCACTTCTGCGCATCCTCGAACTGCTGGTTCTGGCTGAGCCTCGTCGCGATCAGCAGCGGCGCGTGGAAGAAGAGCTCCCAGTTATAAAGCGCATATGAGCCCGTGGCGCTGAAGTCGATTTCCTCTTCCGGCATCGGCAAATCGACGAGCTGCGGCTTGTAGTGGGCCCTGAAGTCGAGACCCTTTGTCCCCGGCGGCTGGCTGAACAGCCACGGCTCCAGCTGGAGCCGCCGTTGCAGCAGGCCGCCGATCCCGTCCTTCTGGAGCTCGCCGACCAGCTCCCGGATGTACGGGTGGTAGAAGGGTTCGAAGCGCCACACCCGCGTCGAGGGGCTGGGGATCGGCGTCTTGGACGTCGCCGCCGCTCCCACGGGCGGCCGCGCCGCCACCATCGTCAGCTCCCGCTGGGGCACCGTGGTCGCCGCCCGCGCCGCAGCCCCGTCGCCGCCTCCGTCGACGAGCGCCGGCCCGGTAGCGAGATGCCCCCGATCGCCGCTCGCTGCCCTCAGCACCGGGAAGCTCAGCCCGACCGACGGCGGGTCGTCAAGGTTCGACACCCGGCCGAGCGGGCCAGGGATCGGCGGCGGCGTGAGCTCGTGGTAGTACTGCCACGGCACCTTGCCAATCGAGCTGGGGTGGGCGGCCCGCGGAGGGCCTCGTTCGCCCCATTCGCTACTCGTCACGAGGTACGAATGGTCACCGTCGGCGAAGAAGAGCGGCTCAGTCGGATCGATGGCGATCGGGTTCTGCACGGTGACGCGGAAACGCGCCGAGCTCGGCGTCTGCGCGAGCACCTCAACGTTGGTAAGCGGCGAGCCCGGCCCGGCGGAAAAGTCGAGCAGATCGAGCGGCTCGCCCGCGAGGCTCGGCTCCTGCCACGTCATCTCGGCCGCGATCGTCCCCTGCGGATACGGACCGGGACCGGGCAAAAAGAAGAAGCCGCTCGGGCCGACAGCCTCGACGACACCCGGTTGCGTACCAACGAACGTGAAGGTGCCCTCGTTCGCGGAAAAGTGCCACCAAAACAGCGTGAGGTCCGGTATTACTAGGTCGATCACGAGATTCGCGCCGTGGAAGGACGGCTTGAGCATCAGCGTGGACGCGTCGTACTGCAAGTTGCTATCGACCGAGACCGGGGTTGTCTTCTTCGCCGACCACTTCCCCTGATGGCGCTCGGTCCAGCAGAGCTTCGTGCGCCAGAACCGAGGGGGCGCGCTCACCGGATGCCCCGACGCCGGCATCGTCAGCGTTTCGTCCTTCGCCATCGCGGTGAGGTCCGGCCAGAAGAGGAAGAGCCGGCGGTTCCAGATCACCGGCAGGACGGCGACGGCGTCGATTTCAGCATCGACCTTCTCCCACGGACTCCACGACCACCCCCACTCACTCGCAACGCTGGTGTCGGGTCCCAACCCGACGTCAGCCTTGCGGTAGAACCAGCGCGGGGGCGTCGAGGCGGTGCGGCCGAGCACGTGCAGGACGTCGACGGCCACGTTTCCTTCCGAATCGTGCTCGACCTCGTGATAGATGCCGGCAACGGTCAGCTGCGTGACGCCGTCGAGGCTCTCGAGATAGCCGAGGAAGGCATCTTCGACGGACCCAGCGGTCATCTCCTTGTGTCCGAGAGCGTTCTCGAGGTCCAGGAAGAACGGCGACTTGTCGTCGCGGAGCTCCGGCTCGACGAAGTTCTCTGGCCACAGGAAGACCTTGCGCGCGGCTTCCCAGACCCGGTAGCTCTTCATCCACTTCCAGTCGGCCCAGTCCTTGTCGATCTTGACGTTCGCCTCGACCTCGGGCTCGAGGTTCATCAGGCAGCGCTGCGCAAACATCTGCACCGAGCTGATGGCCTGCTTGATACGCGACGTCAGCATGCAGGAACCCATCTCGCAGTCGATGAGGTAGTACTCGGTCAAGCCGCGCGCATCGGTCCCGCCGCGGCCGTGAGCCGCGACGAGGTAGGCGACGAGCGCCGCCCGCTGGCGGTCGCGAATAGCGTCGCGCAGCGGCTTTGCAATGAGGTACCACTGAGCGGTGTCGTACTTCGATCGCGCCGCCTGCTTGATGGCGCGGGCGTCGTCTGCACCGAGGTCGGGATGCGACCACGCGATCGCCTGCGCCGGCGACGCACCGAGACGCTCCAGATCACTGAAAGCATCGGCGATCCGGTACCAGGTCCGCTCGTCGGCGTAGTCGTTCGGGTCGCCCGCTGCGAGCGGGAACCGGAAGCCGAGGAGGCCGCGGTCGGCCGTCTGGGCCTTCTGGCCCAGCAGCGCCTGTAGGTCGTCCTCCGACCAGGGGCCGAACGCGCTCCAACCGTCAATGAGCTCCGTCTTCGTGGCGGCACCCTTGCCCGAGGTGGGGTTGAACTCCAGCGCCGTCCCGAGCAGCCCGAGGAAGGTCTCGCTCGCGTCGTTGAACGTGACCCGGAACGCCATCGCGTCGACCAGGCGCTGCCAGGGGCCGTACGGCGCCGGCGGATCGGCCGGGGTGGCGGGGAGGCCGTTGAAGGCGAGCCAGCCGATCGCGGCTGCGTGGTCGTCGAGCCATTCGACGTCGCCGACGGAAAGACCGAGCGTGCTCGTGATCTGTGCGACCTTCCACAGCCGCGCGTACGTGCGGAAGAGGGCGGGAAAGCGCGCCACGGTCGGCTTGTCGGTGCTCGTGACGAAGGCTGGATCGACGAACTCCTGCATTGCCCGGTGCGCGGGCGCTCCCGAATCGTCGTGCCACTGGGTCAAGAGGACGTCGACCACGGCGACGTCGAGCTTGAGCGCGGCCGCTATCGTCTGCTTGACGAGGGCTTCGCTTTCAGTCGTGCGCAGATAAGCGTCGAGCTTGATGAGCACATGGCGGTACCGGTCGGCCGGTGCCTGGGCTTCTTCGAATAGCTTGGACGCGTCCGCCGTCGTCAGGAAGGCGTTGTCGGGCGGCGCAACGTACATCGATGGCTGCGCTTGCAGCGCCGTCACCGCAACCTGATAGGCCGCATCGGCCGACAGCGCGAGCAGCTTCGCCTCGTCGGCGGAGGACATCGTGCCGGTGTAGCTGAGCATCTGCGCGTCGCTGTCGTATGAAATGCGCGCGGAGGTCGGTGCGGGGAACTGCACGGAGGACGCGGGCAGCGCGGCGAGCGGCGCGGTGTAGACGGGATCGACGAACGTCTTGAGCGCGGTCGCGACGAAGGCGCGAGGCCGGCCGTAGAGATCCAGGACGGCCGCCTGGTATGCGGCATCTCCCGACAGCGCCAGCAGTGTCGCCTTGTAGGCGTCCGACATCGCTCCCGTATAGGTCAGCGCGTGCGTGCTGGCGTCGTAGGCAACCGGGACGGTTGACGGGAACGTGATGGCGCCCGGCAGCGGGTCCAGATGCGACGAATAGACGACGGTCGAACCGCCGACGGCGTCGACGGCATCACGCACGCGACCGGTATCCCAGCCCAGCGTCGCGAGCACCTGACCGACGGTCTGGCCGAGCGGGTCGGCGACGACGCTGGTCGCGTCGACGATCTTCTTGAGAGCGGGGCGCAGGCCGTTGAGCAGCGTGCCGACAGCGTCGTCCGCCGGGCCGATCGCGTTCCCGGGCAGCGTCTCGTGCCGGAGCAGGTAGAGGAGGAGGGGGATCGAGAAGCCCGATGCGCGAAGCTTTTGCACGCTCTCGACGAACTCGCGCGCGCGCATGGTCTCCGCGGGAGTGACGGCGACGCCGTCGTTGACGAACGCCGACATGCCGAAAAGCCGCTCGAGCGCGAGGAGCTCGGGGATCTTCAGCTTGAGCGCACCTGCGAACGACGCGTACCGGAATAGCCGCGAGAGGTTCTCCAGGTTCATGTCGTAGCCGAACGTGATTGCGTTCGGCCCTTCGAGCAGCGCCGTGAGGTCGTCTCGCGAGAGGCCGAGCGCGGAGCCGACGGCGGCGCGCAGCCGACGCTTCTGTTCTTCGACGGGCTTGGCGTCGGTGTCGAGGACGTGAAGGGAGACGATGGTCGCGACGTCCGGCGTCGCGTTGAGCGCGAACGGGTCGGTCTCGCCGGGCCCGAGCTTGATCACGGACGGGTTCTGGAAGAGCTCCGCGTACAGCGACCTCGGCTTCGGCGACTCGGTGTCGGGGTACGTCCTGGCGTCCAGGCGCGCGAACCATCCAAGCACGCAAGTGACCGGGGACTGGAGCTCCGTCCGCAGCGCGTCGATATCGTTCAGCATCCGCAACAGGTCGTCGTTGAGCGTCGGTGGCTTGAGGGCGGTGATCGCCTTGTCGAGCTCGCGGGCCTGCCAGCCGAGCGGGCGCCAGAGCCGGACAAAGCGCTGGAGCCTGTTTGCCGCGTCGGCATCGAGCGCCGCGATCCGCAGGTGCTTCGGGTCGCAGGTGTAGGGATCCCACTCTATGTCCGGGGCGATCACGAGCTTGCCGGAGCCGTTCAGCCAAACGAGCTTCAGCAGCTCGAGGAGCTCGTCGTAGGTGAGCGAGGCGCGGTCCAGGAGGGTCTGGACGGTCTGGAGCGCCCTCGGCCATTGCCCGGCCGGTAGCCCCCAGAAGACGTACGGGCCTCCTGCCTGCGGGTGCGTCCAGTTCACGATCTGGCGTGCGACCGGGGTCAGGCCGAGCCCCTCGGCGGCGATCGCCGCGTCCTGCGGCGACGGCACGACGGCCGTCTGGAATGTCCGCATCAGACCGTCGCGGGCGACACCGAGGTGCGTCAGGTAAGCGCGGGCCTCCTCGATCCAGAGATGGAAGGGCAGGGAGATCGGATAGACCGCCTTCCGCAGCACGCCGTACGCGGCGGCGTTCTCGTGCTCGGGGTTCGCCCCGAGATCGTCGGGCTCCAGCGAGGTCTGCGGCATCGCGGAGACACCGAGCGATCCTGCCTGCGCGGTGATCGGGAAGCGCCAGCCGGGGTCGACTACGTGCCACAGGTGGGCCCCAGTGATGACCTCGACCTGCGCGGCCGGCGAGAGCAGGAACCCGTGGTTCTGGAAGTCGTTCCGCAGCGATGCCGTGAGCGTGCCCGCGTCGAGGTCGGCGGCGTTCGCGGACGCGACCGTGAAGCGGGTCGGCGCAATCGCGCACTCGAGAACCTCGTCGAGAAGATCGACGTACGGGAGCGGCGTGTTCGTGTTCTCGCAGGTGAGCTCGATCTCGCCGATGTCGGGGCGCCGCTCGAAGAGGACGTCCTTGGGCGTCTTCCCGTTCTTCGCCGGGCGGTCGTGCAGGAACTTCAGGATGTCGGTGAGGTACGCGGCCGGGCTGAGCACGGTCCGGCAGTCCTCGCAGTCGCACAGAGAAACCGACCCGAACAGCGCTTCCCAGTCCGGCACGCCGGTCTGCCTGACGACTTCGTACGGCACCGCGTTCAGAGACAAGTTGAACGGGGGCGCGAGGTCGACGAGGAGGTTTAGCGCGGCAGCGCTGGTGTGACTCGCGGCCCGGTAGATCTGCCCGGCACGCGTGCGGCCGAGCGAGTCGGCGTACATCTCGCTGAACTTCATCTCACCGAGCGAGGCCAGCTGGAACGCCGAGGACAGGCCGCCCTTGAGGAACGTGACGATCTCGGTCGAGCGCTGCGTTATCTTCGTCATGCGCTCGAGCGACTTGAGGCTCTCCAGCGTCGCAGTGGGATTGGTCGCCCCGTCGAGCGCGCGCGGGTTCTCGGCGAGATAGACGTCGACATTGCCAAGTCCGGGTGCGAAGCTCGGATTCGCGCGGAAGAAGGTCGCGAGCTCGGCTCCGCCCGGCAGCGACATGTCGCTCGCGAGCCGCAACCGGAGCGCTGCCGCGGGAAACATATCCTCGGTGATCCGCGACAGCACGTGGGCGTAGTTCGCCCGCCGGGTGGCATCGTCGGCGCCCGGCACGCCCGGTGGCGGCTCCACGAGCTCGCCGCCGTTCGGCGACTCGATGACGCCGAGCCAATCCTGGGCGGTGAGACCCGCGAGGCTCTCCGCGTCGGAGATCGTGCCCTTCTTCTGCATGGCCTGCAGCCGCTTGACCAGCGGGGCGTTGTTCTCGGTGACGACGCCCGCGTGCACGGCGAAGCGCAGCGGGTCGACCTGCGCGCCGAGCCGCGGGTCCTTCGCGACTGCCTCCCACAGGCCTGTGTCGCCATCGTTGGTCGCGGCGAGCTCCAGGAAGCGCTGTCGGTCCTCGGCGGCGTTCAGGACGGTGCTGAGGAGGGCGTCGAGCGACGCGGGATCACCCGGCTTCAGCGCCGCCTGAATCGCGTACGCCCGGAGCCGCGCGATCACGGCGTCGGGCTCCGCCACGGCAGTGGGCGGTGCCGCGTTGGCGCTCGCGGCAGCCGCGAGCGCTGCGCGAATAGCCGTTGGGCTCTGGCCGACGAGCGCCTCCGCCTGAGGCGGCAGGCCGCTTTGAACGAGTGCGAACGCCGTTGCGGCACTGAGACTCGTCTTATCCGCGATGGCCGCAGCAGCCGCATATGCCTGTACCAGGCGCTCGTCCAGGTTCGTCGTAGACGCGGCGAACGAGATCTCCTGGGGTGTCAGGTCCGCGGCCGGAGCGCCGGCGAGCACCGGCGCGAGCGCCCGGTCCGCGCGCGTGAAGTCGCTCGGGCCGCGGTAGATGCTCGCGCCCACGGCGAGGTTTACGACCTGCGTCGGCGCGGCTCCGAACAAGACCGGCGACTCGACGATCGCATTCCCCATGGCATCGAGCACGCGCACGACGAGATCTGCGTTCGTTCTTCCAGCGAGCATCCCCGCGTCGTACTTGATCGAGTAGCGCCCCTGCTTGTCCGTCAAGGCGTGACCCAGCTCCACCTCGTCACGAAGCCGGCAATCGAATGCGTGAACCTGCGCCTTAGCCAGCGGCCCGTCGTCCGCGCCGATGACGCGGCCTTTGACGAGATAAGGCGACGCCTTCGTGTCTGACGGACTCGCGTGGATCGTGAGGTGCGTCGCGCCGCGCGCGAGGTCGTCGAGGATGGGGCCGGTCTCGCAGATGAGCACGTCGCTCTCGTAGACGCGGACGAACGCCGCAGGCCGCCAGCGGCGCAGCATGGCGCGATGGCGCTCGTCGACGTGCACCGCGAACGTTCCGCTCTGGTCGGTCGTGCCGACGGCGACCGGGCCGAACGCCTCGTCGAGGTCCCAGGTCTCGACGCGAAGGCCGGAGAGCGGCTCGCCGCTCTCCTCGCGCAAGACGCGGCCGTGGATCTGGAACGCCCGATTATCCATGGTTGCCACTCCCCGGCCGAATCCCCGCCGGCCGATGGCGCGACGGCGCTCGAGCTCGAGAGAAAGCCGGGGCCGCCGACACAGCCGTCAGGCGGGCGCGGGTGCCGCAGTAACCGGGGGTCGCAGACACCGGTCCTCTCGCGAACTGGCCACGCCACTTCGCCACCAAACGTGACTCGAAGTCAAAGCGATGTGCCCACTCCGGTCCCGCCCATGCCGGTGAGCTTGAGCCCTGCTGGATGAGTGGGTCGAGTCGCATCTCCATTTCTCGCGGCGATCGCCCATGAAGTCAGCGCGAACGATGAACATAGTACGCCTCCTTCCAATCCAGAGCGCACCGACCCTAAGGCCGTCCTTTGTCCGCTGCCAACCGTGGAAAGCCACATACCCCGCTGCGGGGAATTACGCATGCTCCCCGGGGCTACCGGCGGGCGCGGACGGCGGGCGCCGGCGGGTCACTCAGCGAACCGCGACGCCGACGCAACAGACCAGGCACTGCCGGGTTCGCGTGGGATCCGAGCGCATCGGCGGACGTCGCTCACACTCATGCCCGGAACGAAGACGACGCTCGAGCTGCGGCGCAAGCAGTTGGGGGCTCATCCTCGGTCGGCGTGCCCGCAGTTCGTCCGAAGCGTGAGTGAGTGCGGCTCTTACTGGGGTGCCCGCCCTGCCGCCGGGAGCGGCAACCAGAGCAGGTTGGTGAACGTCCGGTAATCCGGATACACAATATTGATCCGCTTGCAACATTTTATTGACGCGATACGTTCTTGCGTTCAGAATCATAGTCGGATATGCTCCCGGCCCATATGACCGGTCAAGGGGGTACTTCGATGGTAGAGTCCCAGCAGCGGCCCGCTGCTCTAGCGGACGATCTCGCAGCCCAAGGAAGGAGCCTCCTGAACCCTGGCAGGCTCGCCGTGTTCGTGGTTGGGGCGCTGCTGTTGGGGCTGTTCCTCGTTGGCGCGGTGATCGCTCAGACCGATGGAGGCAAATCGAGCAAGAGCACACCGCGCGCAATGACGACGGGCAGCAGCGAAACGACGACGACTGGTAGCTCAGGTTCCGCGCCGAGCACCACCAGGACGACTACCACGACCTCGACCGATGGTGGCGTCTCAGGCGAAACGACCAAGAACGCTCCATCTGAAGGTCTGCTGCTGACGGTCCTCGGCACGGGGGTCATCTTGGTGCTGGTAGGCGCCTTGTACTCACGTATCACCACGATCAAGCTTCCGGGCGGAGCAGAACTGGCGCTAAGTCCAGAAGAGACCCAACACGTCGCCGAACGCGTCGCGCAGAAGGCAAATGAGCAACCCGGCGCACCCAGCGCGTCGGCCGTCGCTAACGCGACTTCAGCGGCCCTTCAACTTGCGCACACACACAAGCTCATCGCCAACCGACCGCTCGATGAGCAAGCGATAGAGCAGGCGGCGACCGCTGGGCTTGCAGCCGCAAGGGAGTAACCACCTCGTCAAAAAGGAAGAACCATGGCCACAGAAGAGATAACCCGGATACTCAACGTAGTGCTCGCACCCGAATCGGCTGCGCACCGAGCCACCAGACCACCTGTCCCAGCCGCTGCACCGGCTGGGGAAATCGCTCCAGGACTCGTGCCCCAGCCGGAATGGGATCTCACCAAAGGGGAAGGCCGAACGATCAGCGATCTCGTCTTCGTCAACCGCTACGTCGGGCAGCCCGGCCAGTGGTCAGCGGCGGACATGCAGAGCATCGATGGAGCGCTTGACGCCGCGATGAGCGATGCAAACCTGCAAGGGGTTATCGCGCAGTACTACGCTGGCGCGATCAGCTCGCACATGCTGGCATCGGCGCAGCGCGCCATACCCCTACCCGGAACGGTCTACAAGGACACGGCGGAGCAGATTGCCCGTGAACTCCACGCGGAAGGGGTGCTCGGCAAAGAAGACCCGGCGAATTGCGTGATCAACATAATGCTCCCCGAGGGTACGCTGCTCTCCGACGACTTCTCGCCCGGCTCCCAGCCCCCGCCAGGCGCGGAGGTAGCGCACGCTCGCCGTAAGGCCGGCACGATCAAGCTCAACGAGAAAGACGCCGCAATCTCCACGGAAGGCCTCGGCGGATACCACGGAAGCATCGACCTTGGCGGCGGCGTCACGATCTACTACGCCGTCGGCGTCTACTCAAAGGAAGGCAACGGCATCGTCGCATTCAACGAACCATGGAAGAATGTCGTGGCGACCTTTTACCACGAGCTCAACGAGGCCCGCACCGACCCCAACGTTGAGCTAGTCAACGCCACCGGCAATGGCGCCCTACTCGGCTGGTACTCCCAAAAAGGAGGAGGCGAGATCGGAGATCTCCCAATAACTCTCTGCCAAGGCAACCTCGAACTCGTATTCAAGGAAGTACCACTCGCCAACGGCAACGGGACGGTCCCTATCCAGCTCATGTGGTCGGACCGCGTCAACGGCCCCGCCGCCGCATAGCCGGAAACGCTACGGCATACATTCTGCTCTCTAAGGACTGTTCGTTGACCACCACGCCACCAACCAGTAAGCCTGTCCCCACAATCTTTATTGTCAATAGCCTTCTCGATCTCAGTAAGACGGCACAATATTACATCGAATTTCCGGAGAGTACACCTGAGGCAGTTGCATAATCTAATAAACAAACGGAACGCGGAGGTATGTAATGCCTAATCCTGGTCAATCGACCATAGAGAATGGAAGCACTGGAGACGCAGTACGTCGCGCTCAGCGTGGATTGCGACGGACTCCAAATCCAGGCCTTGTTGTCGACGGTATCTTTGGACCGACGACATCGAACGCTGTCAAGGAGTTCCAGGAAGGCGCGAGCCTCACGGTTGACGGCATCGTTGGTCCGGCGACCTGGAACGCCCTTCCAGACGGGGGCCCCATGCCGGTGCTTCAGGAGGGATCGAGCGGTGATGTCGTTCGTAGCTTGCAGACCCTGTTGACTAATGGAGCCGGAGAGTGGGGTACATCACCAGATGGTGTCGACGGTCAGTTCGGCCCGAAGACACGCGCTTCGGTTGAAGCATTCCAGAAATGGGGTCAAGTAGCGATCGACGGCATCGTTGGTGAGCAGACCTGGGACGTATCTCTACACGCAATGTCCAAAACGCTTGAGACCGAGGTTGGACTTGAGTATGTAATCAACTAACCGACCGGATAGACGGTGTACCAGATAACCAGACAGTGAGAGTACCTACTCAGCTAATGCACAAACAAAAATGGTGCGGCCACCATCGGGGGCATCGTCGTACACCGCCAATTGTGCGACGCCCTATTCCTCGCTTGAGCGCGTGAGATACGCCCTGATTCGTGGCGCTGAGACCTCCAATTGAAGGTTTACCGTTGCGATCCCGATTGCGTACTCGGCGACGCCGTCGAGCGCGACTACCGCGAAGTGGCGTCCGTCCGCTGACAGATCGGCAGCCAGCAGCTTCGCGCGCTCGAGCATGGAGCGCAACTGCACGAGATCGGCAAGCGAATGGCGATCGAGGTCCATCTCGTCGCTCAGCGCGCAAGAACGCGAAAGGCGATGCGAGACACGGCCCCACGGCTCCCGACTGCGCCGGCAAGAAGCAGGTAGCGGCCAGGCTTCAGTTTGGCGCCGTGGACCCGTCCGGTGAGGCGGAAGCGATTGAGACCCGCCGAGCCGCTGCGGAAGAAGCTCCCGAGCGACCGCACATAGGGACACACGCTTTGGTGGGCGCGGGCCGAGCGTGAGCGCAACGGGGCGCATTTTCCTCTGCGCTGGCGGTCAGGTGTGGCGCGCTCGAGGCCGAAGATGACGCGACCGGGGCGGGCGAGCACGAACCGGACCGTCGCTCCTGTGTGGTGGGTGTGGGCGGCTGCGGTGGCGCTTGGGCCTGCGGAGTCGGCGTGGAACGCACTAGGACGTATCGAAAGGCGGCTCAGCGACTGGCTGGCGCTCGGCCCTCCACTGACGGTGGTGGAGTTGACGACGACGGTGCGGTGGGCGAAGGTGCTGACGTATTCGGGGAAGAGTTCGGGATACTCGGCGCTGAGCGCAGAGCCCGTTTGCTCGGTGTCGCTGGCGGCGAGCGTGACCTGGTAGGTGCCAGGCGAGGAATACGCGTGCGTGACGGACGTGCCAGTGGCGGTTGCGCCGTCGCCGAAGGTCCAGGTGACGCGGTTCAAGGGTGCCCAGACGCTGGACGGGGTGGGGGTGCTGAACTCGGCCGCCTGCCCCACAGTCACTACGGTTGGCGTTGAGATGGGGCCGAGTTGCGGTCCGGCGTCGTAGAGCATCGCTTTCATGTCGTAGAAGAAATCCGGCTGTCCCCAGACGCCAAGGAAGTCTCCGGCCGAGTCGGTTGCGGTTGCGACGGTGCCTTCCACGGGTCCGCTTGGGCCGCCACCGTAGCCCCGTGGCTTGGCGAAGCTGCCTCCCGCTGACCGGAATGTGCCTTCCTGTGCCATTTCGGCGGGCGCGGTGCTTTCCCACTCCACGGCCGTGTTGCCCGTGGCGCCGATCGATACGTGCGCGGCGTTGGGGGTAAATTCGGCGGGAACTTCGGCCGGTGGGCCGAAGGCGCTCGCCGGTGCGGCTGTGGCCACTTGGACAGATTTGCCCGATGGCCAGGCGATGACGGTTTCCCCGGATTCGTTGATGGCGGCCGAAGGCGTGCCGCTGCTGCTGCCGAGAGTGACGGCAGGGTTGAACGACTCGGAGCCGGCGGGCATTCGTGCGGTGGCTACATCGCCGGTGGGGGTCCTCCACGCCGCGATTGCTTCGCCGGCGGGGTCGATGGCAAGGCTCGGTAAGGCGATGGCTTCGCCGAGGATCTCGCCGTCGCCATGGATATCGGGCGCCGGGAATTCGCTACCGATGTCGCGTGTCGCGACCTCCAGGCGCATCGCGCTCGCGCCGGGTCGTCCCCATGAGACGAGGGTCTTGCCCGCAGGATCGACAAGTACCCGCGGTTCGATGGCGTTGGCACCCGTTCCCGAGAGACCGACCGTAGAGGAGAAGGCGCCGCCGAGCGGCGATGTTGCGGCTCGGACGACCGTGCTCCCGGCCTGTTTGCCCAACCATGCCACAGTTGTTTCGCCGCTCCCATCGATCGCCACACTGGGGGAGGTGGGTTCTTCGGTGGCGGGCGCGACGGGTTGCGGCGCTTCGAAGCTGCCGCCAGCGGGCCTGATCGCCTCGTATATCTGGTAAGACGGGCTGCCCTGCTGCCACATCGCGACGACATCGCCACGAGCGTCTATCGCTACTGCCGGGCTTCGCCCTTCGATGCTTTCGCCTGAGACCCGGACGCCGCCCCACTCGGGATCTTCGAACGTGCCGTCGGCGGGACGCAGCGACACCCGAACGCCGTTGAACGCGAATGCCAATGCCGCTTCGCCGCTCGCGTTCATAGCGAGTGCTGGATGGGGCTCAGGCGAACCCGGCATCGGGCCAAACCCAACGAACCACTCCCCCGCGGTCGCACTTGCTGGGAAGAGAGACACGGCGGTCAGGATCGCCACCGGAGCAGCAAGCCACATCGCTCGCCAAGACAGGCATCTCCCCACAAAGGCCACGCACGAAGCGTACAAGAGGCCGGAACAAGTGGAGAGCACGGGGCCGGAGTTGTGGTGAGTGTGGGTTGGCACGCGCTAACGCGCGTGCGGTTTGAGCGCGGGCTATCGCCCGCTGTGTGACCGCCCGCTGGCGCGGGCTCCTGCCTGCCGTCGTGCTCGCGTCAGGACGGTCGCTACGGCCCGCGTCGCCCCCGGCCCTCGACGTACCAAGACCGATCGACTATCCGAGCGAACCGTCTCGAGCGCGGGCCGCAGCGACAGCCTACGGTCCCAGCAAGGCCCACCGGCACGACAACCCCGGCGACAACGCCCAACGGCAGGACAGACGAAATGCACGGGGTGCCCCGAGCGTCCGTATTGGGGCCAACTTTTTTGGCCGGTTTCGGGATGTCGCGGTCAGTGGGGTGCGTGATGGGAGCGATGAGCATCAAGGCCGATGGCGCTGTGGGGTATGCGAGGTACCTGGAGTCAAAGACGGTGGCGCCGGAGCGCGGGGACTACTACTTGGGCCCGACGAGCGAGGCGGCACAGGCCCCCGGCCGCTGGCATATCGACTCGGAGACCCTGGCGCGTCTGGGCATAGCGGACGATCGCGAAGTGGACGGCAGGGACTTCGTGGCGTTGATGGAGGGAAAGCATCCACGCACGGGTGAGTGGTTGCGCCCGGAGGGAGCGGGTGGCGGTCGTGGGGGCGGCATCGATTTGACGTTCAGTGCGCCGAAGAGTGTGTCGGTGGCGTGGGCGATAGGCGACCCGTGGCAGCGCGAACAGATCGAGGGGGCGCACGGGAAGGCGGTGGAGCGAGCGCTCGCGCATTTGCGGGCGAGCACACCGGTGGTGCGTAGGTGACGGCCGACAGCACATCGTTTACACGGGCTGAGCGTGTAGCCGACAGCACATCGTTTACATCCGTCTGGCACCCTCGCGCGCTCTCATCGAGCGAGCGTGGAGGTGTTCATGTCGGATGTCGAGGCGGCGTTGCGTCGCGAGGCGGCGCGGCGGCGGTTGGCGGGCGAGTCCCCGGAGGCGATCGCGGCCGATCTGGGGCGCACCCGCCAGTGGGTGGCGAGGTGGGCAGGCCGCTATGACCCGGAGAACCCGGCTTGGGCGGAGGGTCGCTCCAGGGCGCCCAAGCAGGTGGCGAACCGCACCAGCGCGGAGATCGAGGCTCAGGTGCTCGCGATTCGGGAGCGGCTGGTGGAGAACCCGTGGGCGCAAGTGGGAGCTGAGGCGATCGCATGGGAGCTACAGAAGCTTGGCGGACCGGTGCCGGTCACTCGCACGATCGAGCGGATTCTCGCGCGCGCGGGCGTGAGCGGCCGGCAGCGCTCGGGCGGGCGTCGTGCGTCCAAGGGCATCCCCTACCCGGCGCCAGTCGCAGAGCACCAGGGGGATGTGGTCCAGGTCGACTTCGTCGGCCCGCGTCACCTCGATGGTGGCGTGCGTTTCCACGCGCTCAACCAGATCGACGTGGCCTCCCACCACGCCGGGATCGAGATCATCGGCGACCGCGGCGATCAGCGGGTGCTGGGCGCGCTGCACGCCTTATGGGAGCGTCACGGGGTACCCCGTCGCCTACAGTTCGACAACGGCGGCCCGTTCGTCTCGCCGACCGGCCTCGGCGAGGTCGTACGGGTGTGTCTGCACCAGCGCATCGTCCCCGTGTTCGTCCCGCCCCGCGAACCCTGGCGCAACGGGACGATCGAGCACTTCAACGACACGTTCGACAAGCGCTTCTTCCGCCAGGAGCGCTTCAGCGACCTGGCGCACCTCATCGAGCGCGCCGGTGCGTTCGAGCGCTTCCACAACACCCAGCATCGCTACAAAGCGACCAGCGGGCGCACCCCCGAGGAGATCGCGCCCGCCAAACCGAGCACGCCGCTTTCAGCCGAGAGCATCCCCGCCGGCTGGCCGCAGTGCGGCAAGGTCGAGTTCATCCGCTTCATCCGCTCCGATGAACGCCT
>CAAGKR010233119.1_pt1 | contig 42558 bp, 39 predicted proteins | sample 2556971 | NCBI WGS metagenome assembly CAAGKR01 (sample SAMEA5207829, study PRJEB30636) | soil metagenome | biome: forest; feature: boreal; material: soil | place: USA | collected 2011-09 | depth 1 m | reverse complement strand
GAGCCGGGCGACAGGTTTATGTCGTATATCCACTCGTTGAAGAATCTGAAAAGATGGATCTGAAAGATGCCACGCAGAGATACGAATATTTGCGTAAGCATGTCTTCCCCAAGTTTTCTATCGGATTGGTACACGGCAAGATGAATACAACTGACAAAGACGAGGTGATGCGCCGCTTTGTCGCGGGCGACATCGACATACTGGTTTCGACAACTGTGATTGAAGTCGGCGTGGATGTTCCCAACGCATCACTAATGATTGTGGAACACGCGGAAAGATTCGGTCTTTCGCAGCTTCACCAACTGCGGGGTCGCGTGGGTCGCGGCGCGGAAAAAAGCTATTGCGTGCTGCTGACTTCCGATAAAAAGACGAGCGTCGCAAACGAGCGGCTCGGGATTATGGCTCAAACTAATGACGGTTTCGTTATTGCGGAAAAAGATCTCGAGCTGCGCGGTCCAGGCGAGTTGCTGGGGACGAAACAGTCGGGACTGCCGGAATTCCGTGTAGCAAACCTCGTCCGTGATCAGCAAATCCTTGAAGCCGCACGCAAAGAGGCCGAGTTCTACCTTAATAAAGGTGAGCGGTCGCCTGAAACGTCGAAGATGATTCAGCGAATAAAGGCGGACGTGAGGTTTGGTTTAGCGGCAGTGGGTTGATAAATCCACAGATTATGCAGATACCACAGATGACGAAGGCGACTGGGCACAATATGCGTTCGGTACGCTGTTTTCCACTCCATACCTGGTTAGTTCATGTTTGAGTAATCCGAGTAATCTGCCGGTGGACTGCTTTAGCGTGCACGTCAAATCAACCATTGCGAATAATTAGCGGCAAATATCGCGGGCGAAATTTGAAAAGCCCACCATCCCTCCAGGTGCGGCCAACTTCTGACCGTCTGCGCGAAACCCTTTTCAACATAATTGCTCCAAGGATAGAAGGCTCGCGATTCTTAGATCTATGCGCGGGCTCCGGAGCGGTCGGAATTGAGGCGCTGTCGCGCGGCGCAAGTCACGTTACATTCGTTGACCGCTCACGAAAGATGTGTGGCCTCGTCGAAGCGAATCTCGACCTCTGTCAGATTCCAGAAGATGAAACTCAGGTGGTCCAGGCGGAGGCGGCGGAGTTTCTTCGTCAGGCCATCAATCGTAAACACCTGGCGTCGGAGCCCTGGCATATTGCGTTCTTTGATCCGCCGTACGCCAACCATTACCTTCAGGTCCTCGACAACTTCGGCGCGGAAACGCCTAGCCTGTTAACTGAAAACGGTTTGCTGATTGTCGAACACCATCACAAAAATGAGTTGAAAGATGCAGTGGGGAGTATACTTCGCAGCCGAATATTGAAACAGGGTGGCTCCACGCTCAGCTTTTACGAAGCAAAGAAACACGGGTGCTGAAACAAGCCAGCTGTTTATGAAGGTTTGAGGAGGAATTATGAATACAGGGATTTCCCGTCGTGGATTCGCGAAGATTCTTGGTACCAGTGCTGCGTATGCTGCCCTGAGACCGTCACTGTCTATGTCAGCGCCTGCTTTGCGGCTGGCCAGCAAAGCTTCAGATGGCGCGGTCGTAGTCCGTCTCAGCTCAAACGAGAACCCCTATGGTCCGTCGCCGATGGCTCTGAAAGCGATGACTGACGCCTTCAGTCTCGCGTGGCGCTATCCCGACGAGCATGAGCAGTCCCTGCTTGACGCTTTGGCAAAGCTGCATAGCTTCGCTCGTGAGCAGATTCTTCTTGGCAACGGCTCAGGTGAAATACTAAAAGTGGCGGCAGCGGCGTTCACTACCGCGGGTAAGAGACTTGTAGTTGGCAACCCAACCTTCGAAGCCATTTTGGCTCATGCGCGTAATGCGCAGGCCGAGGTGGTGAAAATCGATCTAACCAGGGACTACGCTCACGATCTGCCCCAAATGTTAAGGGCGGCAAACAATGCAGGATTGATCTACATTTGCAACCCAAACAATCCGACCGCAAGCATCACTCCCAAAGATCAGATCCGAGCGTTTCTTGCGAAGGTGCCAAGTCAAACAATCGTACTGATTGACGAGGCTTACCATCACTACGTTGAATCGAATGATTACGAAAGTGTTATCCCCTTGGTGAAGCAATATCCAAACCTGATCGTGGCCCGGACGTTTTCTAAGATTTACGGGATGGCAGGTTTGCGTTGCGGCTACTGCGTCGCCAGACCCGAGTTAATCCAGCACATGCGCAACCAGCAAACATGGGACAGCGTGAACATTATGGCGCTCGTGGCAGCCTCAGCTAGCCTTAGCGACGGCCATCAAGTCGAACAAGGCCGTCAGCTTAATAGTGAAGTTAAGAAGTACGTTTACTCTGAACTCGATAAGTTTGGTTTCAAGTTTATTCCGTCCTACGCCAATTTCTTAATGATTGACCTCCGCCGCGACGTAAGGCCAATCATCGCAGCCATGAGCGATCGCAACGTGCAGGTAGGCCGAGTCTTTGCTGCGCTGCCGACTTTTATGCGTGTAACGATCGGCACTAGATCACAGATGGAGGCGTTTGTTTCTGCCTTCCGCCAAGTTATGGCTTGAGAAATCAGAACGACTTTTTTCGCAAAGCCTCTAACTCGCTGAATTGCTCGAGCGGTTGTGCCGCCCCATGTGCGGTGGAGGCTATGCCCCCACCGCATTAGTGCCGAAGGCGCGAAACATGATAGCCAGAGCAAGCGCGCAGCACGTTGCCCCTGGTAACCTGGCCTTGCAGGTTACTTCGTGAGCTGAAGGTGCACGAATAATCCGCCTCACAGTTAAAGGCCACGGCCTAACTCTATGGCCCCTTCAGCTTTCGGTTGCTCTTCTGGACGTGCTCCAGGGGCGGCGCGCTCCGCGCTTCCATCCCAGCGGGACTGCCCTGCTGGGGACCCCGGGCTTGTCCCCGGCTATTTTATTCCGCGCCTTCGGCGCTGATTCGCCACCCCCGATTATCGTTGTTAGAATCGCTTCATGCTCGTGCTTGGAATTGAAACCTCGTGTGATGAAACAGCAGCAGCCATTGTGCGCGATGGCCGGGCAATCGTTTCATCTGTCATCGCGTCCCAAGTGGAAACGCATAAACGCTTTGGCGGTGTAGTGCCTGAACTGGCGTCGCGCGAGCACCTCGACAAAATTGTTCCGATTGTTGATGAAGCTTTCGCCCGTGCCAAACTTTCGCCGCATGATATCGACGGCATTGCCGTCACGATTGGACCTGGACTTGTGGGCTCGTTGCTGGTGGGGGTGTCTTATGCGAAGGCAATGGCTTTTGCGCTCGAGCTACCGCTGGTTGGAGTCAATCATATTGAGGGACACGTTTACTCCGTCGCGTTTGAGAATCCACCGGTTGAATACCCTGCGCTGGCGTTGGTTGTCTCCGGCGGCCACTCGAATCTCTTTTTTGTCCCGAGCGCAGGAAAATACAAGCTCCTTGCTCGTACGCGCGACGATGCCGCTGGTGAAGCTTTTGATAAGGTCGCCAAAATGCTGGGGCTTGGCTACCCGGGCGGACCGATTATTGAAAAACTCGCTCGCGAAGGTAATCCGAAGGCAGTTAAGTTTCCGCTGCCGCGAATGGGCGATGGCTCGGCGGATTTTAGTTTTAGTGGTCTGAAAACTGCGGTTACCAAACACGTGCGAGAAATAGGGTTGCAGCCTGTCACAAATGGCGAGGAGCCTTCGCAAGGGATTAAAGATCTCGCGGCGAGTTTTCAGAGCGTCGTTGTGCGCTCACTGGTGGGAACGACTGAGCGCGTCGCGAAAGACTATCGTGCCCGTGGACTGAAGACCCTGATCGTCGCCGGCGGCGTCGCCTGTAACGGTGCTTTGAGAGAAGCTTCGCGCCAAGCCGCGACGCATTTAGGAATCCCAGCCTACTTTCCCTCTCCTCATCTGTCTACAGACAATGCTGCGATGATAGCGGCGGCTGGAACCGTGAAACTACAGGCGGGCGAACGAGCAGGCTTCGATCTAAATGCTGATGTGACACTGCGTTTGCAAAACGTGGATAACGAAGATGAAGCTTTGAGGCGGGCGAAAGTCCGTTACCGGCTTTAAACTGTCCGACAAACTTCAGGTTGTCGTTGCTTGTTTAGAGGCGGGCGTTGCCCGCAGTTTTATTTTCGCTGACTGTGGCGGCGGGCGATGCCCGCCTCTAAACCGTTTGTAGTTGTTGGTCTCGGCACGCGAGACCGGGGGCGGGCCTTATCAACCCTCTATAACGCTCATCGCGCTAACCGCCTTCTTTTCATAGGCGGCAATTGTCGCGATGTTTTTCTTCTCAATGTCAGTTAGAAAACTGTCAGTGAAAGTAGCGTCAGGCTTGTACCATGAGAAACTCGCGAAGTATTTCTGAAGCCAGGGTTCTTTAAAGACCTTGCCGCGTCGAGCGTAGATTTCCTGGCGCATCTGGCTCGCGTCTTCCACAAACAACCCTTCCAGCAAACTGCGGTTGATTAGTTTGCTACTCAATTGTTCGTGAATCTGATTCTCGTATGCGACGATAGTTTCAACGTTCTGCTTGTCGGCTCCTGACAACTGCTCGTCTTTGAACTTCTCGTCGGGCGTGTACCAGGGCTGACTGAAGAAATATTGCGCGAGCCAGGGGGCCTGGAATTGGCGGCCATGGCGCGCATACACCTCATTTCGTAACAAACGCAATTCGTAAAGACTCAGGCCATGCAGCATCTGTTCTGAAATCAGTTTGTTTTCAAACAACTCCATATCGCCCGGCGCTAAAGCAACCTTGCGTGACTTCTTCTGGGCTAAACTGATCGTTTGAAGATTCTTTAGCTCAACTGCGGAAAGCAATTTGGGATCGTAGCGATCAGCGGGCTTGTACCAGTAACGCTCGTCAAAATATTGCTGAAGCCAGGCATCGCTTTCGAAGCGTTTGCCGTGAATCGCTTCAATTTCGGAACGGAGCACGAGCCATTCAGCCCCGCTGTGTTTGCCCAGTTTGTTTGGACTAAGGGCACGTGTACGCCAAAAGCGCATGTCTCCGGGTTGGACGGTCTCGTGCTTGCTGGCTTCCGCATCCCGAATTAGATCGAGATTGCGCCGCTCAGCCGTGTTCAGCATCGAGTTTTGAAAATCGGGGTTCGGCTTATACCAAGCCTGCGATTCCAGAAAGGTACGAATCTCCGCATCCTTGAAAACCCGGCCATGACGGCCGAAGACAATGCCCCGCATGAGCTTCAGGTCCTCGTGGGGAACACTCGCAAGATCCGCAGACTTGAGCGCCGATTTCGAGAAATCAAATTTCTGCCACCGCTGCATGCTTTCTTGTGCTATGACCGTGACGAAGGCGACGACAAGAAGAACTGCAAGACTAAAAATGCGTAGGTTGAGATGGGGGAAACGCTTCATGGCTGCTCCATTTGTGTGGCGGGTAATACCAGAATCTGTAGAGCGTGCCTTGTGCCTGCCCGTGCGGCTTGGTGTAAACGTTGCGGGCAGGGACAAGCCCCTGCAGATCAACCGAAAATATCGCGAACTTTGTCGACCAGACCTTTGTCTTCAAGGTCCTTATTTTCCACTACAGCGAGTTGCTCGAGAAGCTTTCGTTGTTCCCGCGTCAACGAAGTTGGCGTGACGACACTAACTGATACAAACAGATCTCCACGACCGCGACCACCGAGCACTGTCATACCTTTGCCCTTTATGCGAAAGACAGTGCCTGTCTGAGTGCCTGTCGGGACCTTAATCTTTTCTTCTCCATCAATGGTTCCTACGAAAACGTCCGCCCCCAGCGCGGCCTGCGCAAAGGTTACCGGCAGCGATGCGTAGAGATTGCTTCCCTGACGTTCAAAGCGCTCGTGCTCGGCGAGGTGAATTACAACGTAAAGATCTCCTGACGGACCGCCCTGGGTGCCGCCCTCTCCTTCACCCTGGACGCGAAGGCGTGAGCCAGTCTCCACTCCCGCAGGGATCTTCACCTCCATCTGCTTTTCGCGTTCAATGCGACCTGCACCCCGGCAGTCCGGACACGGACTCTTGACAACGCGTCCAGCGCCGCGACAGGGCTGGCAAGTTCGAGCGACTGAAAAGAATCCTTGCTGATATCGGACCTGGCCTGTGCCCCCGCAGTTACTGCAAGCCTCAGGCTGCGTGCCCGCAGCAGCGCCGTTTCCTTTGCAGGTTTCGCAGGTTTCAAGTCGCGGAATTCGCAACTGCGCAGTCATCCCGCTGTAGGCTTCTTCCAGTGTGATCTCCAGGTCGTAGCGCAGGTCAGCGCCGCGCTGTGCAGCCGAGCGTCGCCCTCCCTGTCGGCCTCCGCCAAAGACGTCACTAAAACCAAAAAGATCCCCAAGGATGTCTTCTATGCCGCCAAAACCCGGCGCTCCCCAACTTTGGCCGGCGCCACTCGAAACACCTGCATGACCAAAGCGATCATAACGCTGGCGCTGATCGGTATCTGCAAGTACTCCGTAGGCCTCAGCAGCTTCTTTGAATTTTTCTTCCGCGCTTTGGTCGTTCGGATTTTTGTCCGGATGATACTGCACAGCCAGCCGGCGATAGGCACTTTTTATTTCCTGGTCGGTAGCAGTGCGGCTAACACCGAGCACCTCATAATAATCTCTTTTACTCATTCAAACTTTCCAAAAGCCCTCTCCTTGTTATTTATGAATTAAGAGTCTTAAAACTTTGTAAATTCATTAGCGGGCTCCTCCGCGGTTGTTGGCGTGGATTCTGTGGCAGGATTCATCATTGCAGAAGTAAGTTGGGCGGCAACTCGTTCGAGTGCAGTCAGGGCTTTATTAATTGTTTCACGCTCATCCCCTCTCGTGGCCGCCTCAGCCTCCCCGAAGATCCGTTCCGCTATCTCTTGATCGTTTGAGGAAAGCATACCGCCAAACTTCGTGAACGACTTTTGTGTATTGCGCAGGAGCGACTCCAGCTTATTCCGCAAGACGACAACCTCTTTGGCGTCGCGGTCGGCATCAGCAAAACCTTCGGCCTCTTTGATGAGCTGTTGAATTTCGTCTGGCGCGAGGCCGGAACTGGGCGTGATGCGCATTTGCTGCTCGCGGCCGGTAGTCTTGTCCTGCGCCGAAACGGAGACAATGCCGTTTGCGTCAACCTCAAAGGAAACATCGATTTGCGGAACGCCGCGCGGACCGGGTGGAATGCCCACCAGCTCAAATTTTCCGAGCGAGCGGTTTCCCTCCGCGACTTCACGCTCACCCTGCAAAATATGAATCTCGACGGATGTCTGATTGTCCACAACTGTCGTAAATGTCAGGCTGTTGCGCAATGGAATAGTGGAATTCCGATCGATAATCTTAGTAAACAGTCCGCCCCGTGTTTCCAAGCCCAGGCTTAACGGCAAAACGTCAAGCAGGACTATGTCTTTTACGTCACCGGTTAGCACGCCTCCCTGAATCGCCGCGCCCATCGCCACTACCTCGTCGGGATTGATTTCAGCCGAGGCCTTCTTGCCGAAGATTTTTTCCACGGTCCGTTCAACGATTGGAGATCTCGTCTGTCCGCCTACCAGAATTACCTTGTCCACGTCACCGGGTTGCAGCTTTGCATCCTGCAGCGCCTTGCGACAAGGCTCCACAGTTTGCTCAATCAAGTCTACGATCAGGCCCTCAAATTCGTCCCGGGTTAACACTTTATTGAAGTGCTTCGGCCCGGTAGCGTCGGCAGCGATGAATGGAAGGTTGATATTCGTTTCCGTAGACGAGGAAAGTTCACACTTCGCTCGTTCCGCTACTTCCTTCAATCTTTGCAATGCGAGCCGATCCTGGCGAAGGTCAATTCCCGTGTCACTCAAAAATTGATCTGCCATCCAGTTCATGATCCGCTCATCGAGATCCTCACCCCCGAGAAACGTATTACCTGAGGTGGAAAGCACTTCAAAAACGCCGTCGCTCATCTCGAGAATCGAAATGTCGAAGGTGCCTCCGCCAAGGTCATAAACGGCAATACGCTCCACCTCGGACCTCCCGAATCCGTAGGCCAGCGCCGCCGCAGTCGGCTCATTGATAATTCGTTCAATTGTGAGGCCGGCAATTTTCCCAGCGTCTTTGGTAGCTTGACGTTGCGAGTCGTCGAAGTAAGCGGGAACCGTGATAATCGCGTCGGTTACCGGCTCTCCCAAAAAATCCTCAGCCGCGGCCTTTAGGCGCTGAAGCACTATTCCAGACAGCTCGGGCGGGCTGTAACTTCGGCCCTGCACACGCACTCGCGCGTCGCCGTTTGGCGAATCGACGATCTCAAACGCCGAAGTTTCGCGCATACGCTCAACCTCAGGCGAATTGTATTTACGCCCGATAAGCCGCTTGACGGCATACACGGTATTGGCGGCATTAGTCACCGCCTGGCGTTTCGCTATCTGGCCTACCAACCGTTCACCCTTGTCGGTGAAACCGACCACGCTGGGCGTCGTTCTGCCCCCTTCTTTGTTGGGAACAATCTGAACCGTTCCGCCTTCCAAGACAGAAACGCAACAGTTCGTGGTGCCCAAATCTATGCCGATCGCTTTTCCCATTTTGACTGTCCTAGCTGCCGATTACTTCCTAACGGCCACTTTCACCAACGCCGGTCGAATCAACTTGTCGCCCAGCGTAAATCCACGAACTATCTCCTGCATGATGGTGTCAGGTTCATAGTCGTCCGTAGGCTCGGTGACGACTGCTTCATGAAGATGCGGATTAAACTGCTCCCCCTCTGCCAAAACCGGCTTAACGCCCAGAGCGTCAAGCACGCCGTTAAGCTGCTTGTAGATCAGATCGACGCCACTCAAAAAATGGCGAAACTCATCCGATTCGGCAGCTTCAACTGAAGCTTCGGTCTCCAATGCCCTTTTCAAATTATCGAGCACTGGTAATAGCTTTGCTGCAATATCCCCCACGACCCGATTGTAAGTCTCGCTGCGTTCGCGCTCCATTCTCTTGCGGTAATTCTCGAAATCCGCTTGCCGGCGCGCCAGGCTGTCTCTCAAGTCTTTAACTTCGCCTTCAAGTCGTTTTAGCTCGGCTCTGGTGGCTACTAATTCAGCGACCTCGGGGCCCCCGGCAGTCGATGCCATTTCGCCCGGTGAGCCATCCGCCTGAGGAGATGGCAGGACTGGCGCGTCATCCGGATCAAACGCTTCTTGCTCTGGCTGTATCGCATCTAGGTCAGAGGACATATCGCTCATCAACTCCTGCTCGTCATCTTCCACGGATGGCCGGGGTGATTCTTCACTCGCGGCGTCCAAACCGGTTTCCTCGTCCGAATCCAGGAAACTAATCGGAATGCGGTTCCAGCGGTTTCCTTTTTTCTCAGGAGCCATCGGGTAGTTTCAATCTTCGAAGGTTTCGGATAGCCTTAGACGCGTGCTTCTTCATCGAGTCGCCGCTCAATTAATCGCGCCATGTAGTTTACCATAGCCATAATACGGGAATACTCAATCCTCATCGGACCGACGACCCCGAGGGCACCCATCTGTTCGTTTGAACCAAGCCGGTAAGGAGCGGTAATTAAGGCACAATTCCGCATCGAGGAGATGGGATGTTCACGACCGATAACGACGTGAACATCGCCGGCCATTGAATACTGTTCACGAGAAACACACTCATTCAAAATCTTGATTAGGCGAGACTTCTCTTCAAAGGTTCGAAACAACTCGCGCATTCTGTCAACATCGACAAAATCGGGCTTAGCAAGAATATTTGAGGCGCCATCGACGTAAACGTCACCGCTGGTAGACTCTTCACCTTCCAGGCTCATGTCACAAAGCAAGATCGCGTTCCTCAGTAGCCGATCGTAGAGAGCCTTTTCCTCGCTCATCAGCTCCAGAATCTCCGCCCGAATCGCGACCAGGCTTTTGCCGCCATACTCTGTGTTCAGGTAACGCGCAGTGCGCTCTAGTTCGTCCTGCGTAATGTTATCTTCCAACCGGATAATCTTGTTGTGAATGGTGTTTGAGGTCGTTACCAGAACAACAAGAATTCGCTTATCGGACAGTTGAACAAATTCAATGTGACTTAATCGGTTCTCGGCCAGCGATGGCGAAACCACGATGCCCACGTTCTCGGATATTTCTGAGAGGGCATGGGACATCTTTTCCATAATTTGGACCGACGAGGTCGCGGAATCCAGCCCACTGGACGTGAAAACCCTGTCGATCGCGCGGAGGTCAGCGCGCGAAAGCCGCGCTTCTTCCAGAATATTGTCTACGTAATAACGATAACCTTTATCCGTTGGCACTCTGCCTGCTGATGTGTGCGGTTGTTCTACCAGTCCAGCTTCCTCAAGCTCCCCCATGACATTTCTGATCGTCGCCGAGCTCCACCCTGGACTGTTGGAAAAGCGGTCCGCCAGAACAAGCGAGCCCACGGCGTCGCCGGTGACCAGATGTTCCTTGATTACGGCAGCAAGCACGGCTTGCGCACGAGCGTCGAGGATGTTCTTTTCAGTGGCTTGGAGAGTTGAATTGCGACGGGGCATCAATTATGTCGTACAGGCGATTCTCTGTTGGACTAGCTTTAGATTCACGGTTAGCTGGTCAGAAAAACGATCAGGTTAAGCTATTAGGTCACCGTACCGCAGTATAAAGGAATCTTTTGCCACGCTGCAACAGTTCACCGAGAGGCTCTACATCACTGACTGAATGGATAATTCATGCTGCGTCAAAGACTTACGTCAGGGTTCCGCAGACGGATCTACAACGCTGAACGGTAAGCAAATGGCAAACTCCGCGAAGCGAATCCCCCTGGCCGTAGCCAGTCTGCCTTCTGAACCGAATAAGGGGTTTTTCAGGGGTTTTTGCACCTTCGCCCGGATCAATTGACGCTCGGCAAGAGTTCTCCGTAAGATGAGCACGGCCTCCAGCTACCAGTACCTAAAGCCCCTCGGGTTTACAGTCGGAGTAGAGTCAGAGCTTTACTGCCTCTTCCGCGTCGGGATTAAACATTAGGACTTCAATAAATTGAAGCGAGTTGTCAGGAGTAATGGGCAATGAACGAGGTGAAGAAGTTTTTCATTGATGCTTTTCACCATATGGGCAACAGTCGTGGCGTACCCAGCATTGACGTGCGTTTTTATCCTTACGCCGGTCTACGTCACACAATTCGAGTACGTTCAGGGCAAGTCTACGTGCGTTTGTCGGATCTCTGTAAGGATTGCCCGCCCGAAGTCATGCGTGCTTTGGCCTTTGTGCTGGTGGCGAGATTGCTGGGCAAGAAGGTCCCGGACGTTCACGAACGAACTTATCGCGACTACTCTCTGACGCCGGAGGTTATGCGTTCGTCGGACATAGCTCGCAGGCGCCGCGGTCGAAAAATCATTTCCAGCGCACAGGGCAGTACCTATGACCTTGAGAAGATGTTCTCCAAGATAAATCGCAGATATTTCGATTCCAATCTTGAAAAACCGACGATTACCTGGTCTCAACGCAAGACGCGGAGCATCCTCGGTCACCACGATCGCGTGTATGAAACAATTACCATTAGCAAGTCTCTCGACTCGCCTCAAGTGCCTGACTGGTTTGTTGAATACATTCTTTATCATGAAATGCTTCACATAAAGCATTCCGCCAGGATGATTAACGGACGGCGTTATTATCACACGGCGGCATTCCGACTCGATGAACGCCGCTTTGCCAAATATGAGGATGCTCAGCATTGGCTGGAACGAGTCGCTCGTCAGCACCGGGTACCGCGGGCTCGCGCCGCTTAGCTCAAATTGGAACCTTTGCGGAATTAAGACGTTTACACAATCGAGGTAGGTGGGCTCCTCCAAAAAAGCGGTCGATCCGGAGTTGATTTACGGTTCCGGTGAAGCCGCTTTTTTGCAAGTTACGTCGCGGACGCCGATTGCCAGTATGCCATCGGTAGCACGCTGGACAAGGCACACCGCCTAGCTAGACTACGCGCTTTCATAAACAAGCCCGGCGGCTTACCATTAAGCTCGACACTAAGCTCGTAATTAAACAGCCCTTTAGACGGAGACTGAAACAAACATATGGCTATCCCTGCAACTCACATTCGGCGCGGAATGTTAATACTTTTTGAAGGCGAACCATGCAAAGTTATGGAATTTCGTCATCACACTCCAGGCAATTTGCGCGCGATGGTGCAGACGAAGCTCAGGAACATAAAAACTGGCTCGTCTTTCGAACACCGATTCCGTTCCGCTGATACGGTGGAACGGGCAACCCTCGAGCAGCATGAAATGGAGTATCTGTATTCAGACGGATCGCATCATCATTTCATGAACACTGAAAATTACGAGCAGGTCGCCCTCAGTGAAGAGGAGTTAGGCGATGCAGCGCCATGGTTAACCCCCGGACTGAAGCTTCAGGCGGAGTTTTACGAAGGCGCCCCAATAGGAATTGACTTGCCACCGTCCATGGAATTAACCGTCACGCGTACGGAGCCCACCATGAAAGGCGCGACTGTTTCTAATGTAAACAAACCAGCCACACTTGAGAATGGAGTAACCGTTACCGTTCCACCCTTCGTCAATGAAGGAGACCGCATTAGGGTCGACCCCACCGAAGGGCGCTACATCGAACGCGCCAAGTAAGCCTTGCGAGGAGTTGGATGCTAAGCTAGCGTGCAATTCGCGGCGTAGCCGGTTAACCTTCGTCCATCGCTCATGTACTTCATTTACAGCCTTCTGCTTGGCCTCGGCTTTCTCATACTACTGCCCCGCTTTCTTTTTGATGCGTTTCGCCACGGGAAATATGTGGCAGGATTCCGCGAGCGATTAGGATCCTTGCCACCCATAAACACGGATGGCCGCCCGGTAATCTGGATTCATTGTGTCTCAGTCGGTGAAGCACAGGCAGCTCGTCCTTTGGTGCAAGGCATAAGAGAACGACTACCCGAGTATTCGATCGCCATCTCTACTATCACGCTTACAGGTCAAAATCTCGCTCGTGAAGTATTTAAGAGCGACGCGGAAAAGGTTTTTTACTTCCCTTTCGACTGGCGCTGGATCGCGCGCAAAACCCTGAAGTCCATTAACCCTTCTGCTGTTCTCCTAATGGAAACAGAGCTATGGCCAGGCTTTTTGCTCGAATGCCACGCTCAACAGATTCCTGTCGCAATAGTAAACGGCCGGCTTTCGGAACAATCGTTTCGCCGCTATCGGTTGATTGGGAGCTTCATGTCGCGAGTCTTGAGCGGGATAAAGCTGGCGATAATGCAAACAGAAGCTGAGGCGCAACGACTTCGCGCGCTGGGGATGGACGCGGATAAAACCTTCGTTTCCGGAAGTCTGAAATTTGATGCCCGCACCAGGCCAGCGACTGATTTCTTGACGCAGGAGCTTCGTGAGCGGTTTAAGCTGGAGAACGACTCTGCATTGATTCTTGCCGCCAGCACGCATGCTCAGGAAGAACGAGTCGTTCTCGATGCTTTCAGACAAGTGATCTCCAAATCCCAATCACAGCCGCGGCTAATGATCGCGCCGCGTCATCCCGAGCGATTCGCCGAGGTCGCTGCTCTGATCGAAGCGTCCGGGTTCCGATGGGCTCGTAGAACCGCGCCCGTAGAACAGAGCGATGAACAATCAGAAATTATTCTGCTGGATAGCATTGGGGAATTGCAGTCAGTCTATCCGCTGGCATCGGTTGTTTTCGTGGGTGGAAGCATCGCAAGAACGGGTGGACACAACATACTTGAACCGGCGGCAGTCGGAGCCTGCGTGATCACTGGAGCGCACACTTTTAATTTTCAGCTGATTGTGGAAACTTTCGTAAAAGCTGGAGCCATTATTCAAATGCGACCGATGTCGTATTTGGAAGCAACAGTGGAACTCGCAAATGTGATCTCGGCACTGCTGATCGATCCTGGCAGGCGGCGAGAACTCGGGGATCGCGCGAGAAGCCTGGTAAACGAAAACCGGGGAGCGACTGAACGCACCCTCAAATTGCTGAACTTCATATTGCCCAACTCTCCAAATATTGGGGGTGCCAGTTCCCTACGCGCTCACGGCGCCTCTACCTCATGAACTCGGCTGCCTCATTGATAATGATACCTCTTAGCGCAATTTATGGTGCACTTACGCGTGCACGCCTGGAAGCTTACCGGCGAGGCCTGCTTTCTGTTTCAAAACTTCCTGCACCGGTTGTGAGCGTGGGCAACATAACCACAGGCGGAACGGGCAAGACACCGTTGGTGGAGTGGGTTTGCCGCGCGATTGCTAACGGAGACGCGGATCGGGGCTCGATGGACGGTGCGCGCGAAACAACAAGAGTCTGCGTCCTAACAAGAGGCTACGGCAGGGACAATCCGAAAACGCAGGTAGTAGTTTCGAACGGGCGTGAACTGCTGGCCGACGAACGCGAAGCCGGAGATGAACCTTATCTTCTCGCCAAAAATCTGCTTGGAATCGCCGCAGTAATAGCCAATCCGAATCGAGTGGCCGCTGCCAAATGGGCCATCGAGAAGTTGAACACTCAAGTCTTTGTACTCGATGACGGCTTTCAACATTTAGGGCTTTCGCGTGATCTGGATATTGTCACTATCGACGCCACGAATCCCTGGGGCGGAGGCTATTTACTACCTGACGGGAGACTGCGAGAACTACCTACAGGCCTTTCCCGCGCTGATTGCGTGGTGATCACGAGGACTGAACAGGTCGAGGATCTGACTGCAATAAAGCGAGCGGTTCAGCAATTAGTTAACAACGCGCCAATTTTCTCGGCTCGCATGTTGACGTCAGGTATTCGAAGAGTCGAGGGCCAGGGTGGAGAGAAAGAAGACCTGCTCACTCAACGGATTGGTGCATTCTGCGGCGTGGGAAATCCAGAATCATTCTTTGAGCATCTCCGTCGAGAAGGATACCAACTGGCATTCACACGCACATATAAAGATCACCATCACTACCAACAATCAGAACTGGACGCCCTGGTTGAAGAGGCAAAAGCCCGTGGGGCCACGAGCCTGATAACCACAGCAAAAGACGCCATAAAGCTCAGGTCCCGTAACCTGGGAATTCCCTGCTATGTTCTCCAGATTCAGGTCTCAATTGATGAGGAAGATCGCCTGGTCGAAATCATACGGGGCGCGATCTCCGAAGCGCTGCCTGAAAACTAATCGTCCGCGCCAAAGAAAATCTATTGCAGAGTTTGAGAAGGTGAAGCGCTCGGCGGCGGAAGTGTAGGTTTCGGCGCAGGCGGCTTTGTAGGCGTCGGCAACGGTGGCGGCGCCACCAATTTATCTATTTGCTGCGTCGGCGAAGGCAATGGCAGCATAGGAGCCTTTCGGCTATTGCTGTTGTCGTTCGCGTTATCGTTGGCATTAAGGTTGACGCCCGTTACTCCATTCGGATTCTCAGATGGTGAAGGCGAGGCGGTATTAGCGTTGTTTAGGTTTGCATTTTGGTTCGTGACGCCCCCAGCCGGGATTCCCGATTCGGCCCGACCTGTGGGCGGGCTCGCGGGTTCCACCGGTTGGCTATTTGGGTCGGCAGCCAACGGTGAACCCTGGGGGGTAGCGGTTGCCGGCTGCGAGTTGCGCGTAAAAGCATAGATGACTGCGAAGATTACGAGCAAACCAATTATAGAGGGAATCAAAACTTTCCAGGGATTAAAACTCGCCGGCGGAGGCGGAAGGTATTCGGACCGCGATGGCGCACTCGGGGGAGCAACAGGCGGCGCCATCGGTGTCGTAACCCTTCGGCGCACCAGCGTTTCTTCGTCCGCATCATCACCAAATGGTTCCGAAGCAGATGTTGTTGGAACCACTACCCGGTTGCTGTTCCCCGTGGATGAAACGCCGGCAGGCTCCATTCCTGCGGCAATCGTAAAGTCCTCGACCAACTCTCCCGGAGTCTTGTAACGATCCTCCGGGCGCTTCGCCATCGCGCGAGCGACCACGCGACCAACCGCCGGTGGCACGTCGCTTCTTTCTTCTAAAACCGAAGGCGGCGGTTGCTGCAAGTGCTTGAGCATGATCGCGGTGGATGATGCACCTGTGAATGGCACATGTCCGACAAGCATTTCGTAGAGGATCACGCCGAGCGAATAGATATCAGAACGCGCGTCAATGTCAGGGGACTGGGAACATTGCTCGGGCGACATGTATTGAGGGGTGCCGATAACAAGATCCGGAGCAGTTAAGCCGGGGTCATAAGCTCCGTCGCGTTCTTTGATTTTCGCGATGCCAAAATCCAGTACCTTCGCGTAGTCAGTGCCGGAACTGCTGAGCAACATAATGTTGTCGCTCTTAAGATCGCGATGGACCACGCCCTCAGCATGTGCCGTATCGAGTGCACCGCCTACCTGCCGGAGAATTTCCACCGCGCGTGGCAGTGGCATAGGGCCTTCCTGCCGAACGATCTCCTTGAGCGTCTTTCCACTCAAGTACTCCATCACAAGAAACACAACACCGTCTTCGGCTTCACCGAAGTCGGTAACACTCAGTGCATGTGGATGGGAAATCCGGGAGGCTGCGCGTGCTTCTCTCGAAAACCGCGCCACAATTTTCTCATCGGCGGCAAGCGAGGGACGCAACACTTTGACAGCAACAGTCTTGTCCATTAATACATGGGTGCCGCGGTAAACAGTGCCCATGCCGCCCTCACTAAGCCGTTCCTCAATACGATATTTTCCAGCGAGAGTTTTACCGAGTAAGGAATCACCCGTTTTCTCGAGAGCGATGCCATCGGACGGACACAACGTGGTTGTGTCCAGATATTCTGTTCCACACTTGGGACAAACTTTCATCGGACGATAATGCCTCGCTACTTTATTCGGGAAAAATACTTTCTTCGGGGAGATACAGAGAGCGTATCACAGACATTTAGATGGCGGCAAAGATGCGACCAGGAATGGAATGCAGCAAAGATGCGAGCGAGGCTCGTAAGCCCGGCTCGCATCTTTGAACAGACCGCGTTTTGAATCGGCTAAACTTTCACGAACACAATAACCAGGGCAAACAGAACCAGCGATTCAATCAGGGCGAGTCCCAAAATCATCATCGTCTGAATTTTGGCTGCCGCGCCCGGATTACGCGCCGCGCCTTCGCAGGCCGCCGCACCAATGCGTGATTGGCCCAGCGCGCCACCAAACACCGCGATTGCAAAGCCAACGCCGGCGGCAATGGCTTTCAGTCCAACGCTATTATCGGCTGCAGGCTGCCCGGCTTGTGCGAAGACTGGCATCGCACTCAGCAACAGCCCTAAAAGAGCCATTAAAAGTAAGTTGAGTTTTCTCATTCGGATTCTCCTGCTGAGGTCTTAACCTCAGACATCATTGAATGCCGGCCCGCTACACTAAGAAGCAACCACTGAGCTCTTATGATTTCGCCTGTATCCGGTATCCGCCGCCCCTCGAACAACGGCGCTCCAGCGAGACAGACATTCACTTCCCAAGCAAAATGTTATTAGTTGCCAGTTCTACTTCCCAGTATTGCAAGTGCATCCTTGCCAAAGTTTGCGTGCCAACGTATACAGACGCGTCTGTCCGCACCGCTCGACTCGCGACGACGGTTCATATTTCAAGAAACTGCTGGAGCGGCATGCTCCGGTTGCACGTGGCTGACACCAGAGGCCTCTGCATGTTCCCCATGCTCGTCATGCTCCTCATGAGGGCCATGCGAAACTTCGCTCAAATAAAGCTGCGAAAGAAGAATAAAAACAAAGGTTTGAATGAACGCAACAAAAATGCCCAGGGGCATAAGGAATACCGGAATTATCCAGTGGGTGAGTTGGGGATAAAGGCCGGCAACTGTGCTGGAGACTTTTTCGTCGGCAAACATGTTACCGAAGAGACGTATTCCGAGGGAGAACGGTCGTATGAAGTTGCTGATTAGCTCAATAGGAAAAATCAGAGGCGCGATCCACCAAATTGGTCCCGCCAGATGCTTGACGTGGCCTACAAGTCCGTTCTCCTTTATGCCCACCCAGTTGTAATAAAGGAACGAAGAAAGACCCAACGCGAACGTTACGCTAACCGCTGCCGTTGGAGACATGAATAGTGGAAATAATCCCATTAGGTTCGAAACGAGAATCAGGACCGCAAAAGTCATGACCACAGGAAAGTATTTCAATCCTTGCGGACCGATGATGTCTTCCAGCATGCTGCGAACAGCAAGCACGCCAAGCTCGAGCGTCTGCTGTCCGTAACCCGGTTCTTCTTCCGAAAGCTGTCCCTTGAGAATCCAAATGATCAACACGCTTAAAATGCAGGCAATCACAAACATAACGGTGTACCAGGGGATCGCGTTTTCCGGAGTGTATGGACCAAACACCGCTTCTGGGGTGGTATGAAACTTTGCAAAGAATTTAGTCCACAATGGATACGTGTAGTTCATTTCGAACTTATAAGCCCATTCGCCAAAGTAGTGGTTAACAAACTGCACGATGATCGGGACGTGCTCTGCTGATTCCGCCGCCTGGTTCGCCCCCTTTTCGGCAGCTTCCTGTAACCAGAACATTAACTAATTTCCTCTCCGTGAATTATTGCGAAATAGAACTCTCTAAAGGCTTCCACAAACAATGCGACAACGAAGCTGCACAACCCGGCAATGGTTGCCGTAAGCGACACGATATTCAATCTGTATGCACCGAAGACAACTGCGGCGATGACGAAGTACCTGAGAATATATTGCGCCAGTTTGATCCGCGGCCTCATTCCATCCAGATTAGCTCCATCCACATTAGTTTCGTTTAGAACCACACTGAACGCCGCGGCCGTCGAGTTGCTTAACCAGTGATAATTAAGTAGAGAAAGAAGCCCACCTACTAATAACCCCGTCGTAATGCGCCACTGTGCAAAAATCAGACTGGCGACAACCGCGAAGACCACTGCAAACACCATTGAGCGGAAAATGCGTGCTTCAATTCCGCTTTGGCGGATTTGGGAAAACATAGTCATGCCTACATTGTCCGGAGTTGGTTTCATTCGCAAAGCCGGGGATTTTACACAGGAAATCGACCGTTTGTCGAGGTGTGTAGCGCAAGCTGTAGTGTCCCTAATTTGGGTTTCTCAGTGTGCCTCCGTGTCCTCTGCATCTCTATCGTGAGTGTTTTCGCGGATTAATTCACCACTGATTCACAGAGAACACTGAGGTTGCACAGAGAAGAGGTCCAACCGGCACACTACTAACGCAAGCTGTTAACCTGCGCGCAAACTAACGTTTGCGTTACAAAACTGAAATTAGAACATTGCCGCTGTCTCAGGATTCTAAAGTTTCGAAGTCAGCCGAATAAATTGGTAAAAACCTGTTACGGCGCCAAGGACGAGGCCGACCACCAGCAGCCAGGGCGCAGTGCCGAGCCAACGATCCAGTAACCAACCAACACCGCCCAGGGAAACAACCGAGAAAAAAAGTGCCAGCCCTGCGGCGTAAGCGATTCCGCTCTTGCGGTTTGTTTCCCCGTTGTCTGAACCAGACATTTACGACTGCCAACGCTCCCGCGTGAGAAAGTTCTTCGGAACCTCATACAACATTGCGCGGCTTGAGTGGCGCATCGAGTCGTGTATGAAACAAACGTGCGTGCACCAACAAGCCTTGCCGCCATCAATCGCATTCAGCTCGACAGCACGTCCATTTGCTTCCCAGAGCGCTCCAAAGTCGTAATCAAAATCTGAGAGCGTGGCAAACTTCTCACGCAGCTCACAGGCGCGCACGTCGCCGTTGTAATCAATCACAGCCGTTGTCTCGCCGGCCGTGCAGGGAAAGGGCCACGGGGTAGAGCCTTGAGAGTTTGCGTGTTGAGTGCGGTAATGCGTGGTAATCGCGCCGACGTACGCCACGTTTTTGACAAAGCGTTTACTCGAGTCATCTTCAGCGAACATACGATCGCCGTAACGCTTCGTCAGCTTGGAAATATATTCATACATGTCCGGCAAGACTGCGGCGGGCACCCGCTTTATCTCGTCGCCCACCAAAGTTTCGCCGCGAACGATGTTGAAATACTGGCCGTCGAGCCGGAAGTTTTTCCACATAAACTCACCAAGCTTTCTAATCTCGGTGTAGTTATCGGCACAGACAACCGTGTTGACGTTAAGACGGAACCGATCCGCGTATTTGGCCTTCAAGGGATAAAGTGAGGAGATGCATTCAAGCGCCTTCTCCCAATTTCCTGGTACCCCTCGGATTTGGTCGTGAGTTTTTCCGTACCCGTCGAGGGCGATGTTTAGGTAGAGATGGAGTTCAGGATGCCAACTTAACGCTTTATCAACAATTTCATAAACGCGAGATTTGATGAGGCCGTTTGTAGGAATGATAATGCGGTTGACACCATTGTTTTTCACGAACGTCTTAATGATGTCAGAAATATCGCGACGCAAGGTTGGCTCACCGCCGGATAACCAGAGATCGGTGATGGGGGGCATTGTGCGCGAGACCTTTTCGATCTGCTCAAACGTTAGGTCGCCCGGTTGATTTAACTCTGCGTGATAGAAACAGGTCTTACAAAAAGCGTTGCAGCGCGAGGTGACAAAAAGAATGACCGTGCCAAGCCGCTTTTCACGATTGGTGGAACGGAGCAGTTGAACTAGTTGTAGAACTTTGTTCGGCATGTGTGACACAGGCATTCTTGTCTGTCATGTAGACAGGTATTCCTGCGTGTCATGTAGGACAGACTTTCCAGCCTGTACCTTCATTCGCGTTAAATCAAACCAAACGACAGAAAGGAATGTCTATCCTGCTACTCGCGCGAGATGATGACAGCTTCGGTAGCTGATTTCAATTCGTAGGTAATGCCGCGCCACTTAATTCGCCGCGAGAACGCCGCCGTGATGGCATTCCACAGGTAAAGTACCGAGGCCACGGGCCATAAGAGCAAGTGCGCGGGCAAGCTCTTCCATAGGAGCTTTTGGTAAATCGCAAGAGGAATCGCCACAGCTTTGAGACGGATGTAAGCCTTTGCTGTACCCAGTGCATAGATAAGAAGAAGCAGGGCGAGCGGCACAGCGTAAGGAAGTCCCCGAGTGGCACGAACGACGACCAGCGCGAAGCCGCCGAAAAACACGGCACTAAATAAGAGGCTGCCTATCAAGACCGGCTTCCATAAATGAGGTGCGTATAGACGGGTGATCTTTAATTGTCGATTTGTGAACTCAAGAAGCTCCCGTGTGGTGCAGCTGTCTACAGAGGCAACCAGGCAGGCGGGTACAAAGTGTATCTGTAGCTTAGCCTCGCCAAGCACCTGGGTCATGGTGAAATCGTCGGAGACTGTGCCGCGCCAGCGCTCCCGGATTTGCAATCTGTCGAATGTAGAGCTTCGTATGGCTGTCGATCCGCCCCAACAGAAATTTTTATCGGCGCGCTCACCAAGAGCCGAAGCAATCGACGCATTCCACACCGATCGCAAATGCGAAGCTACGCCGCCATCCGTAGGAATGAACCAGCGATAGCCCGTCGCGGCTCCGATTTCATGATTGGCCAGCGGCGCAACAAGTGATCGTAACCAGCCGGAATGCGGCCGGGCATCAGTATCTACAAAAACGAGGACTTCGCTGCGCGGATCAACTTCCGAAATAGCTGCGCGCAAGTTGTAGACTTTCTGTCCGCTATCGGTTGCGTCTCCGGCAATGACAACACGCGCGGGAACCTGGTCCACGCCGCCCTCAGCGTCGGTGATTTCCTTAATCACGCTGAGCGATGGATCGTCTGCTCGATCGATCACGAAGACGATCTCGTACGCGGGATAGCTTTGTTGAAAAAGCGCCGTGATGTTTTCTCGCAGCCCCTGGTTCAGACCGCGGTTGGGAGCAATCACGGAAACGAAAGGTGTGAAGTTAGGAAGGGGGCATGCGGTTTCGCGTCTCACGTATGCAGCGAAGCTAAGACCGCCGCGGAGAGAAAAAATACCCAGCCATAAGACTATGGCCGCGAAGAAGTAAAAGAGAAACATAAAGATAAAGGCGACGCTTTGATACCAAAACATCGCCTGCACCTAAACCTGTGACCAGGAGCTCTACTTAAATTGCGTCGCTGACAAGGCCGCCAACGGGGCGATCAACCTCTGCACAATCTCTATCAACGGCTGAGGATAAACGCCAATGAAGAGGATGCCGACAAGCGAAGCCACCAACGCCGTCTGCAACGCAGGAGAAAGCGATAGCGGTTTGTCGTCGGCGATGCGGTCACCGAGATACATCACTTTAATGAACCGCAGGTAGTAATAGAAAGATACGACAGTGTTAATAATTGCCCATCCGGCAAGCCAGTAATACCACGTTTTGCCGTCTGCTTTGCCACGCTGTAGCAAACCGCCGAACAGGAAATACTTGCCAATAAAACCGCCGGTTATCGGCAAACCACCCAGCGACAGCATGAAGACCGTCATCATCGCTGCCATGCCAGGCGCTTTGTGCGCAAGTCCGGTCATATCGTCAACGTTGTCGCCAATAATTCCCCGTCGCCGCAGGCTAATGACAATACCAAAGGCGCCCATGTTCATGAGCGTATAGACCAGCAAATAAATCGTTAGCCCGATATAGCCGTAGCTGTTTCCTGCCACCAATCCCAATAATAGATAACCTGCGTTTGAGATCGAAGAATATGCCAGTAACCGTTTTGAATTTTCCTGCGTTACTGCTGCCCAGTTTCCTACCATGATTGTGATCGCGGCCACCAACCCCAGCAAAGGCGCCCAGTCAGCGCGAATACTTGGGAGCGCTTCGATGAAAATGCGCGCGTAAAGAGCAAAGCTGGCGGCTTTCGATCCGGTGGAAAGGAAGGCGGTAACAGATGTGGGCGCGCCTTCATACGCGTCGGGGGCCCACATGTGAAACGGCACAGCGGCAATCTTGAAAAACAAACCGGCAGCTAGTGCAATCATTGCCAGCAACAACATGGGTCTCAGAGTCGCGGTTGAGGCATCTCCCGTTTCTCCCATGGTTCCCGCAATAGTGGCGACACTGCGACCAATTTCGCCCAGGTTGGTTGAGCCGGCAATTCCATAAAGCAAAGACATGCCATACAGCAAAACGCCAGATGAGAATGCGCCGAGTAAAAAATATTTCATTGCCGCTTCATTCGAACGCTTTTCGCGTTTCGTAAAAGCCACAAGCACGTAGAAAGTGAGCGCCATCAACTCAAGGCTTATGTAAAGCGAGATAAGGTCATAGCCGCAGGCCAAAAACATCATGCCGACGGTGGCAAACAGGACTAGGGCGTAGTATTCGCCGTGTTGTTCACGCTCAATATCCAGGTAGCGAATGGAGATGGCAATGGCGAGTGCAGCGGCGATTAGAAAGATGCTCTTGAAAACGAGTGCGAAGCCATCGATGCGCACCATCCCGTAGAATCCGTCCAACGGCAAGACGTCGCGGCTATACCAAAATTGGACGCCGAGGGACAGTGCAGCGAGCGCAACTCCAACGAGGGAAAAGTATGCAATGAGTTTGCTTTTGCGATACGGCAAGACAACTTCCATCACCAGGGCAATGCAAGCGCAGACAGTCAGAATCAGCTCCGGAGCGATTAACTGTAAGTCGGCCAAGCTGAATAACGCTATGCTGTTGGCTTGTAATAAAAGCATCTTGTGCGTAGTCGGTGGTCAGTCGTCAGTAGTCAGTAGTCAGTACATCTTTAGTCTTTGGTCTTCGGTCCCGGTCTTTGATTACTTTTGTGTTATCGCTGTGGCCCTCTGCTGCGTTTCGGGACTCGTGGGCATTCCCTGGATTGGATAGGCTGGTCGCACCTGGCGAACAACAGCATTCACGGGCCGTTCAATATAGTTGAGAAAAGGCTTTGGATAGACTCCGATCCAGAGAGACAGGATGACGAGTGGCGTCATGTAAACCCATTCCCGAGTGCTCAGGTCAGTTAACTTCTCATTCTTCGAGTTATCAATGGTACCGAAAAACATTCGTTGATAGAGCCAAAGCATATATCCGGCATTTAAGATAATTCCCAACGCGCCCCAGGCAGCCCACGCCGGATTGGCTTCGAAAGCACCTCGCAATGAAAGAAATTCTGAGATGAAGACGCATAGAAGCGGCAGCCCGATTGCCGTCATTACCATTGCCAAAAAAATGGCCGCATACGCCGGCATGACATGCGACAACCCGCCAAATTCCGCGACGTTACGCGTGTGCCGCCGCTCATAAATGATTCCCACTAAGAGAAACAGCGCGGCGGAGTAGATTCCGTGATTGATCATCTGAAGCACCGCGCCGTTAACGCCATTAGGATTGAGCGCAAACAACCCGAGCATCACGATGCCCATCGAGGACACTGATGAATACGCAACGAGTTTCTTAACGTCGCCATCTTTCTTAACTACGAAATACATTGCTGCCAGCGCGCCGTAGATGATTCCCACAATGGCCAGAAAAATCATTACACTGCGCACGCCGAATTGATGACTTGTGCCCGCAAAGAAATAACTTTCGTCGGCGGATGCTGCGGGAAACATCGGAATGTTGAAACGGTAGAAACCATATGTCCCTAACTTCAGCAGGATGCCGGCGAGAATAACTGAACCCGCAGTGGGCGCTTCAACGTGTGCATCGGGAAGCCAGGTGTGGAACGGAAACATCGGCACTTTAATCGCAAAGCCCAAAGCGAAAGTGAAGAATAGCAGCACCTGCATCGCGTCCATGGGCATGACCGACCCCATAGCCTGCATGTAAAGAATATTGAAAGTGCCGGTTCCGTTCTGTGCCGCGGCTTGCACAGTGCTCGAAACCATCGCAGCCGCGTCCTTGTTTCCGGCCAATAAGTCGATCGTTGCCTGAGTGATCTTGCCAGTCAGGGCGATGTCCTGGGTCAAGAAATACATCTTCAATACGCCGAGGAGCATTACAACCGATCCAACCAGCGTATACAGGAAAAACTTGATTGCCGCATACAATCGATTTTCGCCGCCCCAGATACCAATCAGGAAATACATAGGCACCAGGGACACTTCGAAGAAAAGGTAAAAGAGGAAGAGGTCCATCGACGTAAACACGCCGACAACCGCAGTCTGAAGAAGCAGCAACAAAACGTAATATTCTTTTTCGCGCTTCTCAATGTATTTCCATGAAGACAAGGCAGCGATAACGCCCAGCAGCGTCGTTAGCACAATTAGCAATACGGCGACGCCGTCAGCTCCCATTTGATAACGCGCGCCGATCACCGGAATCCACTGGTGATCCTCGAGAAACTGCATCCCGCCAATCGCCCGGTCATACTTAAGGAGAAACAATGAGGCGACAAACGCGAGTCCAAACCAGGCAGTGGCAAACTTCTTGATCGCATTGCTCTGGCTTTTTTTGAATACGGCAAGGATCACTATGGCGCCAAGTGTTGGAAGCCAGGTAACTATTGAAAGAATTTGCAGACTTTTCATAAGTTGTCCGTAGTTCCTTGTCAGTTGTCAGTGGTCAGTAGTTAGTGGCCGTTTGTGCTCGCAATCGCCATTAACCTCAAAGTCCCATGGTCACGACTCTCAACGGACAACTGACTACTGACCCTTTCAAAAACCCATAGCAAAGAAACTCTTAAATGCCTTCATGATGTCAGCGCCAAAAAACATTGCCACCGCAGCCACCAGCCCAAACACCATCACCAGCGCATAGTTTTGCGCAAAACCCGTCTGTGCCGCGCGGAAAAGCGGCGACATCAGGCGAATAACGAAAGCCGCAATGGCGTTAACCAGTCCATCCACAAAATATTGGTCAGTCCCGCCAGTCAAACGACTCGCAAGTCTTGTCAACCAGGATGCGCCATTAACGGCGCCATCGACCACCTTCGAATCAAACGCGAAGACAGCGCGTGCGGCATCCATCGTCCGTCGTGTGACTGCCCATCCAAAGAATTCGTCAACCCAATATTTGTGGTAACTGGCTTCGTAAAGCGGACGCAGTCGCGAGGCCCATATGTCGGGCAGCCGCGTGTCTTTTACGTAAAAGAGGAACCCAAGTCCGATACCAACTCCCGCAACAGCAAGTGAGACGATGATAAACAACCACTCGGTCGCGGTCTCGCTACCGAGTTTAGACTCGACTGTGTGCGCAAGATTGAATCCTTCGCTGCCATAAGGTGGACGGACTTCAAGGGGCTCGGTCTGTAGGGCCGAAGCGACGACACGAGTCTCGAATTCTACTGGCTTGCCATAACTGTCGACGATTTCGTGTGTGCCAAAGTAATGTGTCGAAGGGTTCCAGATGATCGGGTCAAGGAAGTTGACGATGTTCATCCGACCTCCGATATGTTTGCCACCGGTGAACGCGGTGCCGATTCCGACTAAGCCTCCGACTGTTGCTAACACCGCGAGCACTGCGAGCGGCACCCACATCGATGCCGGAGACTCGTGTGGCAGGTGAGCGCCGTGCTTGTGACCTGGCCCACCTACGCCCTGGACATGCGCCGTAGCATCTTCGTGAACTGGTCCAACATGTTCGCCCGGTTCATGACGGGGACGATCTCCTGCCGATTGCATTCCGGCGTCGTGGGATGTCAGACCTTTGTCGTATGCGGCGGCATGTGCTTCATCCGCTTCTCCGCCGGCAAGCTGCTCAAGAAACTTCTCCTTGCCCCAAAAAGTCATAGCAACGAGCCGCGTCATGTAAAACGCGGTACAAGTCGCCGCGATAACGCCGATAATCCAAACCAGGAAACCAACAGGAATGTATCTGGTGGAGGCAGCGTTCCACAGAATCTCGTCCTTGGACCAGAAGCCGCTAAACGGGATGATGCCGCAGATTGCCAGCCAGCCGGCGAGGAAGGTTAGATACGTATAGGGCATGTACTTCCTGAGACCACCCATACGCCGCATGTCCTGTTCGTGATGCATGCCATGGATTACGCTACCTGCGCCGAGAAACATCAGCGCCTTGAAAAATGCGTGCGTCATCACATGGAAGATTCCGATCACAAACGCGCCCACGCCGCAGGCCATGAACATGAAGCCGAGCTGCGATACGGTTGAATATGCCAGAACTTTCTTGATGTCGTTTTGAGTTATGCCGATTGTTGCCGCAAACAATGCCGTAGCCGCGCCAACTAAAGCAACAACCATCATCATTGTCTGGGAATGCTGGAAGATAACGTTCGTGCGCGTCACCATGTAAAGACCGGCGGTCACCATTGTCGCAGCATGGATCAGGGCGGATACCGGTATTGGACCAGCCATCGCGTCCGGCAGCCATACGTGGAGCGGTAACTGTGCTGACTTTCCGCAAGCGCCGATGAAGAGTCCGAGTGCAATCCACGACAAGAGTCCCCAGTGTCCTAATATCTCCAGCGGGTAATCCTTCGCCTGGGCAAAAACATCTGTGTACTGTGCTGTGCCGAACGTGGCGATTACGCCGAAAATCGCGAGGGCAAATCCGAAGTCGCCAATGCGATTTGTGATAAAGGCCTTGCGCGACGCGTTTGCGGCCTCTTGCCGATCGAAGTAGTATCCGATCAGCAGATAGGAACAGAGGCCAACTCCCTCCCAGCCCACAAACATAATCAGGAAATTTGAGCCCATCACCAGCACAAGCATGGAAAATATGAACAGGCCCATGTATGCGAAGAACCGGTAGAAGCCAGGATCGCCGTGCATGTAGCCAGTGGCGAAAATGAAAATGCACAGCCCTACGCCTGTAACGATCAGCATGAAGATTGACGAAAGCGCGTCGAGCTGATAACTCCATTCGATATCGAGAACGGAACTACGCGGCTCTTCACTCGCGCCCACGAGAATCGGTTGACCTCTTTGCTCGGGTGGCAACGCAGCAGTTTTCTTTTCTACTTCTTCCTGGAGTTTGATCTCCAATCGCTCGTGAGAACCCTGCGTAAGACGCAAGGCGCCGCCGGGGATCCATGAGAACTTGAAGGCTCCGTCCTGGCTTGTGACATAAGCCTGCGGCCAAAGTGCGTGACTGCTGAAGGCGTAGGAATAAACGGCGGCGACGGTGAGGACGAAGGCTAACGCTATCGAACCGACCGCAATTCCGCCGATTGCCTTTTCAGAAAAACGAAACTTCCGACCGAGCAGCCCGTTGATGGCCGCACCGGCAAGAGGCAGAAGTGGAACTAACCAAATGAATCGATGCATGAAAGCTATTTGCGATCAGTTGCTTCTATGAACTTTGGTCTTTGGTCTTTGTACTTCGTCTTTGCCATTCCAAGCCCGTTCAGAAAACAAAGCTCAAAGCACAAAGTTCAAAGTACATTCGGCTACCATTTCAGAATATCAATCTCATCCACCCAGATTGTTTCTTTATTCCGGTAGAGCGCAATAACAATCCCTAAACCAATTGCGGCTTCAGCAGCGGCGACGACGATAACGAACACTGCAAAGATCTGTCCGGCCACAGCATTCACATTGCCTGTGTCCTGCAAGTAGCGAGACAGAGCGATGAAGTTAAGATTCGCGGCGTTGAGAATCAATTCGATCGACATGAAGATGACGATGATATTGCGGCGTGTCAGCACCCCAGCAACGCCAATGATAAAGAGCAAGGCCCCGATGACCAAAAACTTCGACAAGTCGGGATGCTGCACTTTTTCCCATGCTGTCGCAAAGCGCCCACTGGTCGCCTCTTGCAGCAACAGCCCGAATGCGGGAGTAAAAAGTTCTAGCATAAGGATATGCACCAGCGGTTAGGTTATTGTCTCAGCCTGAATGCTGCCAGCTCCGGATCGTGAGCAGCTTTCGTCCGTAAGATATCGGGCGCAACATCATCAACCGCAGCTTCCTGCTTCAGCGTTCGCGCCAGCATTACTGAACCAATAATTGCTACGAGCAAAAGCACACTCGCTATTTCGAAGGGCAGAGATGCATAACGATAAAGACTGCCGCCAACTCGTTCCGTGTCTGTGGTTAGTCTTGATGACCCCGTTGCTGCCGTTGCCAGGTTCTGTTCCTGAGTCTGGTTCCGTCCGGCCGCAGCTTTAATCTCTGCCTGGTCCCGTTTCAGGAAACCTTCGTAACCGACGTTGACTGCGTAAAGAAGTCCAGCAACCAGCAAGATACAGAAGATCACGCTTGTCGTAACCTGACGTGGCCGGTTGAAAATCTCTTCACTGCCGCGCTCCTCCGAGCCAACATTGACGAGCATGATGACGAATAGAAACAGAACCATTACGCCCCCCACGTAAACGAGGATCTGTACGCCGGCTATGAATTCAGCGTGAAGTAATATGAAGAGTGCGGCAACTGAGACGAGGGAAGAGATCAAGAAGAGAGCGCTGTGAATGGTGTTGCGAGCCATCACAGTCAGAAGACCTGCGAAAATGGCGGCGATAGAGAAAACCCAGAAGAAGACCGCTTCCCAACCCGAAAGAATCATAACGATGAAATACGAACGCGGAACGATGAAGGTCTAAGTCCGCCTCTTGACGGTTTTAACGGAAGTTACAAGGATTGCCGCCAATTCGTCCGCTTCCTGGCCCAATCCCGATAGCTGCTCTCTCTTTACAATCTCACTGTCAATCAAAAGAATTAGCCAATAAATGGTTTCTTCGAGCTCTTGCAATCCGCCCTGTAGCTTACTGATGAACTCAGCATTTGACCTTGCTCTGGTCGCTTCATGATAATGCGCCCCAACGGACGTCCCGCTTCGGAGGAGCTGCTTTCCTAAAACCTGAGCTTCGGCTACCTTGGGCAGTGACGTGTAAACCCGGACTATTCTGAGAGCGAACGAACGCGTTCGTAGTCGAAGGTCGATTTTCCTACCTTCGGTTGACCTTCCGCTTTCAGCGTTCATCATTCATCGTTCGTCATTCATCGTTCATCATTCATCGATTGTACTTCACGGTTTCCCTGCCCTGCTCAAGCATTTCGCGGTTCCAAACAAAGCCCGCGCGCGAGTAGGTGGCCAACTCGAAGTCCTGGGTCAATTCCAAACACGAGGTCGGGCACGCTTCCTGGCAGAGCGCGCAAAACATGCAGCGCGAGGTATCGAAGATAAACTCGTCCAGAACCTTCTTCTTGCGTGGCTTGCCCGCAACAATGATTTCGACGTCCATAGCAAGCACGTCGATGCAATCTTCCGGACAAGCTATCGCGCACAGATTGCAAGCGATGCAGAGCGTGTCATGGGTTTCGGGATCCATGTTGAGCCGTGGAGCGCCGTGGAAACGCGGCGCAACGTCAGGCCGTACCTTCGGATACTGCTCCGTATAAATTCCCTTGCCCCCGACCGCGTCTTTGTCGGTGAAGGCGCCAATGTTGTATTTCAACGTCAGTCCCAGACCCTTCACAAGATCCGCCATGAAAAAGCGCTTCAGCTTTTCGATGAACTTTGGTTTTGGAACTTTAACTAATGGCATATTCGTATTTTAGATTGCCGACTGCGGCTTGCTGATTTTCAATTCCACCAGGTCCTGCCCCCCGGTTGTAACCACTATATTTTGTTTCTGGACCATGACGCCTATCCGCATTTGGCAATTCGGAATCCCCAATGGTCTATGGCCTATCCTTCACTAGCCGCCGGCGCGACAGCGGGAACGGCAGGTTTGCCTCGAGGCAGATTCACCAGCCTGATGTCCCTCCGTTGGCTCTTCAAATTGAAGTCTCGCGAGCGCCAGTTAATTCTCGCTAACAGAAGACCGGTGATACCTAAGCCGGCAAGTCCCATCAATATCATCAAGGCTTTGCCGGTCCCAGTCAGATTCAATCCGGCGGAAAGCGAGTCGATCGTCTTAAAGCCGTGCCAGCCATCGAGCGCCTGAATCACGAAGATGGACAACGCAGAAGTTGCGATGTTAATAAGCGCGGATGGAATCAACCACTTCCAACCGATGTCCATCAACTGATCGTAACGAAAGCGCGGCAATGTCCATCGCAGCCAGAAATACAAGTAAAGAACGATCAGCAACTTTACGAGAAAAATCAGCAGGCTGACTATAACATAGAGGTTGTGATAACCCTTTGCTTCGATTAGCCGGTAAACAAAAGGAAAATACCAACCGCCGAGATACACCGTCACAGCCACCGCCGAAACAATGACCATGGCAGCATACTCAGCCATGAAGAAAAGCGACCAGCGAAATCCGGAATACTCGGTGTGGAAACCGGCGACCAGTTCTGATTCAGCTTCGGGCAGATCAAACGGTGCTCGATTGTTTTCCGCGATGCCGCTAACGAGAAAGATCAGAAATCCCAGCGGCTGATAGAAGAGAAACCAGATGGAGTCGCCACCTTGCGCGTTCACTATGCTTGACAGTGAAAGGCTCCGGGCAAACATCAGCGCGCCAATTAACGACAGGCCCATCGCGACTTCGTAAGAGATCATTTGCGCGCTGGAGCGCAAGGCCCCAAGTAAGGAATACTTGGAGTTTGACGACCAACCAGCCAAAATTAACGCCAACACGCCAACGCTCGACACGGCCAGCACGAACAGCAACCCAATGTTAATATCGGTAATAACGCCCCAATCAGGAGCAAACGGAATCACGGAAAAAACAATGAAGGCTGCCGCCACCGCGATGTATGGAGCGAAGAAAAAGATCCAGCGGTCAGCCTTCTCGGGAATGAAGTCTTCCTTGGTGAGCAGCTTGATGACGTCAGCGATAGGTTGCAGTAGTCCCCATGGACCAACTCGCATCGGTCCAAGTCGTGCCTGCATAAACGCGGAAATCTTTCGCTCGAGGTAAGTGGCGTAAGCAACCCAAACAGCAACCAGCGTCACGACCAGGCCAATCTGAATAAAGGGCCAGACAACGTGATTCACAGTTGCTGCGCTGAAAAATTTCAGCAGCAGTTGGTCGACGAAATTAATTGGCGCAAAGAATGCAATCATCGTTGACCTTCCATCAGCTGGTCGAAACCAAAGTGACCCGGCTCTGAATTCCGTGTCTTCACGGAGAGTTCCAAGCAGAACCTATTCAACGAGCCTGCGGAGCAGGCGGAAGCATATAGCCCAGGGCAAGCGAAGCGCAGCCTGGGTACCCGCTGGTAAAAATTCTGGAGCCCGCTCTAGCGGGCGATGGAATATTTTGCATCATCAACTTCTGTCGCCCGCTAAAGCGGGCTAGAAATAATTGTGATTCGCGACCCAGGGTTCCGCTCCGTCGCAGGCTCCTTACAGCCCATGCTAGCGACTTAGCCCTTTCAAGAAGCGATCTCACCTGTCGATTTCACCAAGAACAATATCCAGCGTCCCAATTATCGCAACTACATCGGCGACCAAATGTCCCAGGCATAGTTTTTTCAACGCCTGAAGATTAATCAGCGACGGCGGTCGCACGCGCATGCGCCACGGTTGCGCCGTCCCATCCGAAACCAGGTAACAACCAATCTCACCTTTTGGACCTTCAATAGAGTGATAATAATCGCCAACGGGCGGCCTAACTATCTTCGGCAACTTTGCGTTTACGGGACCATCCGGCAACTGATCGAGCGCTTGAACGATGATTCGTCGGGACTGTCTCATCTCTTCAAGACGCACGAGGTAACGATCGTAAGTATCTCCGTTCTCTCCCAAGGGAATATCAAAATCCATATCACCATACGCCGCATAGGGCCTGGCTTTACGAATGTCCCAGGCCACCCCTGAGCCCCGCAAGGCAGGTCCAGACAATCCGATCGCCACTGCGTCCTCTCCCGAAATCACTCCGATGCCCACCGTACGGCTTAACCAGATGCGGTTTTCTGACAGTACTGTCTCATATTCATCGAGACGCGTGGGAAAGTTGCTGACAAAGCGGCGCACGTCGGCGTCAAAATCGTCATAGGCATCGTTAGGCATGCCGCCGACGCGCCATGCGTGACATGTCAAGCGCGCTCCAAACTGGCGTTCAAAAATTTTCAGAATCTCTTCGCGTTCACGCAACGCCCAGAGCAGAACTGTCGCGGCGCCAATGTCCAACGCGTGTGTAGCCAGCCAGAGCAAGTGAGAAGCAATGCGATTGAGTTCGGTCAGGATGGTTCGCAAGTAATGGGCGCGGGGCGGCACTACTAATCCCATCATCTGCTCCACGGTTTCCACCCAAACGAGGCCGTTCGAGACCGCGGCAATGTAATCGAGTCGATCCCAATAAGGAGCAATCATCGTGTACATGCGATTCTCGGCGATCTTTTCCATTCCGCGATGGAGATAGCCGATATCGCAATCGAGATCTATCACCGTCTCGCCGTCGAGTTTCAAGATTACGCGCAGCACGCCGTGCGTTGACGGATGCTGGGGCCCCATGTTGAGCACCATTTCGGGGCTATCAAGCAGCGTCTCTTGAGTTGTGGCGATCTCTACCTGGTGCATAACGGTGTCCAACAAACTCGAGTTTGTAGATCTCTAAGGTTTTTCGGGCTCTAAGGTTTCCTCGGGCAAGTCACAACAAACTTAAAGTTTGTCGGACCATGGGCGATTCTTTTAAGCTGCCGCAGGCGCGGGTTCAGCAGGAACGTAACAACCGGTTACGCTCCACGGTTCGATAACCAATCCAATTTCTTTCGCTTCTCCACTGGTACGCTTGTTTGCAAGTTTCGTAACGATTGCCTGGGCCGCACTTGCTTTGTTCCAAACATTTCGCGGAGCCAGCGTCTCCGTCAAAACAAATCCAGCCACTTTCGCCGCCTCTGGCGTGTCGAATACTTTTGCTTCATACTGGGCAGCAATCTCTTTAGGTGTCATGGTCCGTTGTCCGTTGCCAGTAGTCAGTAGTTGAAGTCAGTTGCGACGGACTACGGACAACTGGCTACTGACCAATCATTTATCCTTGGGCATCACTTCTTTCCCACCCTGAAAGATCTCGCGCATCATGCGCTCCTGAGGCACCGAAAGTATTTCCAGGCCATACGCGCGCCTTTGTTCCAACTGCTCATGTTGCACGTCCGTCATCTCGGGCAAATGTCGCCTGGTCCACTCATTTTCAATAAACTCGAGCGGATAATCTTTTCTCAACGGATGTCCTTCCCAATCAGGCGGCAGTAACAGTCTTCGCAAGTCGGGATGATTTCTGAAGCTCACCCCGAACAGATCGTAGACCTCGCGCTCCATCCAATTTGCTGCTGGCCAAACACCAGTCACGCTCTCGACGCCCGCTCCGTCACCTATTGAGACTTTCAAACGAACGCGCTCGTTTCGGAAGATCGAATACAAGTTGTAGACCATTTCCAGAGGCGCCTCTTTCCTCATCGGGAAATGGACGCAGGTTAAGTCGGACAGATAGTTGAATCGAGTTTCCGGATCGTCCCTCAAGAAAGCGCAAACTTCCACGATGCTGGAAGGTTCGACGCGAATCGCAATCTGATTAAGAAACTCCAACGCCTCAATTACCACTCCATCAAATCGAGACTTTAGTTTCTTCACCAGCGTGTTGTCGGAAGCGTCCGTCGGCTTTGGACCTTCTTCCTTCTTCTTGAGCGGAGCTCTAGGAGCGCCCGGCACGGCGGGAGTTGGTTGGACTCCAGATAGCACTCCAGGCGGGCCGGCCGCTTGGGGACCCCCGGCTTTCTCGCCGAGCGACTCTTTCACAGCAGAGACGCGAGACTTGGCCTGCTCGACCATCGCGGACTTTTCAGCGTCAGCTCCCGCGAGTTCGCCGGCGTCGGGAATTGAGGAGGGCGGTGGCGTTCCCTCATGTGACGCCGCAGGCGTGACCTGGGCGTCGGCTTGCTTGGGAGCGTCTGGCCGCTCAGATCCGCCGTCGTCTCTCCCGTCGTGCGGCTTGTCGTTGTCGTCTGCCATCAGCTTACGAACCCCATAATTACACGCTGACCGAACGTGCGATCCGCTAAGGGCTTGATCGCCTCAATTAATTTTGGCGAAGAGTTAATGCTATTACAAAAGGGTGGCAAAAATGGATTTAAGCATGGCGTTAATTTGCTGTCAACAAACTTGTTTTCGCCTCGTTAGGTCCACAGAATGGCCGCTAAAACTTATGTCCAACTGGTACCTAACTTGACGGTACAAGTACTGAAACCCTATCATAGTTTGTTTGAAAAATGCGGCAATTTAGCTGTCTGTAGAAGAGGTTGTGACGATAATGAAACCAGGAATTCATCCGGAATATCACGAGATAAGCGTAACCTGCGCTTGCGGCGAGAGCTTCAAGACTCGTTCTACCAAAAAGGGCGACCTGCACGTTGAAATCTGTTCGGCTTGCCATCCGTTTTTCACCGGCAAGCAGAAGTTGGTTGACACTGCGGGACGTGTGGATCGCTTCAATAAGCGTTACGGCAAGAAAACTCCCGCGGAAGGCACCGCTGCCACGCAATAAGGTAAACTGACATTCTTGTCTGTTTCCACTTCAGGCAAGTCAGTCCAGCGAGGATTGCAACAGTTGATTTCAACACGTCATTAGCAACACTTTAGAATCAGACGCCGGCGCACGTTGCCGGTCGCTGGTCGTGCCTTTAAACACACCTGCGACCTTCGCAAACGCCGGCGTTACTGTTTAGTAGGAAGGTAGTAGTTCAGAGTTCAAGCTTTAGCTTGGCATTTTCGAAAAACGGCAACCTGCACGTTGAACTCTAAACAGATAGCAGAGGAATAATAACTTGAGTACAAACGAAAGAGATTTAATAGTTGGCGGACAGGCGGTTATTGAAGGCGTGATGATGCGCACTCCAAACGCTTATGCTGTTGCGGTGCGTAAAGCGGACGGCAGCATCGTTAACACGTCGGCACGACTACCAAAGCTGAGCGATAAATATCCGATTCTAAAATTGCCTGTGCTCCGGGGCAGCGCGGTACTTGTTCAGTCAATCGGATTAGGCATAAAGGCTCTGAACTACTCCGCCAACGAGGCTTTTGCGGATGCTCAGGAAGCGGAAACGGAAGAAGTCAGGGTCGCGCTCACACCAGCAACGATCGAAGGCGAGGGAGATTTCGCCGGCTTGACTGGCGCGGTGCCTGGACTTTTTCCAGTACCCACACAGAAACGCGCTAAAGACGAAATGAAAAAAGGTGGCACCGCGGCTGCTGTTGGATCGATAATCTTCGCGCTAATCTTCAATGTTCTCCTCTTTGTTGCAGCTCCCCTTCTTCTGACAAACGCACTCTTCATCGCCGCAGGTTGGGCTCCGTCACCTACGGGAACAGTGTCGGCAAGCCAGCAGCCCGGCACTTTGGATAGATCGAATGCGAACGATGTCACTTCCCGGGAGAATGACGCCTGGTATACGCGCCCGTGGAGCACCGTTAGAACGTACTTGCATCCCGTACGACCCTCGGTTGCTTTTAACTTGATCGATGGCGTAATCCGAATGAGTTTCTTCCTGATCTTGATATTCAGTTTTTCTTTGCTGAAAGACATCAGGCGAGTTTTTGAATATCACGGCGCGGAACACAAGACTGTATTTACCTGGGAGGCAGGGTTGCCGCTGACGGTGGCGAACGCGCGTCCGCAAAAGCGCCAGCATCCGCGTTGCGGAACCAGCTTCCTTATGGTGGTAATGCTGGTGTCAATCGCGCTGTTCTCGGTTATCAAGTTTGACTCCCTCGTTTATAACTTTTTAGTGCGCGTCGCCCTCGTTCCACTCGTCGCTGGTCTTTCTTACGAGATTATTCGCCTTTCCGCGAAGAAGGAGAGCGGCTGGTTTTTCAAACTGATCACGCGGCCGGGCGTTTGGCTGCAAAACATTACGACGCAAGAGCCGGATGATCAGCAGCTCGAGGTGGCCATCGAGGCGTTAAAAGAGTCATTGAAGCTCGAGCCGCAGCCTGCGGAAGCGGCGCTGGCCCCGCTGTCATGAGTTGTTCAAATGCGACGTTTAGAAGCTGGACTTGTCCGGCATCAAATGACGGGATCCGTTTAGAGGCGACACTTGTGCCGCCAGGGCACCGCCGGACAAGTCCGGCGTCGAAACCGGATAGTCTTTGAAATACTAATGAACTAATTTTTTGATCATGTTACAGAGACTCGAACAAATAGAGGCACGCTATGAAGAGCTCTCGAACCAACTTTCTGAGCGAGAGTTGCTCGCAGACCAGGCGGCATACACAAAAGCGGCCAGGCAGCACAGAACATTGGGCGAGATAGTCGAGAAGTACCGTTTATGGAAAACTCTGAACGAGGAGTTGGCCGGAGCACGCGAGCTTATTGATACTGCTGATGACGAAGAGATGCGCGAGATGGCGCGCCTGGAAGTCGAAACGCTCCAGAAAAAACTTGAGGCAACCGACACCGAGTTGAAGATTTTGCTGGTGCCTTCTGATCCCCACGATGAAAAGAATGTGATTGTTGAAATTCGTGCCGGCACCGGAGGCGACGAAGCGACGCTGTTTGCTGCCGAAATGCTCAGGATGTATGGGCGCTATGCCGAAAGGCAGGGTTGGCGCTTCGAAGTTCTCGACGCGTCAGAATCAGGAATTGGCGGCATGAAAGAAGCCATCGTTTTGATCGAAGGCGAGAAGGTTTATTCCAAACTCAAACACGAATCGGGCGTGCACCGTGTCCAGCGTGTGCCTCAGACTGAAGCCAGCGGACGAATTCATACCTCGGCAATCACAGTGGCCGTTCTTCCCGAGGCTGAAGAAGTTGATGTGAAGATCGATCCGAAGGACCTACGCATCGACACTTTTTGTTCGTCGGGCCCTGGTGGACAGTCAGTTAATACGACTTATTCTGCTGTACGCATCACCCACTTGCCGACGAATGTAGTTGTCTCCATGCAGGACGAAAAGTCGCAGATCAAGAACCGCGAGAAAGCGATGCGAGTCTTACGCGCCCGCTTGCAGAAGCTCGAAGAACAGAAGCAACACGATGCTGTCGCCAGCGAACGCCGCTCGATGGTCGGATCAGGTGATCGCTCAGAGAAGATCCGCACTTATAACTTTAAAGAGAATCGCGTTACTGACCACCGCATCGGCCTCACAATTCATCAGTTGGACCTGGTGATGGAAGGTGGACTTGACGAGATTATCCAGGCGCTGATCACGCACGATCAGGCCGAGAAACTAAAGAATGAGGCTGTTGCCGCTTAGATCATTTTCGAGTTCTGAGTTCCGAGTTTCGGATTAAAAAGAACTCGAAACCTTAAACTCGAACCCCATGCCGTTAACCACTCATGTCCTTCTAATTCGTCACGGCCAATCTCAGGGAAATGCCGAAGGTCGCTTCGGCGGACACACTGACACGCCCCTCTCGCCTCGCGGACAAAAACAAGCCGAAGCCACAGCCAGGGCCCTCGCCTCTGAAACTTTCGACGCAATCTATTCGAGTGATCTTCCCCGTGCTATTGAGACCGCAAGCCCTCTCTCTAAGCTGACAGGTGTGCCCCTTCGAACTACTGAAGCGCTCCGTGAACGCAGCGTGGGAGTAATGGAGGGCTTAACGTTCGAAGAAGCTGCCGAGCAACATCCTGAACAATATCAGGCTCTGCTGCGCCGCGACTTCGAACATGTCCTGTCGGGAGGTGAGAGCTACAGACAGATGTTGGACCGAGCATCAAAAAAACTCGATGAGGTAATTGAACAGCACAAGGGCGGTCGCATTGCCATCTTTACTCACACCGGAGCCATCTGCATCCTCATACTGCACATAATGGGGGCACTCGATGCGCCGGAGCTAAAGCCTGTATGGATCGCGACTTCAAATTGCGGAATTGCAAGATTCGAACTACGGACAGACGGCTTTGTTCGAGTAGTTACAATTAACGATACATGCCATCTGGCTGGAATCTAGCGGTCGTTGTTTGTTGTGCACTAATTCGCGCGCGTTCTGCCTTTGCCCAATCGCAAAGCGTCTTCACATCTTCAGACGAAAGCTTTGAGCCGGGGTGTAGTGGTGTATAGGAGCTTAGGGGCATGACGCCGTCCTGGACTTGCTCGCACATCCGCTGAAGTTTGCGTGCTTGTCGGTCCTGATCGCTACGGCCCCACTCGGAAAGATTCATGTTTGCGCGTCCGTCGTTTACATGCCCGATGACAAACCATGAAACCGGAGCAACGTTGCTATACCAGGGCCAACGCGTCTTGTTTGAATGACAATCATTACAAGAGCGATCGAAAATTGCAGCCACCTGCGGTGTTACGTGCAACTGGGCCTCGATTGATTGCGACGGAACTATAGCTGGATTGGTCTTTGCAGGACGAAAAAACTGGATTACGACGAAGCCACAGGCAACAACAATCACCACCCATCGCAAAATGTTAAGCAGTCTTCGTCTCATACTTGCTGTCTCCTGAGGCGCTGCCACGCGAGCCCAGCCGCACAGAGGATGCTCACGGCAGGAATGAAAATGCCGTATTTTACTCGTTCTCCGATTAAGAATAAGGATAGAAAACTTTCGGCAGAAGCTCCAGCGCCACGTGGCAAGGCCGCCTTCAAATTTCCGCCGCGGGGTTTCGGATCCAACCGTGGCAAGTATTGAGCTCTTGCCGTCAGCGGTTAGCTTGCGAACGCGGTGTCCGCTCCATGAACTTTGTAATGTAAAATCCATCCCAGGACATAGATCTCTCCGTTTGGTCCCGCCACAACACCATTCGAAAAATAAGGAGGATCAGTCCGAAGCACTACATCGATTTCACCATCGCGATTGGCAGGGAAGAGCCGTCGATTCCCTGCGTCAGCCACGTACACATTGCTGCCCGAATGAACCGTCAACCCAGCCAAATTCCCATAGGCGCGGCCAAACAGTGTTCGCTTATCTTCCAGGGTCCGGAAATCCAGTCAACGCCGCTAAATTTTGCGGCACTTCCTTTGCTATCACCTGCGGTAGCGGGCGGGTCGGACGATGTAGAAAAATACAAAGGCACAAAGAGACCTGTTGAAGGTTTCTTTGCGCCTTATAGTTTGCGCAGTGCACCAAATTGTTTCTGTTGAGGCAGATTACCTAGTGACGTGCACTAGCACCTCTGTTCCTGACTCGATCTTCAATTCTTTACTTCCCTGCACGGCTAGCGAACCCGCTCCCCCCGCGCCACCGAGTATTAAACCGATCGCCGCGCCTTTGCCTCCGCCGGCAATCGCGCCAATGATCGCGCCAGCTCCAGCCCCAATTCCGGCGCGCTTCATCGTTTGGTTCGTACGACTGCCTGACTCCACGCCGCCTTCTTGATCGGCCCTGCCTGAATCATTGCCATAAACCCGCGTGACGTAGCCGTGCAACGTGCCGCTACGGCCGTCGCTAAGGCGAATTGAATCAAACGCCAGGTTCATACTGGTTCGACCTTTTATCTTTCCTGACTTCTGAATCGAGCTGACATGGCCTTCGACCGTGGCTTCGTTAAAGCGAACCGGATCAAGCACCGTCGCCGAAAACTTATCACCAACGCGCGAGTCCTTGCTTGACAGCGTATTTTCAATACGAACTTTCAGGTTGGTTCCAACAGGCACAAGCGGCCCCACAACTGTCGCCGCTCTGCGAACGGGACGTCTGAGACGTGGCCGCGTTCGCCTCTGCGCGTTAACCAACAGCGGCGCGACCAACATGGCCACGACCGTCACCAACAAGATCAATCGCTTCGAAACACCTGACTTCATTTGTGAACCTCCTGGCGCCTAAGACAGCGCGCCTCAAGTGAAAACTACATTTGATAAAGCAAACACGAGGGCTTCAAACCTGCTGACGGAATCCGAGTCAAATCCGGCGGTTTATCAAATGACCCCGGCCCCAATCTTTCCGGAATCCGCACTCCTATCGTCTGAAACAATGCCGGTCTGCAATCCATCACCATCTTCGAGTTCTTGCGTGCGGTGAACAGTACCATCCGACTCGAAGATATAGGCGGAGGGAGCCTCCCGCATGATGATGTCCTGCAAACGCATCAAACCATAAAGCAACGCTTCGGGTCGTGGTGGGCAACCCGGTATGTAAACATCCACCGGGATACAGCGATCGACACCTTGCATAGTGGAGTAAGAATCAAATGGTCCACCCGTTGACGCACAAGCACCCATCGCAATCGCCCACTTCGGTTCCGGCATCTGCTCGTAAACTCTGCGCACCACCGGTCCCATCTTCAAGGTGACAGTGCCCGCAATGATTATCAGATCGCTTTGGCGCGGGCTAGGCCGGAAGACGCCGGCGCCGAAGCGATCAATATCGAAGCGGCCAGCGCCCGTTGCAATCATCTCGATCGCACAACAAGCTAAACCAAAAGTCATCGGCCACAGCGCCGACTTGCGGGCCCAGTTCACCACCGGCGCGGTGATATCCAGAGCTTTAGCGCCCACAGTCCGACGAACCGAGTTCATCAACGAGTCGAACCTTGTAAGTAGAAAGCCTTCTTCGTGTTCAGCCATTGCGTCAAGTGATGAGGGCGGAGGGATGAGGGATGACTCCCTTCTTCCTGTGGATCGCCGCCTTTTCTTTGACTCCTTTTACCATAGTGACGAACATCGCAATCAATTCTTCGGTTTCTTTGCGCAACGGTTCAAGTCGAGAAGACTCAACGACACGAGACTCGCCAATCAACTCCAACCAGTAAAGAGTTTCGTCCAACTCCTGCAAAGCTCCTTCCAACTTACTAATGAAATCTGCATTTGATTTTGCGCGGCAAGCTTCTCGATATTGCGCGCCAACAGATGTCCCGGAGCGAAGAATCTGTTTTCCAAGAACCTGAAGCAGCAGCATTGGTCGGAAGAGCGGCATAAAGCTTAACAATCCTAAGAGCAAACTCTTTCGTTCTCTGTCTCAGATCCTGGCGGTTGCCTGATTTCATCCCTCATCCCTCTGCCCTCATCCCTTGGTCAGGCCCATTCCAGTGCTCCCTTTCGCCAGGCATAGTAGTAACCGACGACCAGGATTGTGATAAAGACAAACATCTCGACCAGGGCAAACTTTGTGAATGAGAAATCGTCACCCATGAAAATAATGGCCCAGGGCAGTAGAAAGATCGTCTCCACGTCGAAGATCAAAAACAGCATGGCGACGATGTAGTAACGAACAGTGAATCGCGAGTGGGCATCCGTAATAGGATCGATGCCACACTCATAAGGTCGCATCTTTCCCTTCCCATAGATTGCGGGTCTGAGAAATCTACCCAGAATGATTGGCAAAACCGGGAAGACGATCGCCACGACGAAGAAGATCATCACTGGCCAGTACGCCGTGATTGGCGCACCGATATTCTGCGCAGTCGCCGTTGTTGCCTGGAGCAGCATTAGATTTACAAATTGAATTGTAGCACTAACAGAAAAATTTTAAGCGCTGTGTTCGTGCAAAGTCAACGCAGTTTGCGGCTATATGTCTATTGCGCCTCGTTGTGAGGCTTGCCGGCCAACAGGGCAATCGCATGATTGAGAACAGGCGCTATAACAGCGAAGCTCTCGCGGACACCTTTGGGTGAGCCAGGAAGATTGATAATTAGCGTGCCTGAACGAATACCGCAAACGCCACGCGAAATCATCGCCATTGGCGTCTGCTTTAGCGTTTCGATCCGCATTGCCTCCGCCAGGCCGGGCGCTTCCCTCTCTATTACTCGGAGTGTCGCCTCGGGGGTATTGTCGCGCGGCGCCAGGCCTGTCCCCCCGGTTGTGACGACTAGATTCACGTCGCTCCGCTCCGCAAATTCACGCAGCGCGTCAGTGAGTGGCTCCAGGTCGTCGGAAAGGATTTTGGCCTCTACAATGTCCGCACCGAGGTCTCGTAGCAGTTGTGCAAGAGCCTCACCCGACGCATCTTTCCGCTCACCACGGGAGCACGCATCGCTGACAGTAATCACAACCGCACGAATCGGAACGGACATGGCGTAATTCGGAATGATTGTAGGGGCAGGCCTTGTGCCTGCCCGCTCTTCTTTTTGGTCGCGGACGGGCGGGGACAAGCCCCGCCCCTACATTTTTTGGCG
>CAAGKR010327052.1_pt1 | contig 42708 bp, 36 predicted proteins | sample 2556971 | NCBI WGS metagenome assembly CAAGKR01 (sample SAMEA5207829, study PRJEB30636) | soil metagenome | biome: forest; feature: boreal; material: soil | place: USA | collected 2011-09 | depth 1 m | reverse complement strand
TCCAAGAACGTCGACCGCTACCGCGCCGTTATCCAGACGCTCGGCATCCGCAAGTAGGGGAAGTACGGAGATCGGAAGTCGGACGCAGGGGCGGAAACGGCCGCGCCGTCGCGTGGACGTCTCGCGCGCCAGCTCTAAGGCGCCTTTCGCGCCATAGCCGCAGCCCCGCATTTTCGAAGCTACAAGGCCCACAGACACGGAGACAACTATGTTCGTTCGCGAAGGTGTCAATTTCGGTGGTAAAGAGCTCAGCATCGAGACGGGCCGCATGGCCAAACAGGCGGACGGGTCGGTGGTGGTCCGCTATGGCGACACCATGGTGCTGGTGACGGCAGTGGCGTCGATGTCGGTGCGCCCGGGCGTCGATTTCATGCCGCTGACGGTCGACTACCTCGAAAAGACCTCGGCCGCCGGGCGCATCCCCGGCGGCTACTTCAAGCGCGAGGGTCGGATGACCGAGGTCGAGGTGCTCACCTCCCGGCTCATCGACCGCCCTTCGCGGCCGCTCTTCCCCAAGGGTTGGCGGTTCGATACGCAGGTGATCGCGATGGTCATCTCGACCGATCGCGAGAATGCGTCCGACGTGCTCGCGATGACCGGTGCGTCGACGGCGCTCCACCTCTCCGACATTCCCTGGGCCGGGCCATACGCGGGCGTCCGGGTTGGTCGCATCGATGGGAAGCTCGTGCTCAACCCGACCTTCGCCGAGCGCGCGCTGTCGGAACTGGACCTCCTGGTCGCCGCCAGCCGCGACGCCATCGTGATGGTCGAGGGGGGCGGGGCCGAGATCGGCGAGGAAGTCATCGTCGATGCCTTGATGTTCGCGCATCAGTCGGCGCAGCCGCTCATCGATCTGCAAGAGAAGCTGCGCGCCGCCGTCGGCAAGTCGAAGCGCGAGTTCGTCCCGCCGGCCAAGGACCCGCTGATCGTCGAGAAAGTCGCGGCGCTCGCCAATCAGAAGATCGAAGCGGCGATGGCCCTCCGGGACAAGCACGAGCGCTACGCGGCGCTCGATTCTGCCGGCGCCGAGACCAAGACTGCGCTGGCGGACAGCTTCCCCGAACGAGGCGCTGAGGTCGGCGAGGCGTATGAATCGGCCAAGAAGAAGCACCTGCGGGAGTTGGTGCTCAACACCGGCCGACGCATCGACGGACGCGCCACCACCGAGATCCGTACCATCACCTGCGAAGTGGGCGTCCTGCCCCGCACGCACGGCTCATCTCTCTTCACCCGCGGCGAGACGCAGTCGCTGGTCACGACCACCCTCGGCACCAGCCAGGACGCGCAACACATCGAGGCGCTCACCGGCAACATCGATAAGCGGTTCATGCTGCACTACAATTTTCCGCCGTTTTCGACGGGCGAGACCAAGCCGCTGCGGGGCGCGAGCCGCCGCGAAGTTGGGCACGGACACCTCGCCGAGCGCGCCATCGCGCGCGTCCTGCCGACCGAGAAGGAGTTTCCCTATACAATCCGGATCGTCTCGGAGATCCTCGAGTCGAACGGCAGCTCGTCGATGGCGTCGGTCTGCGGCGGCATCCTGTCGCTGATGGACGGCGGCGTTCCGATCAAGACGCCGGTGGCCGGCATCGCGATGGGTCTCATAAAGGAGGGCGATCGGGTGGCCGTGCTCTCCGACATCCTGGGCGACGAGGATCACCTGGGCGACATGGACTTCAAGATCTGCGGGACCAAGCAGGGCGTCACCGCCGTCCAGATGGACATCAAGATCCAGGGACTTACGCGCGAAATCCTGGAGACAGCATTGCGCCAGGCCCGCGAAGGTCGCCTCCACATTCTGGGCAAGATGGCCGAGGCGCTGGCCGCCCCGCGCGAGGATTTGTCGAGGTACGCGCCCCGCATCCATACGTTGCAGGTCAAGCCCGACCAGATCCGCGAAATCATCGGTCCGGGTGGCAAGACGATTCGTGGCATCACCGCGCAGACCGGCGTCTCCATCGAGGTGGAGGACGACGGCACGGTCCACATCGCCTCCCCCGACGGCATCGCCGTCAAGAAGGCGATCGACATCATCAAGGGCCTGACCACCGAGCCCGAGCTGGGTGAGTTCTACATGGGCGTGGTGAAGCGCCTGGCCGATTTCGGAGCCTTCGTCGAGATCCTCCCCGGGACAGATGGCTTGGTCCACATCAGCGAGCTCGACGCGAAGCGAGTCGACACGGTCCGCGACATCTGCAAGGAGGGGGACGAGATGCTTGTCAAGGTGATCGGCATCGATCGCGCAACCGGGAAGATCCGGCTTTCGCGGAAAGAAGTGTTGGGGAAGACCCCCGACGTGGTCCACAACCTCCGGACGGTTGCTTGATGGGGACCCTGCGAGGGTCCCCATCCCCTCCCGCGATGGGGCTCGCCGAGCCAAGCTCGGCGCACCCCGACGCGATCGCATGCTCATTCTGATGTCCGACGCGCCCCGGGTTCGCTTTGTTAAGCTGCGACCGGGGGCGCAGACACCGCGCTACATGTCGAGCGGGTCCGCCGGGATGGATCTGGCTTCCGCGGCCGAGGCGTCGATCGAGATCTTGCCGGGCGCCCGCGCGGTCGTTCCGACCGGGCTCGCGTTCGAGATTCCCAATGGATTCGAGGGGCAGGTCCGGCCGCGCTCCGGCCTGGCCCGCAAGCTCGGGATCACCCTTCCGAACGCCCCGGGAACCATCGACAGCGACTACCGGGGGGAGGTTCTGGTGCTCCTCATGAACCTTGGCATCGAGCGATACGTCGTCGAGCCCGGCGATCGGATCGGACAGCTGATCATAGCGCCGGTCGTGATCGCAGAGCTGGAAGAGGTCGCCGCGCTCGACGACACGGAGCGCGGCTCCGGGGGGTTCGGGCACACGGGTTAGCGGATTTCTGCTTGTGCCGCCGATCTTTCGGTGAATACTATTCTGACTGATGAATAAATTATCCGGACTCCGGGTTGGCATCGTCGGCGTCTCCGGTTATTCGGGGATGGAGCTCTGCCGCCTGATCGCGCGGCATCCGCTCCTGAGCTTGGCGGTTGCGGTAAGCGATAAGTGGGCGGGTGACGATCTGGGTCATCACCTTCCGGTTGACGGCTCGACGGCAGGGGTCCGCATTCGATCTCAAGCGGAGACATCCGACGCGGTCGCCGGGCTGGACTTGGTGTTCCTTTGCACACCAACCGAGGCGTCGATCGAGCTGGCACCGCGGGCGCTCGACGGCGGCACCCGGGTGATGGACCTGTCGGGCGCGTTCCGGCTGGCGATGAATGACTATCCACGCTGGTACGGCTTCTCGCACCCGCGGCCCGACCTGCTGGGAACCGCCTGCTATTCGATGCCAGAAGCCGGCGCGTCGGGCGACATCCGGACGGCGCGCTTGGTGTCGAATCCCGGCTGCTACGCGACGGCGAGCACGCTGGCGGTCCTGGCACTTCTGCGGGCTGGTGTCATCGGCCGCGAAGGGATCATCGTCGACGGCAAGAGTGGCACCACCGGCGCGGGGCGCAGAGGGACCGAGGCGTGGTCGTTCTCCGAGATCGATGGCGACTTTCGCGCATATCGCGTGCTCCGTCACCAGCACACGCCCGAGATCGAGCGAGCGCTGGCGCTCGCCGATCAAGGCGCGCTGCGGGTCACTTTCACGCCGCATCTGTTGCCCACCCGCCGGGGAATTCTGGTGACGGTGTACGGGCGCCTGCAGTCCGGCCGGAGCGCAGCAGACGCCGCGGCCGCTATCGAGACGTTCGTCGCCGGTCGTCCGTTCTTGCGCGCCACCAATCCCGATGCCGTGTGCCTGCACGCGGTCGTCGGAACCAATCGGGTGCTGATGGCCGCCGACGCGGATCCCGACCGTGGGGTGGCGATCGGATTCGCCGCGATCGACAACTTGGTGAAGGGCGCGGCCGGGCAGGCCGTTCAAAACGCCAATCTGATGTTCGGCCTTCCCGAGGCGGCGGGGCTCGACGGTCTCTCCGGGAGTGCGCCATGACGACGCCAGCCAAGAGCTTCGCGCCGCCGATCGGGTTTCGCTTCGGCGCGGTAGCGGCCGGTGTCCGGGAGCCGGGCGGCGCACGGCGCGACCTAGCGCTCATCGCTTCGGACCGACCGTGCGCCGCTGCCGGGGTCTTCACGGTCAATCGGGTTTGCGCGCCGCCAGTCCGCTACGCGGCCGGGCGGCTCCCGGCGGACGGGATCCGCGCCATCGTGGCGAACAGCGGCAATGCAAACGCCCTCACGGGCCCGGTTGGCCCAGCGGACGAGCGCGCGATGGCCACCGCGGTGGCGTGCGCGCTCGGTGTCGACGCCGACCAGGTGCTCACCGCATCGACGGGTGCGATCGGCGTGCGGTTGCCCGTCGACCGCATCGCCGCGGCGGCACCGGCGCTCGTGGCCGCGCTCGGGGACGATGTCGCCGGCGCGGCGGAGGCGATCCGCACCACCGATTTGCGGTCCAAGCTCGCGTTCCGGGAAATCGAGATGGATGGCAAGGCCGTCCGTTTCGCGGCGATTGCGAAGGGTTCCGGGATGATTCACCCTCAGATGGCGACGATGCTATGTTTCATCGCCACCGACGCGCGAGTCACACCGGCGGCCTTGCAGCGGGCGCTGACCGCCGCCGTCGAGGAGACCTTCAACACCATCACCGTCGACGGCGATATGTCGACCAACGATGCGGTGATCGTGCTTGCCAACGGCGCCTCCGGCGCACCGCCCATCGACGGCGAGAGTCGGGCGTCCGAAAAGCTGCAAGCGACGCTCACCGAGATCTGCGCCGAGCTGGCCCGAGCCATCGCGATCGACGGCGAAGGCGCGACCAAGCTCTTGGTGGTCGATGTCGCCGGCCTTCCCGATCGGGCAACGGCGTCCGATCTGGCCCGGGCGATCGCCGGGGGCAGCCTGGTCAAAGCCGGAATATTCGGCGGTGACCCCTCGTGGGGGCGGATCTTGGCCGCGCTCGGCGCGCGGATCGGCGCGCGTGGCCTTGCGCTCGATCCCGCGGCTGTGACCCTCGACATTCAGGGAGTTCGCGTCTACGAGCAGGGTGGTCCCGTCGCGTTCGACAAGGACGATCTGGCGGTGCGCATGCGCAAGGCGGAGATCTCGGTCCGTCTCGACCTCGGTCTCGGGCCAGCTTCCGGACGCGCGCTCGGCTGCGATTTGACCTTCGACTACGTGAAGATCAATGCCGAGTACTACAGCGGTCCGGGTGCCGGGATCGCCGCGCCACCGCGCCGGGCGCTAGGTGGCGTCAACCGGCCGCTCATCGTCGAGTCGCTCAGCTACATCCGCAAGTTCGCAGGGAAGCGCGCCGTGATCAAGTACGGCGGCGCGGCGATGATCGATCCGGCGCTTAAACGCAGCTTCGCCGAAGAGATGGTGCTGCTGCAGTCGGCCGGCTTGCGGCCGGTGATCGTCCACGGCGGCGGCCCGGAGATCACCAAGACCCTCGAATCTCTGGGCCGGAAGTCCGAGTTCGCCGACGGCCAGCGGATCACCGGCGCCGAAGAGATCCGGGTGGTCGAGATGGTGCTCACCGGGCGCATAAACACCGAGATCGTCGGCCTCATCAACAGCCTGGGCGGCAACGCCATCGGGCTTTCCGGCAAGGACGGTCGGCTGCTCCAGGCGCACAAGTTGGAGCCGGCGCCCGGCAAGCCCGACCTGGGGTTCGTGGGCGAGATCGAAGCCGTGAACGCCGATCTGCTCGACATGTTCCTGGAAAGAAACTACCTGCCGGTGATCTCGCCAATCGGCTTCGGCAGCGACGGCGCCAGCTACAACATCAACGCCGACCTGGCCGCCGGGGAGATCGCGGCTGCCTGCGGTGCGGAGCGCCTCATCTTTCTCACCGACGTGGCCGGCATTCTCGACGACGAGGGGAACCTGATCTCGGAGATCAAAGCCGCCGATCTCGAGGCGCGCCTCGGCGAGAGCATCAAGGGGGGCATGCTGGTCAAGGCCCAGGCGATCTTGGATGCCTTGGCCGACGGTGTCAGCGCGGTACACATCATCGACGGACGGGTGCCGCATAGCGTGGTGGCGGAGCTGTTCACCGATCGCGGCGTCGGCACCTTGGTGACCTGATGCCGGCATCCAAACGAAGCGGCCCTGGGAACGTCTACGCACGGCCCCGCGCCGGACGCCACTTCGACCCCTCCCGGAGAACCCGCCCCGGCACTCCGGGCGCGGCAGAGGTCAGCGCAGTCCGCGCGGCCGAGGCGCGTCGCCGCGCAATCCACGAGATTCTGGCGCGGGCGCCCGTGGCCAGTCAGGATGAGCTCCTGCGGCGGCTCGGCACGCGGGGCATCCGCGCGTCGCAGGCGACGTTGTCGCGTGACATGGCGCTGCTCGGCGTGCGGCGCGCGCTCGGAGCCGACGGTCCGCGGTACCTCGTCGGGGCCGCTGGCGGCACGCTTCCATTCGATCCCGTCCGACGCCTAGTCGAAGGGATCGACACCAACGGCGCCCTGGTCGTGGTCCGCACCAAGTCCAGCGCCGCCGGCACCGTGGCCCGCTTCCTCGACGAAGCGAACCTCGCCGAGGTCATGGCAACCCTCGCCGGCGACGACACGGTGTTCGTCGCGCCGCGCCGCCCGCAGGATGGCCGCCGCGTGGCGAGCAAGCTGCGCGCTCTCCTCGGCATTGCTTGACCCAACGACCGACGCAGCTCCCACCTTGAACCGCTGACCTGATTTCGTTAGAACGAGGTCCCCTTCAAGATGATTCCCCGTTACACCCGTCCCGAGCTGGCCGAGATGTGGTCGGACCGCCACCGCTACGAGACCTGGCTGAGCGTCGAGCTTGCGGTCTGTGCGGCGATGGAGTCCGCGGGGATCGTCCCGGCCGGCGTTGCCGCGACGGTCCGCGCAAAGGCGCAGGGCAAGCTGGATCCGGCGCGGATCCTCCACCATGAAGAGCGGACACGCCACGACGTGATCGCGTTTCTGACGCACGTCGAGGAGCTCGCCGGAGAGCCGGCGCGCTGGCTGCATCTCGGGATGACCTCCTCGGACGTGCTCGATGCGGCGCTGGCCATCACCTTGGTCGAGGCGGCCGATCAAATTCTAGCTGGCGTCGATCTCCTCCGCGCGGCCTGCCGCCGTCGCGCCGAGGAGCACCGCGCGACCGTGGCCATCGGCAGGTCCCACGGAATCCACGCCGAGCCGATCACCGCGGGGTTGGTCTTTGCCGGGTTCTACGCCGAGCTCGGGCGGGCGCGCGCCGCCCTGGACGCCGCGCGCACCGAAATCGCGGTCGGTAAGATCGCGGGCGCCGTCGGCACCTACGCCAACCTCGACCCCGCCATCGAAACGGCGGCTCTGGCAACGCTCGGGCTTCGCCCCGAGACGGTGCCGACGCAGATCGTGGCGCGCGATCGCCACGCCGCCTATTTCATGGCGCTGGCACGGCTCGGGACGGCGATCGAGCGCCTGGCGCTAACCGTGCGCCACTGGCAGCGGACCGAGGTCGGAGAGGCGATGGAGGCCTTCGGCCAAGGGCAGAAGGGCTCATCGGCGATGCCCCACAAGAAGAACCCGATTCTCTCCGAAAATCTTTGCGGGATCGCGCGCCTCCTGCGCTCGTACGCCTCCGCGGCGCTAGAGGACGTGGCGCTTTGGCACGAGCGCGACATCTCTCACTCGTCGGTCGAGCGGGTGATCGGCCCCGACGCGACCGGCCTGTGCGACTTTATGGTTCGGCGAGCCGCTTCCCTGGTGGACGGGCTGGTCATCAACATCGCCCGGATGCGCGAGAATCTGGATCGGTCGAACGGCCTCTATTCCAGTGAAGCAGTATTGCTCTCCCTCGTGCGCAAGGGGATGGGGCGACAGGCCGGGTACGATCTGGTCCAGCGCAACGCCCTGGCCGCCGTCGAGGGTATGGGGAGCTTCCGCGCGCTCCTCGGGGCCGATCCCGACATCGCTGCCCGCCTGGATGCGAGCGAGATCGATCGCGCCTTCAATCTTGCGCACCACCTGCGGCACGCCGGTGTCATCATCGATCGCGCCCTCGCGGGAAAGGATGTCCAATGACCGAGCCCATCGATGCAGCGCTGCTTCGCGCCCAGCTCGGCAAGACCCTGGATGCCACCCATTTCACGGAGCTGGGCGAAAAATACCAGGGCAAGGTTCGCGACTGCTACGTGCACGGCGGGCGGCGGACGTTGATCGTCACCGACCGCTTGAGCGCCTTCGACGTGGTGCTCGGCACCATCCCTTTCAAGGGGCAGGTCTTGAACCAAATGGCGGCCTTCTGGTTCGAGGCGACGGCCGACCTGGTCCCGAACCACGTCATCAACGTCCCCGATCCGGCGGTGATGGTGGCGCGTGAGTGCCAGATCCTGCCGGTCGAATTCGTCATGCGCGCCTACCTGACCGGTGTGACGTCGACGTCGATCTGGACGCACTACCAAAATGGGGCGCGAACTTTCTGCGGCCACGATCTGCCGGGCGGCATGCGCAAGAACCAGCCGTTGCCGAAACCCATTCTGACGCCGTCGACCAAGGCCGACCAAGGCGACCACGATCGGTCGGTATCCCGAGCGGAAATTCTAGAGATGGGCGCTCTTTCGGCCGACGACTTCGATCGCGCGGCCGAGATGTGTGCGCGGGTGTTCTCGTTCGGCCAGCAGGAGGCGCTGCGGCGCGGCCTGATCCTAGTCGACACGAAGTATGAAATCGGGCGCCGGCCGGACGGCGCACTCTGCTTCATCGACGAGATCCACACTCCGGACTCGTCGCGCTTTTGGTACGCGGACGACTACGACGAGCGCTCCGCCCGCGGCGAGGAGCCGCGCGGCCTAGACAAAGAGTACGTGCGCCGCACGCTGGCCGAGCAGGGGTATCGCGGCGACGGTCCGGCCCCCAAGCTGACCGACGACGTTAGGGAGGAAGCGGCGCGCCGCTACATCAAGGTCTGCGAGCTGGTCACCGGCCGCACGTTCGTCCCCAACACCGAGGAGCCGATCGCCCGCATCCGCCGAAATCTCAAGATCGGCTAGCGCGGATCGTCGTCGGTCTTCGGCGGCGTCCCGCCCGGGAGGGCCTCCCCGAGCGGACGATAGACTCCGCTGCGGCGGCGCGCGCCCGAGTCGAGCAAGCGGGGCAGCTCGGCCAACGCCTGCGCAATGCTGACGGGCTCCACCGGCTCCGGCCGGAGCAGGGCTTCGAGCTCGTCGACCTCACCCGAGGCGCGGTTGCTTCCGAGCCAATTTAGGTCGACCGCGCGCCGCAGGCGCGTTTCGTCGATGCCAAGCTCGGCCGCCAGATCCACGTTGGTGTCGATCCGCGCCGCCCCGGAGGCGCCATTCGAGTCGCGCTTTTGACCCGCCGCGCCCGCGCCAGGCGCTGGTGCGCGCACCGTGCCCGAGTTGCCGGAGGCCTTCCGCGCCAGCATGCGATTGACGGCGTCGCGCGACAGCGCGTCGAGGCGCAGGAACTGCACGCCCATACCGTGGGGACGATTGGGCAGCGCGGGATCGTACTCCTTGACCCAAGTGACCTTGCCATCGCCCGCCAGTGCGACCTCGCCCCCTTCGAGCAGCACCTCGAACGCGAACACCTCGCCGACCGGGCGGGGGCTTCGGCTCGCCAGGAAGACGCCGCCCCGGGTGACGTTGGACGCGAACTTCTCGATGAAGGTTTCAAAGGCCGCATAGCGAAGGCGCACCCGGACCGGCACAGGCGCGGCGGCGCCTGGAAACTTAGGGGTGCCCGGCGGATTGGAACTCACCATGGGTTTTTACTATCTGCCGACCGCTCCGGTTCCGTCAATCGACGCCCGGAAGGCGAAAGAGCTTGCGCGTGTTCTCCGACGTGGCCCGGTCGACTTCGGACGCGGTGAGGCCTCGAATTGCTGCCAGCGTGCCGAGGGTCTCGACGATGAAAGCGGGCTCGTTGCGGCCGCCGCGGTGAGGAATCGGGGCCAGATAGGGCGCGTCGGTTTCGACCAAGATCCGATCGAGCGGGGCGAAGGCCGCCGCCGCGCGCACGTCGCTGGCGTTCTTGAAGGTCAGGATCCCCGAGAACGACAGATGGTGTCCCAGATCCAGGTACGCGCGGGCCTCGGCGACGCCGCCGGTGAAGCAGTGAACGACGCCGCCGGCGCCTGGAGCCTCCTCGGCCAGGATCGCGGCGGCATCCGGATGGGCGTCCCTGACGTGCGACACGACGGGCAGATCCGTCACACGCGCGAGCGCGATGGAACGCCGGTAGGCCAGCTTCTGAACGTCGCGCGGGGAATGCTCGTAGTGGTAGTCGAGACCCGTTTCTCCCACACCCACCACACGCGGCGCGCGGGCCAGCCGTTCGAGATCGTCCCAGTCCGCTTCGGTCGTGCGGGCCGCGTCGTGAGGGTGAACGCCTACGGTTGCGAAGACGTCCGGTTCCAGGGCCGCGAGGGCAACTGCCTCCTGGGCGGCCGCCGTTCCTCGTCCTACGCCGACGCAAACGAAGGCGCTCACCCCGGCTTGACGGGCGCGATTGAGGACCTCGCCGCGCTCCGCAGAAAAATAGGCAGCATCCAGATGACAATGCGAGTCAATCATGAGCTAAATGTTTGTCACATAGCTTCCGATGTCCACCGGAAGGCGGGGCTCGACCCTGCCGAGGAACAATCCCCGTGCTACCGAAACCCGAAGACTACGACAAGACCAGGGCGCTTGGCCCCAATCAGGGCCAGGTCGGACCGGCACCCGTTGTCGACGCCGATGCGCTTTTGCCAGGCACGGTCGCGGGTGCTTACGTTCTCAAGAAAGAGATCGCATCCGGCGGAGGCGGCACGGTCTACGAGGCCCAGCATCGGGTGCTCGGACGCAAGGCGGCGGTGAAGGTGTTGAGGCGACAACTCGCGGCGTCGCCGCAGATGGTCACGCGCTTCGTGCGTGAAGCGCAAGCCGTGAACATGATCAAGCACCCGGCCATCGTCGACATCTACGAGTTCGATACGCTTCCCGACGGACGGCCATTTTACGTGATGGAGCTGCTCGACGGGACGGACGTCCGCTCGATGCTCAACGATCGCGGCCGCTTCTCGCCGGCGGAGGTGCTCGAGATCTTCGAGCCGGTCTGCTCTGCGCTACAGGTCGCACACTCGCACGGTATCGTTCACCGCGATCTCAAGGCCAGCAACATGCTGGTGTCGATCGTCGGCGACAAAAAGATCGTCAAGCTGCTGGACTTCGGGATCGCCAAGCTCATGCACCCCGATGCGGCCGAGGCGGGCCTCACCGTGGTCGGGACCCGCCTCGGCACTTCGTACACCATGGCGCCGGAGCAGATTCGCGGGGACCGGGTCGATCCCCGCACCGACATCTATGCGCTCGGTGTGGTGCTTTACCACCTGCTCACCGGGCAGTACCCGTTTCGTGCCGAGACGATGACCGACATCGAGCGGCAGCACCTGGAGGCACCTCCCCCGCGGCCGAGCCAGGCCGCCGCCGTCTCGCCCGCGCTGGATCCGGTGGTCTTGCGCTGCATGGAAAAGACGGCCGAGCGGCGCTACCAGAGCGTGCAGGCGTTCATCGAAGCGCTGCGCGAGGCGGTGGGAACGAAGTCGCCGGATGCCGGGGTTGCAGCGAACGCCGCCGCGATCCACGTTGAAGTCCGAATTGCCAGCAACGCGGACGCGGAGAGCGACGAGGTTCTCGACGACACGTCAGCCATCCTGGACGCGGCAGAGCAGAGCTTCCGAGGCGCGGGCCTCACCTTGCCGCTGCAGACCGGGAGCGCAATCATCGGCGCGCGCGTCCTGACGGACGACGCCGCGTCCCGAGCGATCGAGCGCGCTCAGCTCGTGGCGGTCGCGAACGGATTGGCCGAGGCGCTCGCCGACCGCCCGTCGGCGAACCCGGCGGTGCACGTCAATATATCGGTCCACGTTGCGCCGGCCCTCGTCAAGGATTCCTCGGACGCGCCCGGCGGGAAGGAAATCGTGGGTGGCGACATCCTGTCGACGGCGGGTTGGGCGCCAAAAGAAAACGTCGAAGGTGTTCATCTGACCGAAGCTGTCCGCGCCTGACGGCTAAAGAATTCCTGTCGCGACCAGGAACGCGATCACCACGCCCATCACCGATTCGCCGGCGATCCCACCCGCCGCCAACGACATCACGGAGGCTTCATCGACGCTGGGACGCAGGCGGCGGAGAACGAAGACCAGCAGCGCGCCGCTCAGGGCGGCTACCGACAGCGACGCCGGCATGAGCATCGCGATTCCCATCGCGGCGGGCGAAGGGACGAACCGTCCAAAGCTCTGGGGACCGAGCCGTCCAAGAATCGACAGGACGATCCCCGCACCAAGACCGATCGCTCCGGCTGCAAGGCCGTGCCGCGGCAAGGTCGCCAGACCGCCCCGCACCGCCTCGGCCGTCGCACGCCAAGAGATCGCGGAGGGTGCTGGGAGGTTCTCGGTCCCGATGCCGTAGGCCTTGATGATGACCATGTAGACCGGCACGACGATCAGCGCTCCAAGCAGCGCCCCAAGGATTTGAGCGGTGACCTGTGCGCGTGGCGCGCCGCCGACCCGCTGGCCGGCCTTGAACGCCCAGAGCGCCTGGGCGGTCTGCGAAGAGGTGCCCATCGAAACCGAACCGGCGAGGATCGAGACAATCGGCCCGTAACCCGCGAAGACGAGCTGGGTGAGCGTCCCGACGGCGCCGACCGGAGCAAGGTCGGTCTCGCCGGTGGCGCGCGCCGACACGACGGCCAGCACCAGGGCCGTCCCCAGGGCGACCAGGGCCGCCAAGGGACGGAAGCCGAAGACACCGTAGCCGACGGCGGCGATGACAATCATGCTCGCGATGACGGCTGGCATCCCGACGCGCGGGGCAAGCACCGGGCGTCCCCCGGCGCTCTCCGCCGGCGGCTCGCTGACGGCTCGCCGACCCAAAAGCCCGCCGAGATCGCGCACCGCACGCACCACCGACCGCCATTCGAGCAGCAGCGGCAGAAAGCTTCCCGCTAGCAACAGGCCCAGCCCCGGCCAGACCAGCCAGCTTGCGCAGGCCGAGAACTCCGCCGTCGCCACGATCCCGCTGCCAAGCAACCATGGCACCAAAACGACCCAGGAGACCATGGCCCCCAGCGCCATGCTGAACGCCGCGCGCAATCCCATCATGATCCCGGTCGAGATCAGCAGGGGACTCCAGTTCATGCCCAGGGTGAGGGTGCTCATGGAGAGGCCCGCGATCGCTCCGCCGAACGCCGTCGTTGCCGGAATCAGCTTCGGGCTCCCGTCCCGAAACCAGGTCACGACCATCGCCAGGAGCGCGCCCGCCAGGAGGAATCGCGCTCGCCGTAGCGCGCTCTGTCGCGCCGCGAACATGGTCTCGATCAGCTCGCCGGTCGCGTTCCCGGTCGGGAAGGGAAGGGCGTCCTCGACCACCAGCTTGCGGCGAAGCAGCGTCGCCGCGAAGATCCCGATGATCCCGACGGCCATCCCCCAGAGCGCCAGCGCCCATCCGGGGAAGCTCCGGCCGAAAAGTGCCAGGGCCGGTACTGGCCCCCCAACCCCCGCGACGAAGCCCATGATGGCGGCCGACGCGGCGGTCGTCTGGGTGATGTTGTTCTCGAGCGCGGTGTAGGCCGTTCGGCCGCGACGCGAGAACATCGAGAACAGGGTGAACCCCAGCAAGGCGGCGGTAATGCTGCCACCGTCGATCATGCCGATCTTGAGGCCGGTGTAGACGTTCCCAGCGGCCAATACGGCGCCGATCACGCACCCGGTAAAGAGAGCACGGAAGGTCGTCTCGGCGCGGATCGGCGTCGCCATGGGCACAGGTATTACCGCACCCGCGAGAGACTTCGTCACGGCACGTCGTCGGGCTCGCGCATCGACGGTTCGCGGGTGCGCAGGCCGTGCTTCCAGAGCAGCCGATAGAAATAGATGCGGTCGACACCGGCCGCGCGGGCCGCCGTGCTGACCCGGTTCTCGTGTCGCTGGAGCAGCTCTTCCAGGTAGCGTCGTTCGAAGGCGCCCACCCAGGCTTCGCGGGCTTCGCGCAACGGCTGACCAATGTTCACCGCGGTCTCGGGGCCCGAGACCGCCGGCGACGCGTCGGTGATGCTTCGCGGGGACGCAAAGTCATGAAGCGCAAGGCAGCGTTCGAGATAATTGCGCAGCTCGCGGATGTTGCCCGGCCACGAGTGGCGGGCGAGCGCCTCGAGAAACTCCGGGGCCCGCACCTTGGCCCAGGTTGTCTCGTCGACGGTGCCGAACGCGCGCACGATGTGGTCGACGAGCAGCGGCAAGTCTGGCAGGCGCTCGCGCAACGGCGGCAGCTTCACCTCGACGACCGCGAGTCGGTAGTAGAGGTCCGAACGAAATTTCTGTGCGGCCACCTGCTCGCGCAAGCTGCGGTTGGTCGCCGCGATGAGCCGCACGTTGACCGGGATGTGGTTGTTGGTGCCGACGCGGCGAACCTCGCGGCGCTCGAGCACCCGCAGGAGCTTCGGCTGCAGATCCAGGCTGAGCTCGCCGATCTCGTCGAGGAAGACGGTCCCGCCACCTGCCGCCTCGAAGACCCCCTGTCGCGACGATACCGCGCCCGTGAACGCGCCGCGCTCGTGGCCAAAGAGCTCGCTTTCCAAGAGTTGGGGCGGCATCGCGCCGCAGTCGACGACCAGGAACGGCATCGTGGCGCGGGGGCTCCCGCGGTGGATCGCCTCGGCCGATACCTCCTTGCCGGTGCCCGTTTCGCCTTCGAGCAAGATGGTTGCGTCGCTGGGCGCCGCCTTTCCAAGCAGGTCGAAGACGAACTGCATCGCCGGGGATCGGCCGATCATTCGCCCGAAGCGCTCGTCGCTGGTGCGAACTTGGCCCGAGTCGGAATCGATGCGCAGGGGCCCGCTGCCGACTGCCAAAGCCGCGCGCGCGCCCGGAAAAGCGTTCCCCACGGCAGCCACATCGACCACTTTGGGGCTCACCTTGACCAGAACCTGGCGCCGCGCTGCGTAGGGGGCCGGCCCGCCGAAGGCCTGCTAGGGTCCGGAGGCGATTCTGGCGGCGCCCATGAGGCCCGGCTGGGCGTTGGTGACAACGTAGGCCGGAAGACGCTCGACCAGGGTGTGCAGTCGACCCTTGCGGTCGAATGCCTCTCGGAAGGCGCCGCGGCGGAGGTAGGTCAGGATGCGCGGGGCGATACCGCCCGCGACGAAGACGCCGCCCGTCGCCAGCACCATGAGCCCTAGGTTGCCGGCCGTCGCGCCCAAAACCGAGCAGAAAATCGACAGCGCCATCTCGCAAACCGGGTCGCTGCCGTCCAGCGCTCGCTGCGAAATCGCTGCAGCCGGATCGTGACCAGGGCCGTGAACGGCCAGCGCGGAGGACGTTTCGGGGCGGAGCAGGGCGCGGCAGGCCGGCTCCGCGGACAGGAACGAGAAGACATCGACCAATCCCTGGCCCGACAGGACGCGCTCGCACGACACGCGCCCGTACTTGGTCGCCAGAAACGCCACGAGCCCCATCTCGAGCGGCGTGCGGGCGCCGAGGTCGACGTGACCTCCCTCCGACGGGACAACCTCGTAGCGGTTGTCGGCGGCGGACCAGAACAGGAAAGCCTGACCGAGCCCGGTGCCCGCGCCCAGCACGGCGATCGGTCCGTGCTCGATCGGTGGGCCACCGCCCAGGGGGAAAAGCTCGTCGCTGCCGACGGCCGTTACCCCGAGCGCCGCGGCATAGAAGTCGTTGACCAGCGTGACGCGCCCTATCTCGAGCCGGCGCGCGAGGGTACGCCCATCGACAATCCAGGGAAGATTGGTGGCCCGGCACATGTTGTTCTCGATCGGGCCGGCAATGCCGAAGCACGCGTCCGCGACCCGGGCGGCGGCTCCAATCTTGGCGGCCGCAGCGGCCAAGAAGGCCTCGGCTATGACGTCTAGCGAGGAATGTGCGGCTGACGGATAGGTCTCCTCGAAGATGGGCGCGCCGATCGGGCTGCCGTGCCCGGCGCGGTCGAAGATCGCCAATCGCGTGTTGGTCCCGCCGATGTCGCCCGCCAGAACGGTCATGGCGCCTGGCTCTCGGGAAGGGCCCTGTCGACACGTTCCGGAAGACCGCTGGCCGCATCCGCGTCGCAAAATACGGTGACCGGCCCCGGGCGGTGCATGATTCGCGAAGCCGGCAGGGTTGAAAAGCCGCCGTGGGTGACGCGAAGGACAGCCGCCAGCGCTGTGGCTTTCTCCGGACCGGTGACGAGGAAGCAGATCTCGCGCGCGCCGCAGAGGGCCGGGTAGGTCAAGGTCAGGCGGCGCGTCCCGCGCCCGGGGAAGTCGACCGCGACCGCCAGCCGCGATTCCTCGGTCAGCGCCGTGGTGCCTGGAAAGAGCGACGCCGTGTGCCCGTCGACTCCGAGACCGAGGAGCGCGAGGTCCAGCCAGGGGGGCTCGGAGCTCGCGGTCAGCTTGGTCTCGTAGTCCCGGGCCGCCGCGTCGAGGTCCGGATCCTCGGCGCGCCAGCGAAATATGCGGGCGGCCGGGACGGCCGCCGGGTCGAGCAACGTCTCGCGCGCCATGCGGTAATTCGATTGCGGATCGCCAGGTCCGACCGCGCGCTCATCGCCAAAGAAGATATCGGAGCGCGTCCAATCGACGCCGTGCACGAGCGCCGGATAGAGCGACCGAGGCGTCGACCCGCCGGCCAGCGCGATCCGAAACCGCCCGCGTGCCGCGATGGCCGCCGATCCCGCCGCACAAACCTGGGCGGCCGCGGCGTGTACGAGATCGGCAAGACGCGCGGCGACGACGATGTGGGGTCCAGCTGGCACTGACATTTGGCGGCGCGGAACTTACCGCGCGAGGCCGGTTCTTGTCTCGGCCAACGGGCGATGTTAGTCAGAGACCGTGACATGGGCGCCTTCGAAGAGCTGACCTGGCGAGGCCTCGTCCAGCAGACGACCTCCGATAGCCTCGCCGAGTTGCTCGCCGCGCCGACGGTCATCTACAACGGGTTCGATCCGTCGGCGTCCAGCCTGCACGCCGGAACCCTGGTGCCGCTCATGACCCTGGCGCACCTGCGTCGTCACGGTCACCAGATCATCGCTCTGGTCGGTGGCGCGACAGGGATGATCGGCGATCCGTCGGGCAAGACCGGCGAGCGCAAGCTGCTCGACGCCGACGAGGTGGGCGCGAACACCCGGCAGCTCGCGGCGCAGCTGACCCGATTCTTCGAAGTGGGCGACGGCCCTCCGGTCAAGATCGTAGACAACCTCGACTGGTTGGGGAAGCTCGGCCTGGTCGACTTTCTGCGCGACGTCGGCAAGCACTTCGCCGTCAACCAGATGATGCAACGGGATTCCGTCCGCCAGCGCTTCGAGACGCGCGAGGCCGGAATCTCGTACACCGAGTTCTCGTACATGCTGCTGCAGGCCTACGACTTCGTCGAGCTCCACCGCCGCTATCGCTGCCGGCTGCAGTGCGGAGCCTCCGACCAGTGGGGGAACATCGTCTCGGGCGTGGACCTAGTGCGCCGCCTGACCGGCGAGACTGTCCACGGCCTGACCATGCCGCTTTTAACCAACGCCGAGGGGAAGAAGTACGGGAAAACCGAAAAGGGGGCGCTGTTCCTCGACGGGAAGCTCACCTCGCCCTACGCCTTCTATCAATTTTGGCTCAACACCGCCGATGCCGACGTCGGGCGGTTTTTGCGCTGGTTCACGCTGCGTTCGCAGGAAGACATCGAGGCGCTCGAAGCCGGTGCGCGCGTTGGCTCCGGCAACCGCGCCGCGCAAAAAGCGCTCGCCGGGGATCTAACCCGCATGATTCACGGCGAGGCCGAGCTCGGGCGCGTGCTGCGCGCGGCCGAGTCGCTGTTCGGTGCTGGCGACCTGCGCGCGGTGGGCGGCGATCTGCTCGACGAAGCACTTTCCGCCGCACCGTCGATCACGGTCGGGCGGGCACGATTCGCGGGCGAGGGAGCCTTCTTGGTCGATCTGCTGGTCGAGGTCGGCGCCTGCCCGTCCAAATCCGACGCCCGGCGCCAGATCGGCGCGAGGGCGATCGCGGTCAACGGCTCAGCGCTCGAGACGACCTCCGCCGAAGCCCACCTCACCCTGCGCGATCTCATCGACGATCGCCTTCTGGTCCTCCGCCGCGGCAAGCGCAACAACTACGTGGTGCGCGTCGGCTAAGCTCGGTTCAGACCGCCGCAGCCGCTCACGGAAATCGACCAGTACCGTGTGCGCGAAGCCAGGATCAAGGCGGAGCCTCTCGATTCACACCAGCCACCTAGCGCTTCCGGGCGGTGTCGGAAGCGGCCAGCGCGCCCGCCAGCGCGGTGAGACCGACGTCGATGTCGGCGCCGAGATGGACGCGCAGGACGCGCCGGCCACGCCGCCGCAGGACTTGGAGATCGCCGAGCGCCTGGGCGTCGCGCAGGGTCCCGAAGCTGTAGCCTGCGCCTGGGATCGGCAGATCCTGCCCGACGTCCGCCGTCAGCTGCAGGAAGACACCGGTCGCCGGTCCCCCCTTGTGGAGCTGGCCGGTCGAGTGCAAGAAGCGCGGCCCATAGCCGACGGTGGTGGCGTTGTGCGTCCGATCGCGACAGGCGAGGCGGATCCGGGTGAGCAGGCCGTCGCGTGCGTCGGTGTTCATGAAGTAGGCGCAGATCGCAATGTAGTCCCCCGCCGTCGCGGACGCGAGGTGCGCGCGGATGCGGTCCAGATCGCTCACCTCGCAGGTCTCTTCGGGTCCGGGCAGGCTTCCCTCGTTCGCGTAGACGGCGAGCAGCGCGCCGGTGGCCAGCTTGGCTTCGGTGACGTTCGGCTCGTCGAACGGGTTGCCGCCGAGCGTGGCGCCCGCGATCGCGGTGGCGATCTCCCAGCGGAAGAACTCGCGCCCGAGCGCCTCGCGGTTCTGCAGGACGATGCGCACGACGGGCTGGCCGGCGCGCTCGATCGCCGCCATCGCCTGATCCTGGCGCGCGTCCCCGGCACCAAGGCGGAGATAAACGAAGATCCGATCGCCGCCGTAGACTTCGGGCGCGCCGAGCGGCTCGCGGTCGACGGGAACGATCCCTTTGCCCTCCTTGCCCGTCGATTCGGCGACCAACTGTTCGACCCAGGAACCGAAGGATTCGATTTCGGACGACATGACCAGCGTCATCTTGTCGCGTCCCATCTTGGACGCGGTGCCGAGCAGGGCGCCCAAGCGGAGAGCGGGGTTGTCGGCGGAAGGAACGGCCGGGCTCGACGCCCCCGCGAAAGCCAGGCTGGCCTCGAGCAGTTGTTCGACCGGGGCCCTCAGCAAGACCGCCGGAACCATCCCGAAGTACGAGAGCGCCGAATAACGGCCGCCGATGTCGGCCGGGTTGATGAACACGTTGCGGTAGCGTTTCTCCTCGGCAAGCTTGCCGAGGCCGGTGGCGGGATCCGTGATCGCCACGAAGCAGGCGCCCGTGCGGGCGACGTCGCCGTCGTTCGCTGCCAGAAGCTTCTGCCAGAAGTAACGTTCGAACGACTGGATCTCCAGCGTGCCGCCGGACTTCGAGGCGACAACGAACAAGGTCTTCTTTCCGGATATCTGTTGATCGACGCGGCGGACGGCGTTCGGATCGGTGTTGTCGAGGACGTGCAGGCGCAAGCCCCCCGTTTGCGCTGGCCAGGTGAGGCTCAAGACCTCCGGACAGAGCGAGCTGCCGCCCATCCCGAGCAGAACGGCGTCGGTGAAGCCGCCGGCGACTACCTCGTCGGCAAAGGCTCCGAGCTCGCCCAGCTTGGTGCGCATGAGCGCGGGCGAGCGCAACCAGCCGAGGCGACTCTTGATCGATTTTTCGTGTGTGGGGTCGGCCGTCCAGAATGTCGGGTCGGCGTTCCAAAGTCTCTTGAGCGCCTGCGCGTCGCCGAGTCGCGCGATCTCCTTGTCGGTCGCCGAGCTCAGGGGATCGGGAACCACCATCTGCTGCCTGCCGGATTGCATTTCAAGCCGCAGCGCCCGCCGGGCGCCGATCGCGTCCATCAGGGCCGTCATCGACGCGGAGAAGGACGCGACGCCATCGTCGAGCAGTCCGTGGCAGACCCGGGCCAAGTCCAGGCCCAGCGCGGCAAACTCCGATACGGCGCACTTGGCGCCGTCGAGATCGGCGCCGAGGCGTGCGGTCGCGTCGCCGTGATCCAGGAACGCCTCCAGCGTCGCGGGTGGCACGGTGTCGACGGTGTCGCGCCCGATCAGCGCGTCGACGTAATACGTATCGGGGTAACGCGGGTCTTTGGTTCCGGTCGACGCCCAGAGCAGACGCTGGGGCCGCGCGCCGGCGTCTGCGAGCACGCGCCAGCGCGGCGAGTCGTTGATCCGCTCGTAGATCTCGTAGGCCATCTTGGCGTTGGCGATTGCCAGCTTGCCCAGGAGGGCGCGGCAGCGGGCCGCGTCGCTGCCGGCAGCGGCTTTTTCGTTCAGGAGACGGTCGCAGACCGCGTCGACACGCGAAACGAAGAAGCTGGCCACCGATCCGAGAGCATCGAACGAGCCACCCGCACGGCGCCGCTCCTCCAGGCCCGCCAGATACGCCTCGGCCACCTCTTCGTATTGCAAGAGCGAGAAGATGAGCGTGACGTTGACGCTCACCCCTTGCGCCGTGAGCGCGCGGACGGCCGGGATCCCTTCCGGCGTGGCCGGGACCTTGATCATCACGTTGGGACGCCCGACGAGATCTTTGAGGCGCAGCCCCTCCGAGACGGTGCGCGCCGTGTTCGTCGCCAACTCCGGTAGGACCTCGATCGAGACGCGGCCGTCGACGCCGCCGCTCTCCTGATAGACCGGCAGCAACAGATCGCAGGCCCCGCGGATATCCTCGATCACGAGGGCCTCATAAATGTCGACCGTCGATCGACCTTCGGTGACCAGCGCGGCCAGCGCGTCCTGGTAGTCGCCGGACGAAACGATGGCGCGCTCGAAGATGGTGGGATTCGAGGTGAGGCCGCGAACCCCCTTGTCGACCAGGGCAGCGAGCGCGCCGGAGCGCAGAAGACCTCGGCGGAGGTCGTCGTACCAGATGCTTTGGCCGACGTCGTGAGCTTGGTGTAGGCGGGTTCTTGGGCTGGCCATTCGCGCTTGTTCTCCTCCGGGCGGGGATCCTGAGATAGGCCGCGAAATAGAGCAACAGCAGATACGAAGCGATTCGCACGAGGACGTCTGCGCGAGCTCTGGGGCGAGCTCCGCACGATCGTGGCACGAGCGTGCATCAGGCGTGCTAGCTTCGGCGCCCCTTGCCCGGATTCCCACAGAGCCTGCCGGGCCACGCCGTGTTTCTGCTCTTGGTGGAGCTCGCGCTGCTGGTCGGCGTGGCGCGGATTGGTGCGGAGATCGCCAAGCGTGTCGGCCTACCGGCCGTGGTCGGCGAGCTGACGGCGGGCATCGCGCTCGGGCCCACGCTGTTCGGCCACTACGCACCGACGGCATTCGCCGCGATCTTCCCGCCGAGCGCGGAGCAATTTCATCTCCTGGACGCGTTCGGGAGTGTCGGGATGACCCTGCTCCTGCTGCTCACGGGGCTCGAAACCGACCTGCGCCTGCTCCGGAACCTCGGCCGCGCCGCGTTTATCGCCTCGGTGATGGGAATGGTGCTGCCGTTTGTTCTCGGATTTGGACTCGGCTACGTCATGCCCGCGAGCTACCTCACGGACGCCAGCCACCGCCTCCTCTTCAGCCTGTTCCTCGCGACCGCTATGTCGATCTCGGCGATGCCGGTGATCGCGAAGATCCTGGTCGATCTCGATCTGACCAAACGCAATATTGGCCTGGTCATCCTCTCGGCCGGTGTCGTCGACGATACGGTGGGGTGGCTGATCCTTTCGCTCATCGCGGGCGCCGCCACCCACGGCGCCGCGCGCTTGACCGACCTCGGGCTAACCGTCGCCTACTTGGCCGCCTTCATCGTGGTCGCGGCCTTCGTCCTGCTTCCGCTCCTGCGCGTCACGGTTCGCGCGGTGAGCGAGCGCTTCAAGGCCAATGACTCCGACTTAGTGCTCATCATCGTTGTGACCTTCCTGTGCGCCGCGGCGACCGAACGGATCGGCGTCCACCCGGTGTTCGGCGCCTTCGTGGCGGGCGTGGTGCTGCACCAGGTGCCGCGGCTCAAAAAGGAGACCGTCGCACGTCTCGAATCCTTCACGTTCGGCGTTCTGGCGCCGATCTTCTTCGGGATCGTCGGGCTGCGCGTCAACCTGTGGGATCTTGGCGGAGGCCGCATGCTGGGACTGGTCATCACGGTGGCCTGCGTCGGCAAGCTGGTTGGTTGCTCTCTGGGTGCGTACTGGGGCGGGCTGCGCATCTGGGAGGCGGCCTCGATCGCGGTCGCGATGAACGCGCGTGGGGCTATGGAGATCGTGGTGGCGAGTATTGGTCTGTCGCTCGGCATCCTCACCTCCCAGATGTTTTCGATCATCGTGATGGTCGCGATCGTGACCTCGTTCCTGGCGCCGGTGGGATTGCGGCTGACCATGCCCCGGGTCCGGATGACAGAAGACGAGGCACGGCGGATCCTGGCTTCCGAATCGAAGGGCGCTTTCGACCCGGTCTCCCTTCGTGTGCTCCTGGCGACGGGGGGCGGACAGAACGCGCTGTCCGCGGCGCCGCTCGCGATGGGCCTGGCCCTAAAAAGTAGCGCGGCCGTGAAGGTCTTCCACGTCGAAGCCCGGCGATCCTGGTGGCAACGCGTCCTTCACCCCTTCGGCCGTCGCGCCCCGGGCAACGTCAGCGATCAGATCGAAGCCATACGGGCGCTGGCCCACGGCAAGTCGCTCGAGCTCGCGCAAGCGAGCGGTCCGGGGATCGCGCGCGCCATCTGCGACGAGGCGCGGCGCGGCTGCGACGTCATCCTCATCGGGTCAGGAGAAGGTCCATCGATCGGCGGGCCGGTGGTCGAGCAGGTGGTCGGCGCGGCGCCTTGCCACGTCGCGATCATGAAGGCACCGTCCGCGGGCAGCAACTACCGGCGGATCTTGGTACCTGTCGACGGCAGCATCGCCTCACGCCTGGCGGTCGAGCTCGCGCTGCGCTACGCGGAGGCAACCGCCGCGGATCTGACGCTGGCGATCCTGACCGAGCGACGCCCGCAGGCCGGGGCCTACGCCGATCTGAGCGGCACCCAGCCGCCCGTCGTGGCGCCTCCCACCAGCGCGGAAGAGCTGGAGCGGATATCGGTGGTGTTTCGGGCCTCGCAAGTGAAACCGAACATCATTCATCTGGCGTTCGATCCCGGCTCGAGCGCCGTCGCGCAGGCCGTCGAGAAGGGGCTTTTCGACCTGGTCGTGCTCGGCACCGAGAACCGCGCCGTTCAATACCGGCTGTTTTTCGGGTACGAAAACGAACGTTTGATACGCGCCACCCGCGTGCCGGTGCTGGTGGTGGTTCCGAACCTCTCCCGCCTGGCGATCGGAAACGGCTGATGTGCCGGCGATTGACGGTCTCGCCAGCGGGGGCTACGGTCGGGCCACATGGCCGCTGAGATCGTTCACATCGAGTTCAAGAGCGCGAACTTTACGCGCACGACGGAGTTCTACACGCGGCTCTTCGATTGGCGGACCGAGCAGAACGCCTCCGGTAGCTACATGAAGCTCAGCGGCGACGGCGCCCCGAGCGGGGGATGGGTGCGATCGGACCTGGTGCAGGCGCCCGGTCCGATCGCCTATCTGGCCGTCGACGATCTGGGCGCCAAGCTGGAAGAGGTCGAGCGCGCCGGAGGCCGCGTGCTGGTGCGCAGCCTCCCGTTCGCCGGCGGCGGCGAGATCGGTCTGTTCGCCGATCCAGACGGCAACATCATGGGCCTGTGGCGTCGCAAAGACGCCGCGGCAGGCGCGCCGCCGGCAGCGACGATCCTCATGACGTCGGCGACCAAGCCGATCGCCACAGCCACCAAACCGGCCGGAAAAACGGCCATCAAATCGGCGAGCCCCGCTAAGGCCCCGGCCGCGGCGAAGAAGCCCGCCAAGAAGAAATGAGCGCCGGTCAGAGCCACTGACGCAGGCTGTACGCCAGGCGCTCGAGAACCCGACCGAACCACGACCGGCGCGCGAAGCGCTCGCGCGTCAGCTCCTCGCTCTCGACCATGTCGCCATCGAGCATTTCGAACACGCTGGCGGCGTAGCCCGCGTCGACGACGTTCACGACCATTTCCAGGTTGTAGGCCAAAGAGCGGTGGTCGAGGTTGTAGCTGCCGATCGACACGAAGACATCGTCGACCGCCAGCACCTTGGTGTGAATGACCGAACGGCTGCGAAAAATCCGGACCGAGGCGGCCAGAAGCGGCGCAAAAACGGCTCGCGCCGCCAGATCCAGGATCACCGAATCGCTCGACATCGGCAGCAGAAGGCGGACGTCGGCGCCCCGCCTGGCCGCCCGCCGCAGGGCACGCAGGATGCCCCGATCGGGTACGAAGTAGGGATTCGCGAGGATGAGCCGCTCTCGGCACTCCCGAATGGCGTGTAAGGCCGCGCGACGGATCGCGAAGCGATCTCGCAGCTCCGTGTTGGAGACCACCGCCAACGAGACCTCGCCGGCGGTCGCCGGTCGAGGAAGCCGCGCTGGATTGAGGCGGAACCTCTTGGGCGCCCGCCGATTCCATGTCCGCAGGAAGGTCCCCTCGATGTCGGCGACCGCCGGCCCCTCCACCTGGATCACGGCGTCGTGCCAGTCGCCGCCACCGTCGGCGCGGCTGACCCACTCGTTCGCGATGTTGAGACCGCCCGTGAATGCGAGGCGCCCGTCGCAAATGAGCGCCTTGCGGTGATTTCGCCGGATGAGCGACCAGAGTCGCGGGCGCCAGAACCGGTATTTGTGATAGGCGATAACGTGGATTCCGAACCCGCGCATACGCTGGAAGAATGCGACCGGCGTTCCGCGGCAGCCGACGAAGTCGTAGAGCAGGCGAACTTCGACACCCCGTTGCGCGGCGCGCGCGAGGGCCTCGGCAAACTTCCGACCGATGGCGTCGTCGCTGAAGATGTACATCTCCATCGAGATGCGCAGCTCGGCGCGGTCGATGGCCTCGAGCCAAGCCGGGAAGGTCTCGACGCCGTTGCGCAGGAGCTTCACCGCATGACCGGCGACGAGCGTCTGAAGATCCTCGATGTAGCGGGTCCCAGGAAGGGGGGTCGATTGTGGGGACGCTGTCATTGACCGAGCCCCTCCGAGCGACTAAGGTCACCGCCGTCGATGGGTCGCGAAGAGCATATCGAATTTCAGGGGCGCGTCATCGAGGTGTTGCCCGCGGGAAATTTTCGCATCGAGCTCGAAAATAGCCATCAGGTGCTCGCCCATCTCGGGGGCAAGCTGCGAAAGCACCGAATTCGCGTGGTCCTCGGCGACAAGGTCACGGTCGCGCTGACGCCTTATGATCCGACGCGCGGCATTGTCGTCTACCGCGGGTAGACGACGGCTGCCCAGCATTGCTGCGCTGGACCGGGCGCGCGCGCTCCTCCTGGACGTCGCCGCCCGAGACCGTTCCGGCTCCCTGGCGGCAGGACTGTCACACTTCGAATCCTGGGAATCCCTCGCGGCGCTCGCCGAGACGCCATGGCTGTCACCGTCGCGCCGGCCGTCGGGCGTCGCGATGCGAATCGTTCGGCGGCGGCTGCGTCTGCTGGGCTCGTCGCCCGCCACCTTCCGGGCAGCTGCCGCACAGGAAAATGGCGAGCCGGTTCACCTGCGGGGGATCTGCGCGCCTCTTCCCGGCGCAGATGCGCAGGCCGATCTCTGGCGGCGGCAGCTCACGGCGGACGAAACGGGTCGATGGTCGGTCGACGCGGGGCGCGATTTCGCGCTTTCGGATGCCGGCGGAGAGAGGGTGCTCGTGCGGGTAGCTGGTGGACGACTCGTCAACGCCGCGTGCCTCTCCCCTGGTGACCAGGTCTCCGTATTCGGTTTCGCCGACGAAGCGCCCGATCTCGCCGGTCTGGCCCGATCGCCGCACGGACGGGGCGGGCTGACCCTGGCATTGCGCTCCGGCGCAGAGCTGCCGTTGCTCGTCAGCCTGATCAGGCGCTACGATCATGGAGACGATGGCCCTCGACCTTAAGCTCGCCCCGCCGGCGCCCCCCGCGCTCAAACCGGCGGTGGACGCGGCGGCGCTCGCCCACCGCGACCTGGCCGGCGGCGAGTTCTGGCGGAACATTCCGGCCTACGCCCATATCAGCGAGGCGGAGTTCCTCGATCACAAATGGCAGGCCAAGCACTCGATCACCAACATCGCCAAGCTTCTGGCGACCGTCGAAGGATTGGTCTCGGAGGCATTCATCGCCGACGCCAAGCGTGGGTTCGAGCGCGCGCCGATGTCGGTCCGCGTCTCGCCCTACCTCCTGTCGCTCATCGACTGGCGGAACCCGTACGAGGATCCGCTGCGGCTTCAGTTCATCCCGCTCGCATCACGCCTCTTGCCCGATCACCCGCGTCTCGACCTAGATTCGCTGCACGAGCGGGTCGACATGCCGGTCCCGGGTCTGACCCACCGCTACCCCGACAAGGCGCTCTTCCTGGCGCTCGATACGTGCCCGGTCTACTGCCGGTTCTGCACGCGCAGCTACGCCGTCGGCAACGATACCGAGGAGGTGTCGAAGTTTCAGCTCAAGGTCAACCTGGAAAGGTGGGAGCAGACGTTCGCGTACATTCGTTCGCGGCTCGAGCTGGAGGACATCGTCATCTCCGGGGGCGACGCCTATCAGCTCCGACCCGAGCAGATCACGCTCATTGGCGAGACCCTGCTCAACATCCCCCATGTCCGCCGCATGCGCTATGCGACCAAGGGCCCGGCGGTGATGCCCCAGAAGATCCTCACCGATGACGCCTGGACCGACGCGCTCAGCCGGGTGGTCGACGAGGGGCGGCGGCGGCACAAGGAGGTGGTGCTCCACACCCACTTCAACCACCCGAGCGAGATCACGGAGATCACCAAGGCCGCGATGGACAAGCTCTTCGAGCGCGGCATCACGGTCCGCAACCAGACCGTGCTTCAGCGGCGGGTCAACGACACCGTCGCGACGATGAGCCTCCTCGTGCGCCGGCTCGGCTACGTCAACGTGCACCCCTACTATGTCTACATGCACGATCTGGTCAAAGGGGTGGAGGATCTCCGCACGACGCTCCAGACCGGCCTCGAGATCGAAAAGGGGATCCGCGGCGCAACCGCCGGCTTCAACACCCCGACCGTGGTGGTGGATGCGCCCGGGGGCGGTGGCAAGCGGGATGCGCACTCGTACGAGCACTATGATCGCACCATCGGTATTTCGGTCTTCACGGCGCCGGCGGTGCACCCGGGCGCCGTCTATTTCTATTTCGACCCGATCGACCTCCTGCCGCCAGCAGGACGCGCCCGCTGGGCGGATCCGGTCGAGCAGGTCCGCATGGTCGAAGAGGCGCGGGCCGCGGCCAGCGCTGGAGCATATACATGATCGCGTCGGGGGAGGGCGAGCTTTGCTCGACCGAGCCCATCGCGGGGGGAGCGGGACCCTTTGAGGGTCCCGGATACTGATGTCCGGTTGTACGAGCTGCGGCAACAAGGGAGGCTGCGACGCGCGCAAGGGGGCGATGTTCGGCGAGCTCGAGGAGGCCCTCGGCCGTCTCTACCCGACCCGCCACTGGAACGAACGAGACGAAACCGCCGGATTCGGAACGGGCCTTTCCGCAGGGGAGGGCGACGCGCTGGCGGCGGCGCTCTCGGCGCGACTTTCCGCGGCGACGCTCTACCGGCCGGGCGCCGACGACGAGACCTGCGATTACGTCTATGTCCTCTGCGTCGGCCGCACGCCGTCGCTGCTCGAGCTCCGCGAGTTGACGCTCGACGCGGCCACCGCCGATAGCCTGCGGGCCGCAATCGCCAGCGCGCCCATCTCCGAAGTCTACCTGAGGATCGCGCTTTCGACGCTGGCGCGGTTCGCGGCGGTGCAGGAAGTCTCACTGTCGGCCGAAGTCGACAGCGCCAGCGGCGCGCTGATCTTGACCGAAGCCCCGCGCAGCGGGATCTTTGCGCCGACCTTGCTCCGCCGCTCGCAGGGGCTGGTCGCCGTCTTGGCGGAGCGAGGCATCCGCCACCTGGACTTCGGGGAAATCGTCGAGCCGCCCGACGGATTCGATCCCGGTGACTACGCGGCGGCCTACGGCGGCGTCCCCAGCATCGCCAACTACCTCTTCTATCCGCAACAGCCGGCGGCCATCTCGACCACCACGCTCATTTGAGCTTGGCGTAGATCTCCGGCAAGAGGCCCGTGCCGATCGCCTTGGCCCGGCGCTCCTCGGGCGCGTCGTAGCGGCCAACCGGCGCGGCGGCGACTTCTTCAAGCAGGTGCTTGGCCTCGGGCGCCCGGTCGCTGTCCATGTACGAGATCGCGAGGTAGACGCGCGCGCGGAGGGCGGCGGGATTGATCGCAAGCGCGCGCCGCAGGTGATCCTCGGCCTGCTTGCGATCGCGTTTGGGCCACGGCACTTTGTCGAAAAAACGTCCCCAGGCCGTCTCGACGCCCCCCCATTCGTAGCCGTCGTTGAGCGCCGCCGCCCGCCCCAGCCGATTTCGGAACTTCCCCTCCATCCCCATCGAGAGCGCCTTGACCACGCCCAGGCCGAGCGCGTAATTCCCCATGCAGACGGCCGCCCAGTAATGGCCAGCAACGTCGTTCGGATTGATCGCGATGGCATGCTCGGCGATGTCCCAGCCGTCCTTCCCCCAGCGGGATCGCTGCTCCCTGACGAGCCCCGGGTCGTCGCTGGCCCAAAAATAGAAACGCGCCGCACGCCACAAGAACCCGTAGTCGTTCGGAGCACGGAGAAGGCCCGCCTGCACCAGCCGCTGCTCTTCCGAAAATGCGCCGCGGTCGTCTCGCCGCCGGTGCAGCTCGTCGATCCGCGCGATCAGAGCCGGGAGGGAGAGGCCCGGCGCAAGGAACGCCTCGCGGGCCGCCGCGGCACCTCCATTCCCGCCGCCGGCGCTGGTGCCCGCGTCGGCAGCAAGAACGAGCACGACAGCGACCGTTAGCAGATTCACGGGCGAAGTATATAGGTTATGCTCGCGCGAGCCCCCAGGGAGGATCGCCGTGCCGGACAAAGCAAAACCAGACGGAGAGCTCAAAGCCGAGATCAGGATCGCGGACAAGACCTGGGACGTTCCGGTGGTCGTGGGAACCGAGGACGAGCACGCAATCGACATCGGGAAGCTGCGCGCGCAAACCGGGTACGTCACGCTCGACCCCGCGTACATGAATACGGCGTCGACGAAGAGCGCGATCACATTCCTCGACGGTGAGCGCGGCATTCTCCGCTACCGGGGGATCCCCATCGACGAACTCGCCGAAAAGTCCACGTTCGTCGAGGTCGCGTACCTGCTCATCTATGGTCACCTGCCGACCAAGCCGGAGCTGGCGGGGTTCTCCGAGCAGCTCACCCGCCACTCGATGTTGCACGAGGACATGAAGCGCTTCTACGACGGTTACCCGGGGACGGCGCACCCGATGGCAATTCTGTCCGCGATGGTTCTGTCACTCTCCAGCTTCTACCCCGAGGCCCTCGACGTGAAGAACCGCGCCGAACAGGAAGCGACCATCGCGCGGCTTATATCCAAGATGCGCACCATCGCGGCCTTCTCCTTTAAGAAGTCCATCGGCCAGCCGTTCGTCTATCCGAAGAACAATCTCAGCTACTGCGCGAACTTCCTGAACATGATGTTTTCGGTCCCCGCGGAGCCGTACGAAATAGACGAGGACATCGTGCGGATCTTGAACCTGCTGCTGATCCTGCACGCCGACCACGAACAGAACTGCAGCACCTCGACCGTGCGACAGGTGGGCAGCTCACAGGCCAATCTCTTCGCCTCGATCTCCGCGGGCATCTGCGCGCTGTGGGGTCCCCTGCACGGAGGGGCCAACGAAGAGGTGCTGACCATGCTGCAGGCGATCAAGGACGACGGCGGCGGCCCGAAGAAATTCGTCGATCTCGCCAAGCAGAAAGACTCCGGCTTCCGGCTGATGGGTTTCGGCCACCGAGTCTACAAGAACTACGATCCGCGCGCGAAGATCATCAAGGTCGCCGCCGACAAGGTGATGAAGAAGATGAAGCAGCCCGACCCGCTGCTCGACATCGCCAAGGCGCTGGAAGAAGCGGCGCTTTCAGACTCGTACTTCGTCGAGCGCAAGCTCTACCCGAACGTCGACTTCTACAGTGGAATCATCTACCGGGCGCTCGGCATCCCGACCAACATGTTCACGGTCATGTTCGCCATCGGCCGCACGCCGGGCTGGATCGCGCACTGGAAGGAGATGATGGAGGACCCGGCCACCAAGATCTCCCGTCCCCGCCAGATCTATATTGGTCCCGCGCTGTCGCACTACGTTCCGATGGACGAACGGCGCTAACGCGCCGTGGGAGGGGTGCGCTGCTACTTGGCGGGTGGCGGCGTCGTCTTGGCCGGTGGGGCCGTAGCAGTCGGAGGGGCGGCCGTGGCGGCCGCTGGGGCAGGTGTGGCCGGCGCCGCCGGCGCAGCTTCGGAGGCCTCTTCGCCCTCGGGCGCGCGGTCCCATCGATCGACCTTGCCCGAACCGGTCGAGTCGTAGCCGATTCGATCCAGCTTGCCGCCTTCGTAGTACTGCCACTCGTCGATCTTCCCGTCGCCGTTGGTGTCCCGCTCGATGCGCACCAGCTTCTCGTCCTCGTAGTACTTGAAGACGTCGGGACGCTGATCGTAGTTGGTGTCGAGCTCCTCGCGAACCTTCTTGCCGTTGACGTAATAGACCGTCAGGTCGAATTTTCCGTCGAAATCGAGGTCGAACTCCTCGACCGTCGTCTGCGCTCCCTTGTCATCATAGTAGTAAACGATATCGACCTTGCCGTCGTGGTTCAGATCGACCTGCTTGCAGGTCAGAACGTCGGTCTTCTGTCCATTGACCTCGACGGTTTGAAAATACTTCCAGACGTCCGGCTTCTTGTCCCCATTGGTGTCGGCGGTCACCACGTTCTTACCGTGGTCGTCGCACTTGCTGCGATCCACCGCCGGCCCCTCCGGGACGTTCGATCCGGCGGTGGAGACCATCTCGGCATGCTTGGGTGTCTCGCCGCAGGCAGCAAGCGCAACCACGGAAAACAGCGCCAACCAGGATTTGGAGAGGACCATAGCGCTACGGTAGGGCGGAAATGGCGTCGCATCAAGTGGTTACGATCTTGACCATCGACCTATGGTCATGCAGGGTCACTCCATGGCGAGGAAGAAGATCTCCACGACCGTTTACATCACGCCCGAGCAGAACGATCAGCTCAAGCAACTCAACGCCAAGACGCGCGTCCCGGTTGCGGAGTACATCCGGCAGGGGATCGACCTGATGCTCGAAAAAGAACGGCACAATCTTCCCGGGCAGCTCACACTGCACGTCCCCTCCGGCCGCTAGCTTCTCCGTCGCCGGCCGGCCGAATGTCCAAATGCTGACGCCGACGCGCCTCATACGTAACTTTTCTATCATTGCGCACATCGATCACGGAAAATCGACGCTGGCCGACCGGCTGCTCGATGCGACGGGGGCGCTTTCGGACCGCGAGCGGAAGGCGCAGTTTCTGGACAGCATGGACCTCGAGCGCGAGCGCGGAATCACCATCAAGGCGGCGACGGTTCGCCTCACGTACGAAGCCTCGGACGGACAGACCTACGAGCTGAACCTGATCGACACGCCCGGGCATGTCGACTTCCACTACGAGGTGTCGCGCTCGCTGGCGGCCTGCGAAGGGGCGGTCCTGGTCATCGACGCCTCGCAGGGAGTGGAGGCACAGACGCTGGCCAACGTCTACTTGGCTCTGAACAACAATCTAACGATCGTGCCGGTCATCAACAAGATCGACCTGCCGGCCGCTGATCCCGAAAATGTGCGCCGCCAGATCGAAGAGGTGATCGGCATCGACGCATCGGAGGCAATCCTGGCGTCCGCCAAGGAGGGCAAGGGTATCCGCGAGATCCTCGAAGCCGTGGTGACCAAGGTGCCGCCGCCGGCGGGCGAGGTCGACAAACCGCTGCGGGTGCTGCTGCTCGACAGCTGGTACGACGCCTATCGTGGGGTGGTGATCCTGGTGCGCGTCGTCGATGGGGTGCTTCGCCCGAAGCAAAAGATCCGCTTCATGGCCGCCCGGCGCGACTACGAGATCCAGACGCTGGGTGCCTTCGCGCCGTTCGCGCGCGAAATGCCCGAGCTCGGCCCGGGCGAGGTCGGCTTCTTCACGGCGGCGATCAAGGACGTCGCCGACGCGCGGGTAGGCGACACCATCACCGAGCTGGCGCGACCTGCCCAGCCGCTCCCCGGCTTTCAGCCGGTCAAGCCGATGGTGTTCGCCGGCATCTTCCCGACCGACACGGCGCGCTACGAGGACCTGCGCGACGCGCTCGATAAGCTGCGCCTCAACGACGCGTCGTTCACCCGCGAGCCCGAGACCTCGGCGGCACTCGGCTTCGGCTTTCGCTGCGGGTTTCTGGGCCTCCTTCACATGGAGATCGTCCAAGAGCGCCTCGAGCGCGAATACAATCTGGACCTCATCACGACCGCGCCGACGGTCCGGTTCCGCTGCGTGCTTCGAAACGGCGACGTCATCGAGCTCGACAACCCCGCCAAGTTTCCTTCGGAAGGGGACATCGATCGCATCGAAGAGCCGATTCTCACCGTCACAATCCATACCCCGCCGGAATATGTCGGGGCGATCTTGAAGTTATGCGAGGAGAAACGGGGCACCCAGACCGGGCTGACCTATGCCGGCGAAAAACGGGTGATCATCCGCTACGACCTGCCGCTCACCGAGATGGTGTTCGGTTTTTACGATCGCCTGAAATCGGTTTCGCGCGGCTACGCCTCGCTCGACTACGAACCCAAGGACTACCTGCCTGCCGACATGGTGCGCATGGACCTGCTGGTCAATGGCGATCGCGTCGATTCCCTCTCCCTGATCGTCCACCGCGAGGGATCGTTCACCAAGGGACGGGATCTGTGCGTCAAGATGAAGGAGCTCATCCCGCAGCAGCAGTTCGAGGTGGCGATCCAGGCGGCCATCGGCTCCAAGATCATCGCGCGCACCACCGTTAAGGCGTTGCGCAAGAATGTCACCGCCAAGTGCTACGGCGGCGACATCAGCCGTAAGCGCAAGTTGTTGGAGAGACAGAAAGAAGGTAAAAAGAGAATGAAACAGGTCGGCAACGTGGAGATCCCGCAAGAGGCCTTCCTGGCCATCCTGAAGGTGGACTGACTGATGGGTGGCCAGCACCGCGACTCCGAGCACGAGGATGCGACCGCCGGCGCGACCGGCGGCTTGGTGGGCTGGTGGCGGCAGCGTTCGGCCACCAAGCGCGCGCGCGCCGAGGGACAACACCTGCTCAAGGAGTCACGCCGGATTCTGAAGAAGAAGAGCTACCGGATCCCGGCCTCTGTCGCTGCGCAGATCACGGCGGACGTCAAGGCGCTGGAGGGCGCGCTCGACGGGGAAGACCTCGATCAATTGCGCAAAACCATCGCGGCGCTCGACGACGCGATGGACGACCACCTGGCCTTCGCGCGGAAATCGACGATCCGCGAATATTCCGAATCGATCGGCGTGGCGGTGGCGGTGGCGCTGTTGCTTCGCGCCTTCGTCGTCGAGGCGTTTCAGATCCCATCCGGATCGATGATCCCGACCCTCGAGGTGGGCGATCACATCTTCGTCTCGAAGTTCGCCTTCGGGCTCAGCATCCCCTTCACCGACTCCAAGCTGTTGCAATACGCCGAGCCTCAGCGGGGCGACGTCATCGTCTTCAAGTTCCCTCAAGATCACAACATCGATTACATCAAACGGGTGGTCGGACTGCCAGGGGACGTCATCGAGGTTAAGCAGGAGTCCGTGTACATCAATGGCAAGCCCCTGCCTCGTGAGCGGATCCCCAGTGTCTGCCCGGACACCGAGAGCCCCCGCGGCCCGGGTTTCTCGGATGAGCGCGACTGCGAGCTGTGGATGGAAACTCTTGGCGACAAGCGGCACGAGACGATTCAAGAGCCGGGACGAGGTGGCCGCGACTTTGCCCGCACCGTCGTACCGGCCGGCCACGTCTTCGTCATGGGTGACAACCGAGACAACTCGTCCGATTCACGAGTCTGGGGGACGGTCGACCTCGACTTGGTCAAGGGCAAGGCCCTTATCGTCTGGTGGTCGCGCGGCGAAACCGAAGGCTGGAGCCCGATCGCCTGGTTCAAAGCGATTCGCTGGCACCGCTTTTTCCACCCGGTGAGATAAATCGCGGGCGGCGCGGGACCCTCCCAGGGTCCCGAAGCTCGAAGTTCATCGATGCAGGAAGTAGAGCAGGGCGGCGACCAAGGCCAGGGTCGCGCCGATAACGCCGACCACCCGATAGGCTTCGAAACGGTCGGGCGTGCGGTCGAGCGCAAGCTGGGTCCGGGCAATCTCGTCACGCAGCGCCGTCGCGTCCGCGAATCGCCTCTCCCGATCCTTGGCCACCATCTTGAGGATGATCGCATCGACCGGAACGGGGATTGTCACTTTTTCGTTCAGCTTCGACGGAGCCGGAGGGTCATGCCTCATGTGGAAATTGATGATGTCGATCGGGCTCTTGGTCGAGGAGAAGGGGAGGCCACCGGTCAACATCTCGTACGCCATCATCCCGAGCGCATAGAGATCGGCGCGGCCATCCAGCTTCTGCCCCCGGAGTTGCTCCGGTGACATGAATTCCAGCGTGCCGAGGGTTTGCCCAACCGCGGTCAGAGCCGGCACCGGTTTCTCGTCGGAGACGACCTTGGCGATGCCGAAGTCCAATACCTTGACGTGGTCCTCGCCCTCGCGCGTCTCGATGAACACGTTCTCGGGCTTCATGTCCCGGTGGACGATGCCGTTGGCGTGGGCCTCGGCCAGCGACGCGGCCACCTGGTCGAGGATGCGCAGGACCCGTTCGTAGGGCAGTGGGCCTTCGGACTTCTGAACCTGGTGCAGGCTCTGCCCGCGCAGCAGCTCCATCGCGAGATACAGGATCCCGTCGGGGGTCTCGTCGAAATCGTAGGTGGTGACGGTGTGCGGATCGCGCAGCTTCGAGCACGCCTCGGCCTCGCGACGGAATCGGGCAACGATCGTCTCGTCGGAGACGTTGTGCGGGTGAAGAATCTTGAGCGCCACCTCCCTCCCCGTCGCGATCTGTTTGCCCCGAAAGACCGCGCCGAAACCGCCCTCGCCAATCTTGTCCTCAACGAGGTAGCGATGATTGAGCGTACGACCGATCAAGTTCTCGAGAGGCTGCGCCGCTGGCCGCACGCTCCCGACCGGTCGCGGCGGCGCAGGGGCTGGCGTCACCGGTGGAAAGGTGGGCGCCGGCCGAGAGGCGGGCATGGATATCGCGGGGCTGGGCGGTAGGGATCCGGCCGCGGCAAGCAGAGATGCGGGCACGGAGACCGTCGCCGGCGCGGGTCCCGCCGGCGATACCCGCACGGTGGGAACCGACGCCTTGGAAGACGCCGCCTTCGCTGTCGCTGGCGTCGGGGTTATCGGTTGTCCACAGGAGCCGCAAAACCGAGCGCCCTGTTCGATCTCGACGGCGCAGTGTGGGCAATGAGGCATCGGCGCTCAACCGTCAAGGTAGCGTGACCCGTGAGTCGGACCGCTCGGATTGGTCACGCTCACACTTCATCACGAAGATCCCGCCGGCAGCCGCGGCAATGAGCGCCACCAGGAACAGCGCCAGCAGCGAGCGCGCCGTTCGCGTCGCGGGCAGGGATTCAGCGCTTCGCTTGGCGCGTACCGCTGCCGGCTCACCTGCATCGGTCTTGGTTGGAACGTCGTCGGGAACGACGAGAGCGGGCGGCAGTCGCTCTTCGATCGTCTCGCGACCGAGGCCCGAGTCATCGGTCGTTCCCATCGGCTCGGGCACGGGATCGTTCCCGGGGTCGTAGCCGATGAAAGTGACCAGATCGGCGGCGCCAGGCGGACTCAGCGCCTCGCCATCGAAACGCGCCAACGCCACGGTGATGTTGTCCGGTCCGTCGCGATCGAGCGCTTTCTGGATCAGGCCCTCTCCCGCCTTCTGAAGATTCGGCTCGGCGATCAGGACCGCCAGGATCTCTTCATCCGTGACCGGGCCGTGCAGGCCATCGGAGCAGAGCAGGGCCAAGTCGCCTTTGCGAAGTGGAACCTGCGACAGAACGACCTCCACCCGTTCCTGGACGCCAAGCGCTTGCAAGATGATGTTGGCGTGCTCGAAGGCCTTGGCCTCGTCGGCGGTCATGGCGCCCGCTTCGATGAGCTGCCAGGCGAGCGACTGGTCCTTGGTCACCTGCGCGAGCTTGCCGTCCCGCAAGACGTAGCAGCGCGAGTCGCCGATCTGCGCGACCACCAGCGTGTCGTCCACCAAGCCCGCGACGGTACAGGTCGTTCCCATCCCGCGCTCGCTCTGGTTGTCGCGCGATTGAATGAAAATTCGCTCGTTGGCGAGCATCACCGCGCCGCGCAGGAGCCGAGCGAAACCATCGCGCGGTTGTGGATGGGCCTTGACGAGCGCCTCGTAGATTTCGTCCGCCGCCATCTGCGAAGCGACCTCGCCCGCCGCCGCTCCTCCCATGCCGTCGCAAACCAGCAACAGAGCCCCCTTGTCGGCGAGCTTGAACGTGAAAGGGGCGCGCCCATCCGCGGCCCGCACCCCGTTGGTAACGTCCGCCACCAGGAAATTGTCCTCGTTATGCTCGCGAATCAGCCCGACGTCGGTCTTACCGAAGACCTCGATGGCGATGTCCGGGGGGCTTGGCATCCGGCGACCCCTTCATCCTATCTCGAAGCGCAGCAGCTCGTCGCCCATTCGAATGAGATCGCCCGAATTCAGCCCGTGGGGCCCGCGGAGGCGCAGGAAGGTCCCGTTCGAGCTTCCGAGGTCCTCCAGGTGCCCCCGCCCGTTCCGGAAGGCAATCTGCGCGTGCCGCCGCGACATGAACTCGTCGTCTGAAAAAACGATGTCGCCGGTTTCACGGCCGAGGACCACGTCCGGGCGAGTCAGATGGAAGATATCGCGGGTGACCGACGCGGGCGTGATCTGCCGGAGTCGGGCCCAAGGTGGCCGGACCGGCGTCCCGAACACCACCACGCCATGCTCCAGGGCCGGCCGCATATTCCGCTCGGCGTCGGTGAGCAGCTCGAAGCGAAGGACCTGCTTGCCGACCAGCAAATGGTCGCCGTCTTGCAGATCCACCGAGCCGCGCAGACGGACATAGACGCCGTTGCGGTTCTCGATTGGCGTCAGTACGCGACCGGCCAGGCTGGCGACGATGCGCGCGTGGCGCGGAGCCAGATGCGGGTCCTCGAACAGGAGGTCGCCCTCGGTGCGCCCGATGTCGATCTGATCGCCGAGCAGGTTATAGGCGATGCCGTCCGTGCCATCGCGGTGGACCACCACCAGGCGAAATCCCACGGGCTGCTGCGCCACGCGGATGGCCGCCGACATCGGAGAGCCGGCCGGAGCGCCTTCGATCAATCGATCGGTCGCCCGATTCGAGACGACGGACCCGCTGGGGCCCGGCTGAACGTCCGGAACTTCGGACAACCGTTCGACCACCAGGCGAGTCCCACAATACTGGCAAAAAAGGACGTCTCCGGCGTTCGCGTTCCCGCAGCGCCCGCATTTGATCATGTCGAAGGGGTTTGCAAGCGGCCGAATCCTTTGGTAACAGGCGGGCCGGACCGCACCAAGCCGCCGACTCTCGCACCGCGATTTCCTAAGTGCGTCAACAGATAACAATTTCCGACAGACCGGTCAAACGACGGATGAGCGACGGCTTGGGATTGGTCGCGGCCCTGTTCCTGTCGGCCTGTGGTCCGCTCATCGAGCCCGCAGCCTTTCCGGTGCGTCCCGACTCGATCCGTTCTGGCGATCTTCTCGGGCCGTACGACGGCATCGTGGTCGACGCCGATTCGGATCGTCCCATCTCGGGCGCGACGATAGCCGCGTCATGGGCGTTCGAAAGCGGCATTGGGTTTCACGCCCCGGCAGGCGCCCGCGAGGTGGTGGTCGAGACCGGCGCTGACGGCCGCTATTCGATTCCCCGCCTCGACGATCTGCCGGAAGGGGCCTCCGCGCGAATCCGGCGTTTCACGTTGGTCGTGTACCACCGCGGCAACGTCGCGTGGCGGAGCGATCGCATTTTCCCCGGGCCGAGGCGGCGGCGCGACTTCAGCCAGCGCGGGGCCCGCATCCGCCTCGACCGGTGGCAGCCCAGCTTTCGCCACGCGACCAACCTGGTCTTCCTGGGCGGCGGCACGAAGGTGCGAAGGGCCGCGGCCTGGGAGCTGCAGGCCGCGGCCCTCGAGCTGGACGGCGAGCGCGTGCCGGTTACGCGCTCCCAGATGGAAGGGGCACCGGCCACCACGTTGACCCCGCTCGATATTTCCAAGCTCTTGAGCGACGACGAGATTCGGGGGGTAACCGGCTACGTCGGAAAATTCGAAGACGGCAAGCTGACCGATCTGCCGACGACCGAGTTTTACGACAGCCGCCATTTCAAGGCCCTCGAAAAGCCCGAAAGCTACGACGTTGGCTTGCGGGTGTGGCGACTCGGCGCCTCGGCGTCAGAGATCCAATACAGCAAGCTGATGAGCGCGCTTCCCGATGCCCGCACCACCGACGAGGTCGGTGACGGATCGTTTCGGGCGAAATCGGGGGCGCTCGGCGGGCTGGTCTTCTTGGTGCGCGAGCGGGGCGTCGTGGTGTCGCTGACCTGCGGAAGCGCTCAGTGCCCCGAGCCGGCGCAGCTGGCCAAGCTGGCCAAGCTGGTCGAGTCACGTCTCCCGGACCTGCCGCCGGAGCGCGTGCGGGACGAAGCGCCGCCGCTCCCGGAAGGAAGCCCCAGCGAAGCCGAGAGTCCGGCCACCAAGCCGACCCCGGCGCCCGAGGTGCCCGTCCCATGACCCGCCGGCGACGCGACGGCGCCCTGGGGGCGGTGGCGATTCTGGCGTCGGGGATTCTCATGCCTTCGATTCTCGTGGCTTCAATTTTCGTGGCTTCGCCGGCGCAGGCGTACGATCCGGCGACCACGCATGCCGGCCTCACGGAGCGTGCGGTGCTGGCTTCGGAGCTGCATCGGGCGCTCGCGCATCGGCTGTCGAAACCGCTCGGCCTGTTCGAGCCGGTCGTCTTGCGGCGAGGCGACATCGAAGGCAGCGAAGCCCGAACGCTCGAGGGGCGCCTAGACGCGCTCGATCCCGCAGGCGGTTACCGTCCCGGGCCCGACGGAGTCGCGCCCGCGCTCGCCTGGATCGTCGCCGGGGCAGTGATCGCCGAAACACCAGCCGAACGCGGCCAAAACCTGTTTTTCGATCCGGCACGGGGCAACGGTCTCGCGCAGGCGGGCGGCTTGTTCGAAATCGAGCACGCGCTGCGCATGCTGTTCGACACGGGCGGACTGCGCGGAGCGGCAACCGGGACGAACTTCAACCTGACCGGACGGCCATCGACCGAATGGCTGGTCGCGCCAGACAACGATGTCGGCCTCAAGGAATTCTACGACCAGCTCGAAACCGCCATCACGGGCGAGCTGCCTGGTCCGCGCGGCACGGCGCTGGCGCGCGCGCTGCTGGCGCTCGGGGGAACGCTCGCGATCCTTGAGGACATGGGCGAGCCGGCGCATGTCCGCAACGATTTTCGCGGCGCTTACCTGGCCGTCGGGGGCTCGAGCCCATTCGATCGGGGGTCGCCGTTCGAACGTTACGTCGCCGAGACCTTCGGCCGAACCGGGGTTCCGGCGGCGGGCGCGCCGGTGAGGCGTCCGACGACGATGGCGTATTTCTCCGCGGCCGATCGGCAGGGGTTGGCCGATCGTACCCAGCGGCGGTTCTTCTCGGATGGGACCCTCCCCGAGGACGGAATCGTCGACCAGGATACGACAGGCGCAGACGTGATGCGCGACGCGCGGGAATCGCTGCCCTACGCTCTGCCTGCGCTGCCGCGCCTCGATCTGCGCGGTCTCGGCGACACGCGCTACGTCTACGCGAGCGCGGAGGCCGAACCGTCCGCTACCGCGCCCCAGGGGCCGGCGGAGGCGCCGGTCAAACGCCGGCGCCTCCTGGCGTACCTGCGGGTTCCCGGGCGGGTTCGGTTCTTCCTGGACGGAGCCGTCTACACCGACACGGCGCGCGCGCTCCTGCCGGAGATCGGCGCGTATGGCGCCGGTCTGGTCGACCATCTCTTCCGCGCCGAAATTCGTCTCGAGGTGACGGTCGATTCCGTTGCCGTCTCGATCGGCGGCTCGCGCGGCGGCGTGCGCAAAGGCGAGGTCCGTCTCTACGCCGAGGACCAAGCCGGACGCCGTCGCCCATTTGCGACGGCGGTCCCTGGAAGCGCGCCCACGCGTCTCACGATCCCCGCCGGGACCCGCCGGATCGCGGCGGTGCTGCGGGGTGAGGACGACGCGGGCGAGCTGGTCGCGGTGGCCGAGCAGCCGGTTCGCTGACGACCGGCAGACGAGCGTGGTCCCGGCGCGTGGGTTCGGGCGCGATCACACCCAGGAGCGCCGTTGCCTCGGTGTACGCCTCGGGATCCTGCTCGGCGGCGGCCGCAACGGCGGCACGCCGCAGAGCCTCAACCAACCCGCCGTCCCGCGTGAGCGCAAGGGCTCGCAGGGCGGTGACCGCGCCGAGATCGCCAGCGCCCTGAGCGGCGCGCGCCGCCCAGGCCAAAAGCCGCGCGCCGGCAGGGCCCACTTCTCGCGCCGCCGCGCCCTGGAACGCCGCCACGGCGGCCTCGGCGCGTCCGCAATCGAGGGCGGCGCGCCCGAGATCGAACCAGGGCCACGGATTGTCGAGGTCGAGCGCGGTGGCCGCGCCAAACGCGTCCAGCGCCATTTCCGTTCGGCCGAGCCGGCTGAGCGCCAGCCCGCGTGCGTGATGGGCGTCGGCGGCGCCGGGATCCACCTTGAGGGCACGCTCGGCTTGGCGAAGCGCGAAGAGCGGCGTGATCTCTTCTCCAGATGGCTCGAACACGTCGGGCGCGTACTCGCCATCCGGTCCATAGAGAATCTGCTCGCGAGCCACGGTGGCGTCGAGCCATGCTGGGAAGCTCGACCCCGCCAGCGCTCGCTCGTCGGCGCCCGGATCGTAGCGGAGAACGCGCCCTACTCCATCGAGGGCATACCGATCGCCGACGGCGACCGCAAACACGAGCTCACCCGGCCTATCCTGTGCCAGGGCCGGGAGGTGGAGTGGCGCGGCCGGCCCCACACCAGCGAGCAGCACCGTCTCGTGAAAGAGATCCGCGCCATCGAACGAACGCAAGAACGATGCGTAGACCTCCGGAAGCGGTCGTCCGAGCGCCGTGGCCGCGCGATCGAGGGCTGTTGGCGCGACCGGCGGCATCACCCGGACCAGCCCGATCGGCAGGCGGGCGATGGCGCTGCGGAAGCGATTGAAGAAGTGTTCGGGAGGACCTCCGTCGCGCCCGCGGCCGCGCGTCACTTGCTGACGAGCGCCGGCGGAAGCGGGCTTCCGGCCGCTGCGAACGCGGCGCCGAGGGCTGGCGAAACTCCGCGGCCTTGCAAACGGCCGGCACCCACCTCGCGCCGCCCACCCTCACCGTAGTAGGCGAGCACGACGCTGGTTGCGATGGCCGCGCCGTCGACCCGCGGTTCGACAACCTCGACGATGCGCGCACTGCCGTCGCTGGCCGTGACGACCTGAACGACCAGATCGAAGGCGCTGGCGACCAGGAACGCCGCGGCCGACGCCGGCGCGCCGAGCCCGACCGAGGCCAGGGCCAGCAGGCGCGCCAGCGTATCGGCTGGGGAGCGGCCAGCGAGCGCCGCGATCAATCCGTCCTGGCCGCGCACCGCGACGAGCAAGAGCTCGCCGATCTCCGGGCCGAACACCTCGCCCAAAAGCAGGTGTTCGGGTCCCAAGGTGGCGGCCACCCGCAACAGACCCGACATGTCCGCCCCGGGCGCCAAGTCCACCCACCCCGCGCGCGTGCGCGGCGGTGCCGCCCCGATGGCGACGACCCGGCGGTTCGCTGGGATCGCGGCCGACAGGGCGCCTAGGGCCTGTGCCAGCGCCGTGGCGTCCCCGGTCACGAGCAAGTTCCGGTGGGCGGCAATCGCGCTCTCGAACAAGGTCAGCGCGTCCTTCGAACCACCGGGGATCAGATCCGCGATCGCACGCGCGACGAGAACTGGCTTGCGGATCGAAGCCACCACCCCGGCGGGCGCGGCGGGCGGAAAGGCGGCGGAGACGCGCGTGCCGTCGGCTAGGCGAACGTCGACGACCGGGTTGTCGGGAGCGGGCGGCGGGAAGGCGGTGTTGGCCAGACGCCAGAGCGCGTCCGCGACCGCGTTCGGATCGCCGAGGCTGGACGGGTGCAGCGCCAGTCCCGATCCGCGATCGACCAGGACGGCGCCGGGTCCCGTTATCAGGATCTGTGTGACGGCCGGGTCCGCGACCAGCGCGTCGAACGCGGCTGCGCTCGCGACGTCGGTACCGGTTGCAACGGGCGCGCTGCCGGCACCGAAAGCTGGCCCTGCCGTGGCCGTGGCGGCGCCCGGGCGGGCGGCTGCGACGCGACGGCCAGCGCTGTCGATGTCGTCCTGCGCGTTGCGCGAACGCGCGAAGAGGCCGACGCTCCCGGTATCATCGTCGCTGCCCCCGATTTCGCCCGGCGGCGCCACCGATCCTGAAGGTTCTGCGGTCGCGCCGAACTCCTCCTCCAAACCGTCGGTGAGCGCACGACTGGCGAGCGGCGTCGGGGGCCGGCGTGGCGGCGGGGGCGGCGGAGGAATCGGGACGCGGCCGGAGCGGGG
>CAAGKR010252291.1_pt1 | contig 43356 bp, 39 predicted proteins | sample 2556971 | NCBI WGS metagenome assembly CAAGKR01 (sample SAMEA5207829, study PRJEB30636) | soil metagenome | biome: forest; feature: boreal; material: soil | place: USA | collected 2011-09 | depth 1 m | reverse complement strand
GGGGACCTTGTAGGCGTTCTCGTTCGTGATCTCGTGGTAGATGTCGAAGAGGTTGCCGTAGCGCTCGCGGACCCCCGCCTCGCCCAGGCGCCCGATGGCATCCGCGAAGTCCAGGTAGACACCAAGTCCGGTCTCGCCCACCCCGCGACCCTCGTCGCAGACGCGCTTCGCGGCGCGCGACGCCACGTCGCGGGGGCAGAGGTTTCCGAAGCTGGGGTATATCCGCTCGAGGTAGTAGTCCCTGTCGGCCTCGGGTATCGAGGCCGGCGGCTTCAGCCTGTCCTCCTTCTTCTTCGGCACCCAGATGCGCCCGTCGTTGCGGAGCGATTCCGACATGAGGGTGAGTTTCGACTGGTAGTCGCCCGTCACCGGGATGCATGTCGGGTGGATCTGGGTAAAGCACGGGTTGGCGAAGCACGCCCCGCGCTTGTAGGCGCGCCAGATCGCCGTCGCGTTCGAGCCGCGCGCGTAGGTGGAGAGGTTGAAGACGTTCCCGTACCCGCCGGTCGCGAGGACTACCGCGTCGGCCGAGTGCCTCGTGATCGCGCCTGTGACCAGGTCCCGGACGATGATGCCCTTCGCGTGTCCGCCGACGACAACGAGGTCGAGCATCTCGGACTGGGTGTGAAGCTTTATGCCGCCGGCGGCGATCCCCCTTGAAAGCGCCGAGTAGGCCCCGAGAAGCAGCTGCTGGCCCGTCTGCCCGCGGGCGTAGAACGTGCGGGAAACCTGGGCGCCCCCGAACGAGCGGTTGGCGAGCAGGCCGCCGTACTCGCGCGCGAAAGGGACGCCCTGCGCCACGCACTGGTCAATGATGTTGGCCGACACCTCGGCAAGGCGGTGCACGTTGGCCTCGCGCGAGCGGTAGTCGCCTCCCTTGACCGTGTCGTAGAAGAGCCGGTGCACGCTGTCGCCGTCATTCTGGTAGTTCTTGGCCGCGTTGATGCCGCCCTGCGCCGCGATCGAGTGCGCGCGCCTCGGGCTGTCGTGGAACACGAAATTGCTCACCGTGTACCCGAGCTCGCTCAGGGAGGCCGAGGCCGACGCGCCGGCGAGCCCGGCGCCGACGACGATGACCTCGTACTTGCGCTTGTTCGACGGGTTGACGAGGGGGATGGCCGCCTTGTGCCGGAGCCATTTCCCGTTGAGCTCCCCCTGCGGCACCTTTGAGTCGAGCTGGGCCATGGCTAGCGGAGCATCCCCGTGAGGACGGCGCCGGGGATCGCGAGGTTGCCGAGGAAGTACGCCGCGCAGAGCAGCGTCACGGCCGTCCGCAGGCCGCGCTCCCAGCGGTGGTTCCTCCAGCCGAGCGTCTGGAAAAGGCTCTCGCCCCCGTGAAGGAGGTGCAGCGAGAGGAGGCCCACGGCCACGATGTAGAAGAGGGCGACGACGGGATTCGTGAAGCCGCGGATCACCATCGTGCGGACGTCCAGCACCTCGGTGCCGGCGGGCACGGCCGTGAACCCGAGTATGTGGTAGTCCCCCTTCATCACGTAGTGGGCGATGTTCGCCTTGAAGGAGGCCGGCTGCGCCACGCCGACCGTGAACTGGGCCAGGTGGTAGAGGATGAACGCGAGGACGATGTAGCCCGTCCAGCGCATGTAGCGCGAGGCGACCGTCGCGCGTATCCATTTCTTAACTGCATACGGCTCGTCGCCACGGGCGTGGCGGCTCTCGATCGCGAGCACAGTCGCGGCCCAGATGTGCAGGGCAACGCAGACCAAGAGGAAGATCCTGGCGGCCCAGAGCGCGGGCCCGAGCGACTGGAGGAAGTGCGAGTATCCGTTTATCCGGTCCGGGTCCTCGAATACCTGGAGGTTGCCAACGAGGTGCCCGGCGACGAACAGAATGAGGACCACGCCGGTCACGGCCATGACCAGCTTCCTGCCGATCGAGCTGCCGAAGATGTTGCGGGTTAGGTCCATCGCGAGGGGTCGCCGGTGACAAGCCCTACGGGGCGCCGCCCGGGGAGTAAAGACCCGGCATTCGGGAGGGACCGGAAATTAGCGACCCTAACCTGCCGGAGAAGCGCTCAAGCCCGGGCAAGCGGCTTCAGGAGCGCAAACTTGCCGCTCGCCGCGGGGGCAATCGACTTCCGGCGGAAGGCGTTTACGCGGACCCCGGGACCGAGGAGCCGCGATAGGGCGGCCTCGACGGCACGGCTGTCCGCGGTCTTGTCCGCGACATAGTAGAAGTCCCAGCGGCTGTCGCCTGTCTGGGTGAGCGAAAAATGCCAGCAGGCGAAGTCGGCCGGGAGCGCCTCGTCGACGTCCGATGCCGACACAAGCGATCCGTCGGGCCTGAAGTAGAGGTCGCGCTCGCGGCCCAGTATCCTGAAGCCGCCGGGAGTCGACTTGACGATGTCGCCGGTGTGGTAGCGCAGGAGGGGCATCGCCTCGCGCCCGCGGGTGGTCACATGGATCTGGTGAACGCCCGGGACGTCGGGGCGCCACGGCACGAGCTCGATGAACGCGTTGTCGTCGATCGCCCTTGAGTCGTCCTTGAACGCCTCGCCCACGAACAGGTACCCGGCCTCGGTCGACCCGTAGAGATCCACTTGGGGGGCCGGGAAGGCCTCCTCGATCCGCCGGCTGTGCTGACGGCTCGCCTTTCCGTAGGTGAGGATGACGGCCCGGATGGTGGGGACCATCACGCCGCGCTTGACGGCGGCGCGGGCGAGCAGCGAGAGGTAGACAGGCTCGCCCTCGAGGATTTCAGGGCGCGTCGCCTGGAGCTCCAGGACTATCCGGTCCCACTCGGCCTCCGAAAACGCGAACGGGTCGCTCGAGAGGTTCAGGTAGACGGTCCCGTCAAAATAGCGGTGCGGGAAGGGGTGGTCCTCGTAGGGGCAGAGGTTGCTCGAGCATCCGACCGGCGCGAGGACGCACTTGCGATGCGGCCGGTCGGCAAATTCCCGAAGGATCGGCGAAGCCTTGTAGGCCCTGAGCGTCTGCGCCGCCCACCATCCGTCCTCCATGATGATTGTCATCGGGGCCTGCGTGGTCCCCGAGGTGTTCTCGTACTCGAAGCGCTTGTCGGCAAGGCCGCGCTCGATCTCGGCAAAGTCCTCGAAGAACGACTGGTGGCCTCTCTCGACTATCTCCTTCTTCGAGAGCGCCGGTATTTCCCTGTAACAGGACCAACGCAGCGCCTCGTCGTGAAGTGGGAACCTGCGTCCGTAGACGGGGCTCCTTGAGTAGATCCTGCGGATCTCCGCCTCCAGCGGCTTGGGCAGCGTCCCCGACTCTCCCGGCTCGCCGAGGGCGGCCGGGCTGTTTGCGAATTGGGAGGGGGTCATGCCGATCGGGTAAAGGGGGCCACGTGGAGGGTGACGCCTAGAGTATCCCGGGGTTACGCCAAGTCAAATGCCCCGGGTGCCCTCAAAGAGCATCAGCGCCGCGACGGACAGGCTGTGCGTGATCCCACCCGAGCGCGCCAGGGCAAGGGCTTCCGCCACCGGGGCCGTCGACACCTGAATCTCCTCGTCGTCGTCCCACTTTGTCGGGTCCGTGGGAACCGCGTCCTCGACCAACACAAAATGGCATCGGTTGTCCTGTATGGCGGGGTTGGGATTCACGCTCCCGAGGAGGCGCACGCGGCCCCCGCCGTAGCCCGTCTCCTCCGACAACTCCCGGATTCCCGCGGCGACCGGGTCCTCGCCCTTCTCGATCACCCCGCCGGGGATCTCGAGCGAAAGCGCGTTCAAGCCGAACCGAAACTGGCGCACGAGGACGACCCTCTTGTCCGCCGTGACCGCCACGACATTGACCCAGTCGGGCGCGTGGATGATGACAAAGTCCCTCTCCGTCCCGCGCACGGGATGGCGGAAGCGCTCGCTCCTCAGGTCCAATATCCGCGTCGAGACGAGCGTCCGCTCACTCTCGCGCACCCACCGGGAAGGCTCCCCAGTGGTCACTTCTTCTCTGGCAGCTTCAGCTTTTCGCCGACCCTGAGGTGTGTCCAGGTGACGCCCGGGTTGACCGCTTCGAGGTCGGTAAGGGAGCAGCCGCTGGCGCGTGCAATCTTGGAGCCCGAGTCACCTGACTTGACAATGTATTCGCCGGGGCCGGCAACCGCCGGCTCGCCGCCGCCCTTGGCGCCCCTTGCGGCGGCCTTGGCAACGTGGGACTCTTCGATGTGCTTCATCTTCTCGTCGAGCGTCGCAAGCTCGGTACCGAGCTGGTTCACCGCGGCCTGTGTGGAATTCTGGAGAGTCGTGATATCCCTCGCGGCCTTGTCGCTCGCCTGCGAGGCCGAGCTGACCTGCGACGCGATGTCGTCTATCTTCGCGACCTTGTCAGCCTGGGCATTGACGGTGCGGTTCACTCTGGAAAGTGAGATGGCCGCATAGCCGCCGATAATGAGCGCGACGGCGCCAATAATGACGCCGCCCATCGGCAGCAGGCTGTTGTTTTCGCGAGAAATAGTGTCCATGGATGGTAGTTTGAGAGGACCGACAAGAGAGGCAAAGACCATGGCATGCAAGCAGATTGCGCACCAAGGGACATCCTTCTTGACTCCCCAGACAAAGGGTCGTGCGTTGACCCCTCACCTCGGGGTGTAGCTTAGCCTGGTAGAGCGCCTGGTTTGGGACCAGGAGGTCGCAGGTTCGAATCCTGTCGCCCCGACCATTTCCAAAATCGCCGTGCCCCGGTGCACGGGCCGGCGGGCGCAGTCAGCCGCGTGCCTAAGCGCTTGGAACGTCCGAGACTCGGCGAAACTTTGTGCTTATTTTCGGCGGATATGAGCAAAGTGCCGAGTGTGCTAACCTGCACCTCTTGCTCCCCGTGACATCGGGACCCCGATAGCACAGGCCGAATCTGAATACGTAGTTTCCGCGCTCGATGCAATGGCCTGCCCCCGACCAAGTTTGTCGAACTGTATGTCGCCCAAAGGCAAGACTTTCTACCCATCGCTTCGGCGCCGCTTTCCCGGCGCGCCGGTGGTCTGGTTGGCCGTTCTCGTGTCCGGATTTGGCTCGCTGATCTCGTACCAAATGAGGGCCGGCGCTCCAGCCGTTGCGCCCGGCGAGTGGCCGCAGGGCGTCGGCCTGAATTTCGACCCGCACCGGTGTAACCTGGTGATGTTCGCCCACCCCAAGTGCCCATGTACGGATGCCAGCCTGGAGGAGTTGCTCGTAATAGCGCTCGCGACAGGCCGAATCACCGAGTCGGCGCTAACGCCTGTTTTCGGTTGTGCCCTGCACGAGGCGACCAGTTCGAAGGACGAAAAACTATGATCATTTCCTCTGCCGCGCCCTTTCCATCGGGCTACGTCCCTGACACCGTCGCCATTGACCGACGGTTCACGGCAGCGCTGACGCAGTTGCGCAGCCGCACCGACCGTTTGCTGGCAATTTTGCTGGTAGTCCAATGGTTCGCGATGATCTGCGTCGCGTTGATCGTTTCGCCGCAGACCTGGGAGGGCCGGACGTCCAGCATGCACATCCATGTCTGGGCGGCGATTTTCCTGGGCAGCGCGGTGTGCCTCTATCCCGCTTTGCTTGGCTGGAGGAGACCCGGGGAAACGACGACGCGTCACATCATGGCCATCGGCCAGATGCTGGTTTCGGCCATGCTGATCTACCTGACCGGCGGCCGGATCGAAACGCATTTTCACGTGTTTGGCTCGTTTGCCCTTCTTGCCCTTTACCGTGACGCGCGTGTTTTCATCACAGCTACGATCGTTGTCTGCGTCGACCACCTTGTCCGCGGAATTTTCTGGCCGGAGTCTGTGTATGGCGTGGTGGCCGCGACCATCTGGCGCTCGCTGGAGCATGCGGGATGGATTGTTTTCGAGGTGACTTTTCTGGTCCTTGCGGTCAAGGCCGGCCTGAACGAGATGCGCGAGCTCGTGGCCAGACAGATCGGCCTGGAGAAATTCAACCACGAAAAAGTGCAGGAAGTCGAAGACCGCACCCAGGAACTCGCCTCGAGCGAGGAGCAGTTCAGCACCTTATTCCGGGATTCCCCCATCGGCCTTTACCGCGTATCGCCCGAGGGCGAATTCCTGATGGCCAATCCCGCGCTTCTCACAATCCTGGGATTTGCGTCGCTCGACAAACTGCGTGCCGCCACAACGGAGGGAATGCTGGTGTTCGATTCCGGCCGCCGACAGTTCCTTGGCCAGCTTGCGGAATCTAAGGATGTTCTGCGCCGCGATACCATATGGCTGAGAAAGGACGGGTCGCAGCTGCAAATTCGCGAGAGCGGACGGGCGTTTCGCAATGCTTCCAACAATGTCGCCCATGTCGACGGCACTATCGAGGATATCACCGAGCACCGCCAGCTCGAGGAGCGTTTTCGACAGGCCCAGAAAGTCCAGGCGATCGGCCAGCTCGCGGGCGGCATCGCGCACGACTTCAACAACATTCTCACGGTCATCTCCGGCTACAGCCAGATACTCATGTTGAAGCCCGACTTCAGCGACGAAGTCCGCGCCAATCTTGGGCAAATTCACGCCGCGGGTCACCGCGCGGCGGAATTGACCAGGCAATTGCTGGCCTTCAGCCGGAAACAGCGTCTCCAGCCGCGCATCATATATCTCAATGCCGTGGCCGCCGAGATGGATCCCATGCTTCAAAGGCTGGTGGGCGAAAACATCCGCATTCGAACAATCGCAATGTCGGGGCTCGCCCCGGTAAAGGCCGATCCCAGCCAAATCCAGCAAGTTGTGATGAACCTGGTCGTTAATGCCCGCGATGCGATGCCGGGCGGCGGCCAGCTGACCATCGAAACTGCCAATGTCACCCTTGGCGAGGACTACGCCCTGGCGCATCATGAAGTGCATCCCGGAAACTACGTGATGCTCGCCGTCAGCGACAGCGGCGCAGGCATGCCTCCGGAGGTGCAGGCCCGTCTATTCGAGCCGTTTTTCACAACGAAGGCGCCGGGCTACGGCACAGGGCTCGGCCTCGCGACCTGTCACGGCATCGTCAAGCAGAGCGGCGGGCACATAGCCGCGTACAGCGAACTAGGCCATGGGACGACCTTCAAAGTCTACCTTCCGAGCGTCGAGGCGCCGTCCACCTCGGCTGCCACGGAACCCGCCCCGCACAAGCAATACGGCGCGGGTGAACACATTCTTCTTGTGGAGGACGACCGGACAGTCCGCGAATTTGGCTGTGGAGTGCTCAAGGCCCTCGGCTACCAGGTGACGTCCGCCGCCAACGGGCTGGAGGCGCTCGATAATTTCAGAGCGCATCCGCATTTCGATCTGCTGGTGACGGATGTCATCATGCCCAATATGGGCGGCCGCAAGCTGGTCGAAAACATCCGTGAGACGGCCCCAAACATGCCCGTGCTGTTTACTTCCGGCTACACCTTCGACGCACTGGGCGAAACGCAGGAGCTTGAAGTCGACTGCGATTTCCTCACCAAACCCTATGGTCCGGACGAATTGGGCCAGAAGGTGCACAAGACCCTTTCGGTCCTCAGGCGCCAGACCTACCGCGAAAGGGGTCTCGTTGAGTCTTCGAATCGTTGATGGGGTTGAGTGGCCGAGGCGCGGCGTTGGCCCAAAGCGTGGACAAGGATAGCGAAAAAGAGACCCCTCAACCCTACGCCCAACGCAGGCTTGGGCCACTGGCCGGAAGGAGTTTTCCGGAATGTCACGTCGGCGGGTTGAAAATTGCGGCCCGCCGCCTCACGGTGGGACGGTGCGAAAAGCCCGTGTGAAAAACTAAGGAACAGTTTTTTGAACAAAGCGCCCGAAAAACCCGTCCTTACAAAGTCATGAAACCGAAAAAAAAGAGCGCTGGGACGCCTTTGGCATTTGAGGAAGCCGATCTATTGCGCCTAGAGTTAAAAGTCGCCAGAAACGCGGACAAGCTTTGGCAAAGAGCGGGATATCTCGGCGGCAGAGACTTGATTTACTGGATGCAGGCGGAAAGCGAGGTGCTCGCCAAGCATTTCGGGCCCGAACGGGCAACGGCTGCACTGCTCAGCGCGCCGCCGTAACGGCAGCCGGGAACCCCACTGAAGGACGTTCTTCCGGCCCAGCCGGCGCCGCCTGACCTTCAAGGGGCGGCGATCCCGATCACGAAGCCCACGACGGCACCGAAGGCGACGTGGCCCGCAAAATGAACTAGTCCGACTGCGAGGCCGGCTTCCTGGAATTCCACAAGGGGATGCCGTTCGGCCACGATCCAGACGAGCATGAGGCTGACAATTATCCCGTGAACAATTCCAAATGCGACGCCCGTGAAGAATGCAGTCGGGAAGTGAGCGAGTCCGAACTTCCACATGACAATAGTATAAAGCAATGCAAAGGCGGCGGCTGAAACGATGTGGATCACGGCTCCTGCCCGAAAGCCGTTCTCGCGGGTACGCGTCACCATGCTGCCGACCGCCACTATCATGTCGTATCGCGCCCATTCTGCGCGGGTTATCAGCTTCATGACCCCGACCATCGCGGACCCGCCCAGGATCCCCGCCACGACTGCTGTCGCCGCAATTCTCAAGATTGGAAGGGATGGGGCGGCTTCCATGACGTTTCCCGCGCTATCGACCGTAAGTAAGCCCATCGGCTCGCGAATCCAAGCAGTTTTCAGGGAACGTATGGCCCGCAGCCGCCCTGCATCCCCAAAGGTCGCGCGGTGAACCCGCGCGGATGCTCTTTCTTGCATCCGCCGGAAAACGTAACCTTCATTGCCTTCCGTTTCTCCAACTAACCGTCCTTACCTACTGGTCCAACATCCGCGAATCATGATCGAATTCAGCAAGAAGATCCTCTTTGTCGGCTACGGCGCCGTCGCCGAATGCACGCTCCCCATCCTTTTCAAGCACATCAACGTGGCGCCGCAGAACGTCACGGTGATCGATTTTGAGAGCAAGGAGGAGAAGCTGAAGGAGTGGACCTCGAAGGGCGTCCGCTACATCCGCGACCGGGTTACCGAGGAGAACATGAAGACGCTTCTCGCGAGGCATCTATCGGCCGGGGACATTCTGATCGACCTGGCGTGGAACATCGACGCCTGCGAGATCCTGCAGTGGTGCCACGACCGCGGAATCCTCTACATCAACACCTCGGTTGAGGTCTGGGACCCGTACGCCGGCGGAAAGAAGCACCCGACGGAGCGCACGCTGTACTGGCGCCACATGAAGGTCCGCAAGATGACCTCGAAGTGGAAGCAGAAGGGCGCGACCGCGGTGCTCGAGCACGGCGCGAATCCCGGCCTCATCTCGCACTTCACGAAGCAGGGCCTGATCGACATCGCGAAGACGATGATCGGCGAGAAAAAGGCGAAGGGGCGCAAGGCCGAGGCCCTCGAGGGCCACATTGCGGCGGGCAAGTTCAACCACCTCGCGAAAGAGCTCGGCGTGAAGGTCATCCACTGCAGCGAGCGCGACACGCAGATCACCGACGTGCCGAAGCAGATCGACGAATTCGTGAACACCTGGAGCATCGAGGGATTCCGCGAGGAGGGCACAACCACCGCGGAGCTCGGATGGGGCACGCACGAGAAGAAGCTCCCGGCCTACGCCTACCAGCACAAGGACGGCCCGAAGAACCAGATCTGCATCGCCCGCATGGGCATGAACACTTGGGTGCGCTCCTGGGTCCCCGACTACAGCATCCTTGGCATGGTGGTCCGCCACGGCGAGGCCTTCACGATCTCGGACAAGCTCACGGTGTGGGAGGGCAAGAAGGCCGTCTACAGGCCGACGGTCCACTACGCCTACTGCCCCTGCGACGAGGCGGTCGTCTCGCTGAATGAGCTCCGAGGCTACAATTACGAGCTGCAGCCCAAGCTCCGCATCATGAACGACGAGATCACGAAGGGCGCCGACATCCTGGGCGCCCTCATCATGGGACACCCCTACAAGTCCTGGTGGGTCGGGTCCGACCTCTCGATAGAGGAGTCCCGCCGCCTCGTGCCGCACCAGAACGCGACGACCATGCAGGTGGCCATCTCCGTCGTCGCCGCCACGATGTGGATGATCGAGAATCCCTCCGAGGGCGTCAGGGTCCCGGATGAGCTCCCCCACGAGTACGTCCTCGGCGTCTCGAAGCCCTATCTCGGCAACTTCATCTCGACCCGCTCGGACTGGACCCCCCTGCGCGACAACAAGAACGCCTTCAGCGGGTTCAACAAGCCGGACTTCGACAAGAAGGATCCGTGGCAATTCAAGAACTTCCTCGTCAAGGACGGCGATTGATGGCCGGGGAGCGGGAACGCATGGCTTGAGGCCGCTTCGCCGTTGTCCGCGGCGCAGGTCCCCAGATCGTCATACGGCCCCACCCTCCACGGAAACATGATCACGAAGGCGAAACTGCAAAAGCTCGGCCGCGAGCACGGAACCCCCCTCTTCGTGGTGGACCACGACGCCCTGCGGGCGAACTACAGGGAATTCAAGAGGTTCCTGCCGCGGGCCCAGGCCTACTTCGCCGTGAAGGCGAACCCGCTGCCCGAGATCGTGCGCACCTTCTACAGGGAGGGCGCCAGCTTCGACGTGGCCTCGATGCCCGAGTTCAACATCGTGTACTCCAACATCAGGGGCATGGCGCCGAAGAAGCGCCAGGACTGGATCTGGGACAAGATCATCTACGCCAATCCGAACAAGCCGGTCGAGACGCTGGAGGAGCTGAACCAGTACAAGCCGCTGGTGACCTTCGACAACGCGGAGGAGCTCCACAAGATCAGGAATCACGCCCCGCAGGCCGGCGTCGCCTTGCGTATCAAGGTCGCAAATACAGGGGCCATGGTCGAGCTTTCCTCCAAGTTCGGAGCGAACCCGGGCGAGGCGGTCGACCTGATCCTCCTGGCCGAGAAGCTGGGCCTCACCTGCGAGGGCCTAAGCTTCCACGTGGGGAGCCAGACGACCAACTTCGACAACTACGTGCAGGCCCTGGCGCTCTGCTCGAGCATTTTCAAGGAGGCCAACGACCGCGGTTACCACAAGATGAACCTGGTTGACATAGGCGGCGGCTTCCCCGCCCGGTATGACGACTCCGTGAAGCCGTTCCGCGTGCTTGCGAAGGTGATCAACCAGGAGCTGGGGCGCCTGTTCCCCAAGGAAATCCAGATCCTCGCCGAGCCCGGCCGCTTCCTCGTCGCCAACGCGTGCTACACTGTCTCGAAGGTGATCGGCAAGGCCGTGCGCGAGGGCAAGCCGAGCTATTACATCGATGACGGGGTCTACCACTCGTACTCCGGCGTGATCTTCGACCACTGCAAGTACCCCGTCAGGTCCTTCAAGAAGGGACCAACGAAGCTCAGCGCTGTCTATGGCCCAACATGCGATGCCCTGGACGTAGTATCGATGGCCGAGAATCTGCCCGAGTTGGAGCGCGACGACTTGGTCTACAGCGAGAAGATCGGGGCCTACAGCCACGCCTCGTCCACCCATTTCAACGGGTTTCCACCGGCGAAGGTCGTGCATGTGAACGTGGACCCGTGATGGGCGCAGGGGCGATCTACCGCGGTATGCGGGCCCTCCTTGGGGCGCTTTCCGCCGTCGCGTTTTTTTCGGCGCTGGCGCCGGCCGCATCCGCGCAGGATTCCCGCAAGAAGCAGGATATAATCTTTCCCGAGCTGACGTCACGCAACTTGGGAGACGCACCCTTCACGCTCGCCGCAAAGGCCACGTCCGGGCTGCCGGTCACGTTCGAGCTCGTGTCCGGACCCGCCGTGCTCGACGGGAGGACGCTCAAGCTGACGAACACCCCTGGGCTCGTCATCGTCCGGGCGTCCCAGGCAGGAAACGATTCCTTCCTTCCCGCGACCGCGGCTGAGCGCGCCTTCACCGTGAATGACAAGCCTTCCGCTCCCGTCATCCTTTCCCAGCCCGAGGATGTCCACGCGGGCATTGGGGAGATCATCATGCTTTCGGTCGACGCCTCGGGTGAGCCGAAGCCCTCGTTCCAGTGGCGCAAGGACGGGGCGCCGGTACCGGGAGCCACTGACAGGAGGCTCACCGTCGCATCCGCCACCTTGAACGACGCAGGCGCCTACGACGTGGTCGTCTCGAATTCCGTGGGCTCCGCGACGAGTGGGCCCGCCCGCGTCGCCGTGGGAAAGCGAAGCCAGACGATATCCTTCCAGGGCTCGACGAGCGTTGCCGCTGGGCAGGCCGTTACCTTGCTTGCAAACGCCTCCTCCGGCATGCCCGTCAAGTTTGACGTCATCTCGGGCATGGCGGTCATCAGCGGAAACACCCTGATGGCCTCGCAGGGCGGCACAGTGGTCGTCCAGGCTAGCCAGCCCGGCGACGCCACCTTTGAGCCGGCAGCGAACGTCATGCAGACGTTTTTCATCACGGCCGGGCCCAGCGGCCCGCACATTCCCTAGCGCTGTCCCTGCCCGGTTTTTTTGGAGAACGGCTGATTCGCGCGGCTGGGGGAGCGCCGTGGGAAATCACGCCAATCGACGTTTGGGAATAGCGGGTTCAACGAGTTCAGGTGTCGAGTGCTTGGTCCCTACCAACCACGCAACTGAACTCAGCCCCATCATGAAACTCACTCGATTTTTCGCCCTGGCCATGGCCCTTGCCGCGGCGTCTGCCACGCGCAGCCTCGCCCAAATCTCCTGGAGCAGCCAAAGCCCCGCCGGGATCACCGATGACATCTGGTGCGTGACCTACGGCAGCAACACCTTCGCGGCGGTGACCACTGGAGGAAAGCTCCTGACCTCGGGCGACGGCCTCACCTGGAGCGCACAGGACATCGACTCCGGGGTCTGGCTTGTCTCGATCGGCTACGGAGACGGCACATGGGTGGCGGTGGGCGCAGGAGGAACCATCCTGGTGTCGACGGACCTCAAGACGTGGGTCACCGCGAAGGCCGTGACCGCCAACAAACTCAATGGCGTCCTCTTCAACGGGGGCGTGTGGGTGGCGGTGGGCGACAGCGCCACGATCATCACGTCCCCGGACGCGCTGAACTGGAAGGTCCAGGCGGCGCCCTCAGGCGTCACGGGTTTCCTTCATGGAATCACGGTGGACGCCTTCAACTCCCAAGATTTCTATATTTCCGGCGCGCTTTCCGGGAACGGAACGGGCCCCGTGGACACCGGCGTCATCCTTCTCATGCAGGGCACGCCGGGCAGCCAGAACTACAGCGTCAGCGTGGCTGAGGAAGGCCTGAACCTGCCAAATGGGGGCATCGCCGGGAATCTCGAGGCCATCCAACAGACAGCGTCTCACCTGGTCGCCGTCGGCTGGGGCGCCATCGTTTCCGACGATCAGGCGGACACGGTGCCCAACGTGGTCTACCGGGGCCTCGCGTTTGGGAACGGGTATTGGGTCGCCGCGGGGGAGCAGGCCACTATCCTCAGCTCCACGGATGGAAAGACCTGGACACAGCGCTTCTCGGGCGACAGCCCGTCGACGCTCAGCACCGCCACGCTGCTCAGCGCCACTTATTCCTCGACGCTGCAGCGTTTCGTGATCGTCGGAACAGCCGGGACCATCCTCGTCTCCAATTCCCCGCCCACCGTGTTCGGGAACGTGTCGACCCGCGGATATGTCAGCCCGACCGAGACGTTCATCGGCGGCTTCGTCATCCAGGGCACGGCGCCGCGCACCGTCCTCATTCGCGGCGACGGCCCGGTGCTAAGCACGTTCAGCGTACCAAGCCCCCTCGCCGACCCCGTGGTTACCGTTTTCAACAACACAGGCAGCGTGGTCGCGACCAACACCGGCTGGGGCACAAACACGAATCCGGCGGCGGTCTCAACCGCCGCCCTCGAGGTGGGTGCATTCGCACTTCCAAGCTCAAGCGCCGACTCGGCTCTGCTCCTCACCCTCCCGCCGGGCGCCTACACCGTCCAGATAACCTCCGCCAAGGGCAATTCAGGCATAGCGCTCTTCGAGGCCTACACCGACTAGTCAGGCCCGACAAGTCCGCGGCCCAAATGCCCTCAGGGCTTTGCCGGCGCCGCAATCAAGGGAACCGTCAGCCCGCCAGGGCTCGCGACAGGGGCAACGACGGGTGGCCGAAGCATGAATGTGCGCTCGGCGAACGGGCTTGAGGAATCGATCTTCATCAATTCCTCGGCGATCTTCGGAATCTCTGTACCGCGGCCGGCAGCGACCGCGATGCCCGCAATATGGTAGCCCGCCTCGCAGCGGATCGTCTTCAGCTGTGTTGTGTCGTCCATGATCTGCCGAAAACCAGCCTCGGCCTCGGTGCTCTTGCCCGTCAGGTCCAGGGCCATTGCCTGCCCGAGTTTCGCGTGCGATCGGACAGGCCCTTCCGGCAGGTCCGTTATGGCGGAGGAATAGGCCTTGAGCGCATCGGCGTACCGGCCGGACGTGAAGTAATTGTCGGCCACCGTCTCCTCGGCAACGCCCGCCAGGGCATGTCCTGGGTGCTTCGCGGCAAAGTTCAAAAAAGAGTCCGGTGTCGTGCATTCCGAGAACTCCTTCTGTATCCCAAGTTCCTTCTGCACATTGAGATACTCCCATCCGCCTTTGGCCAGGATGCCCAGCGCGACTACGCCGCAGGCAAAAAAAACGAGGCCTCCATAGCGCTCCCAGGCGTGCTTAAGGCGTAGTTCCGTAGAGGGAACGATCTCGGCATCCTTGGGACTCGACGGTGAGGCTGGCGTGGGCATTGGCGGTGGGTTCTTCCTTTGGGAACTGGTGACTCAAGCAAAAGCCCGCGCCCCTGTAAACCCGGAAACGGCCCTTTAGACGGTCGTGACGTTACCCTTGTATTTCTGGATGGGAAGGACGCCCAAAGGCTTGGTCCGCAGCGCCCTGATGCCGTCCACCGCGGCACGGGCCGCCATGATGGTGGTCATGATGCACACATTGTGGGCGTATACGGCCCCCCGGATCAGGTTCTCGTCCCGCCTCGGAATGAGGCCGCCCGGCGTGTTGATGACCAGCTGGATCTGCCCGTTCTTGATCATGTCGACGGCGTTGGGCCGGCCCTCACTCAGCTTCGCGATCCGCTTAACGGCGACCCCGCTCTCGGCGAGCATCTTCGCGGTCCCACTGGTCGAGTAGAGCGTGAATCCCATTTCGACGAGGGCGCGGCCGATCGCAACGGCATGCGGCTTGTCCCCGTCCTTGACGCTCAGAAACACGTTTCCCTCCGTGGGAAGGCCCGGCTTTGCCGCGGCCTGCGCCTTGGCGAAGGCGATCCCAAGGTCCGCGTCTAGGCCCATCACCTCGCCTGTCGAGCGCATCTCGGGCCCGAGGGCGATCGTCGCCCCGGGGAAGCGGACGAACGGGAACACGGCCTCCTTCACACACCAGTGCTTCGGGACCAGCTCACGCGTGAACCCAAGCTCCGAAAGCTTCATCCCGGACATCACCTTTGCCGCGAGCTTCGCCAGCGGCACGCCGATCGCCTTGGCGACGAATGGCACCGTGCGCGACGCGCGGGGGTTGACCTCAAGGACATAGAGCTGGTTGTCCTTGATTGCGAACTGGACATTCATGAGCCCGATGACACCGAGCTCCTTTGCGAGGGCGTACGTGGCCGTTCGGACCAGTCCGAGCATCTCCTTGCCGAGGGTGTGGGGCGGCATGACCATCGCGGCGTCGCCGGAATGCACGCCCGCGAATTCGATGTGCTCCAGCATTCCCCCTATGACGCTGTCCTTGCCGTCGCTCAGGCAGTCCACATCGAGCTCGATTGCGTCCTCAAGGAATTTGTCGATCAGCACCGGCTTGCCCGGCATGACCTCGAAGACCTGCCTGACCACCGCCTTGAGGTCCTCCTCGCTGTAGACGACAAACATCCCGCGCCCGCCCAGGACAAATGAGGGCCGCAGCAGCACGGGGTAGCCGACCTCGAGTGCGAAGGCCTCCGCCTCGCCCTCGCTGAGCGCGGTCCTGTTGGCCGGCTGGCGGAGCTTCAGCTTGTCCAGAACCGCCGCGAACAGCTTCCGGTCCTCGGCGGTCTCGATCGACTCGGGCGTGGTCCCGATGATGTTGACACCGTTCGCCTTGAGGGAGGCCGCCAGGTTGAGGGGGGTCTGCCCGCCGAACTGCACGATGGCTCCCTCGCAGCCCTCCTGCTGGTAGACCTCCAGGACGTCCTCGAGCGTGAGGGGCTCGAAGTAGAGCCTGTCGCTCGTGTCATAGTCGGTCGACACGGTCTCCGGGTTCGAGTTGACCATCACGGTCTCGAAGCCGATCTCCCGCAGCGCGAAGCTCGCATGGACGCAGCAGTAGTCGAACTCGATCCCCTGCCCGATCCGGTTCGGGCCGCCGCCCAGGATCATGATCTTTCGCTTCTTGGACGGCATCACCTCGTTCTCGTCCCCGTAACTGGAGTAATAGTAGGGCGTGAACGCCTCGAACTCGGCAGCGCAGGTGTCCACCAGACGGAACGTGGTGTTGATGCCGCGCTTCTTGCGGTCGGCCCGCACGGACGCAAGGTCGCTCTTCGTCAAGTGCGCGATCTGGGCGTCCGAGAAGCCGAACTGCTTCGCCCTGCGGAAGAGGTCCGTGTCGATCGCGTGCGGCAGCAGGCCGGAGAGCTCGTCCTCCATCTCGTGGATCGCCTGCAGGTGGTGCAGGAACCACGGGTCTATCTTCGTCAGGTCGAAGATCTGGTCGACCGTGTACCCGGCCTTGAACGCGTACCTGATGTAGAATATCCGCTCGGCGTTCGGCGTGCCGAGTTTCGTCTTGATCGTGGCGTCGTCCGGCCTCTCGTCCCCGCCGAGCTTGCCGCCGCCGCCGAAGCCCCTCGCGCCGATCTCAAGCGAGCGGAGCGCCTTCTGGATCGACTCCTTGAACGTGCGGCCGATGGCCATCGCCTCGCCTACCGACTTCATCGACGACGTCAGCGTCGGATCGGCATCCGGGAACTTCTCGAAGGTGAAGCGCGGGATCTTCGTGACCACGTAGTCGATCGTCGGCTCGAAGCTCGCGGGCGTGAGTCTCGTGATGTCGTTGCGGAGCTCGTCGAGCGAGTATCCCACCGCCAGCTTCGCCGCGATCTTGGCGATGGGGAAGCCGGTCGCCTTCGAGGCGAGCGCGGACGAGCGCGAGACCCGGGGGTTCATCTCGATCACGATCATCCGTCCGGTCTCGGGATCCACGGCGAACTGGATGTTCGAACCGCCGGTCTCGACCCCGATCTCCCGGATCACCGCGAAAGAGGCGTCGCGCATCGCCTGGTACTCCTTGTCCGTGAGCGTCATCGCGGGCGCGACCGTGATCGAGTCGCCGGTGTGGACCCCCATGGGGTCGAAATTCTCGATCGAGCAGATCACGACGCACTGGTCCTTGTGGTCGCGCATGACCTCCATCTCGAACTCCTTCCAGCCGAGGAGGCACTCTTCGACGAGCACCTCGTGCACCGGGGAGATGTCGAGTCCGTTGGAGACAATCCCCTCAAACTCCTCGCGGTTGTAGGCGATGCCGCCGCCCTGGCCGCCCAGGGTGAAGCTCGGCCGGATGATGAGGGGAAAGGCGCCGATCTCGTCGGCGGCAGCCCGGGCCTCCTCGGGGGTCTTGACGGTCCGCGACCGGGCCACGTCGAGGCCGATCTTGACCATCGCCTGCTTGAATAGCTCGCGGTCCTCGCCCTTCGATATGGCTGCCGGCTTGGCGCCGATCATCTCGACGCCGTACTTGGCGAGGATGCCCTGCTTGTTGAGCTCCATCGAGAGGTTCAGGGCGGTCTGTCCGCCGAGCGTCGGCAGGAGCGCCGACGGCCTCTCCACCTCGATGATTTTTTCCAGGATACCGACCGTCAGGGGCTCGATGTAGGTGACGTCGGCGTACTCCGGATCCGTCATGATCGTCGCGGGGTTTGAGTTGACCAGTATGACCCGGAAACCCTCCTCCCTCAATGCCTTGCACGCCTGCGTCCCCGAATAGTCAAACTCGCAGGCCTGGCCGATGACAATGGGGCCTGCCCCGATGATCAGTATGGACTCTAGGTCGGTGCGTTTGGGCATTTGCGGGGCGTGTGCGTGGACGCCTCCGACAGTTGCGGCCGCCCAAATCCGCCGCAAGGAAATTGGGCTATCTGAGCTTCGACGGGTCGATCCCGAGCACCTTGGAGGCCACTGCCTTGTCGCCGCGGCAGGCGTGGAGGACCCTGTCCATGTACTGCTTCTCCTGGCCCGCCGTGAATTCCGCCAGGGTGGGCCAGTTCTCCAGCTGCCGGAGCCTCAGCGGCAGCTGCTCGGACGTCATCACCCGGGTCTCCGTGGTCGACGCGATCTTTGAGACAAGCTGGAACATCTCGGTCAGGTTGCCCGGCCAGTGGTAGGCGGTCAGGACCGCCATCGCGTCGTCCGTGAATTCGATCACGTTCGTGTCCACGAGCGTGTTGGTCGCTCGCATCGAGAAGTGCTTAACAAGGAGCGGTATATCGTCCTTGCGGTCGCGCAGGGGCGGCATGCTAAGCGGCAGGGAGGCGACGCGGTAGAAGAGCTCGTCGTTGAACCGGCCCTCGTCGACCATCTTTTCCAGGTCCTCCGTCGTCGTGCAGATGAGCCGGAAGCCGTGCGCGGTGTTCCGCAACACACTGACGAGCTCTTTCTGGACCGGGAGTGCGAGGCACTGGAGATGCTGAAGGAAGAGCGTCCCGGCCTTGGCGTCGCGGACCCAGGGGCCGCCCTCGCCGTTCTGGCCCAGGAGGCCGTCGCGGAAACTCTTCTCGGAGCTCAGCGAGCAGTCGATCCGAACGAAGCGCGCCATGTCGGCGCCCGAGGCCCCGTGAAGGATCTCGGCGACGGAGGTCTTTCCCGTCCCGTTCTCGCCCACGAGGAGCACCGGCGTGCGCACCGCGGCGAGTTTCTTCACCTGTTGGATGAGCTTCTTGATCTGAGTGCTCTTGCCGACGAGGCGCGTCTCGATGTCGGCAAGCTTCACGCCGGTCCCGGAGGGCGCCGAGGCCCGCTGCGCCTGGATCTCGCGGAACTCGATCCCGCGCCTGAGCGTCGCGATCAGCTCGTCGACCCGGAACGGCTTCTGAAGGTAGTCGAACGCCCCGAACTTGAGCGCCTGCACGGCGCTCTCGGTGCTGGCATACGCCGTCATGATGATCGTGACGGAATTGGGGTCGTACTGCTTCAGCTGCTTCAGCAGCGTGATCCCGTCCATCGGCTTCATGTCGATGTCGGCCAGGACGATGTCGAACTTCTCCGCCTTGTAGCGCGTCAGCGCCTTCTCCCCGTCCGTGGCGAACGCCGTCGAAAACCCCGTCGGCTGGATGACCGCATCCAGCATTTCGTGGATCGATATTAGGTCGTCTACAATGAGGACGGAGGGCATGTCTGATTCGTGAAAGGATGAGCCTCCCCCCTGTAGCAGGCCAAGTCAACAGCGCCGCTACCGGAGGGCCGGCGCGCCCCCTGAGGGATCAGCCCATGCCGCCGGCGACCGCACCCAGCTGGAAGATCGGTAGGAACATCGCCATGACGATGCCGCCAACGATGATGCCTAGGAAGACGATCAGGAGCGGCTCGATCAGCGACGTGAGCGCGCTCACGGTGGCGTCGCACTCGACGTCGTAGAAGTCCGCAATCTTGTTCATCATCCCGTCGACGTTGCCGGTCGCCTCGCCGGCCTTCACCATGTGCTTCATCATGGGCGGGAAAAATTCGTTTGATGCCAGCACCTCGGAGACCTGGCCGCCCTGGCTGACGTGCTTCGCGATCTCGACGCAGGCGTCCTCGATCTGCACCTTGTTGCTTGCGGATGCGACGATCTCGAGCGTCCGAAGGATCGGCACGCCGGAACGGATGAGCGTCGCGTAGGTGCGGCAGAACCGCGACAGGGCGATCTTGTGCACCAGGTTCCCGAAGATCGGCGCGCGCACGAGGAACTGGTCCTTGAGGCGCCTGCCCCGCGGGGTGGCGATGAACTTTGATCCCGTCCACCAGATCGCATAGCAGACGATCGCGATCAGCCACCAGAAGTGGCCCATGAAATGGCTGAGGTCGATGAGCAGCTGCGTCGGGACGGGCAGCTTGGCGCCGAAGTCGGCGAACATGGCCGCGAACACAGGGATGACGAAGATGAGCAGCACGTTGACGAGCACGATCGCCAGCGAGATGACGCCGATCGGGTAGGCCATGGCCGACTTGACCTTCTTCGTCAGCTTCACCGTGGCCTCGAAGTAGCCCGCGACCTTTCCGAGGATCTCAGCGAGCCCGCCGCTCGCCTCGCCGGCCTCGACCATCGAGATGAACAGCGTCGGGAACGCCCTTGGGAACTTCTTTACCGAGGAGGAGAAGGAATTACCCTGCGAGATATCCAGGCGGACGTCACGGATGATGATTCGGAAGCGCGGATCCTCAGTCTGGTCCTGGAGGGCCTCAAGGCACTGCACAAGGGGAAGACCCGCCACGAGGAGCGATGCCAGCTGCTGCGTGAACATGGTCAGCTCACCAAGCGGGAGCTTGTATTTCTTCGCGCCCTTCTCGAGCGACTTCTGCTTGGCCAGGGCCTGCGCGGCCCGCACGTCGCCGCCCGGTTTCCTCGTACCATCAAGGCGGGGAGCGTTTCCAGTCGCGGCGGAAGCTGTGGAGAAGATTGCCATGACACTCTTAAAACAGGGTGCCAGTCGCTCCGCAACTCCTTTTACACCACTTGTTCCCGTGAAAATTAAGTAAAGGAGACGATGCCTCCAAGTGGCTAAGTCGGGCGGCGTCGGATACTTAATCCGCGCCGAAAGAGGGAAACCGGATTCAGAGAAAGCGCCGCTTGAATGCGAGGGCATTTCTGTCGCCTCCGGGAATCAAGTCCAGCGCGCTCCGCTTCCAAAGCGGACAACGCGCCGGAAAAATCCCTTGCGAACGAAGTCTCCGGTTTTCGCCGCGTCCGCCCCATCGCCGGAGAAGGCAGCGTGGGCCAAGCGCCTGCCGAAAAAAATGTCCGGCACTGTGATATGGCACCGGAAACCCGGTAGTAAGCGGAAGGAAAGCATCTCAACCCGCACAACCCATTCGAAAAATGAACACACGTCTCACATCGCTCTACGCCCTCGCGGCAACACTTAGCCTGACTGCTCCTGTCACTATGTCCGCTGCCGCCCAGGGCCCCACTCCCGTCTCCCAGCCAGCACCAAACTATGCATTCGATCTGCGCCATAACGAAATCGAAGGCGAAGTGACGGTGTTATACACCGTGACGGCCAAGGGTGACGTTGAAAACGTCGCCGTGATCAGTTCGACCAACAAGGCGTTTGAGAGACCCACCCGCGTTGCAATCAAGCACTGGAAGTTCACACCGGCGACGAAGGACGGCGTTTCCGTCAGCACCCGGGTCCGCCAAACGATCAGTTTTGAAATTCCCTATCTCCACGCTGAAAATGCGACCATCATCGCGTCGCGGTAGGCTCGCCTGATCTCGCTCCCCTGCACTCGGCCCGCGCGATAGGCTTGGAGTTTCCGCGCGGGAACCCGACATGGTGCGGTCGCCGAGAATCGAACTCGGGACACCTGCTTGGAAGGCAGAGGTTTTACCCCTAAACTACGACCGCATTCCTGCGAGCGGCAATGTTTCCCCGGCCAGCCGGTACCGTCAAGCCTCAGGTGGCCGACACCCGGGCACAATCTGCGCCGTTTTCGAGTTTGGGTTTGCCGATTCCTCACCGGGAAACCATCCCTTTCGGATACCCCCATGAGCCATGTCCCCTCGCCCGAACGGTACTCCAATCCCGCGCTTTACCGACGCTGCGGCCGGAGCGGCCTCAAGCTCCCGATGCTGTCGCTTGGCCTCTGGCATAATTTCGGGAGCGTCGACAACTTCCCCAACAGCCGCGCGCTGGTGCTCCGGGCCTTCGACCAGGGAATCACCCACTTCGACCTCGCCAACAACTACGGGCCGCCTCCGGGTTCAGCGGAGTCCACGTTCAGGTTCATCTTCCGCGAGGAGCTGGCGGCCTACCGCGACGAGCTCATCATCTCGACTAAGGCAGGCTACGACATGTGGGAGGGGCCCTACGGGAACTGGGGCTCTCGCAAGTACCTTCTCTCGAGCCTCGACCAAAGCCTCAAGCGCCTCGGGCTCGACTACGTCGACATATTCTACAGCCACAGGCCGGATCCGGAAACGCCGCTCGAGGAGACAATGGGCGCCCTTGCCCATGCGGTCCGTTCGGGCAAGGCGCTGTATGTTGGGATCTCCAACTACGACGCGGTCCAGACCGAGCGCGCCGCAAAGATCCTCCGGGAGTTGGGAACCCCCTGCCTCATCCACCAGCCGAAGTATAACATGTTTGAGCGCGCCCCCGACCGCGGCCTTCTCGATGCGCTAGTCCGCGAAGGAATCGGCGGCATCGCGTTTTGCCCCCTTGCCCAGGGGATGCTTACAGGCAGGTACCTGAACGGGATCCCCGCGGATTCCCGCGCATCGCATGACCCCCGGTTCCTCAAGCCGGAGAACATCACGGACGCCAAACTCTTCAGGATCCGAAAGCTGGATGCCCACGCGAGGGAGCGAGGGCAGTCGCTGGCCCAGATGGCGCTCGCCTGGGTTCTCCGGCAGCCCGCCATCACCTCCGCTCTCATCGGCGCCAGCAAGACGTCGCAGATCGATGAAAACCTCGGCGCGCTCAAGAACCTCGCCTTCAGCCCAGACGAGCTGAAGGTGATTGAGAGCGCGCTGGCCTGAGCGGCCGCGCGGCCAGTGCGCCCGGCCGTGAACCTCGTCCTTTTCGAGCCCGCGGAGATCGACGCGCCCCTGTCGCGCCTGGACCCGAGGGCGGTCCACATCCTCAAGGTCCTGAGGAGAAAGGAGGGCGATCCGTTTGACGCCGGAATCGTCAATGGCTCCCGGGGAAAGGGAACGATTTCCAAAATCGGGCCGGAGGAGCTCGTGTTCCGGTTCACAGCGTTCGCCGATCCGCCGGGCTTGGACCCGATTCATCTCGTCGTCGCGCTCCCGAGGCCGCAGACCGCGCGAAAGATCCTGAACGAGGCGACGTCGCTCGGGGTCGCCTCGATCCAATTCTTCCAGTCCGAGAGGGGCGAGCCAAGCTATGCGACGAGCTCGCTCTGGACTACCCCCGAATGGCGCAGGCACCTTATTGAGGGAGCTGCACAGGCGTTCGACACGAGGATCCCCGAGGTCGTGCATTGTCCCGGCCTCGACGAGCTGGTCGCCGCCCTTCCCGCCGGCTCCGCAAGGATCGCTCTCGACAACTACGAAGCGTCACGGCGCATGGCGCCTTCCGCCGTGAGGCCGCTCGCGCTCGCGTTCGGTCCCGAGCGCGGATGGTCCGCCGCCGAGCGCGACGTCCTTCGTCGGAATGGATTTGAACTGGCGCACCTGGGAGAGCGCGTGCTCCGGACCGAGACCGCGCTCGTCGCCGCGATCGCCGTCGCTAAGGCGACCCCAGGTCTCAAACCGGGCGCCTGAAAAAGGCGACGCTGGGCTGCCTCGTCCCGCGACCCAGGCGCTTAGCGCACGCCCAGCCACGCGGATCAAGGGTCGCCTCCCCCGGCATCTCGAATACAACGAGGCCACCCCAGTCGTGCGCGAGCGCGGCATCCAGTTTTGAAAACAACAGAGGCGCCACCTCTGCTATCATGTCGTAGGGAGGATCGACGAATATGAGGTCGGGCGCGGCGCCGGTTCCGGTCGGCAGCGAAAGCGCGTCGGCCTCGACGGCAAGGAGCTCCTCGCCGCCCTTTCCGAGGCTTTTGCACACGGCCGCGATGTTCTTCCTGAGGCATGCGGCCGCCTTCGCGTTGCGCTCGACAAAGGTTCCGCCGGAGGCGCCCCGGCTGAAGGCCTCCAGGCCGTAGGCGCCGCTCCCCGCGAACAAGTCCACGAACCGCGCGCCCGCGATCCGAGCCGCAATGCTGGAAAAGACCGCCTGCCTCATCCCATCCGTCGGCGGTCGCACGGCATCGCCCTTCGGCACTGCGAGCTCGATGCCGCGCGCCGCCCCGCCGCTTATGCGCACGGGCGCCTTTCTCCGGCGCATTCCGGCGGCGGGCATTTGGTCGACATCGGATGGAGTGCGATCACAAAGGGTTTCCGATGACATTGCCGCGCTCGGACCACTTCAACGGGAAAACATTCTTTAATCCCGGCGAGCAATCGGGCCGCGGCCTTCTCGACCTGCTCCGGTGGAAACTAACGAGCAGGGCCACGCCGTGGCCAAGGGACGTGAAGGTGGCCTTGCAGCCGCTGCCGCCACGACCCGCATCCGAGGGCGTCGTCGCGACATGGGTGGGACACGCGACATTCGTCCTTCGCACGGCTTCCACGACGATCCTTACAGACCCCGTCTTCTCCGACGTTGCGGGCCCGCTTCCATGGCTTGGGCCCAGGCGCGTGGCGCCGCCGGGCGTCGATTTCGACTCGATTCCCAGGGTGGACCTCGTGCTGCTCTCCCACGACCACTACGACCATTGCGACATACCCACTCTGAGGCGCCTCGCAAGGCGCGACAACCCGTGGGTTGTCGCGCCGCTTGGGCATCGTCCGCTTCTCGAGGGGGCAGGCCTGCGCAAGATCGTCGAACTCGACTGGTGGGAAACCCGGGCCTGTCTTCCCGGGGTCAAGGTCACGCTCGTGCCTGCCCGGCACTGGAGCCGGCGGAGGCCATTCGGCACGAACAAAAGGCTTTGGGGCGGTTTTATGATGCAAACCGGCGGCAGACGGGTGTACTTCGCGGGCGATTCGGGATATGAGGAAAGCCTCTTTGCCGAGATCGGGCGGCGCTGCGGCGCGGCCGACCTGGCCATGATCCCGATTGGCGCATACGAACCCCGCTGGTTCATGAAGGATGCCCACATGAACCCCGACGAGGCCGTCCGCGCGCACCACGACGTCGGCGCCCGCCGGAGTATCGCGATGCACTGGGGAACCTTTCAGCTCACGGACGAGGGCTTCGATGAGCCGGTTAGGGCTCTTGAGGCTGCCCGCGGAAAGTCAGATGACTTCGCGGCGCTGCTGCCGGGCGCAAGCGTCTCGGTGTGACCGCAATCCCCAATTAAACTGCGGTTTGGGGAACCTCGCCCATCGCTGTGTGTCAGACGTCAATCTATTCCGCTGTAAATGGTTGCAGATTTTGACACTCTACTCAATGTAAGCTGGCGCCTCTTTGATCGGAGCCGCCAGCAACCATGACCCACGTTAGGCTCACCGCGCTCCTCGGCCTTGCGGCCGTGACGACGGCATTTCGGGCGGAGGCCTACGAGTTAAACGTTTGGCCTTTCTACGTGGCGCAGAAGGATGTCACGGGCCAGACACTTTCATGGGAGGCCGCATGCCCGTTCCTTTTCTCGACACCGGTCCCGGCACCGGATCCGGGGACCGCGGCGGGCTTCAGGCCCGTCTACGGGAGGATAACGGGGGGCGGGAGCGTGAGGACCGACATCCTTTACCCGCTTTTCTTCTACCGGAAATACCCGGAATCCTACAAATGGTCCATCCTCTCCCTCATCAATGGCGAGGGCGTTGACTCCGCGGTTTCCAAGGCCGGGGGACCGACCGACAAGCATTTCGACATCTGGCCGTTCTACTTCTCGCATGAGACCAAGGATCCCGTCGACACGTACCACGGGCTCCTGCCGGTGGGCGGAAACATACGGTACAGGCTTGGTTTCGACAGGCTCTCATGGGTTCTGTTTCCCCTCTATGTGCAGACCTTCAAGAAGGACACCACCAGCACGTATACCCCCTGGCCCATCGTGAGGGTGGTGCGCGGCAGTGAACACGGCTTCGAGCTCTGGCCCGTCTTCGGGATCACGAACGGGCCCGGGCCGGCCCGCCACAAGTTCTTTGTCTGGCCGCTCATCTGGGACAATGTGCTCGAGCCGAAGCTGGACTCGCCCGAGGGCACGGTCCCGGGCACGGAGATCGGCTTCCTTCCCTTCTTCACCCGCGAGACCGCGCCCGGGATGATCGACGTGAACTACGTGTGGCCGTTTTTCGGATATACCGAGAGGACGAGTCCCTACCACTACAGCGAGAAGCGCTACCTGTGGCCGTTCCTTGTCCAGGGGAGGGGCGACGACCGGCTCGTGGACCGCTGGGGCCCGTTTTACACCCATTCAAACATCAAGGGCGACGACACGAAATGGGTGATGTGGCCCCTCTGGCACCAGAAGAAATGGGTCGATGGCGACATTGCCCAGACCAAGACCCAGTTCTTTTACTTCGTCTACTGGTCGCTCTATCAGACCGACGTGGATCGCCCCAAGGTGGCGCCCGCGTACAAGCGGCACTTCTGGCCCCTCTTCAGCATATGGGACAACGGCGCAGGCAGCCGACAGGTTGAGTTCCCGAGCCCGCTCGAGGTCTTCTTCCCATCCAATCCCGACATCCGGGAGATGTGGACGCCCCTGTTCTCGATCTACCGCTACAACCACCAACCCACCGGGGAGTCGAGGAATTCGCTCCTCTGGAACGCGGTCACATGGCGCCGCAACAGTACCGAGGGTCTCGTGGAATTCCATGTCGGGCCGCTGCTCGGGATGCACAAGGGGCCTTCGGGCGAGGCCTGGACATTCTTAGGATTCGATTTCGGGGGCAAACTGAACAAGGATATGACGGCACACCGCTGATATGAGGCAAGTCACCAAGATCCTCGAAGGCATAGGGAGCGTGGTCCAGCTGATGGTCCGCGCACTCTCCTACTCCGGCACCCTGCCCCGCCAATGGCCGCGCTTCATCGAGCAATGCTACATGATTGGCTATACGACGCTTCCCATCGTCGCCATCCTCAGCTTCTTCATCGGCACGGTCCTGGCCCTTGAGGCAGGCTATGCGATGCAGGATTTCGGGGCCAAGGAGTTCATCGGCAGCCTAGTCGGCCTTTCGATGGCCCGCGAGCTGGGGCCGATGATGACCTCGGTTCTCCTCGCCGGCCGCGTGGGATCGGCCATCGCCGCAGAGCTTGCGTCGATGAAAGTGTACCAGGAGATCGATGCCCTCACGACCATGAACATCCCGGCAGCGAAGATCCTTGTCCTGCCGCGGCTCGCGGCGGTGCTCGTGATGATGCCTGTCCTGATCATCATCGCCAACATCGTCGGTTGGTTCGGCGGATCGGTCGTGGCCCGCTATGTGAGCTACGTCGGTATCGGCCCGGAGGCCTACTTCGCGGCGCTCCGCCACTACACGAAGTTTAAGGACGTGATCAATGGCATAGAAAAGGCGGAGGTGTTTGGCTTCGTCGTCGTCCTCGTCTCCTGCGACATCGGGCTCAACACCAAGGGCGGCCCGCGGGAGATCGGCGCGGCGGTCACGCGCGCCGTGGTCGTCTCCCTCATCCTGATCCTCGTCCTCGACTACTTCGTCACGAAGATCCTCCTCTAACCGAATCCCCAGATGGAATCACTGTGCAGCAAAACACGCAATCCCTTCACGGGCGCCGAGGCGAACGCCGTCGGCGTCAAGACCGAGGGCATGAGCAAGACCTACGACGGCGTCGAGGTGCTCAAGAACGTCACGTTCGACGTCCAGCCGGGCGAGATCTTCGTGCTCATGGGACCGAGCGGTTCGGGCAAGAGCGTTCTCCTGCGCCATATCGCGGGCCTCGAGCTTCCTACGTCGGGCAAGATAACAGTCGACGGGAAGGATCCCTCCCTCGAGGCGACGCGCGACGCGGTCCGCATCGCGCTCGTCTTCCAGGCGGGGGCGCTCTTCAACTCGCTCAGCGTCTACGACAACCTCGCGCTCTATCCCCGCGAGCACCTGTCGGGCAACGCCAGCGAAATCGACAAGAAGGTCATGCACGCGCTCAAGATCCTCTCGGTCGAGGACGCAGCCCACAAGTTCCCATCGGAGCTCTCGGGAGGCATGAAGAAGCGCGTCTCCATCGCCCGCGCGCTTGTCATGGAGCCCCAGCTCCTCCTCTACGACGAGCCCACGAGCGAGCTCGACCCGATCATGAGCGCCACGATCACCGAGATCATCGCGACCCTCAAGAACGAGTACAGCGTGACCAGCCTCGTGGTCACGCACGACCGCGCGCTTGCGCTCACCATCTCCAACCGGGTCGGGATCCTCATGGACGGGGAGCTCATTTCCTTGGGAACGCCCGCCGACCTCAAGCAGTCCAAGGACCCCAGGATCGTCGATTTCCTGAATCCCAAGATAGACATAGAACATCCCCGTTTTAAGAAGCTCGAAACCAAGGAAGCCGCCAAATGAACACCGCACAGCAGACCGCCCGCGTAGGGCTATTTTTCCTCCTCGGCGTCGCCCTCGTCTGGGTGACGTTTGAGACACTCAGCGACGGCAAGCTCTTCGAGGAGCACAGCCACACGCTTATCGCCGGCTTCGACGACCTTCGCCAGCTCAAGACCGGCGACGAGGTTCGCCTTGCGGGAGTCAAGGTGGGCTCGGTGAAGCTGACCCGGCTCGCGGGCCGCCGCGCCGAAGCCGTGCTCCAGGTCGATCCCAAGGTTCCGATAGCGAATGACGCGGTCGCCAGCATCGTCATGGCAGGGCTCATCGGCGGCAACTACATCGCCATCGACATGGGGACGCCCGGCGCGCCGCCGCTCCCCGACGGAGCGGAAATCAAGACCGAGGTCTCGCCCGACCTCAATACGATCATGGCGGAGATCGGCGGCCTCGGGAAACAGCTCCAGGACTCGCTCGGCTCCTTCAGCAAGGCGCTGAACGGGGACAGCAAGGGCGGCGGCGGCATCATCCAGAAGCTCGACAAGCTGGTGTCCGACAACTCGGCACGCGTCGACGCAACGATGACCAACCTCCAGGAAATCACGGGCAAGATCAACCGCGGCGAGGGCACGCTCGGGAAGCTCGTCAACGACCCCACGCTGCATGACCAGCTCCTGGCGACGGTCGCGGAGATCAGGACCGCCGCGACCCAGGCGAAGGAATTCGCGACCAACGCCGAGGCGATCATGGACCAGGTCAAGACCGGCCAGGGGACGCTCGGCGCGCTCATCTACGACCAGAAGGCCGCAGACGACATCCGGACCTCCATCGCCAACATCCGCACCGTGTCCGACAAGCTCGCGAAGGGCCAGGGAACCCTGGGCAAGCTCATCAACGACGACGGCCTCTACAACAGCGCGGAGGTCACCATCAAAAAGGTTGACCGCACCCTGGACGGCCTGAACGACTCCGGGCCGATCACGGCGGTCGGAATCGTGGTAAATGCGCTCTTCTAGGGCTTGCGCGGAATAGGTCCGTGAGTTCAATGCTCCCATCCCCATGACAACAAAGACAACCTACCGCATGCTCGCTTGCTGCTTGGCCGCCCTGCTCGTCGCCTCGGCCGCGCGCGCCGCCGACTGGAGCGAGGACTACGCCGCAGCCGTCACCCAGGCCAAGAAGGAGCACAAGCTGCTCCTCCTCGATTTCACGGGCTCGGACTGGTGCATCTGGTGCAAGCGGATCGATGCGGAGGTCTTCGCGACCACCAAATTCAAGGACTTCGCGGACCAGAAGCTGGTCCTCGTGAAGCTCGACTATCCCCGAGAGCATCCGCAGGCGGACGCAATCAAGGCCCAGAATGCCAAGTTGCTGGAGAAGTACGGCGTCACCGGGTTCCCGACTCTCGTGGTCCTCAATGCCGACGAGAAGGTCGTCCTCACGCAGGAAGGGTACAAGCCCGGCGGCGCCGAGGCGTTCATCGCCTCGATCCCGCATCCGGCCAACTGATCGCCCCGGCGAAAACGCCGGCCGTCAGACCTTCGGTCCGCGCTGCGCGAGTTTGCGCGCGCGCAGCCGCAGCCCGTTCAGCCGGATGAAACCGGTGGCGTCGCTCTGGTTGTACCAGCTCTTCACGCCCTCCATCGAGGCGACCTTCGTGTCGTAGAGCGAGTACCGCGACTTGCGGCCGCAGGTGATGACGTTGCCCTTGTAGAGCTTGAGGCGGACCGTGCCGGAGACGAAGCGCTGGCTCTCGTCGACCAGGGCCTGCAGCGCCTCCCGCTCCGGCGCATACCAGAATCCGTTGTACACCAGCTCGGCGTACTTCGGGATCAGGGAGTCGCGGATATGCATCACCTCGCGGTCCATCGTGAGTGATTCGCCCTGCCGGTGGCCGTGCATGAGGATCGTGCCTCCCGGCGTCTCGTAAACGCCGCGCGACTTCATCCCGACAAAGCGGTTCTCGACCAGGTCAACGCGCCCGACGCCGTGCTTGCCGCCCAGCCTGTTGAGCGCCTTCAGAACGCCCGCCGGCGAGAGTTTCTTTCCGTTCACGGCGACGCAGTCGCCCCTGTTGAACTCAAGCTCGACGTATTCGGAGCGGTTCGGCGCGTCCTCCGGAGACACCGTCAGCTTGAACATCTCCTTGTTGGCCCTCGTGGTCGGGTCAAACCACGGATCCTCGAGGATCCCGGCCTCGTACGAGATGTGAAGGAGGTTCCGGTCCATCGAGTACGGCTTCTTGGCCGAGGCCTCGACGGGGATCCTGTGCTTCCTGCAGTATTCAATCATCTCGGCGCGCCCGGGGAAGGCCTGCCGGAAAGCCTCGATCTTCCAGGGCGCGATGATCTGTAAACCGGGGGAAAGCGCCATGTAGGTGAGCTCGAAGCGGCACTGGTCGTTGCCCTTGCCGGTGGCTCCGTGCGCCACGGCGCCGGCCTTCTCCTTGCGCGCGATCTCGATCTGGGCCTTCGCGATCAGCGGGCGGGCGATAGACGTGCCGAGGTAGTACTGGCCCTCGTATACGGCATTGGCCCGCACCATCGGATAAATGAAGTCCCGCGCAAACTCCTCGACCAGGTCCAGGGTGTAATGCCTCGACGCGCCGGTCCGGCGCGCCTTCTGGGACAGGCCCTTCAGCTCCTCCTCCTGGCCGATATCCGCCGCAAAGGTGATGATCTCGGCGTCGTAGGTTTCGCGGAGCCACTTGACGATGACGGACGTGTCAAGGCCGCCGGAATAGGCGAGGACGATTTTCATGAAGGAAGATGTTTGCGCGAGGCGTTGCCGCAGGGCGGATGGAACGCAGACGCTAGGATCGGGCCGCCCCGGATTCAAGTGGATTGGGTCCATCGTGCGCCACCCTTTCGACTAGCCTCCAATGCGCCCATTTGGGTGCTAACCCCTTACCCCTGTTTATCCTGCAGGCGGATGGCGCAGGCGGGAATGTGCTGGCAAGGCCCATGCTTCGCGGCCATGAAATCCCCAACAAGATGCCGGACATTTCCAGCCCGAAGGCCGTCTTCCTTAGCTATGCGCGGGAAGATACCGACGCCGCCCGGCGCATTGCCGATGCATTGCGGGCCTTTGGCGTCGAGGTTTGGTTCGACCAGAATGAACTGCGCGGGGGTGACGCATGGGATCAGAAGATCCGCTCCCAGATTCGAACCTGCGCCCTCTGTATCCCCTTCGTCTCGGCGGCGACGCAGTCGCGCGGAGAAGGATACTTCCGCCGCGAGTGGAAGATCGCCGTGGAACGGATGCAGGACATGGCGTCGGGAGTTCCCTACCTGCTTCCCGTGACGATTGACGATACCCGGGAGGATGAGGCCGCGGTGCCCGAGGAATTCCTTAAAGTCCAGTGGACCCGCCTTCCACGCGGGGTCCCCACCTCGCAGTTTGTCGACCAGGTTCGCCAGCTTCTCGAAAAGCCACGCAAGGGCTCCGCCGAGGCCGGACGAAGGGTCGCAACGGGTAACACCGCCGGAGCCGGAGGCGGTCACAGCCGCTCTCACCTCTGGATAACGGGTGCCATCATTGCCGTGGGCGCCGCGATCGTCGCGGCGGTCCTCATTGGGCGAAAAAACACCCTGCCTCCCGCGCCCCAGGCCGCCCCGGTGACCGCCTCCGCACCGGCCGCTCCCGTCAACGACAAGTCAATCGCGGTTCTCCCGTTCGAGAACATGAGCGACGACAAGGACAGCGGGTTCTTCGCCGACGGCATACACGAGGACATCCTCACGAATCTGGCCCTCATCCGCGATTTCCGGGTGGTTTCACGGACCTCCGTGATGCCGTACCGCACAACCACGAAGTCCATGCGCCAGATCGCGCAGGAACTCGGGGTCGCCTACATCCTCGAGGGAAGCGTGCGGCGCGCGGGCAACAAGGTGCGCGTCACCGGCCAGCTTATCCATGCCGCCACGGATGAGCACGTCTGGGCCCAGGCCTATGACCGCGAACTGACCGACATCTTCGCCATCCAGGCCGAACTTTCCCAGCAGATCGCGCTCGCCCTGAAGACGGCCCTTTCGCCCGAGGAGAAGGTCCTCATCGCCCGCAAGCCAACGCAGAATACGGAGGCCTACGACATGTACCTAAGGGCCCGCGATGTGGATAACCATGGAGGCGGCACGCTGCCCGATTTGCAAAAAGAGGAAGCGCTCACCCAGCGCGCCGTCGAACTGGACCCATCCTTCGCCGCTGCGTGGGGCCACCTTGCCCGGGTCGAGGCCCTCTATTCCTTCTGGGGTTTCGACCAGTCGGAGGCGCGGGTGGCCAAGGCCAAGATGGCGATCGACACAGCTGCCCGCCTTAGCCCCGACGATCCCGCGGTCATCGACGCCCTCGGCACCTACCTCTACTATGCCCACCGCGACTACAAGGGCGCAACCGCTCAGTACGAGAAGCTTGCGAGCATGCAGCCCAACAACCCGACCGTATGGTCCTCGCTGGGCCTGATCCTGCGCCGCGAGGGACGCTATGCCGAGGCCGTGCCCCAGCTGCGCAAGGCGACCGAGCTTGATCCCGGTAACGCGTCCTACTCGCGGAATCTGTCGGATTTACTGCTCGCGGGCCGCCGATTTGGCGAATACGAGGTGGAACAGCGTCGGAAGATCGGAATGCTTCCCGAACAGCTTCAGGAGGCGTTTGGGCTCGCCGCATCTTACCTCGATTCCCGGGGATCGACAGCCGAGGGCGACCAGTTCCTCGCTCACCTCCCGCCGGAGCAGGCAAATTCGCAACGCGGCATCAGCATTCGCAAGGATTGGGCGCGGACAAAAGGAGACTGGGCCGAGGCGATCCGCCTCGACAAACTGCAGCCTTACTTCGACGAGGACGGCATGCCGCACTACATGCAGGCCTTCTTCGCCGCGAACACATTCTATCTATCGGGCGACGTTCCGGCACTACGCGCGCGCTCCGCAGGCTTTCCTGAGGAGCTGCGCGACCGCCTCGCCAAGGAGCCCAATAACGTCGGGATCATGTTGTTTCTCTGCGGCTTCGAGTCACTCCTCGGGCATCATGACGAGGCGATCCGGATCGCCAGGAAGGCCGTGGACTCCCTGCCGGAATCCGTCGATGCGGTCGACGGCCCGCTCGGGGAGTTCGTACTGGCCGTCACGTATAGCAGAGCAGGCGACAAGGAACGCGCCCTACAGGAATTGGCCCATTTGGTCCGCACGCCCTTCGGGCAGTTCAACGTCTACGAATTCAAGACCAACAGGGTATTTGCAGACCTCGAAGATGATCCGCGTTACCAGGCACTCCTCGCGGATCCTGCGAACAACGCCCCACTCTTCTAGCACTGTTGCCTAGCCAAGGGCGGGTAACCGAAAAGACCGCTGTCGCCAGCGACGGGGCAGGCCTCAGGGAAACCCCTATTTTTCATCGAGGGCGGGGACCTTCGCCTCGATTTCCTGCACAATCACCGAAGGATCCGCCGTGACGACAGGATAATTCTTGTTCCAAACGACAGAGCTGTCCGAAACCTTGATGATCTCGACCGCGAGCACCGGAGAGCCGCTGGTATTTTCAACGCCGCCAAAGAGGACATAGTTCGAGTGGCTCTTGCGGCCGAGTTCGACGGCGGCGGCGGCTTCCATTGTCAGAAGCGGCTCCTTGCTTAGTCCGACCTCGCCATGATGTGAAATTGAAATGCGGCCATAGAGCAAAGCGAAGGTCGTATCCGCGAGCTTTGCGTCCGCGGTGTCGCCGGCCGGGGCGGTGAAGGGCACTGCTAGAAGAGAGTTTCCGTCGTTTGAATTCTCGTCGTCCCCACTTGCGAATTCGCGCGCAATATCGATTCCGAGCTTGGCGACGTCGTCCTTCTTGGTGCTGCCCTGGTACTTTCCCGCGATCTCGGCGAGTTTCCGTGCGGTATCAGGCGGCACTGCGGGGGTGTTCGACCGCTCGTGGGTGCAGCTTCGGCCAATGAGAATGAGGATGATCCAAATGGAGGCAATCAGCCGCACCCAGCGTGGCAGGCGCTTGAACCCTACCCACGCGGATTTGAAGGCCCACCCAATCACGTGAACCCAGAATTTGACCCTTTGCCCGTGCTCCTCGATGGGGAATTCCGGCATACTGGGACGAACCGGTCCAGGCCGGACGACGGCTGCCCGGGCCGCCCCGCGCCTTGGCGCGGGTTTTTCCGGGGATGCGCCGCCAATCAGCCGCGAGCAAAGCGCCGAGAGAGCCGGATTAGGCTGTCCATTCGGTATCTTGAGCCATTGGACAGTCAGAAATCTCTCGGGCACCTTGGCGGTCGACTGATCCGTGGCGTCGATGACGGCCGGAAGCAGAAAGGTGTGGTCGTCGTCCATGTCGAGCGACCGTTCCACGGCGAGGCGCCATTCCCGCCGGAAATACCCCTCACGCCGGGCTTCAGTCTGGGATGAAATGACCGCCATGAAAAAATCGCATTCGCGGATTTGCCTGCGGATCTTTTTGTCCCAGGCATCGCCTCCCGCCAGTTCGTTCTCGTCGTACCACACGTCGAGACCTGAAGCCGCCATGGCGTCCCGGATAGAGCTCGCCGCGGCCCGGTCTTCCGATGCGTAACTCAGGAAGACGGAGGGCCGCAACGGGGGATTGTCGGCCTCTGCGGTGCTGCTGGGCATAGCGGCGACGAACGTCAGGCCAAGGATACGCAGGGTCAAGAAACGACTCCGAAAGCGCGTGTGTCGAGGAGTCCGGTTTCGCGCCGGAACAACGCGTCCGGAGCCATTGGCCTCGACCGCTGTCTGCCGCCCAAATGGCCGTCAAGGACCCGTGTGAAACACGCCCGACAACGCGTGAGTCACAATGTTCTTCTGGATGAATGTCCGCCCCATGATGAAGACATTCGGTGAGAGGAGCGAAACGGCCGCTGCGAGAGCCGTCCAGCGCCTAAGCGTGGCCCGGTCGACCGCTACGCCGCCCTTTGGGAATTGCGACGCCCACAGCGCCAGCGCGGCAAGCGTGGCCGGGAACGCGTAGGACGCGCTCCTCGAGAAATCGATCACGACGACAGAGGCCGCCACGGGAACAATGCAGGCGACGGCGAGGAACAGCGCCGCGAACCGGTTGCCGGCCCGAACCGCGGCCACGCATGCGACCGCAACGAGGATCCAGCCCCCCTCAAGCGAGGACCACGCACCCAGCATCGAAACCCGCAGGTTCGGAAGGATCATGGAGGCGGTGGCTATGCCAGCGGAGGTGGTGGCGATCCTGAACGCCACGCCGATGAGCACCCGGGCCAGAAGGTAGCTGGGGATCGCGACAACGGCGGCCCACACCAGGCGCCGGCCATCGCCGGTCCACGCGTGGAAAAGGGCGATGAGGGGAACTGCGATCAATGCGCGCTCGTCGGTGAACGCGGCAGCCACGACCGCTGCGCAGACCCAAAAGGGCCTCCTCAGTGCGAGCGCCAAGAGCATGAACGCCTGGGCGCAGTTGTCGAACCAGCCCCAGTCGTCCATCCACACGCTCGTCCCGACGTAGGTCCCCGCGACGGCGAGTGCGGCCGCCAAGGCCGCCACGCGGTCCCCGCAGGCGCGTTCCGCGGCCAGGAGCAGGCACACGATGAGCAATGCTTGGAGGGTGAACCGGACCACGGGCACCGCATCGATCCCGAACCCGGTGGCGTGCGCGAGGATCGGGACCGTGATGCGGAAGTTGCGCTTCGCCTGGTTCGATTCCGCCGGAAAAGCCCGCGTGTAGTCGAACCACGGGTTGTCGACCTTGAGCTTCACGACTTCCCGCCAATATTGCCGCCATGCGGCGTTCGCTTCGCCCGGCATGGCCGGAAGCTCCGGCCATGACAAAAGCGGCGGCAAGAGCGCGCACAGGACCGTGCCGATGAGAAGCCAGCGCCGCCTGCTTGCCGCAATCCAGTCGAGAACCCGCGTTCCAACTGGGCGGTCCGGGCTCATTTTTCGCGACTGGCCGAGAGGACGGACAGGATGGCCTTCTGCACGTGCAGTCGGTTCTCCGCCTCGTCGAAGACGATCGAGCGGGGGTTGTCCAACACCGCCTGCTCGACCTCCTCGTCAGGATGGGCTGGCAGGCAGTGCATGAAGAGCGCATCCGGCTTTGCCGCCGCGAAGACCTTCGCCGTCACCGCAAAAGGCCGCATCCGCGCTATCCGGGCGGCGGCCTGCTCCTCCTGGCCCATGCTCGCCCAGACATCCGTGTAGACAATGTCGGCGCCCGCCACCGCTTTCATCGGGTCGGTCGTGAACTCAAACTCCGCCTCCCGGCCCTCCGCCTTGAGCTGCGCGCGGATCTGCTCCTTGGGCTCGAAGCCCGCCGGACCGGCGAGCGAGATCGTCATCCCGAAGAGACTCGCTCCCATGATCCAGGAATTGGCCATGTTGAAGCTTGTGTCGCCGAGGAAGGCGATCTTGCGGCCCTTGAGGGCTGCGACGAGGTCGCCGTCCGGCCCGGCCCACCGTTCCGCGGCCGAGAAGGCGTCCGTGTAGACCTGGCAGGGATGAAGGAAGTCCGTCAGCCCGTTTACAACGGGCACGCTTGAGGCCGCGGCAAGCCGCTCCACCTCGGCATGTTCATAGGTACGGACGACGATCCCGTGAACGAACCGGGAAAGGACGCGCGCCGTGTCCTCGAACGACTCCCCACGGCCGAGCTGGATGTCATTCCGGTTCAGGTAGAGCGCATGGCCCCCTAACTCGTTGATGCCCACCTCGAAGGAAACACGCGTCCGGGTGCTCGATTTCGAGAAAAGGAGGGCCCATGTCTGGCCCGCAAGCACCGGCGTAGCCTTTTTCCCCCTGCCCCGCTTGAACTCCCGGGCACGCGAGAAGACTTCGCCCACGTCCGAGGGGGTCAGGTCGGTCTCCTTGAGGAAGTGCTTCATAAAATGAAGCGAACATAACTAGGGCATCGTCCCCCGGGGGACGAGATGAAAGTGGCCGTCCGGTCAGGCGCCCCCGGGACCCTTTTTCGGGGCTGTCCTGACGCGACGGCCGCCCCGGTTTTCGGCCGGCGTCTCGGTCCGGATCGCGCGTATGACCAGGGAGCTCAAGTCCGTCCGTTCCAGTATGGCCTGAGCCATGAGCTTCCTGAAGAGGGGCCGGGGCAAGTGCACCCGCACGCTGCAGATATAGGAAGGCATGCACCAACGGTTACCAACCGTTACCAACAGTCAACATACAAACCCTTCGTCTCCGGCTTGGATTCACGCAAAATATGCCCACGCTTGGGGAATGCCGAATCGCGGGAGATCCTATGTCAACCAGAGCATTTCGTTCCCGCCCAAGCTTCTCGCCGAGTCGAAGACGCGCGCAAAGAACCTCGGACTGTCGTTCAGCGCGTTCGTGCAGAAGTGCCTCGAGAGGGACCTTTCCGATCGCCCAGATATCATCTTCAGGGAATTGGGCGGGACGGCCCAGATGGCCGCGGAGCCGCCGCAGTCGCCTCCCGAGACGGCAAAACCCAGGAAACCGCGCAAGTAGACGGGAACGGCCCGCCTAGCGGGAGGCCAGGATTTCCCGGAAGATGGCGACCGAGCGAGCGAGCTCCTCGGCGGAAGCGTTGAGCGGGGGCAGCAGGCGAATCACGTTTCCGGCGGCGGGAGCCGTCAGCAGGCCGCGCTCCCGCAACGCGGTTCCATAGGGCTCCGAGTCGGACGCCATCTGCACTCCGACCAGGAAGCCGAGCCCGCGGACCGCGAGGACATGCTTCGGGAATTCCTGCGCCATTCGGCCGAGCTCGCGTATCCAAGGACCGCTCTCGCGCGAGACGTGGGCGAGGAGACCCTCGCTCTCGATCACATCGAGGACGGCGAGGGCCGCGGCGCAGGCCAGCGGCGTGCCGCCGAACGTCGAGCCGTGCATCCCCGGCTGGAAAAGGTCCGCCGCGCCTTCCCCCACCCACATTGCGCCAATCGGAAAGCCGCCCGCGAGCCCCTTGGCCATGGCCACCGCGTCCGCGCGGATGCCCGCGTGCTCGAATGCGAGGAAACGCCCGGTCCTGCCGGCGCCGCACTGCACCTCGTCCATGAGGAGGAGAAGGTTGTGCTGGTCGCACAGCTTGCGCAGGCCCACGAGGAATTCGGGGGTGCAGGGGTTGATGCCGCCGTCGCCCTGGATCGTCTCGACAAAGATCGCGGACGTGTCGGGGTCGATGAGGCTCTCAAAACTCTCGACGTTGTTGAGTTCGCCGAACACGAAGCCGGGCACGAGCGGGCGAAACCCCTTCTGGACGGCCTCCTTCGGCGTCGCGCTCATTCCGCCGAACATTCGCCCGTGAAAGCCGTTATTGGCGCAGATGACCCGGATGCACTTGCCCTCAACGCCGGACTTCCGGACGCCGTGGAGCCTCGAGAGCTTGATCATCACCTCGTCCGCCTCGCCGCCGCTGTTGCAGAAGAAGACCCGGCCCGGGCCGGCGTACCCGACGAGCCTGCGCGCGAGCTCCGCCTGGTTGGGATGGCGGAACAGGTTGCTCGTGTGGATGAGCTCCCCCGCCTGCCTCTGGACCGCAGCGACCCAGTGGGGGTGGCAGTGCCCGAGCGAGCTCACCGCGATGCCCGACGAGAAGTCGAGGTACGCGTTTCCCTGGTCGTCCCACACGGTGGTCCCCCGGCCGCGGACAAGCGTGATGGGCGCGCGCGGATAGTTCTTGAGCACGTGCGCGTCGTACATCTCCGCCGCGCTCGCGCGGACAATTGAGGGGGGCTCAGCCATTGACGATTTCAGTCCCGGTCCCCTTGTCGGTGAAGATCTCGAGAAGGAGGCTGTGGGCGAGGCGCCCGTCGATGAAATGCACCCGCTGCACGCCCTCCTCAAGGGCGCGGACGGCGCTCGCGACCTTCGGGCGCATGCCCTTGTCGATGACGCCCGACTTCTTGAGTTCGTCGACCTGGCTGATCTTGAGCGTCGAGATGAGCGAGTCGGGGTTCGGCGGCTCGGAGAGGAGGCCCGGAACATCGCTCATGTAGAAGAGCCTCCGGGCGCGAAGCGCGCTCGCGACCTTTCCGGCCACGACGTCGGCATTCACGTTGTAGGGCTTCCCATCGTATCCCTCGGCGACCGGCGAGATCACCGGGACAAAGCCGTCGGCGATCTCCTTCTTGATGAGCTTCACCTTCACCTCCGTCACGTCGCCGACGAAGCCGAGGTCGATGGGGGCGCCCTCCTCGTCCGTCTCCAGCTTCTGGCACACGAGGACGGTGTCGCCCGGAATGCCCTTCGGCTTCGCCTTCGCGCCCGACAGCGCCTCGCACACGTCGCGGTTCACGGTCTCATCCAGCGTCTTCTTGACGATGGCGATCGTCGCCTCGTCCGTTACGCGCAGACCCTTGACGAACTTCGCCTTCAGGCCGGACTCCTCCATCGCCTTGGTGATCGCCTTGCCGCCGCCGTGCACGACGACCACGTTGACGCCGACGGCCGAAAGGAAGGCGATGTCGCAGGCCACGCGCGACCTCGCCGTCGGATCGGGATCGTCCATGAAGCTGCCGCCGTACTTGACGACAAACGTGGAGCCCCGGAAATCCTGTATGTACGGAAGCGCCTCGAGAAGGACCTTCGCCTTCATGGTAACCTCGGCAACGTTCATCTCAATCGATGCTCACGGCACCCGCGAGGGCCAGCTGAATGAATGACGTCGGGTTGATGGGCGCGTGCATGAATGGCGTGCACATGATGCTTACAGCACGGTTGGCTTCCTTTTCCACAACAATTTGCTGCGCGGCGTGTGAATATTCGGCTTCACTCTGCGGCTTCGCGGCCACAGTCCTTGTTTCAATGTCCAGCACGCAGATGCAATTCAAGGACCGCGCATCGCACCGCGCATGGCTCGCGGCGCAGTCCGCCCTGCCCGCGGGCTTCCGCGTCGGCGTGACTCGATTCGACTTCACGCCGGTCGAGGCTCCCAAACCGGCGAAGATGACACTCACCCTGATCGCGCTCGACAAGCCGTCGCCCGACTTCGCGGCGGTCTTCACGAAGAACGCCTTCCCGGGAGCGCCCGTTGTCGTCGGGCGCGGCCGGCTGGGCCAGCCGTCGCTCGCGGCGATCGTCGTGAACAACAAGATTTCAAACGTGTGCGCCCCCGGCGGCGTTCAGGCCGCCGAGCGGGTCTGCGCCGAGGCCGCGCGCCTCCTCGGGTGCAGGCAGGAGGAAATCCTGCCGAGCTCAACCGGTGTCATCGGCTGGAACCTCCCGGTCGACGCGATCCTCAGGTCCCTTCCCGCCGCCGCCGGCTCCCTCAAGGCCGGGTCGATCATGCCGGCGGCCGAGGGCATCGTGACGACGGACCTTTATCCGAAGGTGCGGCGTGCGGCGGTCGGCGCCGGCTCGATTGTCGGGATCGCGAAGGGCGCCGGCATGATCGAGCCGAACATGGCGACGATGCTCGTCTACATCCTGACCGACGTCTCTGTCCCCAAGCGCGAGCTCCAGGCGATGCTTTCCGAGGCCGTCGAGCCGACCTTCAATTCCATCAGCATCGACAGCGACACGAGCACCTCGGACACCGTGGCATTGGTCTCCTCGGGCAGGATACCGTGCCCCGACCCGGCGGCCTTCAAAAAGGCGCTCGCCAGTGTCTGCCGCGACCTGGCCGAGGACGTGGTCAGGAATGGCGAGGGCGTCCGCCACGTGATCCGGGTGTCGGTCCTGAACGCCCCGGATTTCAGGGCCGCCCGCGCGCTCGGCAAGGCGGTGGTCAACGCGCCCCTTTTCAAGTGCGCCGTCGCTGGCAACGACCCCAACGTCGGGCGGCTGGTGCAGGCCATCGGAAAACACGTGGGCGCCCAGGACAAGGGTTTGGACCTGGCGGCGATGGAAATCCGGATGGGCGGCGTCGAAATTTTCTCGGGAGGCGCATTCAGGCTGGACCCCTCGAAGGAGTCGGCCCTCGTCGCGCACCTGAGGGCGGCGGAACTCTACGAGAGCGTTCCCCCGAAGGGCGGCGTCTTCTCCCCTCCCGTCGATTTTCCCGCCCATGAGCGCTGCGTTGAGATTGAGATCAACCTCGGGGCGGCTGGGGGCGCCAGCGCGGTCGTGCTGGGGGCCGACCTCACGCACGAGTACGTGAGCGAGAACGCCGACTACCGGAGCTGACCGGGGCCGCGCCTCAGCGCAGGCCCGCCGTCTCGTCGAAGCCGTACCACATGTTCATCGTCTGGATGGCCTGGCCGGCAGTCCCCTTGACAAGGTTGTCCTCGGCCGAGGTGATGACGAAGTTTCCCGTCCGTGGATCGAGCACCGCCGACATGTCGATCCTGTTGGACCCGACTACGTGCGCCGTGTCCGGCGTCTCGCCGCTCGGGAGCACGTGCACGAAGGGCGCCTTAGCGTAGGCCTTCTTCCACGAGGCATAAAGGGACTCGATCGTCGCGCCGGGAGCGGCGGGCACCGTGATCGTCGTGGCGATCCCGTAACGCATCGGCGCAAGGTGCGGATTGAACTGGATGATCGTCGCCGCGCCCGTGTGGAGTTCAAGCTGCTCCTCGATCTCGGAAAGGTGGCGGTGCTTGACGAGGCCGTAGGCCTTCGCGCTCTCGTTCCTCTCGACGAAAAGAAAGGCCTCGTCGACCTTCCGGCCGGCCCCGCTCACGCCGCTGAAGCTGTTCACGACGATGTGCTCGCGGATGGCAATCTTGTCCCTGAGAAGCGGGACGAGGGGGACGAGGATGCTCGTCGGGTAGCAGCCGGGCGACGCGACGATCTTCGCGCTGTCCTTCCATTCGGGCGCCGTCAACTCCGGCAGGACGTATCGGGCGTGCTCAAGGAGCTCCGGCGCGTGGTGCTTGCCGTAGTACTTTTCGTACGTCGCCAGGTCCTTGATCCGAAAGTCCGCGCTCAGGTCGATGACGCGCTTGCCCGCGCCGACCAGGGCTTTCGCGAACTCCGCCGCCGTCCCGTGCGGGAGCGCGAGGAAGAAGAGCGGAATGTCACATGCCGCCAGCGCGGCCGCGTCGGAGGGAATGAACTTCAGGCCGCGGTCGATGCCGCGGACCGAGGGAATCACCTGGGACAGGGCCTTGCCGGCATGGGTGCGCGAGGTCACGACGGCGAGCTCAACCTTGGGGTGTCCAAGGAGCAGCTTCACGAGCATCTCGCCCGCGTAACCTGATGCGCCCACGATGCCGACCTTCATTAAGTGTGAACAATCCGTTCGGTTGCCCCCAATATCCAGCTGGAAATGAAAAAGCCGCCAACCCTTGCGCGGTGGCGGCCTTGAAATTCTTCTGAAGCCGGATCAGCGCTTCGAGAACTGGAAGCGCTTGCGCGCGCCGGGCTGGCCGGCCTTCTTGCGTTCCTTCTCGCGGGGGTCGCGTCGGATGTGGCCGGCCTTCTTGAGGGCGGGCCTGAGCTCGGCGTTCATCTTCTGGAGCGCGCGGGCGATCCCGTGCGCCACGGCGCCGGCCTGGCCGGCGACGCCGCCGCCGGCGACGTTGGCCGTCACGTCAATCTTCTCGCGGAGGTCGACCGTCAGGAGGGGGGCGTAGGCCTGCTTGGCAAAGTTGTCGTGCGAGAAGTAGCTCTCGAACAGGCGCCCGTTGACGGTCAGCTTGCCGCTGCCCTCGGAGATCCGGACTCGCGCGGTGGAGGTCTTGCGGCGGCCCGTGCCGGTGAAGATGTTTTCGGGGGTGCTCATGTTCAGACGGAAATCTTGACGGGGTTGTTGGCCTCGTGCGGGTGCTTCGTGCCGGCGAAGACGCGCAGCTTCGTCAGCATCTTCGCGGCGAGGCGGTTCTTGGGCAGCATCCCCTTGACCGCGTGCGTGATCACGAACTCGGGGCGCTTCGCGCGCATCTGGGGCATGCTCCGGTAGCGCTCGCCGCCGACAAAGCCCGAGAACGCCATGTACTCGTTCTGCTCCTCCTTCTTGCCGGTCAGGACGATCTTCTCCGCGTTCAGGACGACGACGTAGTCGCCCGTGTCGACATGCGCCGTGTAGGTCGCCTTGTTGCGCCCGCGGATGATGTTGGCCAGCTTGACTGCGAGACGGCCCAGCACCTGCCCTTCGGCATCAACGAGATACCACTTGGGCTGTACTGTCTCCTTCTTCGCGAGATACGTTTTCATGGGAAAAGAGGGTTAGACCATGGATTCCAAACAGGGGTGTCAACCCTTCGTTTTTGAGCCTTGGTTCCGGGCTGGAATTGGCAACGATCAGGCCAATGAATCATCGCTTCGCAGCCGCGTGGGCAGCCGCCCTCGGGGCCTCCGGCGTCATCCTGGGCTCGGTCGGCGCCCACCCGATCAGGGGCAGGCTCGAGGCCGCGGGCATGCTCGGGGCGTGGCAGACCGCGAACAGCTTTCAACTTCTGCATGCCGCGGCCCTGCTTGGGTTTGCGGGCTGGCTGCGGGCCTCCCCGAATCCG
>CAAGKR010193069.1_pt1 | contig 43502 bp, 39 predicted proteins | sample 2556971 | NCBI WGS metagenome assembly CAAGKR01 (sample SAMEA5207829, study PRJEB30636) | soil metagenome | biome: forest; feature: boreal; material: soil | place: USA | collected 2011-09 | depth 1 m | reverse complement strand
GAGTTCCTGCAGTCGCAGTGGCATGACAACCTGGGGGTCGACGTGGCCATCGCACCAGTCTCGCACTCAGAGTTCATTAAGGCCCGCCTCAAGGGCAGCTACGTGCTGTCTCGCGACGGCTGGCAGGCCGACTACAACCACCCCCAGGACTGGTTCGGCAACATTTGGGGCAAGATCGTCGGCTGCCCAGACTCAAGCTGCAGCAGCGGCTACGACACCGCCGCCTATGACGCCCTGGTTGCCAAAGCGGACGCCGAGACCGGCGACGCGGCCCTGGCGGACTACAAGCAGCTCGCCCAGATGTTGATCACCGACGTTGCCTACATCCCGCTCTACTACTCGGTCGGGTCTTTCCTGATCAAGCCTTACGTGAAGGGCGCCGGAAGCAACGCCTTCTTCGACCATTACTGGAACGAGATCCAGATCCTGTCCCACTAAACCGACCAGCAATGAGGGCGCCCGTGAATCGCGGGCGCCCTCTCTTCATATCGGCCAGAATCTGATGTAGGGGAGATAGGGGATTGCTGACTCGCAGAACGCTTCTCTACATCAGCCAGCGGATGGTGCTGATCGCTTCCACGGTGCTGGCGGTCTCTTCGATCGTGTTTCTCGGCATCCACCGACTTGCCGACGCCGTGCGCGGAAACGGAACCGCCGCTGGAAGAAAAACTGCGCGACCACCTAGCCGCCTGCCACTTCTCCAACGACGTCTAAAGAAGTTCCTCCCGCCGCCAACCTGAACGGCGTGATCAAGGAAGGGCGCCGAGCTTTGTGCGCTGACGATAGATGCTCGGAATACTCTAAGGTTCCAGTCGAAGTGAGCCTGGGCAGTTGGACAGAGCGGAGGATTCACAACTCGTGAACGCGCCACGCAAATTGCCGGAGGTGCTCATGTACAGTCCGCATTGCCTTCAAGTTGACGATCACGGGATGCTAGTTTGAGCGACAGGATCCTGTTCCGCAACGCCACAGTTCTCGACGCGGATCAGGGAAGTCTTCTCCCCGACCGCTCCGTCCTAGTAGAGGACGGCGTCGTCCAAGCGGTGGAAGGTCCACGCCTGGTAGTGAGCGACGCCCAGGTGATTGATGTGCGTGGACGGACACTCATGCCTGGGCTCATCGATGTCCACGTGCACGTGACAATAAGCACGACAGACGTCTTGGGTATGGCCGAGTGGTCGCCATTCTACGTCGCCGCGCGTGCCGCTCGAGTAATGTCCGGCATGCTCCGGCGCGGGTTCACCACCGTCCGCGACGTGGGTGGTGCCGACTTTGGCATAGCCCGAGCTTCGGCCGAGGGCTTCATAGAGGGCCCGCGGGTCATCTATGGCGGCAAGCAGCTTTCGCAGACAGGGGGCGCAGGTGATTGGCGTCCTGAGGGTCGCCGCGTCTACGACGCCAACTATTGCTGCCCCACCATCGCGGTCCTATGCGATGGAGTCACGGAGGTGCGAAAAGCAGTTCGGGAGGAGGTGCGCCGTGGAGCCCACCACATCAAGGTCTACTTGAGCGGCGCAGTTGACTCGCCTACAGATCGGGTAGATTCCACCCAATTTTCTCTAGAGGAGCTCCGCGCAATCGTCGAGGAAGCGGAAGCGGCGGGCATCTACGCGACCGGTCATGCATACACCTCGAGGGCAATTAACCGAGGACTGGAGTGCGGTTTCCGCTGCATCGAGCATGGAAATCTGATGGACGACAGCAGCATCGCCCTCTTCAAGGAGTATGGCGCCTATTATGTGCCGACTCTCTCGACGTACCGCGCACTCGCGGCACACGGTCGTCAACTGGGTGTACCCGAGCAAGCGATGGCCAAGCTTCCGGCGGTGCTAGACGCAGGACTTCGCGCCCTCGAGTTAGCGCATCGCTCTGGTTTGCCCATCGTTTTTGGAACGGATCTTTTCGCAGAGCTGCACGAGTATCAGCTAAACGAGTTCAACATCCGCTCGGAAGTCCAGAAGCCCATCGATATCCTGCGGGCTGCCACCGTCACCGCGGCCAAGCTATTGCGATTGGAGGGCAAGGTGGGGGTTGTGGCGCCTGGCGCTTGGGCAGACCTTCTCGTGGTGGACGGTGATCCGTTGCGGGACATGGCTGTGATGACCGAACCAGCCCGTCGGCTGAAACTGATCGCCAAGGCGGGCCGCATTGTCAAGAACGAGCTCGAAGACTGAGACCTTGCGTTCCAACAAGGGCGACGTGCTCGCCGCCAGGCACTGTGGGGTGCACAAAGTCCGTCGAGTTCGAAGTCGAACTCTCAATAGGCCACTGAGCAACGCCAACGACGAACCGGTTACGATCTGCGGCCGTCGTGATGGCTGCGGTGCCCTACTCGTTCATCCGCGTCGTACTCGACGCGATCGCAGCGAGCCACAGTAACGAGTGTGGGGTGTTTTTATTCGGTTGTATTCACGAACTGGGATTTGGCTAGTGGAGTAGACGGTGTAGGACGGCAAAAGTCGCTCTACCTGGTCTTCAAAGTCGTCCAACTGCTCGGACGAAACTGGCGTGCTCTCAATGGCGGACCGACGCTGATGCAGTAGGTCGCCGAGGGTGCGGCCTTCAAGGACGGGGCGCCACAGGCTTCGGATCAAGAAACGGAGGTGATGGTCGCCTGGTCATGTCGACGGAGCGGAGGGAATTTCCATACCTGTTGACAAAGGCTCGGACGCCTGTGCACCCCTGGGCCAATCTGTGGAGCCGCAGGATTTGAGTCGAGTTCAGCTTGCTCTCCAATAGGCTTAGCCAGCGGCTACCATTAGCCCGATGGTGGTTGGGGCAGTCAACGAGCTCGACCAGGATACTTCGCAAGCGCCGCTCGCTCTGTGGGATGGTGGGATTCAAGCCGACCTTCGCCTTCCAGGCTTTCTCGGCGGTTCGCGCACAATGGATCACATTGCGCGGGTTGCCAAGGATCATCGCCCCATGGGTTCGGGTGACCAAAGCAGACATCACTGCCAATGAGTAGGATGCCGAAAACCAGAGCCGAATCGTTTGAAATCACCGCAGGGCAGTTTGCGGCCGCCCGCTCCTACATTTCTCAATACACGCATCACACGCCACTACTCACCTCGCATCAACTATCGGCCGAAAGCGGGTTTGATGTGCATCTGAAAGCGGAGCTGTTCCAGCGCACGGGGTCTTACAAGATTCGTGGCGCCCTCAATAGGATTCGACTTCTAACGTCCGATGAGCGCCGCCGAGGCGTGATTTGCTCTTCCGCGGGCAATCACGCTCAGGGCGTGGCGTTAGCGGCGGCCATCAATGGCATCAGGGCCGTTGTCGTTATGGCAGAGAACGCCACCCCGTCCAAAATCTCAGCCACGCGGGGATACGGGGCAGAGGTCATCCTGCACGGCACTATCTGGGACGAAGCCAACCAGCACGCGCAGCGACTTGTGGGCGATCACGGATACACGTATTTGCATCCCTTCGACGACCTGGACTTAATAGCTGGTCAAGGTACAGTCGGGCTGGAAATCCTAGACGACTGCCCGGATGTCGACGTTGTCATCGTCCCGATAGGGGGCGGCGGGCTCATCTCGGGTATCGCCCAAGCGATCAAGCTCACGCGAAGAGGTGTCAAGGTCATTGGGGTCGAGTCCAGCGGCGCTGCCGGGATGAAAACGAGCATTGAACAAGGCAGAGTGACCACGTTGGACGCCGTTGACAGTGTTGTTGATGGTTTGCGCGTGAAACGAGTTGGCGAAACGACCTTTAGAATCGTGCAGCGGTTCGTCGACGAAATCGTGACCGTTCCAGACAGTGAGATCCTTAGTGCTGTGGTATGGATAATGGGCCGGCTAAAGCTCGTTACTGAAGGCGCCGCTGCGGCGACGGTCGCCGCAGTTCGTAATGGGCTTGTGCGGGCGCAGCCGGGAGCCCGGGTCGTTTGCGTCTTGAGCGGAGGAAATCTAGACGTCGAGCAGTTTCGCAATCTGCGCTTGAACTAGAAGACGATCGACAAAATGCGACAGAGTGGTCCACCCTCCGCGGCGAGCCCAATGACTACCAGCGCCGGCTCCTGCAGACCGCCGAGGCGATGTTCGCGGTCTGGCCGCGGACGCTGGACCCGGCGTGCCGATCCGCGACATCCAGGCCAAGTGCGAGAAGGTTGCGCTCGATGCCGACTTTGAGGAGGAGTATATGGCGCTCGGCTAGGGACACGGCCTCGGGACCTCCCTCTTCGAGCGGCCGATACTCACCTACATGGGCGACACCGTGCTGCGCGAGGGAATGACCTTCGCCCTCGAGCCGATGCTCCTCAAGCTCGGGGTCGGCACCGCGGTCGTCGAAGAGAAGTGCTGATAACCTCGCGGGGCATGGAGTCCCTCTCGGGCCTGCTGACGACGATTTACACGTGAGCACGGTCGAAAGCAGGTCCTCGCGGTTGGCGTGACCGGGCTGGACGTCGAACCCCTTCTCAGGGTGGAGAACCTGCAGACCTGGTTCTTCACCTCCGTCGGCGTGGTCAAAGCGGTCGACGGCGTCAGCTTCGAGATCGACAAGGGCGAGACCCTCGGCATCGTCGGTGAGTCCGGCTGCGGGAAATCGGTGACGGCCCTTTCGCTGCTGCGTCTGGTGCCCAAACCGGGGCGGATCGTCGGCGGCAAGGTGATGCTCGGCGACCGTGACATGCTGGCGATGAACGAGGACGAGGTCCGCCAGCTGCGCGGCAACCAGATCGCGATGATCTTCCAGGACCCGGCGACGTCGCTCAACCCGATCCTCAGGGTCGGGTTCCAGGTCGAGGAGGCGATGGATGCCCACCGCCGTTTCACCCGGCAGGAGGCCCACGAGCGGGTCGTGCCGCTGCTCCGCCAGGTGCGGATCCCGGCGCCCGAGCAGCGAGCCCGCGACTATCCGCACCAGTTCTCGGGCGGGATGCGGCAGCGCGCGATGATCGCGATGGGTATCTCGAACGTGCCCTCGCTGCTGATCGCAGACGAGCCGACGACCGCGCTCGACGTCACGGTCCAGGCCCAGGTCATCGAGCTGCTGCGCCAGCTGAATAAGGAATCCGGGGCGGCGATCATGCTAATAACCCACAACATGGCCGTCGTCGCCAGCCTCTGCCGGCGGGTGGTCGTGATGTACGCCGGCCGCGTCGTCGAAGCGGGCGAAACGCGGCAGGTGTTCAAGAACCCGCAGCATCCCTACACCTGGTCGCTGCTGCGATCGGTCCCCCGCGTCGACGCTAGCGAGCACAAGCGGTTGCTGGCGATCGAGGGCAATCCGCCCGACCTCAGCAATCCACCGCCGGGCTGCAAGTTTCATCCCCGCTGCCCTTTCACGATCGATCGGTGCGTCACCGAGGAACCTCCTCTCGCGGAGGTCGCGCCGGGCCAGGATGCACGCTGCTGGGTGCTGATGAGGAATGTCGAGACGAGTGAACCCGGCTGATCCCGGGGCGGTCGCGGTCGAGCTGCCCCTCCTTCGGGTCGAGAACGTGACCAAGCATTTCAGCGTCCGCTCGGGCGCGTTCGGCAGCGTGCCGCTGCGGGCCGTTGACGGTGTCAGCTTCGAGATCGGGGCACGGGAGACGCTCGGCTTGGTCGGCGAATCCGGGTGCGGCAAGTCAACCCTTGGCCGGGTCGTGGTCCAGCTGCAACCGGCCACCTCGGGGCGGGTGTTCTTCGACGGTCGCGAACTGACCGGCCTGGGTCGCGAGCGGCTCCGGCGCACCCGGCAGCGGATGCAGATGATCTTTCAGGACCCGTACGGATCACTCAACCCGCGGATGACGGTCGGCGAGATCATCGGGGAGCCGCTCTGGAATTTCGGCGTCGGCGATGCCGTCGAGCGGAAGGCACGGGTCCAGGACACGATGCGCGAGTGCGGATTGAATCCGAGCTTCGTCAGCCGCTATCCGCACGAATTCTCGGGCGGTCAGCGGCAGCGAATCGGTATCGCACGCGCGCTGGTCCTGCGGCCGACGCTGATCGTCGCCGATGAGCCCATATCAGCTCTCGATGTATCGATCCAGGCGCAGATCGTGAACCTGCTGGAGGACCTGCAGGAAAAGTTCCAGCTCACCTACCTCTTCATCGCTCACGACCTCTCCGTCGTCCGTCACCTGAGCGACCGGGTGGCGATCATGTATCTGGGTAAGATCGTCGAGCTCGCTCCCAGCCTCGAGTTGTACCGGCAGCCACTGCATCCCTACACAAAGGTCCTGCTGAGCTCGATACCGACGATCGACCCCGACGTCGAAGCGGCGCGCAAGCCGATCCGTGTCGAAGGAGAGCCGCCCTCACCCACCAGCGTTCCGCCGGGCTGCCGTTTCCATCCCCGCTGCCCGATCGCGCAGTTTCCGGCCTGCTCGAGCGAGGAGCCCGAGCTGCTCGAGAAGACGCCCGGCCATTGGGCCGCCTGCCACTTTGCAGGCGCCCTCTAGCTCGTCGCCGGTTCAGCGCCGGCTGGCGCTTCGTGTCTTCTGAAGCCGTCGGGAGTCTGCGAAATCGTGGGGTGATCGCGATAGCGTGGGGCGATGTTGCGTCCTGGTAAGTCGGATCAGGCCAGCGGGTGAGAGTCCCATCCGGGTAAGCCCCCGAGCGCCCGGTAGCAGGTCTCGGTCGGTGGGCGAGAGCCTTCAGGCTGAGCCGGGCGTCAAGAGCCCTCCGTGGAGGGAGCAAGATCCGGCGGGTCTCAGCGCCGGGCGGCCTCCGTCAGCGGCAGCAGCCGGAGGGCGAGCTGGACCCGAAAGCAGAACTCCCCTGAGCGCAGCGAACCGCCCAGCAGCTGCTCGATCCGCCTGATCCGGTGCGCCAGCGTGTTGTGGTGGATGCCGAGCCGGCGAGCGGCCAGCTTGCGGTTGAGGGCGGCGGTGAAGATCGCGTCCAGCGAATCGGCCATCCGCTGGCGGCGCTCGCTGTCGAGCTCCAGCAGGGGACGCAGGATCTCGTTGACGAAGGCATCCATCGTCTGCCCCTCTTTGAAGAGGTCGAAAAGGCTGAGCTCCGAGTAGCGGTGCACCAGCTGTTCCGGCTGCAGGATCGCGCCGAGAGCGTGGGCGCGCACGGCGGCCCGGTAGCTCGCAGCCAGTCGCGATGCGCCCGACGCCGGCGTTCCCCAACCCACTGCGAAGGAGTGCGCCGGATTCTGTCCGCTGGCGGTTAGAGCAGCCCGGATCACCTCCTCAGCCGCCACGGACGCATCGCCAGGCACGACCGCGACCACCCCCACGCTGAGCAGGACGACGAGCGCGGCGGGCACGGCCTCCGCGAGCTGGGACTGGATCCCGGCCAGCACCAGGTCCGACTGGGTGCTGGGCCGGAGCTGGTCATGGGCTCCGCTCACGATCACGGCGATATGGGGACCTGTGAAATCCATCCCAAGTTCGGAAGCCTCGAACACCACCTCTCGGTCATCGGCGGCCTCCGAGTTGATGATCCGGGTCAACAGCAGGCGAGCGGCATCCTGGCGCGACTGGACGGCACGCTGCCGCTCCTCCACGTAAGCCTGGGCGGCGGCCCGCGAGACGTGGTCGGCGTAGTCGAGGGCCAGCACCGCGAGATGGCCGTGATCCTGCTGCGGAGCCACCTCCAAGAGGCACTGCCACATCACCCTAACCCCCACTCGGTAGCTGTGGAAGATGGCCTCCAGGGGGACGCCCTGGTGCTGGCGGCGCCGCGCCGATGCCTCCAGAGCGGCCAGCTCGCCGGGTACCGGCATCCGGTCCTCTCGCAGCGATTTGAAGAAGAGCTCGACGTTCCGGCGATTTGTCGCGGCGAAGTCGCGCTCGACCTCCGGGTCGCTTATCGCACCATACGCAGGGACCTCTTTACGAACACCCTCGTAGAGCCGCGACGCGAAGGAGGAGGCCTGCTCCGGGGTCAGCCGCAATTCGGATCGGAAGTGTGATGTAGTCACATATGGACCTCGTCTCGTTGGGTGAAGTGCTCGGCCAAAGTCCAGTACCGATGGTATAGCGTTACAAGGACCGTGTCGATCACCGGTTTCGTTCCTCCACCGCCGCCGCACGCCGCAGTCCCGGTCGAATTGCCCGAACGTTTTCCGAGCACAGCCGACCTCTGCGGGCGCGCCGCGTTGGTCACAGGCGGCGGACGCGGCCTAGGTCTCGCGATCGCGTGCGCGCTGGCCGAGGCCGGTGCGCGGGTCGCCATCGCGGGCCGCCATCGCGAGTACCTCGACTCCGGGCTGGCCGAGCTAAGCAGGCGTGGCGAGGCGCCGCTCGCCATCGAGGCCGACCTCTCCGACGTGGCTTCCAGCCGCGACATGATCACCGCTGCGGTGGCGGGCCTGGGGCGGCTCGACCTCCTCGTCAACAACGCCGGCGGTGGCGCCCGGAAGCCACCGGAGGAGCTGACCGAAGAGGAGTACGACCGCATCTTCGACACCAACGTGAAGGGTCTCTATTTCGCCAGCTGCGAGGCGGCCGGCCGCATGAGCGGGGGCGGGTCCATCATCAACGTTGCATCGGTGTCCGCGATTCAGGTCGACATCGAGCTGGCCGCCTACTGCGCCTCGAAGGCCGCCGTGATCCAGTTGACCAGGGCCCTGGCCGCCGCTTGGGGCAGGCGCGGGATCCGAGTCAACGCGATCGCGCCCGGGTACACGGACAGCCCGCTCAACGCCCACCGCAAGGCTGACCCGGTGAAGGCGGAGGCGGTGGTCGGCCGGACGCCGCTGGGGCGCTGGGGAATGCCTTCCGACGTGGCCGCCGCGGCGGTCTTCCTGGCCTCGGACGGGGCCGCCTTCATAACCGGCCAGACCCTCTTCATCGAGGGCGGTTACATGCTGGCCAAGTAGTCCACCAAGTAGTCCACCAAGTAGTCCACCAAGTAGTCCACCAAGGGGGAGAGCTTCAGGAGATGCGACATCACACAGGGCGATCGAATCGACCAGGCACGCTCCGAGGGGCCGCCCTCGCGCTGGCGGCGCTCATGGCGCTGGCGGCGTGCGTGAGCGGCAGCACGAGCGGCCAATCCAAGCCCAAGGGCCCGAACACGCTGACCATCGGAATCGGGGTGATCCCGATCAGCATGGACCCCGGCTTCGACACGGGCAGCTTGGCGATCTTCGTCTACAACCAGGTTTACGACACCCTCGTCAATGTCGACACCAAGGGCAACATCCAGCCTGATATCGCCACCTCCTGGAAGAACCTCGGCCCGACGCAGTGGGAGTTCAAGCTCAGGACCGGGATCAAGTTCCAGAACGGCGAGACACTGGACGCCCCGGCGGCAATGGCCTCCATCCAGCGCATCCTCGACCCCGCCAACAAGTCGCCCTGGCGGCCCCGGATCGCCCTCATCGACCACATGACGGCGCCCGACCCGACCACCCTGGAGATATTCACCAAGTCGCCATTCGGGACTCTGCTGCAGGGTCTTCTGACCGTCTGGCTGGTGCCGCCGGCCTATTTCAAGGACAAGGGCCTGCAGGGCTTCGCGGCCGCGCCGGTGGGCTCGGGGCCATTCAAGGTCGGTGAATTCGTGCCATCGGACCACGTCCGGCTCAACGCGTGGAAGGACAGCTGGCGCGGCGCTCCCAAGCTGGATTCGGTCCTGATCCGCAACCTGCCGGAGGACGCGACCCGGGTCAGTGCCCTGGAGGCGGGTGAGGTCGACATCGCCTGGGCGGTGCCGGCCGAGAACGTGCCGGAACTCAAGAAGAAGGGCGACAGCGTGATCGCGCAGCCGATAGCGCAATCCATGGCGATCAACTTGCAGACAACCCAAGGCGGTCCAATGGCCGACCAGAAGGTCCGCCAGGCGCTCAACTACGCAATCGACAAGAACGCCATCAACAAGTCGATCCTGGGGGGATACGGCCGCGTCCTCGACGGCCAGCTGGTGGGTCCCGACGGATTCGGCTACGACCCCACTCTGAAGGAGTACCCGTACGACAATGCCAAGGCCAAGCAGCTGCTCGCGGAGGCCGGTTACCCCAATGGCTTCGACGTCACCTTCAACGGCACCGTCGGTCGCTATCCCAAGGACAAGGAGATCCAGGAGGCGATCGTCAGCCAGCTCGCCGACGTCGGCGTGAGGGCCAAACTCAACATCCTCGAGCAGAACGCCTTCCTATCCGGATTCTTCGCAGGCAAGGACGGGCCGATGTTCACCTTCGGATGGCAGTACCTGCCGTCGATGGACGCCGACCAGTCGATGACGTACTTCCAGTGCGGCGCATCCATACACCTGTTCTGCGACAAGAACTACGACGCCGTCTACCAGAAGCAACAGGGCGATCTCGACCCCAACCAGCGCAAGGCCGACCTCCAGAAGGCGCAGGAGGTACTGCATGACCTGGCACCGGCGATCTACCTGATCCAGTTCGACTCCATCTTCGGTGTCGGCTCCCGCGTCCACGGTTTCAAGCCGGGCGCCAACTACTCCGCCGACCTGGCCCAGATCTCGGTTGACTGAGCCGGCTAGGGTTGCCGGGCTCCGCTGCATCCGCTGCGGAGCCCGGTACCCGACGTCCTCAAACCTCTTCGGCTGCCCCGCCTGCGAGCCTGACGTGCCCGCCAACCTCGAGGTCGAATACGAACGCCGCGAGCTCCCGGGTCAGGACATGAAACGAGAGTGGTCCGCGAGGCCGCCCGGCGTCTGGCGCTACCGCGAGCTGCTGCCGGTCGACATCGACGAGGCGGTCAGTCTGGGCGAGGGCGGCACGCCATTGATACCCGTGGGGCGGTCGGGGGCCATCATCGGGCTTCCCGGCCTGCTGGCCAAGAACGAGTCCCAGAATCCCACCTGGTCGTTCAAGGACCGCCTCGCAAGCGTCGCGGTCTCGTGGGCAAGGTCGAACGGCAGGCCCGGGATCTGCATATCCTCATCAGGCAACGCCGGCGCCGCGGCGGCCGCTTACGCGGCCAGGGCCGGGCTGCCCTGCCTCGTCTTCACGACCCGCGCGTTTCCGGGTGGGATGCAGCGGTTCATGCGTTCATACGGCGCAATGGTGGTTGCCGCGCCAACGGGTCCAGACCGCTGGATCCTGAACCGCGCGGTCGCGCGGGAGTGGGGCTGGCTACCGATGTCGAATACCGCCGATCCCCCGGTCGGTAGCCACCCAATGGGGGTCGAGGGCTGCAAGACCATCGCCTACGAGATCGTCGAGGGCCTCGGTTGGAAGGCGCCCGACGCCGTCGTCATTCCGGTCGCCTACGGCGACGCGATCTCGGGCATCCATCGCGGCTTCAAGGAGCTGCTGGCGGCCGGCCTGATCTCGCGCTTGCCCCGGCTCATCGCCGCGGAGACGTATCCTTCGCTGTCAGGCGCGCTCGCCGAGAACGCCGCCGGGCCGCTGCCGACCGAGGGATCGGGGTCCAAGGCGTTCTCGGTCGCCACCCCCCGTGGGACCTACCAGTCTCTTCGCGCCATACGCGAGTCCGAGGGCGCCGCTGTGGTGGTGTCCGACCCCGAGATCATGGCGGCGCACCGAACTCTGCGCGAGCGCGAAGGACTGTTCGTCGAGTTCAGCTCGGCGATGCCGTTCGCCGCCGCCACCCGCATGGCCGCGGCCGGGGACCTGTCCGCCAACGACACCGTCGTCCTGCTGATCACATCGAGCGGGATCAAGGACTCGGAACTGACAGCGCCGGACGAGGAGCTGCCGCTGGCCGAGGCGGAACTGGGCGCTCTGGAGGCGGTGTTGAAGGATCGGTTTGGCTTCCAGGCCTGAGCTTGGGCTGCTCCTGCTGCCCGAGCAGCCGATCGGCGCCCTGGTCGAGATCGCCCGCAAGGCTGAGGAGCTCGGCTACGGCCACCTGTGGGTGGCAGACGAGAAATTCTACCGCGATCCCTGGATCACTCTCACGGCGGCGGGCCTGGCCACCAGTTCGATCAAGCTCTGCACCGGCGTCACCGAGCCTTACGCGCGCCATCCGGCGCTCATCGCGATGGCGATGGCGACCCTGGAGGAACTCTGCCCGGACCGGGTCGTGATCGGGCTGGGGGCGGGCGGCCCGGGCTTCCCACCGATGGGCGTGCAGCGAACGCGACCTGCCCGCGCGATACCGGAGGCGATCGAGATCATGCGAGGGCTGCTGCGTGGCGAGCGGGTGGACTTCGAGGGGACGGTCCTCTCGTTCAGGGGCGGCAGCCTCAACTTCAAGCCCCGCCGGGAGTTGCCCATCTACGTAGCGGCCCGCGGCGAGCACGTCCTGGCGAGCGCGGGCGCCGTCGCCGACGGCGTCGTGATGGCCCCTTTTGCCTCCACGGAGGCCGTCATGCAGGCTTCCGACCTGGTGCGCCGAGGAGCGGAGAGGGTCGGGCGGCCGGTTCCGAAGCTGGTCGCCCGGGTCGACATCTGCTTCGGGCGCACGCGGGAGGAGGCAAGGGAGGCGGTCCGCTACTTCGTCGCCCTCGCCCTCTGGGTCAGCTATCCCAATTGGCGTTACGCCGAGGCGGTCGGTGTGCGCCTCGACTCCGAGGAGCTGCGAACCCTGATGGCAAGGCGGGACTACCGGGACATAGCGGCCGCGGCGCCGATGCTGCCGCCCGCGATGATCGACCACTTCGCGATCGCCGGCACCGAAGAGGAGGTCAGCGGCCGCCTGGCCGAACTGGCGCCGTTGATCGACCAGCTGATCGTGCATCCGGTCACCGCACCTGGCTGGGATTACTCCCGGATCATTTCCGCGGTCGCCGGGATCTGGGCCGACATTGGCAATGGAGACAAGAGATGAAATTTGGAGTCGGCCTGCCGACATGCACGGCGGGCATGATGTACCCGGTTCCCTTCGCATCGCCCAAGGATGTCGTGCGCGTGGCGATCGAGGCCGAGCAGCTCGGCTACTACGAGGTCGCCGGCAACGACCACATCAGCACGCAGCACTATGTGCGCGAGACCTGGCCCGATCCGCCCGACTTCTTCGAGCCGCTGGTGACATATGCGTACTGCGCGGCCCATACTTCGGTTCTCCGCTTCGTGACCGGGGTGATGGTGCTGCCGATGCGGCATCCGGTCCTGCTCGCAAAGCAGGTGGCCACCCTGGACCAGCTGAGCCAGGGCCGGTTCATCCTGGGCGTGGGCGTGGGCGCGTATCGCGAGGAGTTCGAGTCGGCGTTGCCGGACCTGGCCCAAGTGCCCCGGGCGGAGCTGATGGTCGAAGGCCTGCAGGCGCTGCGGCTGCTATTCACCGAGCGGCGGGCCAGCTTCGAAGGGAAGCACTACCGCTTCCGCGATATCGAGATGTACCCAAAGCCAGTGCAGGACCCGTTGCCGATCTACTCCGCGGGAAATGCGGACGGTTCGATCCGGCGCGCCGCTCAGTTCTGTCAGGGCTGGCTGCCCGCCGGGCTCGGCCCGGACCGGATTCGGGAGGGCAGGATCAAGCTCGAGAGGTACGCGCGCGAGGCCGGGCGGGATCCAGCCGAGATCGCGATCGCGCCCCAGCTGATCGTCTGTCTCGGCAAGGACGAGACGGAGGCTCGGGAGAACTTCGAGCGCTCGCAACTCCACCACCACTTGGTCTCGCTCCAGCAGTCGACCCTGAAGGGCATCGAGGTGGACTCGTATGTCGCCATAAACCTGGTCGGCACGCCCGACCAGGTTGCCGCCAAGGTGGCCGCGATGGAGGAGGCTGGCGTCTCCCATCTCTGCGGCCTCTACTTCGTCGGCGACACGGTGGACGAGATGCTGGCGCAGGTGCGGGCTTTCGCAGAGCAGGTCATGCCGGCCTTTCCGGAAGGGGTGAAGAGATGAGCAAGGTCATGAACCGATCGCGGGCCGAACGGCTGCTGCAGGAGGCCGGGGTGGACGTGGTCGTGGGCAGCACCTACCAGAACGTGTTCTACCTTTCCGGTTACGAAGGTTTCGGGCAGCGGCTGACGCCGACGACGCAGGTCTATGCCATCGCGCGGGCCGACGACCTCGGTTCGCCGGTTCTCATCGCCCCGATCAGCGACCTCGACATGCAGGCGCAGTTCCCAGCCGAGTTGGCTCGGATCCACCCCTACGGCAGGTTCTACCTGGAGAAGTCCGAAGGCGCCTCGCTCACCGAGGAGCTGACCCGTTATGAGCGGGTCGGCATCCCCTGCGAGCCAGGGGGAAGCGCGCAGGAGGCACTGCTGGATGAACTGGGGAGGCTGCCCGCAAGCTCGCGCATCGGGCTTGACGAGACCGCGGTCGCGCCGGCGGTGCGGGCCGCGGTGCAGGCCCGGTTCGGAGAGCGCATCCGCGACGGCGCCGAGCTGCTCTCGCGGATACGGATGGTGAAGACCGATGAGGAGGTGGCGCGGCTCGAGCAGGCGGCGCACGTGATCGAGGAGTCCTACCTGGCCGCAATCGCGGCGGCGGTGGAGGGCATCAGCGAGGCCGAGATGGCCCGCGTGTTCGACCACCGCACGATCGAGCTCGGGAGTACGCCGCACTTCACGGTCATCGCGTTCGGCGAGCGCGGCGCGCTTCCGAACGCAATTCCCAGCGCCGAGCGGCGGTTGCGCCGGGGCGACGTGATCCGCTTCGACATCGGCTGCCGGACCCGCGTCTACAGCTCCGACATCGCGCGCACCGTGGCCTTCGGCGAGCCCTCCGAGAAGGTCCGCCGCTACTACGACGCCATCCTGGCCGGTGAGGACCGGATGCTGGAGGCGATGCGCCCCGGGGTGGCCGCGAAGGAGCTGTTCCACGCCGGTGTCAGAGGGACCCAGGAGGCGGGAATACCCCACTACCGGCGCCACCACGTCGGGCATGGAGTCGGCCTCGACACCTATGACCCGCCGGTCCTGAATGCCGTGGCCGAGACTCCGCTGGAGGCGGGTATGGTCTTCGAGGTTGAGACCCCCTACTACGAGCTGGGCTTCGCGGGCCTGCAGGTGGAGGACACCGTCGTCGTCACCGACGGCGGCTATCGGATGCTGACCAGGACTCCGCGGGAGCTGCGCGTGGTCGGCTGACTTGAAGGCCGCCCTCCGCTTCACCGGCCAGGCGGCCGTGAACCTGGTTGTGACGGTGGTCGGGGTTGTCACTCTGGTCTTCTTCCTCCTCCGGCTCTCGGGCGACCCGATCGCCCTCCTCATCGGCCCCGGCGCCTCCGGCGCCGACATCGCCCAGCTCCGGCATGCGTATGGATTCGACCAGCCACTCTGGGTGCAGTACGCCCAGTACCTCGCCCACGCCGTCACCGGCGACCTCGGGATGTCGGTCGTCTACCACCAGCCTGCGCTGCAGGTGGTGCTCGAGAAGGTGCCCGCCACCCTCGAGCTGACGGGGGCGGCGCTCCTCCTCGCGATTCCGCTGGCCATCCCGGCCGGGATCCTGGCCGCGGTGCGGCGCGGCTCCTGGATCGACCGCGGCCTGATGCTGTTCACCCTGCTCGGGCAGTCGTTCCCTTACTTCTTCCTTGGCATCATCCTGATCCTGGTCTTCGCCGTGCAGCTGGGCTGGTTCCCGACCTCGGGGACCGGCACGCCGTTGCACGTGGTGCTCCCGGCTATCACCCTGGCGCTCTACACGATCGCCAGGACAATGCGGCTGATGCGCACCAACCTGCTCTCGACGCTGTCGGCCGACTACGTGCGGACCGCCATGGCGAAGGGCCTCGTCCAGCGCCTGGTGGTGCTCCGCCATGCGGTCCTGAACGCGCTGATCCCGGTGGTGACGGCGATCGGACTCGACGTCGGCAACCTGCTGGGTGGGGCGGTCGTGACCGAGACGGTGTTCGGCTGGCCGGGCGTCGGCCAGCTGCTGGTGCAGGCGGTGACTCAGCGCGACTACCCGGTGGTGCAGGCCGGGGTCGTCTACGTGGCTCTGATCTTCTTTGCGATCAACACGCTGCTGGAGCTGGTGTACAGGGTTCTCGACCCCCGGCTGAGAACCCCCGCCTGATGGCGATCCCGGAACCGCTGACGTTGGAGGAACAGTCGGAGGCCGCCCGCGGGCCTCGGGTTCGGGGCAGGCTCTGGAGCGAGCTGCGTGGTAACTGGCCGGCGGCGATCGGACTGCTGGTCCTCCTTTTGACCGTCGTGGCCGCGGTCGCGGGGCCGCTCTTCCTGACCCAGGTGGCGGGCAGGCAGGATCTGCTCCTCCGCCTGCAGCCACCGGCATGGATGGGCGGCACGGCGTCGCACCCGCTGGGGACCGACCCCCTCGGCCGCGACATCCTCGCGCGCATCATCGTGGCGTCGCGGGTCTCGCTCGAGGTGGGGCTGGCCTCGGTGGCGCTGTCGGCGTTGCTGGGAGGAGCCATCGGGCTGGTGGCCGGCTTCTATGGAGGATGGGTCGACCGTTTACTGAGTCGGCTGATCGACATCCTGCTCTCGGTTCCCTACATCCTCCTCGCGATCGCGATCATCGCGGTCCTCGGCCCGAACCTGCGTAACGTGATTCTGGCGCTCGGGATCGGAGGCTGGACCGCCTATGCGCGGATCCTGAGGAGCGTGGCGCAGTCGGTCCGACGGACGGAGTTCGTCGAGGCGGCCTTCGCGATCGGGACCCGCGACCATAACATCATCCTCCGGCACATCCTGCCTCAGACCTTCGGCACCTTCTGGGTCCTGGCTTCGATCGGGGTTGGCCAGGTGATCATCACGGAGTCCGCCCTCAGCTTCCTGGGACTCGGAGTTCAGCCGCCGGACGTGACCTGGGGCACCATGGTCGGCGATGGGCGGGACTACCTCTCGACCGCATGGTGGGTGGCGACCTTCCCCGGGATAGCGCTGATGCTGGTCATCGTCGCGATCAACCTGGTGTCCGACTGGCTCAACGAGGCGCTGGACCCGCTGGCGACCCGGGGGCGTTGACGTGCGTGGGCCACGTGGCCCGGGCCTTCCCTACCCTTTCCGGCGGATATGGATCTCGAGCTTGCAGGTAAGGTGGTGTGCCGTTAACGCGTCTCAGTCATGTCGAAGAGGGGCCCAACCAGAACTGGGGCGGGAGGTTGAACTGCTTTCCCTCAGTCCTCCGCGATCCCGCTTTGACACCGCCCGACGGGGCTAAAATTGACGTGACGGACCGGAGTTAACGGCACACCCTCCGCCCGGACCAGATCAACTTTTGCCCTCCTACAGCCGGTAGCTAGCCGCTACGATCGCCGACGGATGTTGTTCGCGTTCGCCTATTCGGTTCTGCCCGCGACCGGCCACCGCTTAGGGTCGTCGATTGACCTCATACGAGTTTGTTTGCCCCTCAGGCAATCGCGCGCTGCGGAAAAGGGAGAGGTCAAGAGATGGCTGTACACAACTGCGTTGGGTGCTGTTGTGATTTAGGTCCGCCTAGTTAATAAGCAGTCCGTCAGTGGCTGCCTTGATCAGAACAAAGGGGCGCATGATCGGGCTCACGAATCTGTAGCGATAACGGCGCTCCGGTCCGCTCCGCTCGAGTAGAGGTCCTCTCGATTTCTCCGTGAGTTTTCCGAGGTGGAATGCGACCGTCTGCTGTATAACCCGCCTCTTCAGTATCCGGCTCAGTGATTCTTGCACGGAGCGCGAGCTGAAGAACCCCCTCTCGTCGCTTTCTGCATGTGCACATGCGGCAACGACTTCGCGCCAAATGTTGCTCTTCTTAGTGCCCGTGACCGCTAGGTGATAGGTCTCTCGATGCGTTTGGTCCCCAAAAGACACGAGTGTATTCATGCTCGACAGTAAATCTCGTTCAGTGATCACCATGCGGTTCTCATCTAGGGCCGACCTGGCTGCGTTTTGACCGAGTGCATGCGTGAAATGTGGAAAGCCCATCGAGGCAGCCACAATCCGGCGCTTAACGTCAGATCCGCCCAATGTAAAACCGGTAGCCTGCAATGCGATGTCGACAATGCCGCCGAGTTCGTCATCTGACATTCGGGGCAGCCGGATTTGGCGAAGACACCTCTCGACCGACGCATGAGTCCCGACGAGGTCGTTGATGTCCTCCGCTACTCCAACCAATAAAAGAGTGGTCGACGCGGCTCGATCGGATAGCGCTTTGATCAGATCTGCAAAATCGCCGGCTTCGGTCTTCGGAAGACGATCGAATTCGTCGATCACTAGAACAACGTAAGGTGGCAGGGAGGCTAGCAGCCCAGCCACCAGATCAGGCGAGAGGCGCGCGCCTGCCGGTGCTAACCCAGGAATGATCTCGGCGAGGGTGTGAAGTTTCTCGGTGGGCTGCGCATGGAATCCAATGTGAGGAACTTCCGTAGACCATTGAATAGACATCAGAGCTCGGCGGATCACCGCATCGAAGCTATCGCCTTGCGCACAGTTCACGCGGGCGACACCCCTGACTACCTGGAGAATCTCTTGGATGATGTTGGTCAACGACGTCTTTCCGACGCCCCTTTCCCCGTAGAGGATTGCATGGAGTCCGGTCGTGGTCACCGTGTCGGCGACCGCCCGCACTTGAGCAATTCGTCCTGAAAAGAAGGCCCTTTGGTTCACGGGCGAGTGCGGCGTGAACGCAGACTTTATTTTCCCTTCGACCTCTAAACGGACTTCTGGGCTGAAAGTCGTCGACATTTGCAAGCAGTTTACTTGGATAAACCTCGTTTTGGCGGCCGACCGCGTGAACGTTGTTGACATCCCGCAATTCGCGCCTGATAGCATCGAACTGCGGTGAGTGCCCGGCCGCCTGTCACGTCTCGAGCGAAATCGCCCCGCAAGGAGGCTTCCATGCGCCCATCCGTTGCCGACAGGCAGGGCCATATCGGTGTCTGGGCTGGTCCAAGCCGCGCCGGCCAGGTGGTACTTCGTGGACTAGCTGCCGGTAGCGCTAGCCTGGCAGATTCGTTATATCGCCAATATCAGAAGAGCCTTGGACGGCAGAATGGGTCACTTCACGACGGGCACGTTGTCCTTTCTGAAGAACAGACTGAATACTTCGTACAGAGGTTGGAGTCGGCCGCCCCTCTAAATGAGGAACTACGCAGCCAGCGTCAAAGAGAGTTGTTTGACAACGCAGCTACCGTTGAGCTGCACTCACCGCCATCAGTCGAAAGGAACAAGCCGAGGCAGAGGACTTAAGCCGTCGGTGCTCGTGCACCACGTGCTTGGTTCGTGTGCTAGCGTCCGATCCAGATGGAGCCACTGCGCCTAACCCATCTCTCGCCTGAACACTCACCACTCCTCGAGACTTTCTTGTGCACAACCCCGGCGTCGGAGCCGTTAGGCACGTTTCTGCGAGAGCGTGCACTGCCCGAGCAAGCCACTCACATGAATGCGACATTCATCCTGCTATCTGCCGACGACAGTCGGATTGAGGCATTCGTTACCCTGTCAATTGCAACCTGGGAACTGACCCAACGGATTCGCTTGCGGCGAGGGATTGAGCGAAAGCAGGTGCCGTCCGTGATGATCGGGTACATAGCGGTTTCGGACGACCGACGTGCACAGAAGGACAAGGTTGGCAAGCGGATCTTCGAGCGGGTCAAGGCGGAAGCGTTTCAAATGAATGCTTTCGTTGGCATCCGACTCGTGACTCTCGAAGTTGAGGCCAAGAATTGGATCGCTTACCAAATCTACCGGCGTGTCTGGGAGCTGGACGCACTTCCAATCAAGATCGGCGAGAAGACTTATGAGGCCCCATCACCCGACCTTCCGAGACCGCCAGGCCATATTCCGCCCGACTACAGGATTCAAATGTTCTACGACTTACTCCCAGTCTACGGCCCGTATTGGCCTCGCCCTCCCGGAATGCCGGTCGTCCAAGCGCTAGGCTAGGTGGTTAGCGAACTTCGCTTTTTACGTGAACCTCAAATCGAGAGTTGAGAGGCTCCTTGTAGGTAGCTGCCGCCGGCCGCGGTAATGGTACGGATAAGAGATAGATATCGACTGCAGCTTGCCTGGCCAATCGGCGCGTAATGAAACGCAACAATTAGGGTAAGAACTGCCGTAAGGCGAACATGAGACGGGTTTCGCGCCAATCGCCCTCATCGCTGGCGACGAAGGCTGACTGGTAGGGTGGATAGGGATGCCTTCGCAAGCAAAGGTGGCTGTCGTGACCGGCGGTGGTGGCGGGATCGGCAAGGCGGTTGCCCTTGCCCTTGCCGGTATTGGCTATTCGGTGGTCATCGCCGGGCGCCGGTCCGAAGCCCTCGCGTTGGTCGTCGGCGAAGCCGAGTCGGTTGGAGTGCGCGTACTAGCCCAGCCGACCGACGTGCGAGACCAAAGTACGGTGCGGGCGCTCTTCGCGAGGACCCAAGACGCGTTCGGTCGTCTTGATCTCCTCTTCAACAATGCGGGCTCGTACGCACCCGCCCTAGGCCTTGAAGATCTGAGCTATGAACAGTGGCAAACGGTCCTCGACACCAACCTCTCTGGCGCGTTTCTATGCACGCAAGAAGCGATCAAGCTGATGAAAGAGCAGCGCCCTCGGGGCGGCCGCATCATCAACAACGGGTCCGTCGCAGCGCATTCACCTCGGCCAAACTCGGCTCCGTACACCGCAAGCAAGCACGGCATCACCGGCCTCACGAAATCGACCTCGCTCGAAGGGCGCAAATACGACATTGCGTGCGGTCAGATCGACATCGGCAACGCGGCCACCGAGATGACCGACAGCTTTGCGCGTGGCGCGATCCAGGCCGACGGAGAAATGGTCGCAGAGCCGAGGATTGACGTTGGAGACGTCGCTCGAGCTGTCCTCTATATGGCGAGCCTCCCGCTCGACACGAACGTGCAGTTCATGACGGTGTTAGCAACGAAGATGCCGTTCATCGGGCGGGGCTAGCTCCCGCGCGGGACGGCCAACCCCTGGCTTAGGCGAGGAAAGAGACCACCGCAGTAGGGGTTTGACGCGGGGTGCCAGACAACATCCTCCTTGAATTCTCGTCGCATCTCGCATATTGTATGCAAGGCTCGAAGAGGCCTCCTTGTGAATCGGTTAGAGGTGAACAGGCATGCGACGGAACAAAGCACTGACAACGGCTCTTCTGATCGGTTCGGCGCTTCTTGCGATGAGTTGCGGCGGATCGGCCAGTCCTAGTACAAACGCCGCGACCGGCCCGATCGTGATTGGGGGCATCTTCACGCTGAGCGGCGCCAATGCCGCTAGCGGGCAGAACTTCCGAGACGGGGCCCAGGCGGCCGTCAACCGGATCAACTCCAAGGGCGGCGTGCTGGGGAGGCCCCTTCAGCTGAGCCTGCAAGACTCGGCGGGCACGCCCACCGGCGCCGCGGCCGCAGTACGCGAGCTTGCGGGGGAGAAGGTCGTGGCGATGCTCGGCGACAACTTCAGCGCCGACGTCACGGCTGAGGCGGTCATCGCCAACGAAGTCCACATCCCGCTCTTCTCCTCGGCCACCGCCAACGCCCTGTTCGCTCCGAATGCCAACCCGTATCTGTTTGGGGCAGGGGAGAACTCCAGCTTCACCGCTCAGGTCGACGCTACCTACATGGTCAAGACCCGGCACATCACCAAGCCATGCGCGATCGAAGAGATCGGCGTGTTCGGCACCTCGACCACCGATGCCACCAACACGGTTCTCGGCACCCTCGGGCTAAAGTTGATGGCCACGCAATCGTTCCCGCCCGGCGCGACGGACGTCTCAGTCCAGCTTCACGCGCTTCGGTCCGCCGGCTGCGACGGGGTTTTCATCTGGGCACCGTCGACACCCGGCATCGGCGCCGTGGCCCGCAGCATGGTCGCAATCGGATGGCAACCGCCGTCGGCGACGACGCAATCGGCGGCAGACGCCGCATTGGTCGGGGCGGTCGGCGCGCCCGCACTCGCCAATTTCTACGGAGGCCCGATCCCATCGCGGTTCCTGGTCGCCCAGCAGGGTGATAAACCCAGCGCGAGCGTTCAGCAATATCTCGACGACTTCGCCAAGGCGCGAGGTATCTCAACCCTGGCGGGTCAGCAGCTGACGGCCGCCTACATGTACGACGCCGTTCTTGTCATCTCGCAGCTGGTCGCAAAGGCCAACAGCACCGACGGCCCGACGCTAAAGACGCTGGTGGAAAAAGGCGGCACCTGGGACGGCGTTCGCACTAGCTATTCGTGGACGACCGACAAACGGATAGGTGAGAGCATCGACAGCCTCGGCACCCTGCAGGGCGGCATTGTCTGCACCGGTCCCTGTGTAGCTGCCCCCACTTCCTAGCCCGCTAGACGCGAGTTGCTTAACCCATCCGTGTCAGGACGGACGCGGAAAGTCAGTTGACGAATTTCGTCAACTTCCTCTTGGTCCCGGCCCTGGTTTACGGGTGCATCTACGCGTTGGTGGCCACCGGTTTCAACCTGCTCGAGCGGTCGACGAAAGTACTGAACTTCGCCCACGGCTATTTGATCATGTGGGCTCCGATGGGAGCTCTCGTGGTCTCATCACAGCATGGCCTTCCGCCGGTGGTGGGGCTGCTCAGCGGAGTTGCGCTGACCATCGTCCTGGCCTTGATCGTCGAGCGGGTCGCGATCAGGCAATTCATCGGTCGATCCGAGGCGCTCCCTTGGGTCCTTTCGACTCTGGGCGCCAGCCTGATCCTTGGCCAGCTGGCTCTTCTGCCGTATGGCGGCGAGGCTCAAGCCTTTCCGTACAGCTTGTCGATTGCGCCGACTCGACTCGGGGCGGTCGTTCTGTCCCAGCAGACATTCCTCCTTTTCGGAGTCACCGCACTCGTCGGAGTCCTGGTCTATGTCCTGTACAACCGGACTCGTCTGGGGCAGATGCTGTTGGCGGTCGCAGAGGATTTCGATGGGGCCCGCGTGCTGGGAATTTCTCCGGCGCGGATGTCGCAGGTCTCGATCGTCGCCAGCGCACTTGCGGCGGCCGCGGTCGGTTTGGTGATCGCACCGCTGCTGCTGGTTTCGCCGGCCCTGGGCTTCAGCCTGACCTTCACTGGTTTTGTCGCTGCTGCCTTAGGGGGACTGGGCAGTCTGCGAGGAGGTTTCTTGGGCGGCGGCGCTGTCGGATTTGTGATCCAGCTGACTGCTATATACATCGGCAGCGTCTGGACGAACACCGCTCTTTTTACTGTGCTCTTGGCGGTGCTCTTGATCCGACCATGGGGAGTGCTGGGCCGCCGTCCGCTGCGAAAGGTTTGACGCGATTAGCTTGGCCACGGCATGTCGAATGGCCGGTCCTATCGTGGGGCGCGAAGCCGTGGATCCATGGACCGATCGCTGCTGCTCTCGCCCTGGTTGCGACTCAGGCGCTTGGCCCTCTCAACTACGTGACGTTCTTGATTACGCTTTCGCTCGTCTACTTGATCGCGGTGCTTGGATTAAACATTCCGGGTGGCATGCTTGGTCAGCTCTCGATGGGCCAGGGCGCGGTCTTCGCCATTGGCGCGTACGTTGCGGGTATTGGAACCGCGACGTACGGCTGGCCTTTGCTGGTCACCCTTCCGGCCGCGGCCGCGGCCGGCTTAATCACTGGAATCGTGATTGGCATCCCTGCATCCAGGCTCGACGTGCTGGGTCTTGGAATGATCTCATTGGGCGTCACGCTGGTCGTGATCGACGCTGCGACCGCGCTCCAGATCACTGGTGGCCCTTCTGGACTTGTGATTCCTCCTGGCAGGCTGCTTCCGTCGTCACCGCTGCTCGATACAAGCGGACTGTTCGCTGTGATCCTGATCGCGGCACTCGCCGCGTACCTACTCCATTGGTACCTTCGAACGTCGCACTACGGCAGGGTGTTCCTGGCGATCAAGTCTCAGGAGATCGGGGCGATTGCATTGGGAATAAGCCCTTATTGGTACAAAGTCGGCGGGCTTGCCCTGGGTACCGCTCTCGGCGCGTTGGCCGGGGCGTTGTACGCCTACGTTCAGCAGGTGATCGCGCCGGAAGCCTTCGGCGTCGACCTTTCGATCCTGTTCCTGCTGATGGTGATCCTTGGCGGTGCCGGCACCCAGGTGGGTCCAGTCTTTGGCACGGCCATCCTCGGAATCGTGCCCATCGTGCTTAATCGGTACCCCCAGGTGAACGTGTATATCTACGGGGCTCTGCTCATCCTTTTGATGAGCCTCCGACCCCGGGGCCTGTACAGCCGGTCGTCGGCGCTGGTGAACAGGCGTGCGCTTCCGGACCAGTCAGATGCGCAGGCGTCTCCCAGAACAACCGGGCAGCGCGTCGGTCCGGTGGTTCAAATGGAAGGGGTTCGCAAGTCCTTTGGCGGCAACGCCGCCCTCAAGAACGTCACGGTCGAAATCAACGCTGCGCGGGTTACGGCGATCGTCGGACCGAATGGATCTGGCAAGACCACATTGCTAAACGTGATCTCAGGGTACGTTGCCCCCGATTCGGGACAAGTCCGCCTATCAGGCCAGGCCATTGGCGGCCGCAGCCCCCAGGCAATCGCGCGCATGGGAGTGGCCCGTACCTTCCAGGTCCCCAAGGTGTTCTCCAACCTGAGCGTCGAAGAGCACCTTGCGCTCGCGAGCCATTACCGGAGAAACGGAAGAAGCGGGCGCGGTACCGCCGTCGCGATGGCTTTTCTTGGGGAAGTCGGACTGGGGCCAAAGACATACAAGCGAGAAGTCCGAACCCTCGGACACGGGCACCTGCGCTTCCTCGAAATAGGAATGGGCGCACTTCGCTCACCCGACCTCATCCTGTTGGACGAACCGGCGGCCGGCCTCTCCGCCACCGAGATCGTTCACCTCGTCAATCTCCTCAGGGCGTTGGCTGATCAAGGGGCGGCTGTTGTGGTAGTCGAGCACCATCTCGACGTCGTTCGTCAGGTGGCGGACATGGTCGCGGTTATGCACCTCGGACAGCTCCTGTGGTACGGAGAGCCCGAGCGCCTCAGGGAGAGCGCAGAAGTGCGCGACGCATACCTGGGAGCACGCTGAACATGCCGACCGGCCTCAAGGTCGAGAACATTCGGGTCAGCTATGGCGGCGTGCATGCTGTCCAGGGGGCGAGCATCGAGGTGCGCCCCGCGGCGTGCACAGCCATAATCGGCGCGAACGGGGCCGGCAAGACCTCGCTGCTGCGCGGAATCAGTGGAATCGTGTCGGCTCGAAGTGATGGAATCTGGCTGGGCGATCGACGTATCGATACGCTCCCACCGGAGCGCCGTGCCAAAGCCGGCTTGGGCCATGTCCTCGAAAATCGCCACATCTTTCCAGGTTTGTCGGTACGGAAAAATCTGGAGCTCGGCCAGGTCGCGCTCCGAGGCCGCGACATGAGCCATGGCTTGAAGAACGTCCATGATCTTTTTCCCGATCTTCTGACGATGGCTGAAGTGCCTGCCGGCAGCCTGAGCGGTGGTCAACAGCAGTTCCTCGCCATTGCCAGAGCACTCATGGCGGAACCAGTAGTGCTGCTGCTCGACGAACCCACCCTCGGACTTGCGCCACAACTGGTCGACCGTGTTGCTGAGGTGGTACTGGCTCTCGTAGCCGAGGGGACGACCGTGGTGCTGGTCGAGCAGTCACTCGACGTTGTGATGCGGGCCGCGTCCGAGGTTCATATGCTGTCTCACGGCCAGATTGTCCATTCGACGACCCGGATGAACGACGACCTGATCGCCAAGGCCCACCAGGTCTATCTCTCATGACCACATGCTGAAGAGCTTCGCCGACCCCGCTTGCGAGCGATGGCGCGCCGAGGTCCGTGATTGGCTGGCCAGTGTGGTGCCCAGCAACTGGGACAAAGCCGCCGAGCGACGTGGAGATCCGGCCGTCAGTGAGCTGCGTCGCCAGTGGGACAGGACGCTTTTTGACGCCGGGTATGCCGGGTTGAGCTGGCCAAAAGAGTACGGCGGGCGCGGTCTGGGCCCGATCGAAGAAGCCATCTTCGCTGAGGAATGTGCACGAGCGCACGCACCACAGGGCCTCGCGCAAATCGGACGCTCGCTCGTAGGGCCGACCCTGATTCAGCGCGGAACTCCGGGTCAGATTCGCCGCTTCCTTCCGGGGATTCTGAGTGGGACTGAGATCTGGTGCCAGGGGTACTCAGAGCCGAACGCGGGGTCTGACCTGGCGGCTTTGGTCACGAGCGCCGAGCGGGATGGCGATGTCTACCGCATCAACGGTCGCAAGATCTGGACGAGCTTCGCGCACTACGCGGATTGGTGTCTGATGTTGGCTCGAAGCTCTCGCGAGGCGCCCCGCCACCGAAACATAAGCATGTTGATGGTGAACATGCACCAACCCGGTATCAGCTTCGTGCCGATTCGCCAGATAACTGGTGAAAGTGAGTTCAACGAAACCATCTGGAACGGGGCCCTGGCTCGGGTCGAAGACCGCATCGGGGAGGAGAACGACGGCTGGAACGTCGCCATGAGCAGTCTCACAGTCGAACGAGGTCCGGAGTCGATGCTCCGCCGGTACGTCGACATGCTGGCGGGAATCGATATTTTGTCAACCTGCTGTGGAAGGCCAGGTCAGCGAGAGACGATCCAGAACCTTGACCGCGACGCCACCGTGCTTCGATGGCACATCTTCAGGGCGATCGAGACCAGGCTATCGCGGGAGAACTGGCTGCCGACGATGGCGATTTGCAAGGTCGTGACAACCGAGCTCGAGCAGGAACTCGCCGGAGTGGGCGTGAGCTCGCAATGTACGGAGCACGAGGAGTACTGGCGCCACGAGTATCTGTACTCATTCGCTGGGACGATTGCGGGCGGCTCAAACGAGATCCAGCGAAACATCATTGCCGAACGCGTTCTCCATCTCCCGAGGTCGTAGGTCAAGAGTTGGTCGCATGAAACTCCTGGCTAGCGAGATTGCTGAGACGCAATTCCAGGCTCTTGGTGCGCTCCTCTCTCGTCGGGGTTCACGACAGGCCGATCTGTGGTCGGAGCTGACCACGGGAGACTGGGATCGAGTCGGCTTGCCGGAGGCGCAGGGGGGCGGAGGCGCCGACCTGCGTGATCTCATCCTGCTGGCGGAGCTCTGGGGCCGCCATCTGGTGACCGTGCCTCTGCTTCCGACGATTGTGCTGCGCCGATGGATCCCCGAGGCGGCGATTCCCGCTTCAGCACAGCTGAGCGCGGTTTATCCCACGCGCCTCGTGCCATTTGGGGCAGACGCTCAGGTGACGATCATCCAGAGTATGGACACGAAGGGCGGAGTGGGTTTGCTCAGCAAGGTGGACCAGATCGATGGTTTTGCTCCGTCGCTTCCGCTCGGTTCGACCTCGGTCGAGGCTCAATTGCCACCCGAGTGTGTAAGCGAACTGCAAGTCGTGACTGCCGCCAGCGCGGTCGGCGCGGCTGCTGCGGCTCTAGATGCCACCGTCGCCTATGTGTGCAAGCGCGAGGCGTTTGGAAAGATGATCGGATCGTTCCAGGCGGTGAAGCATCGGCTCGCGAACATGCACATCGACGTAGAGCTGGCTCGGACCGCGGTCATTTGGGCGGCCGACGATCCTGCCGCCAGAAGGGAACCGATCGTGGTCGCCCTCACCCGCGCCCAGCGCGTGGTTGGAGGCGCGATACAGATGCACGGCGGAATGGGCTTCACGTGGGACATGGGCATCCACCTGTTCATGAGGCACGTCCTGGCGTGCACGAAGCTCATAACCGCCGACCCGCCAGACCCACCAGCGCCCAAACGCCATTCAGAAGGAGACCGACATGACTGATCGTCCGTTGCCCGGGTATGACGCGCTACCGAGAAACGACGTTCTTGGCATGAACCATGCCTGGGGGGTCTTTGGAGACGATGACGAGCTCGGCACCATCAACCTGCTGACTCCAGAGGGCGTGGTCGCCGCGGCCCGCGAGATTGTTCGCGGACGCACCTTCAACCTCAACCTACCGCTCGACATGCCGAAGGCGCGCAGAGGCGGCGTCAGGAGCCCGTACCGTCACACGGTGATCGCACTCGATCGAAACACCCAGGATGACGTTCTCGACAACTTCTACCTCCAGTCATCGACTCAGTGGGACGCCCTGCGTCACGTCAGGGCGCGAGAGTTCGGCTTCTACAACGGCATTCAGGCCGAGGATGCCGGCGGAGGCGGCGACAAGCTGGGAATCGACGCCTACGCGAAACACGGGATAGTCGGGCGCGGGGTGCTCGTAGACGTGGCGTATCATCTCGAGCACCGGCGCCAACAGCCTCTTCAACCGTCAGATGGATTTCCCATCACGCCCGAGTTGATCGACGAGGTTGTGACCGCTCAGAAGTGCGAACTGCGGCGGGGGGACGTCATGCTTCTCCGCACCGGATACACCCGTGCTGTCTTCGCCGAAGATCAAGATCGACCCCGCAGCTGGCCGGGCTTGGCCCCAGGCGAAGCAATGGCCCGCTATGTCTGGGATCTTCATGTCGCCGCTATCGCGGCGGACAACCCGGCCGTTGAGACTGCACCCGGCGACCCCAAGGACTTCCTGCACCGGCGCTTGATTCCCATGCTTGGGGTCGCCCTCGGCGAGTTCTTCAACTTCGAAGAGCTCTCCGAAGACTCGGCCGCAGACGGCCGGTACACGTGCTTCTTCGCCGCGGTTCCTTTGAACTTGCGGCGCGGAGTCGGGTCGCCGGGCAACGGGATCGCAATCAAGTGAACTGCATCGGTCGAACCGCCGGCTTTCATCAAACTGATATGTCCAAGGAGGGCTAGATGGCGCTTATCGAAGTCTCGATCTCAAATCGCGTGGCGGAGCTCACCCTGAATCGCCCGGAGAAGCTCAATGCAATGAACCCCGAGATGCTCGAAGAGTTTGATGCCGCCATGGCTCAGCTCCGAGACGACCCTGATGTCTCATGCGTCCTGATTGCCGGGGCCGGCAGAGCCTTCTGCGTCGGCTACGACATCGTCGGACCGCGCTGGGGTGCGGACAACGTCTATCAAGACTGGGCTCGGCTCTCGAAAAACACGCAGAGGTGGCTTGATCTCTGGGACTTTCCCAAGCCGATCGTGACCGCGATTCACGGCCACTGCGTGACCGTTGCGATGTTCTTCGTATTCTGCACCGACATCACGGTGGCGGCTGAGGACACCGTTCTGGCCGTTGCCCAGGCGCCGATTTCCGGCGCGGGGTGGTTCACTCCGATCGCCACCCTCGCGATCGGGATGAAGAAGGCCAGGGAGCTGACGATGGTTCGGGGCAGCAAGCTCACCGGTCGCGAGGCCGAGGCTTTGGGCCTGGTGAACCATGCTGTTCCGGCGGACCAGTTTCTGTCGAGGGCCCGCGAGCTGGCGCATGCAATCAGCCGGACCCCGCTCGGGCTCCTCGTCGTCAACAAGCGGGCGGGTAACCGCGCGATGGCCGCCATCGGGTATCGCGATGCCATTACTGCGGGGATCGAGTTCAACACCATTTCGCATTTCTCGCCCGGGGCGGCGGAAGTCAGAGGCAAGGTAAAGGAGCTTGGCATCAAGGGCGCGATCGAGTGGTGGGACGGCGGAGGCACGCTGGCACCGGACTTTGCCAAGGAAGCAGATAGATGAGCCGATCGGCCCCGTGAGCTCGGATCCCTCCAGGCTAGGCTCGACAAGCCGGGTCTTTCATCCTCGGTCGATTGCGCTTGTCGGCGCGTCCGAAAGTAATTTCTATGCGCGCTCGTTGGTCGAGAACCTTCGGCGGGCCGGCTATGCAGGACGTCTGGTGGGGATCCATCCCACTAGGGCTTCCGCGTTCGGGTTCGAATGCGTCAAGAGTCTCGCTAGCTGTGCAGACGTCGATGTAGCGGTGCTGGCAGTTAACCGCTCGCAGGTCGAGGAGACCATTCGCGAGGCAGTGGAAATCGGTGTCAAAGGCGCGGTGATCCTGGCCGCCGGATTTCGAGACTCAGGCGAACCTGAATGGGTTGAGGCGGAGCAGCGTATTGCCTCACTCACAATCGAGGCGGGCATGCTGGTAGCGGGGCCGAACTGCCTGGGAATCTTGTCTCAGCCTGGCGGGGCGGTGATGTATGGCGCACCGGTGACATGGCGGCTCGACCCGGGTCGGGTCGGGCTGATCGTGCAAAGCGGTGGACTCTTACCCGGCGCATGCCGTTACCTGAGCCACCTTGGGGCGCCGGTTCGTTACGCCGTATCGAGCGGCAACGCGACATGCACGTCGATCGCCCGGTGGCTGGAGGAGGTAATCCTCGATCCGGAAGTTTCGGCCATCGGCATCGTCGCTGAGGGGATCGACGACTGGCCTCGATTCAGGGAAGCTGTCGAGGCTGCCAGATCATCTGGACGTTTCGTCGGGATTTGCAAGCTTGGGCGCAGCGCGCTAGGCCAGACAGTCGCCTACTCGCATACGGGGGCGCTCGCCGGCGATTATGCGATCTACCGCGACGCATTCGAGCAAATCGGCGTAAGTGAGACTCGAACGCTGGGTGAACTGATGGTGTCCGTGGCTCTGGCCCATCACTGCGGGGAAGCCAAGCAACGGAGCCTCGGCATCATCTCGCACTCGGGCGGAGCTATTGGACAACTCGCGGATCTGTGCGACGAGCGTGGAATTGCGCTGCCGCCGCCACTTCCAGCGAGTCTTGGTCGCAACCCAGACGACGTCGCTCCCTCGAATATGTCCAACCCGATCGACGTTAGCCGGCACGCGATGTCGAATCTGGCCGACTTTAGCAGTGCAGTCAGGGCATTCTTGAGAGACCCGACGTATGCCGTTGTGTTCTACGTTTCGAGCGCCGACATCGCCGACGGAACGATTCCGGTGAACTTCGAGCAGCTACGCGCGGTGCTCGAAGCTACCGATCTAGAACAGAAGTTCATCGTCATCTCACGCCTGACGTACTCTCCTCTCACCGAGGCGACGCTGCAGCTGGTCGCGGAGCACCCACGAGCAATAATCGTTCCGTCGGTCGACGACGCGCTTGGCGGCTTCGTGGGCTGGGTAGGAGGGTCGACACCGACGAGGACGGTGCGCGCCTTGAGTCAAGCTTATGGAGGCGAAGATCAGTGGCGCAATGAGTTTGACGTCAAGGAAGAGTTGGCAAAGGTAGGCATCACAAGCCCCACGCGTGCGTTTCTGGCCGCAAACGGTAACGACGCAGGTTCGATCGAGTGGCCGTCAAATGTCCAGCCCCCTGCTGCAGTGAAAGGGGTCGGGCGACTGATCCACCACAAGACGAGGCTTGGACTGATTCAGCTTCGGGTTGCCACGGCGGAAGAACTGGAGGCGGCTGTGCGTCGCATGGATCTCGTGGCTCGGGAGGCCGGGCTGCTGATCGACGGGTATCTCATCGAGGAGATGATTTCGGGCGGCTCCGACTTGATCGTGAGTTTTTCGAGACAGCCGATCGGACAGGTCGCAATGATCGGCCGCGGGGGGGTAGACGTCGAGTCCGAGGTCAACCGATGGTTCGCCGTGCTGCCGGTCAACGACAGCTGGCTGGAGCTGCTGTTACACCGGGCCGGAGTCGACGATCCGGCCGAGGCCAGGCGGGCCAAGGTGCTGGTTCAGCGCCTGGGCGACTTCTTTGACGCCCACGACCTGGACGTACTCGAGTGCAACCCCGTGCGCGTCGGCGTGCCCGGCGGGCCTTTCGTGCTGGACGTTTTGGCTATGCCGCGCAAGGTCCAATCACCAGCTCAATAACCTCGGCGATGGAGTCACCGTCTGGGACGTCCAAACCGCCCGGAAATGCCCGCCCACGGGCGAAAAATCTCGTATACGATATGTAACCTACAAAGCTAGCCCACCTCGGACATTCGGCCCGCGGCTCAGGACGGCCTCCCTCGGTGGGGGCGCCGAAGCATGAGGCACTCAGGCGGAGTAACGGGGACCGTCCAACCGTGTTCGTCTCACGAACCAATCCACCATTACGATTTCGGAGTTAGCCATGAAACCAAGTGACGCCGTACTCGTAAGCGCTGGCGAGGCGGTACCAGTCGCCGGTGCCAGCTCGTCGCCGGTCGAACTCATGGCACGGGCATCTCTTGCTGCGCTTGACGCCGCGGGGCTGCGCCCAAGGGACGTCGATGGCATCGCCGCGTCATCGATTGATTACTACATGCCGAGCCTCACTCTCGAGCGGCAGCTCGGAATTCGCGCGCTCTTTACTGACTCGACCTCGCTCGGAGGCAGCTCGTCGTTTGCCCAACTCGAGCACGCCGTCGACGCCATCCAAGCCGGCAGGTGCTCCACCGTGGTCATCGTATTTGGTTCCACCTCGCGATCAGACCCACGAGGAGTGCACAGACTCACCGAATTCTCCGCATACGAGGCGCCCCATGGCTATCCGTACCCGCTAGGCGGCTTTGCGCTGATGGCTGCGCGTCACATGCACCAGTACGGCACGCGATCCGAAGAATTGGCCGCTATAGCTGTCAACGCTCGGCGCTGGGCTGCCCTTGCTCCCGGCGCTGAACGTCCCGAACTGATTACCGTGGACGACGTGTTGGCGTCACCACTTATTGTCAGCCCGCTGCGCCGTCTTGATTTCTGCCTGGTCAGCGACGGCGCCGCCGCCGTGGTGCTCACACGCCATGACAGGGCAAGCGAAATGCGAACGAAACCGGTACGCATCTTGGGTTTGGCTACGGCGCAATCGCATCGTCATATCAGTGAGATGCCCGACCTGACCACCTCGCCTTCGAAGATATCCGGTGAGCGAGTTCTCGCCCAGGCTGGAGTTGCGCTGAACGACGTCGACGTACTCGAGTTGTACGACGCGGCGACGATTACGGTCCTGATGACTCTGGAAGACCTGGGGTTTTGCAAGAAAGGCGAAGGGGGGCAGTTCGTGGCGACGACGGACTTTGGACCTGGAAGCGCTCTACCGCTCAACACCAACGGTGCGGGGCTGGCCTACCGCCACCCTGGGATGTTAGGCCTGTACCTGCTTGGCGAGGCGATGGCCCAGCTGCAGGGAACGGCAGGGTCCAGGCAGGTGCCTGGGGCGAAGATCGCTCTCGTCAACAGCCTCTGTGGTGTGTATGGCGCAGCCGGCACGGCCGTGCTAGGGCTCGATTGACGCGCCTGCTGCCTAAGCTCTCCTGGCTACCGGTACGGCCAAGCTATCGTCGTCTTGTTCGAAATCCACGCGGACCGCGTCACCGATCTGGCATTCGTCGCCGACGAGCCTGCACATCATGGTGAATCCCTCGCTGAGCTCCAGGATCGCAACCTGGTATGGCGCCTTTAGCGTGGGGTCACTTGTTCGCTGGATGGAGGTCACGCTGTGAACCCTGCCATCGCGAGCACTGACCAGTTGCTCAGTGTCTCTGGATCCGCATGTTGGGCAAAACCACCTCGGGTTGATGGATGCCGAGCCGCATTCGCGGCACTTTGCATATATGAGCAGGCCTTTGCCCGCCGCCGCGTAAAACTCCTTTTCCTCACCTCGGAGCGTTACTCCGTGCAACCGGCTGCTCATCAATCAAATTGTATTCGCAAGGAGCCGTGCTAAATTGAAAGTTGGCTCTCGGAATCAATGAAGTCGATCGGAAGCGTTGAAGAATTGAAGGCGGCGATCGGACCGCTGGGTTCGAGCAGCTGGTTCACGATCACCCAGGATCGTATCGACGCTTTTGCCAAAGCAACTGGGGACTACAACTGGATTCATGTGGACGTCGAACGCTCCGCAAGCGGTCCGTTCGGCACGACCATTGCTCACGGATATCTCACGCTCTCCCTGATACCGCTCCTCCTGAAGGAAGTCTTCGAGTTCACTCCGCGATCAATGGGCTTGAACTACGGCTTGAATCGTGTTCGCTTCCCAGCACCTGTCCCTGTGGATTCGCGAATTCGGGCTAACGTTGACCTCGTCTCAGTCGACAATGTCGGCGACTCTCTTCAAGTCGTGGTCAGAACGAGTGTGGAGATCGAGGGCCAGTCGAAGCCGGGCTGCGTCGCCGAAGCGATCTTCAGATGGTTCACGCGATAGGTCAGGTCCTGACGCGCCCTTGACTCTGATGGCGGTCGGAGCCGCCGTCGGCATCGACATCCGACGGGCCGCCGGCTTGCGAAGCCAACCATCGTGGGTGGGCCAGTTCCATCGCTAGCCTGTGCTGATGATGTAGAGCCACGAGCTGCTTGCCGTCGCGATCCTTGCATGCGTCAATGATCAGGCGGTGCTCCGCGATCGTGGTGCTCCGGTGCGACTCCTCGAGCCAAAAGTAAGCGCGGTAGTAGCTTGTCCGATCCCAGAGCTGCCCGACCAAGCCGCAGATCATCGGCAACCCGCCGCGTTCCAGGATCGTGAAATGAAACGTGCGGTTGTGGAGAGCGAGGTCCTTCAGTGAGTCGCCAGATGAAGCCGCCTCGAGCGAGGCTTCCACACGTTCAAGCTTTGCGACGTCGGCATCGCGGATTCGAGGACCGGCTCGTTCATACAGAAGTGATTCCAGCACGGCGCGGCCTAGATAGAGTTCTTCAACATCGGTCGTGTTCAGGGAGGGCACCAAGACCGACCGCTGCTGCCGCTCGAGCAATCCCTGGGCGACCAACATGGCAAGCGCTTCTCGAACGGGTATGCGGCTGGTGCCCAGCTCGTTGGCGATGGTCTCTTCGAACAGCCTGGTCCCAGGTGCGTATTCGCCGTTCGCGAGAGCCGTACGCAACGCCTCCACAGCCTGAGTGGTGGCAGAGCTCAAACGCAAGCGCTTCAGCGGCATCGGATTACAGTCTCCTGTCTAGCGATCCGCGTCGACTGCGCGTGTATGACTCTCAAGCCATCGCCTCCACGATGTCGGCCAGCTCTTCGAGGTTGGCTGCAACCGAGACTCCGGCAGCCGACAGGAGCTGAACCTTGTGCTGCCAGCTGCCACTGTCGCCATCCACGATCGCACCCGCATGTCCCATTGGTACTCCGTGCGGGGCGACGCGTCCTACCACCAAAGCTGCGACGGGCTTTGGATAGCCTGCCGACAGGTAGGCTGCAGCGGCCTCCTCGTCCGAGCCGCCTATTTCGCCGATCAATACGACCGCCTTGGTTTCGGGATCGATCGCAAAGGCTTCAAGGCACTGCACGAACGAAGTACCCTTCACTCGAGCTCCACCGATTCCCACGACGGTAGATTGCCCGAGACCTTTTGCCTGTAGAGCGAGCATTGCGCCATAGGTCAAGGTCCCGCTGCGCGAAACGATTCCGACCGGACCAACCATGCTCAATTCCTGTGGGAAGAAGCCTACCTTGGCCGCCCCAGGACTGATGATCCCGTTACAGTTCGGACCGATCAGTTGGGTGCCGTGGAGTTTGCAATACCGCGTCATCAACATGGTGTCCCAAAGCGGTACGAGCTCCTCGATGCAGACTACGGTCTTGATGCCCGAGTCGGCAGCCTCGCAGATGGCGTCGAGCGCACTCTTACCGCCGGTAAAGCACACGGCCAGGTCGACGGGGCCCTCGGCGACGGCCTCGAAGCACGAGCTGTAGACAGAGACGCCGCTGACCGTCTCCCCGCGATGCCCGGGCGACACGCCGGCCACGACCCGGGTTCCATATTCCAACATCGACTTCGTGTGAAAGCGACCGCCCGAGCCGGTGACTCCTTGAACGAGCACCCGTGTGTCCGCGCGCAGGATGATGCTCACGCCGTTGCCGCGCTGGGCATCATCCGGACGGCCTGTCGCACGGCATCGCCTAAGGTCGGGGCTGCCTCGATGCCGGCGGATCGCAGCAGGCTCCTCGCTGCCTCGTTGCGGTTGCCGCCGACGTGAACAACCAGTGGAATGGCGCGCTCCAGCTGCGACGTTGCCTCGAGGAGGCCTCTGCAGAGCCCATCGACAGGAGTTCCTCCCGATGTGAAGTTGACGAGCAAAACGTCCGTATCTGCGGTGACACTGCGAATGCCGTGGGCGAGCGCGTGAGCGAAGTCTTTCGGAACGCCGCCGGCAAAGATCGCTGGCCAGTCGCGAACGGCCGCGGTGGTCGCGTCAAAGAAGAAGGCCGGCGTGCCTCCCAATGCCGTAATCCAATCAGCCAGGTGCATACTCAGGCCCGCGCCAAGCCCGACGATGCCGATCCGGCCGCCTAACGGCACGTACTCCACTCCCAAGTCGCGAAGCTCCGCTGCGATTGAGCGGTCCTGGGCCTGGGTGCCAAGCTTCACGATCTCGCTCTGGCGGAACAGAGCGTAATCGTCTGCGGAGATGCGGGCATCGATGACCACGAGTCCTTTCTCGGTGACTGCAACTGGGTTCAGCTCGAGGAGGTCAAGGTCTCTTTCGCGCATGATCTGGTAGCAGCGACTTAAGAGGGGTGGAAGCAGCTCCGCATGACTGCCGGATATGCCGGCTTGCTCTGTCGCACTCCGGATGTGATAGTCGCGCAGCCCAATGGCCGGGTCGACCGACACTCGAGCAAGACTCTCCGAGCGTGACTCGATTCCGCTTCCCCCTTGGGCGGACAGCAACAGCTCGAAGGCGTCCGCGCCCGTTGGGAGCAGAATCGCCACGTACCACCATTCGTCCGCGGCCACGGCCTTTTCGATTCGCGCCCGCGTGGCCGATACAGCCTCCGTCACGGCGGTGAAGGCATCGGCCGCGTCCTCGACTCGATTGACGATCCTTACGCCCCCCCTCGCAGCTCGGCTGGTTGCAGTCGTCAGGGCTTTGACATACGAGGGCGGCCCGAGACTCTTCGCCGCGTCTGCCGCACCGTCCGCTGATGTCACAACCGTTCCGGCTGGGCAGGCTATCCCGTAAGTCTCTAGCAGGGTTTTTGAAGCTTGTTCATCAAGGCGCATTTGTCAGCGCCGGTCGTCAGCCGTCAGCCAGGCTACCGGCCCAACTTGCAGAACGTGCGAAGGCGGAGGTTCCGTGTAGGCATCGCGCGCGAGCGAAGCCACCTTGATGACGGCCGGAAGGTTGACGCCAGTCCTCACCGAGCAGCCGTCTAGCATCGAGATCAGGTCCTCCGTGCAGAGATTGCCAGCGGCTTGAGGCAAGAAGGGCACATCGCCTCCGAGGCCTCCGAATGCGGCATCGATGGTGAGCCGTTCCAGCTCAACCTCCAAGACAGCAAGCACGTTTGCCAGGGCGCATCCCCGCGAGTCGTGGAAGTGAGCGGTGATCGGACCTGGCAATCGCGACTTGACCTCGGTGAAGAAGTCGTAGACCTGCACCGGATTCGCCTGGCCAGTTGAGTCTGAAAAGCAGATCTCATCAATGAACCCGGAGTCGATCAAGCCGTTAGCGATGCGCATTGGTGTTTCCGGATCGACGCGCCCCTCAATTGAGCACCCAAAAGATGCGCTTATGAAACACATGGTTCGTAGCCCGCCCGCCTGGGCACGTTGAGCCATGGACAGGACGTCACGCTGGTTCTGTTCGACGTCGCCTTTGAAGCTATTGGCCGCGAGTACGCTGTTCGTCGTCGCGTGCAGAAAATGGATCTCCTGAAGGAGGCCTTTGGAGCTTAGCGCGAGAGCGCGGTCCAGGCCCCTCGAGTTCAGCGCTAGGCCTGAAACCACCACCCCGGTCAAGCTGCCCACTGTCTCGAGGAGTGTCTCGGCGTCAGCCATTTGGGGCATGGACTTCGGGTGCACCAGGGCCACCGCGTTGATCTTGCGGAAGCCGGCTGCGACGAGCCCTCTGAACATGTCGGCTTTGACCCATGTCGGTATCACTTCGGCGCGACTCTGAAGCCCGTCTCGAAGGCCCACCTCTCGTACCTCGAGTGTTGCTGGAAGCTTCATGCCGATCGGTGCAGCGGAGGGTGCTCACGCTGTGACCTGGTGCCTTCGGCGCAGGCTCGGATCGCGCTGACCACCTGAGCCAATTTGCTCCCCGGCCCCAGAACGTCGCAGACCCCCAGGGCCCGCAGCTTCTCTACGTCCTCGTCGGGGATGATTCCTCCGACAACCACCGGGATCTCACCTGCGCCGCGAGCCACGAGCGCGCTGATGGTCGCCTGCGCGAGAGTCAGATGGGCTCCGGATAGGATGCTTAGGCCGACGACGTCGACATCCTCGGCGACGGCCGCAGCAGCAATTTCATCCGGGCTGCGACGCAGCCCTAGATAGATCACTTCCATTCCCGCGTCCGCGAGGGCCTTCGCGATCACGTGCACACCTCGGTTATGGCCATCCAATCCTGGTTTGGCCAGCAGCACCCTTGGCGCATGAACCATTCCTACTCCCTGGCAGCCGAAGGCTGGCTAGAGATGAATCTTCTCGTCCGCATAAGTCCCGAACAGATCCCGAAAGACATCGAATATTTCTCCGACCGAGGCGTACGCCTTGACGGACTCCAGAAGTGGTTCCATGACGTTCTCTTTCGCCTTGGCGGCGGTGCGGAGCGAACGCAGCGTCCTCAAAACCTCGGCCGAATCTCGCGACGCCTTGATTTCGTTGAGCCGTTCGATCTGGCGGTCTTCGGCTTTCTCGTCCACAAAGAACGCTTTCACCGAGCTGTCCGGAACGCTATCCGCGGCGAACCGATTCACGCCTACAACGACTTGATCGCCGTTCTCGACCGCCAGCGCATTGCGGTAGGCGGATTCGTCGATGATCTTTTGGAGATAGCCGCTACGAATTGCAGAGATGGTGCTTCCCTGTGCCTCAACTTCCTTGATTTGAGCCCAGATGGCATCCTCCAGCTTGTCAGTCAGCGCTTCGACGAAAAACGAGCCGCCGAGAGGATCGACAACGTGACCGGCCCGAGCTTCGTAGGCAAGGATCTGCTGGGTGCGTACGGCGAGTCGGACCGCCTCTTGCGATGGGGTCGACATCGCTTCATCGATCGACAACGTGCCGAGGTGCTGCACGCCTCCCAGAACGGCGGCAAGAGCCTCGATGGTGATTCGAACGCTGTTGTTCAGCGGCTCTTGCTTCGTCAGCCGGTAACCTCCGGTGTAGAGGCTGATGCGCAGTTGACAGCTCCGCGGATCCTCGGCTCCGTAGCGCTCTTTGAGCAGCCGAGCCCACACCCGGCGGGCGGCACGAAACTTCGCGACCTCTTCGAACAGATCCAGATCCGCCGCGAGGTGCATCTCCAGAAGGGGCGCGAACTCGTCGATCGCGAGGCCTCGCCGGATCAGTTCCTCGATGAACGGCATCGCTTCGCAAATACCAAATGCAATTTCATGGACTGCGGTGCCGCCGCCCCACCGGTACTGGCTTCCACAGATTCCGATCGGTTTCCAGTGTTCATAACCGCACCGAACGGCGTATTCAACGGCATCGCACGCAAGATGGACGGATGGTTCCATTGGCAAGATGAATGCGCCTCGACCGGTGTATTCCTTCAAGGGATCGTTCTGCAGGTGGACGACGTACGCGGACCGCGCGAGATCCTGATGGTCCCCGATGGCTGCGAACCAGGCCATGGCAAGCGGACCAATGCCGTTTGCAACGGTGAAAACGATGCCTGCCTCGTTAAGGCGTGTGCGCGCAAAGAGGAATTCGAGATCTCGCAGCGTGTCGACGGCAAGACCGACTTTCCCAACCTCACCTTTGGCTTGAGGGTTGTCTGAATCGAGTCCCAGCTGGGTCGGAAGGTCCAAGGCGATGTTGACGCCAGACGCCCCCTGGGCGAGGAGAAACTCGTATCGCTTGCGCGAGTCCTCGGCGTTACCAAAGCCGGCATACAGATCTTTGTGCCACAGGTGCTCCCGGTACATGCCGGGACTTATCCCGCGGGTATACGGATACACGCCGGGCGGCTCGACCCGGTTCGGCGCATCCGCCTCGCCATAGAAGTCCTTCAGGGGAAATCCGGAGTCTGTGGCCAGAACCCGACCATCCTGGGTCACTTGCGCTGGCTGACTGGGATGTGCTTCTACGGCACCATCCTGACTTGCTGAGGTGGCGGCCGTCTTTGGTCGAGTCTTTGAATTGACGAGGTCAGGCTTTGTCTTCAACTCAGCTGTCCACCGCCATGTATACATGATACGACCAGACTTGGGATTTCAAGCCCCTGTTCGGCGTTAGGCCGACGGCCGCAGAGCGATTGCTTATTGCCTTACAGCCGAAGCGAGAAAGTCGCGGAGTAGCGCGACGAGGCCCAGGGGGTTGTCTCCTTGTACGGTATGGCCGGCGTCCGGCACTTCCTTCCAGTCGCCCAAACGAGCGGAGGCTGCCATAGCGGCAGCATCCTCACGGGTCACGAGCCGGCTGTCTTCGCCCCGAACGATGAGAATCGGACAGGAAATCGCTCGAACTTGTTCCGCCATCGCGGTGCGGAACCGTTCGGATTCCACCGGATCGCGGCCGAAAACGGCCCTGCGATCGTATTTCCAGGTGAACCTACCGTTGGGAAGCTCGCGGAGGTTTTGCCGCAGGCTTAGGCGAAGCAAGCTCCGGTCGCGCCGCGGGTTGAACTCGAGCGCAAGCTCAACGAATTCCTCAACCGAGTCAAGCTCGGTGGTCGCGGTCATGAAATTCCGGATGTGGCGGCCACCTTGCCCAGATGGACGGAGGACGGTGTCGATGAGCACAAGGCAGGCGAGCGTGTCACCGGAGTGCCCGGCAAAGGTCAAAGCGGCAAGCCCGCCCATCGAATGCCCGATCAGAACCGGGCGATCGAGCTGGAACGTCGCGATCAATGCGGCGATATCACCGCCCATAGCGTCAAAGCTGTAGTCGCCATCCGGATCCCAGCTAGTGTCGCCATGTCCTCTCAGGTCAGGCGCCAGGCACTGATATCGCTCCCTCAACTCCAAACAGGTGATGTCCCAGGTGTGGGCTGTGAGCCCGGCTCCATGAAGGAATACGAGAGCGGGTCGGCCGCTGCCGCCCCAATCCAGGTAGTGAAATCGAAGGCGGCCAAGGCTGACGAACTTGTCAGCCGGGGGGAGAGGATCGGGGATCGAGGCCCCGGCCATCCGGGCGGCCAGTCGTAAGTGCTCGCGACGCGGGTCTTCAGACATTGCTATTGGATGTAGACCGGGCCGAGCTCAACTTGTGAAACGCCGACTTGAGGCTCGTCAAGTTCGACGAGGACTGCGCCAGGTCGCCCATGTCTTGCCGTTGCGAGAGCGCCGCTGTAGCAGATTCGCGCCGCGTAGCCCTCGATCTGCCGGAACTGGGGCCAATGGCCCAGCGCGATGTAGTCCCAGGTCGCCGCCTGCAGATCGGCCGGATAGATTGGTGATCCGCGAGGCGTGGGTTCGTGGCCTGCAAGGACAAGGCCATGCGCCACCACCACGCCCCAACCAGGGGGGCGGCTGGGGATCCCCAGGAGCGGCCTGAAACCAGGGTCGTGGCTAACCACCGCCCGACCCCAAAACGTCACCCCTCCAACACAAAAGGACTCGCCTTGCGGTTCAGTGATTACGTGCAGACCTTCAATCCCACTTCCGAGCAGGCGAAGATATATCGATTGTGGGCCCCATGGATCGTGATTTCCCGGCAGTGCAACGATTGGCTTCTTGAGCCGGCGCATTTCATCTGCCACCCATGACAATCGTCGTTCGGGTATGGCGCTGGAGTCGAACAGGTCACCGGCGATGACCAGTATGTCGGCTGACAGATCGATCACGCTGTTGACCAAACTGGCAAAGGCCGACTCCGCCGCGCCGAAATCGCGAGTTGAACCGATATGGCAGTCCGCCGCGTGAAGGATCCTGACGGGGTCTCTCATGGTTCGTCTGCCGACGGCGTGATCACATGTACGTTCCGCCACTTACGTTCAGGACCTGGCCGGTCATATACGAGGAATCATCCCCGGCGAGAAACAGCACCACGCGCGCGATGTCTTCCGGCTCAGCCACACGACCGAGTGGTATTTCCGCGATGTATTGGTCGCGGAATCGCTCGTCGGTGAGGAGTTTCTCGCTCATCCGGGTCCGGGCGACTCCCGGAGTCACAGCATTGACGCGTACCTGGTGACGCGCGAGCTCACGAGCTGATGCCTTGGTCAGTCCCAGGATGCCCGCTTTGGCCGCGACGTAGTTGACCTGTCCCAGAGCACCCCGAAGGGCGCTCAGCGCACTGATGTTGACGATCGAACCGCGCTTGTTCGGGATCATCGCTCGGGCAGCGGCCCGAGTCGTGAAGAAAAACGATGTCAGGTTCACCGTCAGCACCTGTGTCCACTCGTCATCCGTCATCTTGTGCAACATCGCCGGCCGCGTTATCGCGGCATTGTTGACCAGCACCTCGAGCGGTCCCATCTCGGACACAACCTGATCAATCAGTCCATCGACGGCGCTCGACGATCCGAGGTCGACCGCGAACGGACGCGCGACGCGCCCGGCCGATCTTAGATTCGCGGCCGCCGCCTCATTCTCATCACTGTCGATGTCGACTAGCGCGACCGCGGCTCCAGCTGCGCTCAGCGCGTCGGCGATCGCAAGCCCGATCCCTCGGGCCGCGCCGGTCACAATGGCTACGCGTCCGGCCAGCGTTTGAGGCTGCATCACCGCGAGCGCTTCAATCTGTGTCGAGCGATCCGGATGTCTGCCGCGCTGTCACTGATCGAAGTCCTCCGTGAGGGTGCCCCCAGAATCGAACCACTCGATGACGCCCTGGATCCCCAGCTCCTTGAGTTTGCTGCGGACCATCTGTGCCCCGGGAGTGAAGTGGGCCAGATTGTTGGTTTCGATTGCGCCGACCATCGCGTCGCGGAAGCCCATCCGCTCCATGGCACGGTTCTTGGCCCTCTTATTGAGGAGCAAGAGATCGATCGGGGTACGGGCGATCTGCTGGGCCAGGTCGCGCGCCTTCGGGTATACCTCGGCCGCCGGGACTGAGTAATTGGCCCATCCCAGGGCGGCCGCTTCGCGTCCGGACATCTGACTGCCGCGGATCGTGGAGAGCTCATATGCCTTGCGCGGGCCAACGAGATGACAAAAGATCTGAGTCAACCAGCCTCCTCCGAGGGGGACTCGGGCCCAGGCAACGACCAGATCGTCAGCAGCAACAACCATATCGGTCATGCACACCATGAAGGCTGCGCCGGCCAGGCAATAACCCTGCACCGCCGAGACGATTGGCTTAGGAAAATCCCAAATGCGAATCCACTGTTCTGTATGGCGGTTCAGACGCTGCCAGTCTGTCATGAGGCCGGAGTGCTCTTGAACGCTGTCGTCGCCCGTCAGGTCGTAGCCGACACTGAAGGCGCGCCCTTCGCCCTTGACGAGGACACAGAAGACGTTGCGGTCGTTCTTGAGCTTGTCAAATGCCGCGTCGAGCTCATCCAGCATCGCGGGGTTCATTGCGTTGAGCTTTTCAGGACGGTTGAGCGTGATCTCACCCACACGCTTGTCAATCGACACCTCGATCAGAGCCATACGGGATGCCTCCTCGTCAACGAATCCAACTGTCCGTCGTTGCATGCAGTATACAAGTCCAAGGTGACGATCGCCGGCTGCCTGGTCAGCCCAGCGCGAGGGTATCGAGCAGACCGCGGCTGGCGTCCTCGCCAACGGCGACTCGCTGTTTCCAGAGTCCCAGATCGAGGTGTCGCCAGCAGGTTAGACGTTGACAGCTGCTGGCGCCGGCGATAGGGGCGGGCAATCGAGCACCGAGTTAAAGGCACCGGTTGTCTTCAAAGCCTTTGTGGGAACCCCCGCCCGAATGCGTCGCGCGCGTCTTCTTTATAGGGATGGGGGAGAGCAAGCTGCGCTTCGACCAGCCGATTGCGTGAACCTGCTCCTTTTTTCATGTAGTAGTTCATGTAGTAATCGCGGGCGTTGAACCAGCTCGAAAGCGGTCAAATAGGACGCCCGATGCTGCGAATCGATCTCAAAACCCTCGAAAACGGTCTCCATGGACGAAACCGCTTAGATTTCGGGACCGTGAGGCCCCGGGTTCAAATCCCGGGCCCCCGACCAGTTTCGTATTCAAAATCGGCGATTCTATTGGTGGTCGGGAGCCCG
>CAAGKR010297015.1_pt1 | contig 43589 bp, 37 predicted proteins | sample 2556971 | NCBI WGS metagenome assembly CAAGKR01 (sample SAMEA5207829, study PRJEB30636) | soil metagenome | biome: forest; feature: boreal; material: soil | place: USA | collected 2011-09 | depth 1 m | reverse complement strand
GAAGGTATGGCCGGAGTCCTGTTCGTGGAGCGTGAGCGGCGCGGCGGGCGCCGCGGCGACGGCGCTGAGCATCAGCGCGAGGCTGAGCAGGGCAAGCTTGACGAGGTTCATACCGTGTCAGACGCGGCGACACCCGGAAAGTTCCGGCTAGCGGCCGCGCATCGACTTGGTGATCGCCTTCCAGCGATTCTTATCCTCGAGCTGGAGTCGGTGGTCTTCCCGCCGGCGCATGGCCCGGATCTCACGGCCCAGCTTGCGGTAGCTTGCCAGCCGGTCGGCAGGCAGGGTTCCCGCGGCAATCGCACCCTGGACCGCGCAGCCGGGCTCACTCTCATGCTCGCAGTCGTTGAAGCGGCAGGCCATCGCCAGTTGCGCGATGTCATCGAAGGTCTGGTCGAGGCCCTCCTCCCCATGCCAGAGCTGCAGCTCCCGAAGGCCTGGGGTGTCGATGATCATGCCACCGGATTCGAGGGCGATCAGCTGGCGATGCGTGGTCGTGTGTCGACCCTTGCCGTCACGCCGCACCTCATCGGTCGCCAGCTCCGCGCGGCCGGTGAGGCGATTGATCAAAGTCGATTTGCCGACGCCCGAGGGCCCGACCAGCACGCCGGTGATCCCGTATCCGAGCTCGGCTCGGACCAGATCCAGGCCTTCCCCGGTGACGCTGCTGGTGATCAGCACAGTGGCCCCCGGCGCGATCCCGGCGCCTCGTTCGCGCACGGCCTGGAGGTCCTCGCTGAGGTCGGCCTTGGTCAGCAAGACGACCGGCAAGGCGCCGCTCTCCCAGCCGATCGTGAGGTAGCGCTCCAATTTCTTCAGGTTCAGGTCACCACTGAGCGCGCTGACGACGAAGACCCGATCGATGTTGGCGGCCATCACCTGCTGCTCGGTCGTCGCTCCGGCGACCTTGCGGGAGAAGGCGCTCTTCCGCTCGAGGACCGCATGAATCGACCCCCGCTCGGCGGGCTCGCGTCCAAACGCCACCCAATCGCCAACGACCGGCTTGGAAGCCGCGCTCGAAGATTCATGCCGCAATTTACCGGTCACCCTGCCGGTCAGGTCGCCCGCCGCGGTCGCGATGACGTAGGCGACGCCGTGGTCCGCACTGACGCGACCGGGTTCCAGGCCCTGCTCGCGAAAGGGCTCAAACCGATCCTGAAACCATGCGGTCCAGCCGAGACGGTCGAGAGCGTCTGAATTCATGCAATCCCTCCAGGGAAAAGTTCTGTGGCGGACGCCTCGCGTCCTCCGAGGAGGGAGCCGGGTTGGTTAGCGGGCTTCTCCGGAGGGGTGCGACGGCGCGATGCGCTGGGATTTCGTCGCCTGCACAATCACCATCGACCTCACCTCCAGAAATTTCTTAGGGCAAGCTTACGCAGTGCGAGGGGAAAGGTCAATCGCCGATGAAAACTGTCGCATCGTGCGACAACCGCTGGTACAATCTTGTCTTGCACGCTGTCGCAGGCAGCGCTCCACGACGGAAGGGCAAGAAGCATGCAGAGAATTGACGATACCGGCTGCCTCACCCAGCGATCTCAGCTGGAACGGCTCCGCGAGCTGGCGGATTCGGTCGTCCGCGACCGGGTCAAGGGCCTGGAGTCCCCCACCGCAAGGCTCGCGACCAGTCTGATCGTGCTGGGTGCAGACACGAAGGAAAGCACCTGGGATGTGGAGAGTTTGGCCAGCAGCGGGGCGCGGCTCGGCCGCGGCACCCAGTGGTTGGTCGACCCGGACACCGCCCTCGCGAACTTTGTGCCAACGCAGGCGATCATGCGGATCCTTCGGGAAACCGGCGCGACCGCCGCCGCCCTGGTGGCCCCGATCGCGACGGCCGCGATCGCGATGCAGCTCGCGGATATGGACCACGAACAGAGCCTGACCGCACGCCTGATCCGGCAACCGGAAGCGAGCCCAGCCTTAGGGAAATGGGATTTCGGCAACGTTCTTTGGGCCGTCAGGCTTCGGCAGATGTTGCTGGGCAGTCGGCGAGCCGGCACCAGCCTGGCTCCAGCCGCACGCCCTGCCGCGGCTGCCCCGGTGGCGCAGTCGGTGCCCACCGGCAGTCGGCGCGGGCAGCGGCGCGAGATGCGGGAGCAGCTTCATCGGGAAGCCGCGGCCGCCCCTTCCTGGCTGCAGTAGGTTAGGAAGAGGCGCTCACAGGCCGTTTTCCGCTGCCACGCGGCGCCGCCACCGGGACACCGGCGCGGCACAGGGGACATTCGGCCGGCGCATATGAAGGGTAGTCGACCGTCAAGCAGGCGAAGAAAGGCACCTCCGTCGCGGCCTTACCCGCCGTGCGGTCTGCCAGGACCCCGATCCCGATGACCTCGCCGCCCGCATCCTGCAAGCAGGTCGCCATCTCGCGCAGCGAGCCACCGGTGGTCACAACGTCGTCGACTACCAGGACGCGCGTTTCCGGTTCCACCTCGAAGCCTCGCCGCAGCACGCGCCCGCCGGCCTCACCCCGTTCGGCATAGACGGCCTCCAGGCCGAGCTGGCGCGCCACCTCGTACGCGAGGATGACGCCACCGGTGGTCGGCCCGGCCACCAGCTGTGGACGGAGCGGCCGGAAGCGCTCGGCAATCATGGCGCACAGTTCCGAGGTCGACCCGGGGTTCTCCAGGATCCGGAACTTCTCCAGGTAGTCGGCCCCGTGCCGGCCGCTGGTATAGACGAAATGACCGTGGAGAAAAGCACCGGCGGATTCGAAGACGCGACGCGGGTCAGGCATGACTGGCCACCTTCGGCTGACGGATACGCAGCGATGCGAGGTCGTGGCGGCCCTCAGCTTGCAGGTGTGCCTTAAGACCATCATGGATCTCACGGGCTGCCTGGGGCCGGCTGTAGTTCACGGTTCCGAGCTGCACCGCGACTGCCCCCGCCAGCAGAAACTCGAGGGCATCTGAGACGGTCGTTATCCCTCCGATGCCGACGACCGGGATCTGCAGCGCGCCCGCAACCTGCCAGACGGCGTGGAGCGCCAGCGGCTTGATGGCCGGGCCACTCAACCCACCGCTTTCACGTTCGAGCAGCGCCCGCCGACGGCGCACGTCGATGGCCATCCCGACGTAGGTATTGATCGCCGAGACACAGTCAGCACCGGCATCTTCCACCGCGCGGGCGACGGCAACGATGTCGGTCACGTTGGGGGTGAGCTTGACCATCAACAGCAGGCGCGTGGCCGACCGGGCCGCGGCCGTCAACTCCCCCGCCAGCCGCGGGTCAACGCCGAACAGGAGGCCGCGTGCCACATTTGGGCAGGAGATGTTCAGCTCGAACCCGGCGACGCCGGGAATGCCATCGAGCCGGTTGATCACCGCAACGTAGTCCTCGATCGACTCGCCGGCCACGTTGACGATGACGGGCACACCCCAGGCCTTCCATATCGGCGCGTAGACCGTGGCCACGTGGTCGACGCCCGGGTTTTGCAGCCCGATCGCGTTGAGCATTCCCGACGCCGTCTCCGCAATCCGCGTCGGGCGATTGCCGTCGCGCGGACGCAGGGTCGTCCCTTTCGTGACGATGGCGCCCAGGGCGCCGCGGTCCAGCAGCGGCGCATCGAATCCATACCCGAAGGTTCCCGACGCCACCAGCACCGGCGAGCGCAGGCGAAGCCCCCGGCCGAGGGCAACGCCCAGATCAACCTGCTCAGCCATGAAAGGCGTCCACCATGCCGTCCCAATCGATCCGGTCGGCGCGGATGCAGGGACCGTCCTGGCAGGTCAGCAAGTATCCCCCGCCGCGCCTCGGTGTCACGCACCCAAGACAGGTCCCCATCCCGCATCCCATTGGCGTTTCGAGCGCGACCTGGATTCGGGAGCGCGGCAGCTCGAGTCGCTGGGCCGCATCGATCAGTCCCCGCAGCATCGGCGTCGGGCCACAGGCAAACACGTCGACATCAGACCGGGCCGCGGACGCCAGCAGGTCGAGAACGGACCCATGCTGCCCCGTGCTCCCGTCATCGGTGGCAACGCGCAGCTCGGCACCCTCAAAGCGCGAGGCAGGAAGAAGGTGGCTTGCCGTCCGGGCGCCTTGCAGAAAGAGCACCGAGCGGCCTTCGGCCACCAGCGCCGCGACCAGCGCCGGAAACGGGGCAACCCCAAGGCCACCCGCGACGCAAATCGCAGGGCGATTTCCGGACTCGATCGCGAAGCCCTGCCCCAACGGGCCCAGCAGGTCCACCACTTGACCGGGCTGACGAGACGCCAGCCAGGCGCTGCCAGCCCCCACGACGTTGAAGATGAACCCGACCCGGCCAGTCTCGCGGTCGGCCCAGGCGACGCTGTACGGACGTCGAAGGATCGCCCCGCGAGCGCCAACCGCCAGCTGGAAGAACTGGCCCGGTCTGGCCGTGGCTGCGGCGACCGCGTGATGCAGCACCAGTTCGACTGCCCCCGCCATCGGAATGGACCGCTCGAGCACGGGGGCCTCCGTTAGAACGGCGAGGCTCATGCGTGCACCGGCTCCTCGACCGGCTTGGACACGTACTCGCTGAGCGCCGCCACGCGAGTCCGCGAATCCCGGCGGGCTGCGCCGAGGGCATGGGCGAGCGCGCGGGCGGTATCGAGCGACGTGAGACATGGGATGCGGCGTTCGACCGATGCCCGCCGGATCTCATAGCCGTCGCGGAGGGGCACACCGGTTGCGCTCGGATCCGCCGGGCCTGGGGGGGAAACGGTGTTGACCACCAGATGGACCTGGCCGGATTCGATCATGTCAACCACATTTGGATGTCCGTCTCGTAATTTGTGGACGGCGTGAGCAGGCAGGCCCGCCTCGCGAAGCAGCTGGGCTGTTCCCTGCGTCGCAAACAGGGTCATGCCGAGCGCATGGAACGCGCGCATGATGGGCACCGCCTCGGCCTTGTCTGCGTCGGCGATGGAGCACAGCGCGGCGCCGTCAGGGGGCAACTCCTGCATGGTGGAACGAAAGGCTTTGTAGAGCGCCGAGGGCAGATCCTCGGCGATGCCCATCGCCTCCCCCGTCGACTTCATCTCCGGACCCAGGACCGCGTCCACGGATGGCAGCTTGGCCATGGAGAACACCGGCGCCTTGACCGCATGGAGGGCCCCATGGGCCACGAGGCCTCCCGCAAGGCCTTGCTCGAGCAGGGACTGTCCCAGGGAGGCCCGAGTGGCGATCTTCACCATGGGGACGCCTGTCACTTTGCTGAGAAATGGCACGGTGCGGCTGGCGCGCGGGTTGACCTCGAGGACGTACGGGATCCCATCCTGGATGACGAATTGGATGTTCACCAGGCCGACGACCTTCAAGAGGCGGGCGATCAGCGTTGTCGCCTCGACCACACTGTCAGACTCCCGTTGGGTCAGCGTGATGGGCGGATAGGCGGCGAAGGAATCGCCGGAATGGATCCCGGCCCGCTCGATGTGCTCGAGGATCCCCGGGATCAGCACGGTCTCGCCATCGGAGATCGCGTCGACGTCGAGCTCCCGACCGAGGAGGTACTTGTCGACGAGGATGGGCCCCCGGATCCCAAGCGCGGGCGCAGCGTCGAGATAGCGGCGCAGGTCGCCTGGCGAGTGCACGATCTCCATGGCGCGACCTCCGAGCACATAGGACGGTCGCACCAGCACCGGGTATCCGACGCGCTCCGCCACCGCCAGCGCGGACGCCGCATCAGTGGCCGACCCGCCCGGAGACTGGGGGATCCCGCTGGCCCGGAGGATGGCTTCGCACCGGCGGCGGTCCTCAGCGAGGTCGATGGTCTCGACCGATGATCCGATGATCCGAGCGCCGGCCCCGGCGAGGGCGTCGGCCAGGTTCAGCCCGGTCTGGCCGCCGAACTGCACGATGACGCCAAGCGCCGCCTCGCGGCGGATGACGTTGTGGACGCCCTCGAAGTCGAGCGGTTCGAAATAAAGGCGCGTCGAGGCGTCGAAATCCGTGCTCACCGTTTCCGGGTTGCTATTGATGAGCACGCTGTCATAGCCGGCGTCGCGCAAGGCGGCCGACGCATGGACGCTGCAGTAGTCGAACTCGATACCCTGACCGATCCTGATCGGGCCGGACCCGATGACGGCCACGGCACGCGACCCGCCGGTCACGACCTCGTCCTCATCCTCAAAGGTCGAGTAGAAATACGGCGTCAGCGCCTCGAACTCTGCGGCACAGGTGTCGACCTGGCGGAAGACGGGCTCGCGCGCGTGACCTGGGACCTGGCCGGTCAACTCGTGGACGCGGCTGTCGGAAAAGCCCGCTCGCTTGGCCTGGAGTAGAAGGTCATCGTCCAGCGGGCCGCGCGTCAAAGCCGCCTCCAGCCGCGTCATGGCTTCCAATCGCTGCCCAAACCAGGGGGCGTACCCCGTCGCACGACAGACCTCGGCTACCGTGGCGCCATCGCGCAGCGCCTGCAGCGCGACGAAGAGGCGCCGGTCGTTGGGTTGGTGCAGTAGGTCGGGCCGGCCACGGAGCTGGGCGGCGTCCGGGAGCCGCTGCTCCAGCGCGCGGATGGCCTTGCTGAGCGCCGCCTCGAAGGTGCGCTCGATGGCCATCACCTCGCCCGTCGATTTCATCTGGGTCCCCAGCGTCCGATCCGCGGCCGGAAACTTGTCGAACGGCCAGCGCGGAATCTTGACCACGCAGTAGTCGAGCGCCGGCTCGAACGCCGCGGTGGTCCTGCCCGTGACCGCGTTCGGGATCTCGTGCAAGAGACGGCCGGCCGCGATCTTGGCGGCAACGCGCGCGATCGGGTAGCCGGTGGCCTTGGAGGCGAGCGCCGAGGATCGGCTGACCCGCGGATTGACCTCGATGACAAAGTACCCGTCCGATGCCGGATCGAGGGCGAACTGGACGTTGCACCCACCCTCGATCCGCAGCGCCCGGATGATCCGTAACGACGCGGAGCGCAGCATCTGATACTGGTGATCCGACAGGGTCTGGCTGGGCGCCACCACGATGCTGTCGCCCGTGTGCACCCCCATCGCGTCGACGTTCTCCATGTTGCAGATCGTGATGCAGGTGTCGTTGGCATCCCGCATCACCTCGTATTCGATCTCCTTCCAACCGGTGAGCGCCCGCTCGACCAGCACCTGCCGGATCGGGCTGGCGTCGATCCCGTCGCGCACGATCGCCTCGAGCTCCAGCGGGCTCCCGGCCATGCCACCGCCGGTCCCGCCCAGGGTGAACGCCGGGCGCACCACCAGCGGAAACCCGATCGATGCCGCGAACTCCTGCGCGGCGTCGACCGTCGTCACGGTGCGGCTTTCGGGGACCGGCTCACCAATGCGCAGGAGCACGGTCTTGAACGCCTCGCGATCTTCCGCATCCTTGATCGACGCGAGCGGCGTTCCGAGCAGGCGGACCCCATATCGCTCCAGCACGCCCGCATCAGCCAGCGCCACCGCCAGGTTGAGGCCGGTCTGTCCTCCGAGGGTCGCCAGCAGGCCATCCGGCCGCTCGCGCTCGATCACCGCGGTGAGCGCCTCCACCGTCAGGGGCTCGATGTAGACGCGATCCGCGACGCCTTCGTCGGTCATGATGGTCGCCGGGTTGGAATTCACCAGGACCGTCCTGACGCCTTCCTCGCGCAGCGCCCGGCACGCCTGGGTGCCGGCGTAGTCGAACTCCGCGGCCTGTCCGATGACGATCGGCCCCGACCCGATCACCAGCACGACGCGGGGACGGGGCGGCCTGGCCGTGGTCACGACGACGGGCGGTTGGCGCCCAGACACCAGGTCCAGGAACTCATCGAAGACGCCCTGGTTGTCCTGCGGACCCGGTCCACCCTCGGGATGGAACTGGACTGAGCGGACCGGGAGGCGCGTATGGGTCAGCCCCTCCACCGAGCCGTCATGCAGGTTACGGTGGCTGACGGAAAAGCCGCTCACAGCCGGCAGGGTCGCCGCATCGACCTGGAACTCATGGTTCTGCGAGGTCATAGTCACCCGCCCGGTGCGGACATCGAGCACCGGGTGGTTTCCGCCGTGGTGGCCGAATCGCAATCGTGATGTTCGCGCTCCGGCCGCCTGGCCGATCAGCTGGTGCCCGAGGCAGATGCCCAGGAGCGGGACGACGCCCAGCAGCTGCGCCGTCATCGCGACCGGACCAGGAAGCGTGGCCGGGTCGCCAGGTCCGTTCGAAAGGACAACCGCGTCGGGCCGGTGCTCGAGGATCGTTCGTGCGTCCGTGTCGTGAGGCACAACCTCGACGTCGAGGCCTCGGGACCGCAGCGAGCGAAGCATATTGCGCTTGACGCCAAAGTCGACGACGATCACGCGCCTGCCCGGCCACTGCCGCACGTGACGATCACGCAACGCCGGGTTCATCAGCTCACCGATTTCGTGGAACGCATCCGACACTTCGCGGACCAGGTCCTGCTCCTCGAGCCGCGCCACCCGCTGCACCCGCTCCGTGAGGGAGGCCATTTCGTCCGGGTGCCCGATGATCGCCCGCTGGGCGCCCGTGCCCCGCAAATGTCGGGCCAGCCGCCGAGTGTCGCAGCCTGTCAGCACCGGGATCTCGAATGGGTCGAGCCACTCGGTGAGGGCCTGCTGGGCGCGCCAGTGCTCATGATCCGGACTCAGTTGCCGGGTGATCAACGCGCGCGCCCAGGGCCGGCCGGATTCCTGGAAGAGCGGGGCGACGCCATAGTTCCCAATCAGCGGATAGGTCATCACGACCATCTGGCCCGCGTAAGAAGGGTCGGATAGGACCTCCTGGTACCCGGTCATGCAGGTGTTGATCACGACCTCACCGCTGGCGTGCGCCGCCTGGCCACCGCGCTCACCGACCAGGGTGAAGCCGTCCTCCAGCACAAGGACCATGGGCTCAGCCAACGGCGACCGCCCGCTGATGAACGATGCGGCCCTTGCAAACCGTCATGGTGACCCGGCCGCGAAGCCGGCGACCGGCAAACGGCGAGTTCCGACCGCGGCTGTGAAAACTGGCGGGGTCAACGACCCAGTCGTCCGCTGGATCGATCAGGATCCAGTCGGCGGGCTCCGGCAATCCGAGGATGTCCCGACCGCGCGCGACCAGCGCCCGGTGAAGGACGGGCCAGGGAAGGTGCAGGCCGAAGATCACCCCGGTCGCGGTCTCGAACCCGTGGTAGCCGTTGGCGCCAGCGGCCTTGGCGGCAGCGGCATGGGGGGCGTGATCGGTGGCGATGACATCGATCACCCCGTCGATCAAGGCTTCGACCACGGCGTCGCGGTCATCCGCGGTCCGCAGTGGTGGGCTCACGTTCGCGTCCCCGCCAGCCACGTCGTCCGCCGTCAGGGCCAGGTGGTGCGGCGTGACCTCGGCCGTGACCGGAAGCCCGGCGGCCTTCGCGGCCCTGACCAGGTCGACGGCCCTCCGTGTACTCAGGTGCTGCAGATGAAGGCGGGCGTGCGGTACGTCTTGCAGCGCCGCCAGCGCCTCCTCGACTCCCGCCTGCTCGGCGGACGGGTCCTTCCCTTTCGACTCCATCTGGCCGTGCACGAGCACGGGAAGTCCGGCGGCCGCCGCGGCGGCCAGGCCCCGGGTCAGCGTCGCCCGGTCCATCGCATGCCGGCCGTCGTCGGACAGCGCGATCGCGCCCACCCGCTGCAGCCCGACCGCGTCGGTCAGAACCCTCCCCTGCAGGCCCTCGGTCAAGGCGCCAACCACGCTGACGCGCACCGGCATGGACGCGGCGCGTTCCAGCAGGCCAGAGACGCGAGCGGGCTGATCCGACACGGGATTCGTGTTGGCCATGGCGACCACGGTCGTGAATCCGCCCGACGCGGCACTTGCCGTCCCGGAGGCCAGGGTTTCGCTGGCCGGAAATCCGGGATCCCGCAGGTGGGCATGAAGATCGATCCATCCGGGCGACAGGATCAAGCCGGTCCCGTCACGCTCCATGTCGGGTCCTTCAGCCGAGAGATCGATCGAGCGCGCCACCGACAGGCCGGCAGCGCCGAGGACCCGAACCCCGCGCAACCGGATCATGTGTCAGCTCGCTCGATGATCCGAACCGCATCCTCACCGTCGACCTCGAGGAGGTGAACATCGACCCACTCTTGCCGCGATGTCGGGACGTTCTTGCCGACGTAGTCAGGCCGGATGGGGAGCTCCCGGTGGCCGCGGTCGACGAGCACGGCGAGCTGGATCAGGGTGGGCCGTCCGGCCCCGATCACGGCATCAATGGCCGCCCGGACGGTCCGGCCATTGAAGAGCACATCGTCAACCAGCAGGACCGGTCGATCGTGCACCGCGCTCCCCGGCAACGTCGGCAGCGGGCTGGCGCCCCGGGGGAGATCGTCGCGATAATCTCGCACGTCGAGCGCGATGACCGGCGGCCGAATGCCTTCCAGCTCCTCGAGCGTGGCGGCCAGTCGGTGCGCCAGCGGTACCCCTCGGGTGACAATGCCGATCAGCGCCAGCCGGTCGAGTCCGGGCTGGCGTTCGATCAATTCGTGGGCGATGCGACGCCAGGCACGGCGCACGCCGTCGGCATCGAGGATGACCGCCTTTGCGCGCGGCGTCTGCACCATCAGCCGGCCAGCGCCCAGTGGAGCGTCGCCATCCGCACGACGACGCCGTTGCGGGCCTGGCGGAAGTAGGCGGCCCGCGGGTCGCTGTCCACGGCCGGGTCGATCTCGCCGACACGCGGCAGGGGATGCATGAGGATGGCATGGTCCGGCAGCCGGCGCATCAGCGCAGGGTCCACCACGTAGACGCCGCGATGGCGCTCATACGCCTCGGACGTCTGGAACCGCTCGGCCTGGATCCGCGTCTGGTAGAGCACATCGAGGTCGCCCACCGCATCCGCCAACCGGTCGACCTCGTGATACGGCACGCCGCGCGTGGCCAGCGCCGCCAGGACATCGTCACCCATCGAGAGCGCGGGCGGCGAGACCAGCGTCAGTTCGGTGCCGGGAACCATGGATAGCAGCAGTGCCAGGGACCGAGCCGTTCGACCGTGACGCAGGTCACCGACCAGCCCGATCCGGAGATGGTCGAGGCGGCCCAGCTCTTTTTGGATGGTGTAGAGGTCGAGCAGCGACTGGGTCGGATGCTGGCCCGCGCCATCGCCCGCGTTGATGACCGGGACATCGGCGACCTGGGCGGCGCGGTCTGCCGATCCAACGTCCGGGTGGCGGAGCACGAGGACATCGGCAAAGCCCGCGACGATACGGATGGTGTCTTCGAGCGATTCACCCTTAGCCACCGAGGATGCCGCCTTCGCATTTTCCGCGCTGATCACCTGCCCACCCAGGCGCAGCATGGCCGCCTCGAAGGAGAAGCGGGTCCGCGTGCTGGGCTCGTAAAAGATCGTGGCCAGCACCCGGCCATCGAGGCGTTGTCCCGGGGCCGGCCCGTTCTCCAGGCTGCTCGCCAGGCGGAGCAGATGTTCGATAAGGGGAAGGTCGAGATCCGCCGGCCCTCGCAGGTGTCGTAGCGGACGCCGGGTGTGGGGGGCGCGAAGGGCGGTCAGCGTATCGCTCACGGTCTCTCCTTCCAGCCTCACCGGGCTGCTTAAAGGACGACGGCTCCCGGCAAGTGTAGGGGGCCGCCGCAGCTGCTGTCAACGCAGAACGCGCCCCAGCGCTCTTATTGACGGTTTCGATCGATCACATCAAAGAAAGATATTGGACAAATACCTCTTTCGCTGTTAGCCTTGTATTCAGCCTGGTGATAGGCGCGCTATCAAGACATGTGGAAGCGGGCGAGCAGCCCACATGAGGGAAGGAATAGAACCAATGGAAGTCATCGTCTATACAAAGCCCGGCTGCGACAGTAGCCGCCGGATCAAAGAGATCCTCGACGACTGTGGCGTGGAATTCCAGGAGCATATCTGCGCCGACGGCAAGCTGGACGGCCGCGACCTTCGCGGCCTGGACATCGCGGTCGAGAGTGTGCCGCTGACCGTCATCGACGGGGTGCCGATCTCAGGGTTAAACCGATCCCAGATCGAGCAGGCCATCGGCTGGATCGGCTTCTAGCGGGCACGATTCGCCCACCAGACCGGTGGGTACGATGACACCGTGTCCGAACTCGGCAAGCTCCTGGTCTTTGTCGGCGGGCTGATCGTCGTGGTAGGACTGGTCTTCATCGTCGGGGGACGGATCCCCTTCCTCGGCCGCCTACCCGGGGATTTCTCCTTCAGCCGGGGCAATACGCATATCTACTTTCCCCTGGCAACCAGCGTGGTGCTGAGCGTGATCCTCACCCTGGTCCTCAACCTCTTCTTTCGCGGCCGTTAGCGGGCTCGGCTAGGGCGTCGTCCCGGTTCGCGCCTGCCGGAGGCGCTCGTACACCTCTCGCATCGCGGGCGTGATCGGCGCCGGGATGCGGATCTCCAGCGTGGCATAGAGATCACCGGGCACGCCGTCCTTGAGGGCCGGTAACCCCTTTCCCTTCAATCGAAACACCTTGCCGGCCTGGCTCCCCGGCGGCACCCGAACCTGCAGCTGGCCCCCGGTCAGGGTCGGCAGCACCACCTCGTCGCCGAGCACGGCCTGATCATCTAACACCGGAAGCGCGGTGTGCAGGTCGCGCCCCTTGGCGGCAAACCGTGGATGCGGGAGGAGATGAACCCGCAGATAGAGATCGCCATGCTCGGCGGCCCGCTGCCCTTCCCCCTTCACCCGGATCCGCGACCCATCGGTCACGCCCGCCGGGATCGTGACCCGGATCTGACGACGGGTCGCACGCACGCCCTGTCCCCCGCAGGTGGGACAGGTGACCGTCTCCATCACGGTCCGCCCACCGACCTGGCGGCGCTCCGCGGTGAAGCCTGAGCCCCCGCAGGTCGGGCACGGTTCGGGAACCTCCGTCTGGATGGTCCGCTCGCCCCCGCGCGCCGCCTCCTCCAGGCTGACCTCGATTGGATGCTCGATGTCCTCCCCGCGTTCGCGAGTTGCGGTCCGCCGCCCGCTGGTGTCGAAGCCGGCGAAGCGGCCACTTTCACCGGTAAAGAAGGTATTGAAGAAATCACTGAATTCGCCGAACCCACCGCTGGCCTGCGTGCCCGGCTGCGACTGGTACTGGCGGGCGAACTCCTGCTCGCGCTCGATCCGCTCCCAGTCGGCGCCCAGCTGGTCGTATTTCCCCCGCTTCTTGGGGTCGCTCAAGACCTCATAGGCCTCATTGATGAGCTTGAACCGGTCGGTCGCTTTCGGGTCCTTGTTGATGTCGGGGTGATACTGGCGGGCGAGCCGGCGGTAGGCGGACTTGATCTCCTTCTCGCTGGCGGTCCGAGACACGCCGAGCGTCTGGTAATAGTCCTTATAGTCCACGGTCCGCTTATACCCGGAGCGCGTGTGGCCTGAAACGACTAGGCGGCGCTATGGACGGCGCTGTACTCGCGGCAGCGGGTCAGCAGCTTCTCCACCAGGAGGGGGTTTTGACCGAAATGGAGGTGGACGTAGCTCGCCAGCAGGTTGGGTGTTTGGACCCCTTCGTAGCCGATCGGATCCCCCTCCGCATTGACCATCTGGTAGGCAGGCTTGATGCCGGCATCCTGGCTCGTGATCCGACTCCAGTGGAATTCATGGCCGCGGTAGAACTGACCTTTCGGCGACAGGATGCTGTCGTCCAGGGTGAGGATCTGCCGATATCCGAAGCGGTGGACCTCGCCGTCCATCTCCACGTCGACGGGGACGAGGCCAGCCATCCGATGCCGCACGCCGGATTCCGTTTGCAGGGAGCGCGCCAGGTACATCAGGCCGCCGCACTCGGCGTAGATGGGCATCCCGCCGCGGTTCGCCCGTTGCAGCGACTCGGCCATCGCATGATTGCGCGCAAGCGGCTCGACGAAGACCTCCGGAAAGCCGCCGCCCAGGTAGACGCCGCCAACATCGGCCGGAATCCCCCCATCCTCCAGCGGGCTGAATGGAACGATCTCGGCACCATGCTCTTCGAGCAGCTCGAGGTTCTCGGGGTAATAGAAGTTGAACGCCTCGTCATAGGCCACCGCCACACGGACCGGGCGGTCCGTGGATGGCTTGCCCTGAAACACCTCCTTCGGCACGAGAGGGACGAGCTCCGCCTTCCGGGCGATGCGAAGCAACAGGTCGAGGTCGACGTGCCGCGCGATCGCGTCCGCCAGGACGGCGATCATGCGATCCCAGGCCTTGTTCTCGGTCACCGGGAGCAGACCCAACTGGCGCTCGGGAATCCCTAATTCCGGCATGGCCGGCAGGGCCCCGAGCACGGGGAGCTTGGCCCCGTTCCAGATGGCCTCTTCGACGCTTCGGCGATGACCATCGGAACCGACCTTGTTGAGCAGCACGCCGGCGATCTTCAGCGGACCGGCGTAGGCCTTGAAGCCGAGCGCGACGGCGGCGGCGGTTTCGGCCATCCGGCCGACATCGATCACGAGCACGACGGGTGCGCGCGTCGCGGTCGCGACCTCGGCCGTACTGCCTTCGGTGTTTCCGCCGCGGCCGTCGAAGAGGCCCATCATGCCTTCGATGAGCGCCAGGTCGGCTCCGACCGACCCGTGCGCAAGCACCTGGCGCAGGGCGCCCTCACCCAGCATCCAGGAATCGAGGTTGCGACACGGCCGGCCGCTCACGTGGGCTAGATACGCGGGATCGATGAAGTCGGGCCCGACCTTGAAGGCCTGGACGGTGAGCCCGCGCGCCTTGAAGGCGGCGATGAGGCCGGCCGTGATGGTGGTCTTGCCAACACTACTCGCGGTGCCGGCAATGATCAGCCTGGGAGTGCGAACCTCGTCCAGCATGCTGCCTCGCTATCCGTTGCTAAACAAGGGTGCCCTTCCCCAAAGCACCTGACCTGGCTACCGTAGCACAGGGGTCGGATTTCGTAAAGCGATTCCGGCAACAAGGTTCGTCGTCGCCGGCGCCTGGGAGGGCCGCAGGTCTTTGAGGTGGAGACGGACCCGGTCCAGGCCGTCCCAACGCTCGCAATCCAGGCCGTACACGGCATCGATTCGGCGCCCGGGCGGGAGGTGCCCGGCGGAGCCGCCCCTGTCGAAGGCAAAGGCCTCGGCGGTGGCGGTCCGGTCACGGAGGTGCAGGCGCAGGTGGCGCGCCCCGGTCCCAAAGGTCTCCGCCCGAAGGACTTCGAGGTCCCGACTGATCAGGAGCGGCTCCCGATTCCCGACGCCGAAGGGAGCGAGCAGCTGGATCTCCTGGTGGAGGCTTGGTTTGAGGTCGGCCAGCGCGGCCATCGCCTCAACCCTGATGGGACGGGAAAAGGCCTGCCGGTCAAGCCGGCGGCCGGCGTAGTCCTCGAGGCACTCCTTCAGCGCGGGGAATTGATCGCGGCGGACGGTGAGCCCGGCCGCCATGGCATGGCCCCCGAACCGGTGGAGCAGCGGGGCGCAATGCTGGAGACATTCGACCAGATGAAACCCCTCGATGCTGCGCGCCGAGCCACGCCACTCGTCGCCTTCCATGTTGAAGACAAAGGTCGGCCGGTAGAACTCCTCAACCAGGCGGCTGGCCGCCAGGCCCAGGACCCCGAGCGGCCACTGGCTGGCGCCCACGACGATGGCGGGGGTCGCGTCGCCGAGCTCCGCCACCTGGGCCTTCGCCTCGCGCACGATTTCGGCGGTCAGCAGTTGGCGCTGGGCATTCTGCTCCTGGAGCCTGGCGGCCAGCGGCTCCGCCTGCTCCGCCGATTCGGCCATCAGCAAGTCGAGCGCAAGGACGGCGTCCTCCATGCGGCCGGCCGCATTGATGCGTGGACCGAGCTGAAACGCCAGGTGCTCGGCGGTCACCGGGCGCTTGATGCCGGCCACAGCGAGCAAGGCGGCGCATCCGTACCCGGGCTCCTCGGTCAGCTGCCGCAGCCCCGCCCGAACGATGGCCCGATTCTCCGCATGCAGCGGGACCACGTCGGCAACCGTTCCCAGCGCGACCGCGTCCAACGATGCCATCGGGTCAATCCTGCCGGGAAAGACCCGCTGCTCGAGCGCCACGAGCATCTTGTAAGCGACGCCGCAGGCGGCCAGGCCGTCAAAGGGGTAGGCGCAGTCCGGTTGCTTCGGGTTGATGAGGGCGTCCACCGGTGGACGCTCCGCCCCGACCTCATGGTGGTCAGTGACGATCATCTGCATCCCCGCCGGTCGCTCGCGCGCCACGTCAACGGAGTTCGTGCCGCAATCACAGGTGATCACGAGCGACACGCCGCGGCTCGCCAGCTCCTTGAGCGCGTCCCCGTTGAGGCCATAGCCTTCCGTGAACCGGTTTGGGATGTAGGTGACGACATCGGCGCCGGCCGAGCGCAGGCCCCGAGCCAGGGTCACACAGGCCGTGACCCCGTCGGCGTCGTAGTCGCCATACACGGCGATGCGCCGGCCGCTCGTGACCGCCTCCCCGATCAGATCGCAGGCGACCGCCATGTCTTTGAGGAGGAACGGATCGGGCGCCCGGCGCAGGTCGCTCACGAGCCAGGGGTCGAGCTGCCGGGGCTGGGTGACACTACGGCCGTGCAGGATCTGGCGAAAGACCGGCGAGTAGGCCTCGAGCCCAGGCTGGGCCCGCAATGGCTCAGGCAGGACCCATGTTCGACGCTCTTTCTTCAAAGCCGCCCGCATTATGGCAGCGGACTGTGACAGCTGCCTGTCGGGGTTTTAGGCGGCCTTTTCCGTATTCACGATGACCGGCGGCGTCCGGAGCTTCGTCCAGTTGAGGAAGAGGATGACGCCGATGAGGAGCACCGTCCCCAGAAACTGCGGAAGGTAGAGGGGCTGGTTGAAGCCATAAGGCGGTGGCGCGGAGGCGATGAAGGTGGCGGCGACGGGAAACGCCATCTCCGCCACCGTGGCCAGCGTCGCCGGCGTGCTGGCCAGCGCCCGGTAGTAGAGGAGCAGGGCGAACAGACCTGGAATGAGGGCGATCCCGAGGAAGGGCAGCGCGTCCACGACCCGGTAGTGCGTGAAGCCGGATGGGCCATTCTGGATCAGGACAATGACGATGAGGACCGGCAGGGCGAGGGTGAAGCGCAAGGCCGTTGTCGTGGGAAAGGTGAGCTTGCCAAGGACGAAGCGGCCCAGGACCGTTCCGCTTGCCCAGAGGGCGGCGGCGCTGAGCGCAAAGAGCCCGGCCTCAAGGCGGCCGTGCTGGAGGTCCGAGAACGGGGCCGTCAGGTTCTGCGCAAACACCACCAGGTACACCCCGATCACCGCCACGGCGGCCGCCGGCCAGAACCAGGGGCGCCGCCGCTCCCCAAGCACGATCCAGGCAAGCACGATCGCGATCAGCGGCTGAGTCTGCTGCAGGACGAAGGTCTCCGCGAAATGGCCATAGGCGAACGAGGTGGTGAACAGGATGGTCGCGATGGCCTGCGGGCCCAGCCCAATGAGGCCTATCGCCAGCCATCCGCGCCAGGAGAGGCGGCGCATTTCCGGGATGCCGCGGACCAGAAAGACGACCAGGAAGAGCGTCACCAGCCCGTCCTCGAGCACCACGATCTGGGTGGGCTTGAGGTGACCAATCAGCTGGGCGCGGAAGTAGGTGTCAGACGCCCAGAGGGTCGCGGCGACCGCGACCAGGAGCACGGAAAAGCGATCCACGAGGTTGACGCGCGGGTTCGGGACTTCCGATTTCATCGGCCGGACGGCCATCGACATTCTCCTTTGGCCGTCGGGGCGTCGAATGGACGGCTGCACGCCATCCGCAAGGCCTTCTTTCATCCCGACTGTACGGTCGGCCCCGGAGTGGGCTTTCGCCGTCACCGGGTCATGCGTCACACGACGCTCGCGGGCTTTACCGCCGATCGGGGAGTTTCACCCCTGCCCCGAAGGACCACGCTCAGCGTAGCAGCTTTCTCGAGGCTTCCTAGTGTCTGAAGTGCCGTTCGCCGGTGAGGACCATCGCCACGCCAGCCGCCTCGGCCGCGGCAATCGCCTCATTGTCCTTGACCGAGCCGCCGGGTTGAACAATGGCACGGATGCCAGCATGCGCGGCGACCTCCACTCCATCGGGATAGGGGAAGTATCCATCGCTGGCGAGCACTGCGCCCTGGGCCCGGGGGCCGGCGCGGTGCACGGCCAGCTCGACGGCCTCGACCCGATTCATCTGCCCGGCGCCGATGCCGACCGCGGCGCCCTGGTGAACCAGCACGATGGCATTCGAGCGCACGTGCTTGACGACGGTCCAGGCGAACTGGAGGTCTTTCCAGCCCTGCTCATCGGGCTCGGTTGATGTGACCACCCGCGCCTCGCCCAGGGTGGTCCCGCTATGGTCCGCCGATTGGACGAGAAAGCCCCCGGTGATAGGGCGAGCCTCAAGGGGTGGTACCGGTGGCCCGGCACCGGGTTGCAACACACGCAATTTCGGCCTGGCCTTCAGCGCTGAAAGGCCGTCGTCGGCAAAGAAGGGGGCGACCACGACCTCGAGGAAGAAGCCGGCCAGGGCGTGCGCCGCCGCCAGGTCGACGGGGCGGTTGAACCCCACGATGCCACCGAAGGCCGAGCGGCGATCACAGGCGAGGGCGCGGTCAAAAGCCTCGGCGCTGTCCACGCCCAGCGCGACCCCGCATGGGTTCGCGTGCTTGATGATGGCCACCGCGGGCTCCGTGAAGTCGTTCACCAGCGACCAGGCGGCCTGGGCGTCGAGGAAGTTGTTGTAGGAGAGCTCGACGCCCTGCCACTGGTTCGCCCCGGCGACCCCTCCACCGCCGACCGTCCGGTAGAGCGCCGCGGCCTGGTGCGGGTTTTCCCCGTATCGGAGATCCCGGACCTTGTGGCCGCCCAGTGTGAAGTCCTGTGGCAGGGTCGCCGGGACACCAGCTCCGCGGAGGTGATCAGCGATCGCGGCGTCGTAGGCGGCCGTGTGCCCGAAGGTCACCGCCGCAAGGTGCCGTCGCATCACCGGGGTTATGCCACCGGGGGCGCGAAGCGCATCCAGGACCCCAGCGTAGTCGCTCGGCCGCACCACTGGCAGCACGTGGTCGTGGTTCTTGGCCGCCGCCCGAAGCAGGGCGACGCCCCCGATGTCGATCGTCTCGATGACGTCGAGCCCGATCGCGCCTGAGGCGACCGTCTCCACGAAGGGATACAGGTTGACGACGACCAGGTCGATCAGCTGCAGCCCACGTTCCGCCAGCTCCGCCAGGTGACGCGGCTCGTCCCGACGCGCCAGGATCCCAGCGTGGACATGTGGATGGAGCGTCTTCACCCGGCCGTCGAGCAGCTCGGGGAATCCGGTCAGGTCCTGCAGGCTGCTGACCGGAATGTTCGCATCGCGCAGGACCCGCTCGGTCCCACCCGTGGCGAACATCCGGACGCCCAGGCCGTCGAGCCCGCGGGCGAATTCCACCAGTCCGGTCTTGTCGGAGACGCTGAGGAGCGCGTTCAAACAGGAAGCGGGAGCACCTGGCCCGCGAGACGCCGCACCACCACCGGGAGCAGGGTATGCTCCTCCTCCTGGATTCGAGCCCGCAAACTCTCGACCGTCTCGTCAGGGCGAACGGGCACCCGGCGCTGGGCGATGATCGGGCCGGCGTCGACGTCGTCGGTCACGACGTGCAGGGTGCAACCCGTCTCGGCCACCCCGCTCTCGAGCGCCATGGCGACCGCGTCCATCGTCCCGCTGAAGGCCGGAAGCAGCGAAGGGTGAATATTGATGATGCGGCCGGCGAACTGCCGCGTGAACGCCGGAACCAGGATGGCGTCATACCCGGCGCAGACGACGAGCTCGACGCCATGGAACCGAAGCGTCCTGGCCATCTCGACATCCCGTGTCCGCCGATCGGGATAGTCCGCCAGCCTGAAGACGGCCCGGGTGATGGCCGCCTTCCGAGCATGCTCGAGGGCCGGGCAGTCATGGTTGGCAAGCACCACCGCAACCCGGGCCGGGTACATCGGGTCGCGGGCCGCCTGGATCAGCGCCTGCAGGTTGCTGCCCTGGCCCGAGACCAGCACGCCGACCCGGAGGCGGCTCACTCGAGGATCTGGACGCGGCGCTGCTCGGATCGCACGATCTCACCGACTCGGAAGATCTCCCCGCCGAGGACGTCCAGGGCCATCGCGGCCGCCGCGTCGTCAACGACCACGATCATGCCCAGGCCCATGTTGAAGGTCTGCCACATCTCGTCGTCGGGCACGAAAGGCGCGAGGTAGGAAAAGATCGCCGGCTCCGGCCATGTCCCTCGTTGAATCCGGGCACCAAGGCCCTGGGGAAGGATCCGGGGCAGGTTGCCGACGACCCCGCCGCCGGTAATGTGGGCAAGACCCTTGACCGTCAGGACGTCGCGAAGCCGGTGCACGGGGTCGAGGTAACTCGCATGCGGCGCGAGCAGGGCATCGAGAACAGTGTGGCCATCCGCGCTGATGGGTTGGGTCAGCGCTTGCTTGGGGATCACCCGCCGCGCCAGGCTGTATCCGTTCGTATGCAGACCGGTCGATGGCAGGGCGAGCAGGACATCCCCCTCGCCGATGCCGCTCCCGTCGATCAACGTGTCGCGCTCGCACACCCCCACCATGAAGCCGGCAATGTCATAGGTGGACGGCTGGTAGACACCCGGCATCTCGGCCGTCTCTCCGCCGAGCAGGGCGCAGTTGACCCGCCGGCAGGCATTCGCCATCCCGGCCACGAGCTCGGCCACCACGGGCGGCTCGAGGCGGCCGGTCGCGACATAGTCGAGGAAGAAGAGCGGATCCGCGCCCGCGGTGAGGACGTCATTGACGCAATGGTTGACCAGGTCGGCACCGATGGTGCCGTGCCGTCCGGCGGCGATCGACAGGAGCACCTTGGTGCCGACCCCATCCGTGCTGGCGACGAGGACCGGCGCCCGGTAGCGCGTCGTGTCCAGGGCGAAGAGGCCGCTGAATGGACCGATCCCCGCCAGGACCTCCGGGCCCTGGGTGGCGGCGGCGAGTGGCCGGATCATCTCGACGGTGCGGTTCCCGGCGTCGATGTCGACCCCCGACTCGCGATAGGTCGTCATCCCGGCACCACGCTTTCGAGGGCGAGCTTGTCCATCTCGAGCTGAACCGGGACAGGGACCGGGTAATCCCCGTCGAAGCAGGCCATGCAGAAGCCCGTCACGTTGGGGACGGCGCGGAACAGTCCCTCCTTGCTGAGGTAGCGGAGGGAGTCGGCCCCGATGACACGCTCCACCTCCTTGACGCTGCGGCCGGAGGCGATCAATTCGGAACGGCTGGCGATGTCGATCCCCATGAAGCAGGGCCACTGGATCGGTGGGCTGCTGACCCGCATATGAACCTCCGCGGTACCCGCACGCCGCAGTTCCTCGACGATCTTTCGGCTGGTGGTGCCTCGGACGATGGAATCGTCGACCAGGACCACCCGCTTGCCTTTCAGGATGTCGCGAAGCGGGTTGAACTTCAGCTTGATGCCGACGTTGCGCAATCGCTCGTTCGGCTGGATGAAGGTGCGCGTGATATAGCGACTCTTGATCAGCCCCTCGCTGTAAGGAATGCCGCTCTGCTCCGCATAGCCGACGGCGGCAGGCGTTCCGGAGTCCGGCAGGGAGATGACGATGTCCGCCTCCGCGGGGGCCTCGAGGGCGAGCTGGCGGCCCATGTTGCGACGGGCTTCGTACAGCGACTGTCCCTGCAAGCGCGAATCGGGCCTGGCGAAATAGATGAACTCGAACATGCAGGTCGCCTTCCGAACGGACGGCATCAGCTGCTCGGCCCGCGGGACGCCTTTCCCGAGCACGATCGCCTCCCCCGGCTCGACCTCGCGGTCCAGCTCGGCGCCAACCGTGTCCAGGGCGCACGTCTCCGACGCGATGATGGCGCCGCCATCCGGCAGCCGGCCAAGGCACAACGGGCGGATGCCAAGCGGATCTCGCACGCCGACCAGCGTGTCTGCGGTCAGGACGAGGAGGCAGTACGCCCCCTGGAGCCTCGGGAGCGCGCGCCGCAACACCGAGACCAGGTCCAACCCCGGCGTGCGGGCGACGAGTTCCGCAATCACCTCGGTGTCGCTGGAGGTCTTGAAACGCACCCCGTCCTGTTCCAGGCCGCCACGGAGCACGGTCGCATTGGTGAGATTGCCGTTGTGCCCGATCGCGACCGTCCCCAGCTGCGGGTGGGTGACAACGATCGGCTGCGTGTTCTCCAACCGGTTCGAGCCGGTGGTGGAGTACCGGGTGTGCCCCAACGCAAGATGTCCGGTGAGTCGCTCGAGGGACGCCTCGTCGAATACCTGGGCGACCAGGCCGACGTCCTTGTGGAGGCGGATCGTGGATCCGTCACTGACGGCGATCCCGGCACTCTCCTGCCCGCGATGCTGCAGGGCGTACAGGCCGAAATAGGTCAGGTTCGCGACCTCCTCGCCGGGTGCGTCGATGCCGAAGAGGCCGCACTCCTCATGCATCCGCTCCGCGGCCATCAGGTCGTGCGGCCTCAAAAGGGCTCCTCCCACGCCTGCCGAAGGGTTTCCAGGGGGATCCGGATGTCCGGCCCCACCTGGAACATCTCGCCACCGATGACGCCGAGCGCATGGAGCGGGACCTGGTGACGCGCCATCACCTGTTGGAGCTTGGGGACACGCCGTGGCGCGACACTGACGATCACACGTCCCTGGGATTCGCCGAAGTAGAGAGCTGCCTGGCTCACCGAGCCCACCATCGACGGGCAGCGCAGGCCGCGCGACCCGAAGAGGGCGCTTTCGGCCAGCGCGATGAGCAAACCCCCATCCGACACATCGTGCGCGCTGCTGAGCACTCCATGCTGGGTGCAGTCCAAGATGGCTCCCTGCAGGCGGGACTCTTGGTCGAGGTCAACCCGCGGCGGCACGCCAGCCAGTTCCATGCCGGTCGCTTCCGCATATGCACTGCCGGCCAGCTCCTCATGCGTTTCACCCAGCAAGAAAACCAGGTCTCCATCCTCCTGGAAAGCCGCGGCGCAGCGGTGCTCGAGGTCGTCGATCACGCCGACCATGCCGACCACCGGGGTGGGCGGGATGTTGCGCCCACTCGTCTCGTTGTACAGGGAAACGTTGCCGCTGACGACCGGAAGGTTGAAGGCCCGGCAGGCGTCGGCGAGCCCGCGAACACTCTCCTCCAGCTGCCAGAAGACGTGGGGGCGCTGCGGATTGCCAAAGTTCAGGCAGTTGGTCACGGCCAGAGGCCGCGCCCCGGTGCACACGATGTTCCGAGCGGCCTCGGCGACGGCGGCCTGGGTGCCGAGGTAGGGATCCAGCGTGACGTAGCGGTGGTTGCCATCCGTGGTCAGCGCCAGGCCGCGGGTCGTCCCGGGCACGCGGAGCATGGCGGCATCCGTGCCGGGACCGATCACCGTGTTGTCGAGCACCTGGTGATCAAAGGTGCGGTAGACCGGGCGCCGGCTGCGCAGGTTCGGACTCGAGATCAGATCGAGGAGCACCGACTCGGCTTGTTCCAGCGGCCGGGGCGTTTCGGATGGCCGCGTCGCGACCGCCTGGCCGCTGGGCGATCGCAGCGGCACGCCATCGACCAGCGCGGCCAGGGGCAGGTCGGCCACCGGCGCCGTGCCATCACGCACCACGACGCGCTTGCCGCCCGTAATGGTCCCGATCCGATCGGCGTGCAACTCGAAGTGGTCGAAAATTTGCCGCACGGCAGCCTCCCCATCGGGGCGCACGAGCACGAGCATGCGTTCCTGCGACTCCGACAACATGACGTCGTAGGGGGTCATGCCGCGCTCGCGCCGGCTCACCCGGGCGACGTCGATCTCCAAGCCGCGGCGTCCGCGGTGGGCCAGCTCGCAGGCGGCGCTGGTCAGCCCGGCCGCGCCGAGATCCTGGATCGCCGTGACCTCGGGAAGCTCGTTCAGCTGGAGGCACGCCTCGCAAAGCAACTTCTCGAGAAAGGGATTTCCCACCTGCACCGCCGGTCGCCGAGACGCCGAGCGATCATCCATCTCAACCGACGCGAAGGTGGCCCCATGGATTCCATCACGTCCGGTGTCGGCGCCGACCAGGAGGAGGACGTCGCCTACGCGGTCGGCGCGGGCCCGCCGCAGGCGATCGTGGGTGACGAGGCCCACGCACATGGCATTGACGATGGGATTTTCCGTGTAGCCCTCATCGAACGTGAGTCCACCGCCGACGGTCGGACATCCAAAGCAGTTGCCGTACCCACCGATCCCGCCGACCACGCCCTGGAAGAGATGGCGGTTGCGGCCCTGGTCGAGGGGGCCGAAGTGGAGGACATCGAGGATCGCAATCGGTCGAGCGCCCATGGCGAAGACATCGCGAAGGATTCCACCGACCCCGGTGGCCGCTCCCTGGTATGGCTCGATCGCGGAGGGGTGATTGTGAGACTCGATCTTGAACACGACGGCGATTCCGTCCCCGATGTCGACCGCGCCGGCATTCTCGCCCGGTCCCTGGAGCACCCGGGGGCCTTCGGTGGGGAGCTGCCGGAGCAGGGCCCGTGAGGTCTTGTACCCGCAGTGCTCGCTCCAGAGCGCCCCGAACATGCCGAGCTCGACCTCGTTCGGCTCTCGGCCGATCGCTCGAACGATGGCCGCGTACTCCTCGTCGTCGAGCGCGACGCTTGCCAGCCGCGAACGGCGCAGGGCGACGGCCATCAGGCCGCCACCCGCTGCAGAGCCCGGATGGCCGACTCGAAGATTTTCAGGCCGTCGGAGCCCCCCAGAAGCGCCTCGCACGCGCGCTCCGGGTGCGGCATCAACCCGAGCACGTTGCCGCGGGCATTCATGATGCCCGCGATGTTGCCGAGGGATCCGTTGGGATTGGCCTCTTCCGTGACCCGGCCGTCCGGCGCACAGTAGCGGAAAACGACCTGGCCATTCGCCTCGAGGGCCTGCAGGGTGTCCGCATCGGCGTAGAAGTTGCCCTCCCCGTGTGAGATCGGGATGCGGAGCACCTGTCCCGGCCGGCATTCGGCGGTGAAGGCCCCGTCCGTTTGCTCGACTCGAAGGTTGACCCATTCGCAGCGGAACTCACAGGACGCATTCTTGAGCAGCGCGCCGGGGAGCATGCGGGCCTCTTGCAGGACCTGAAAGCCGTTGCAGATGCCGAGCACCAACCCACCCCGATTCGCAAACTCGGCGACCGCCGCCATCACCGGGGCAAACCGGGCGATGGCCCCGCAGCGAAGGTAGTCCCCGTAGGAGAAGCCTCCCGGCAGGATCACCAGGTCCAGGTCCTCGAGCCGTTCCACCCGGTGATCGATGAACTGGACCGGCTGGTGCAGCACCTCGCCGACCGCATGGGCACAATCCCGGTCACTCCAGGTGCCGGGGAACACCACGATGCCCGTCCTCAAGCGCGCCGCTCTCCGCGAACCGCGGTCTCCCCGACGGGCTCGATCTCGATGCGGTAGTCCTCGATGACGGCGTTGGCCAGCAACTGGCCGGCCATGTCTTCGACCTGCGCCCGGGCGCGCGCCTCATCCGCCTCGTCGAGCGTCAGGACCAGGTACTTTCCTGAGCGCACATCCTCGACGGAGTCGAAGCCGAGGGCTTGCAGGCCGCGACGGATGGTCAGGCCTTCCGGGTCATTCACCACGGGTTTCAGCGTGACGAAGATTTCGGCTCGGAACATCTATTAAGCCACCGCTAATTGGCCGGTCAGGCGCCGCCACGCCTCGAGGTAGCGATCCGTGGTTCCGCTGACGACCGAGGGCGGCAACACCGGCGCCGGCGGCTGCTTGTTCCAGCCGAGCTGCTCCAGGTAGTCGCGGAGAAACTGCTTGTCGAAGGACGGCTGGGGCCCTCCCGGGCGGTATCGCTCGACCTCCCAGAACCGCGAGGAGTCCGGCGTGAAGAGCTCGTCGATCAGGATGAGGTCTCCGTCCAGCAGGCCGAATTCCATCTTGGTGTCGGCCAGGATGATGCCCCGTTCGAGGGCCGTCCGGGCACCGAAGGCGTAGAGCTCGAGACTGGACCGTTCCAGCCAGCCGGCGAGGTCCGTGCCCACCCGGTTGGCGAGCTCGGCGCGCGAGATGTTTTCGTCGTGGCCGGTGAGGGCCTTGGTGGCGGGGGTGAAGATCGGCTCCGGCAACCGGTCGCTGTCCTTGAGACCGGCTGCGAGCCGCTCCCCGGCAATCGCCCCGCTGCGTTGGTAGTCCTTCCAGCCGGAGCCGGACAGGTAGCCTCGAACCACGCACTCGAACATGATCGGTGCCGCCGCGACCACGCGCATGCTTCGGGCGGCCAGGTCATCGACGCCGCTGAGCTCGCTGGGAAGCGCCTGGTCCTTTCCCACGTGGTTGCGGATCAGGCTCGCCGTCTCCCTGAACCAGAAGAGGGACATCTGGTTCAAGACGCGGCCCTTCTCCGGGATGGCGGTGGGCATCACGACGTCGAAGGCGGAGATGCGGTCGGTCGCGACCATCAGCAGCTCCGCCTGGTTCAGCCGGTACGTGTCGCGCACCTTGCCGCGGGAATGCAGGGGAAGTGGAAGATCGCTGCGGAGGATCGCCGTCACGCCCGCGCCGCCTCCACCGGGGCGGCCTCCAGGCCGACGCGTTCGAAGGTGAGGTCCAGGTAGCGGAGATAGTACGCGGGGTCGAACAGCTCGGCCAGCTCATCCGCCGTCAGCCGTTCGCGGACCTCAGGTGCGTCGCCGACGATGGCCCGAAAGTCGGTCCCCCCATCGAGGGCGCTCAACGCGGCGCGCTGCACCACCCGGTAAGCGTCCTGGCGGGACATGCCTTTCTGCACCAGCGCCAGGAGCACCCGCTGGGAGAAGACGACCCCGCCGCTCCGATAGAGGTTGGCGCGCATGCGCGCTCGGTCCACGGTCATCCCCTCGACGATGTCCCCCATCAACCGGAGCATGTAGTCCGTAAGGGTGCAGGCGTCCGGAAAGATGATCCGCTCCGCCGAGGAGTGACTGATGTCCCGTTCGTGCCACAGGGCCTGGTCTTCGAGCGCCACCAGGACAAACCCTCGGACCGTCCGCGCCAGCCCGCAGATCCGCTCGCTCAGGATGGGATTCCGCTTGTGCGGCATCGCCGAGGAGCCCTTTTGCTCTCCGCCAAACGGCTCTCGGAGCTCCGCCACCTCGGTGCGCTGGAGGTGGCGGATATCGGTGGCGAACTTCTCCAAGGTGCCGGCCAGGACGCCGAGGGCCGCCATGTAGGCCGCGTGCCGGTCTCTCGCGATCACCTGGGTCGCAACCGGCGCCACCCGCAGGCCAAGCCGCGCCAGCGAGCGTTCCTCCACCCGGGGGTCGATGGTGGCATGCGTCCCAACGGCTCCCGCGAGCTTCCCCACCCGGATGTCTTCCCGAACCGTGACCAGCCGCTGGCGGGCCCGGTCGAGCTCGTCGAGCCAGCCGGCCAGCACGAACCCGAAGCTGATCGGCTCGGCGTGAATTCCGTGGGTTCGGCCGGCCATCAGCGTGTCGCGCTCCTCGATGGCGCGCCGGCGCACGATCGAGGACAGACGGTCGACGTCCTTGAGGAGGAGGTCGCTGGCGCTGACCAGCTGGAGCGCTAAGGCGGTGTCGAGCACGTCCGATGAGGTCAGGCCCCGGTGCAGGTAGCGGGCGTCCTCGCCCACCTCTTCGGCGATGGAATCGAGAAAGGCCACCACGTCATGACCAACCCGCTCTTCCAGTCGGGCGATGCGATCGGGATCGATCCGGGCTCGGCGCAAGCCCGGAAGGGCCGACTTCGGGATCTCGCCGATCTCCGCCCAGCCGTCGCAAACCTCGAGCTCGACCTTTAGCCAAAGCTCGTATCTCGCCTGAGGGGAGAAGATCTCGCTCATCTCCGGGTGAGCGTATCGGGGGATCAAACGGCGGCAGGTCTCCTTTTGGATGGCGGGCCGTCGGTGACCGGTTGATTATAACCGGCGCAGGGAGCGTAACCCCGGACGCCTTTTCTCCCTTTAGCTGGTGGGACGGGCTGGTAGATTGGGCGCACACGTAACCATTGGGGGGCGCCTCCCGTTCACTCTGCAACGGGCGCCCCGTGGGGTGTCCTGATGCCGGACAGTATTGAAGAGCGGGAACTTGTCGAACGGGCGAAGCGGGACCCCGAAGCGTTTGGGGCGCTGTATGACCGCTATTTCCCGCAGATCTATCGCTTCGCGTATTCGCGGGTCCGGGACCAATCACTGGCAGAGGACGTGACGTCAGAGGTGTTTTTCAAAGCGCTCAAGAACATCAACCGATACACCTACGGCGGCCACCCGTTCTCCTCCTGGCTGTACCAGATCACGCTCAACGCCGTCGCCGATCACTACCGCGGCCAGCGCGGAGAGGTCGAGCTCGAAGAGGGCAGCGACATGGCGAGCGGTGAGCCCGCGGTCGTGGACGAGGTCGTTCGGCGCGACCGGAGCCGGCGCATCTGGTCGGCCATCGACCAGCTACCCAGGCAGCAGCGTGCCGCCATGGTGCTCAAATTCGGCGAGGACCGGAAGATCGAGGAGATCGCGGGCATCCTGGGCAAGAGCTCTGGGGCGGTCAAGCTGCTCCTGCACCGTGGCGTGGAGCGCCTCCGCCGCGAGCTTCCCCAACTCGAGGCTGAGGTAGGAACGCCATGATGGACGACCAGGAACTCCAGGCGCTTTTCAGCGATCCGGCCGACCAGGAGGTCGTCGACCTCCTTCGGTCGTCTCGGCCGGCTCCGCCGCCGCTGGATCCTCACTTCCGCAATTACCTGCGCGCCAAGCTGATGGCCGAAGCGCGCGACCGGCTGGCCGCCCCGACCGGCCGCCGTTGGTTTCAGCTGGGCCCGGTGGGCATGGCCCCCGCCATGGCGGCCGTGGCCGCTGGTTTTCTCATCGTGCTGGCCATCGAGGTCTATCTTCATGGCGAGCCGGCCGCCAGCACGCAGGTCGCGGTCAACGTTACCGCCATCGACAACCGGAAGGATGTGGCCACGGCCGAGCCGATCCAGATCCCCTTCAGCGGGCCGGTGGACAAGACCGCCGTGGAAGAGAGCGTCGTGATTCAGCCCGCAACCTCCTTTACCAAGCATTGGGAAGGCCAGACCCTGGTCATCACCCCGGCGCACCCCCTGGCCGCCAACACCAGTTACAAGGTGACCCTGCAGCCGAAGGCCGCGCCGCTCAGGGCAGCTCCGCCCAAGCTGACGGCCGCCCCCACCGCCGCGCCGCAGCGGCCCGTCGTCGTCCATTTTCTGACGGCCCCGGCGCCGGTCGCCCCGATCGTGCCTCCCTCCTACGGCAGCGGCTCGGTGAGCTGGAGCTACGACAACCGCCTGCCAGAGTCCAGCACCCTGTCGAGCCCGGCCTGGACGCCGGACGGCCAGCTGCTGGTGACGCGGGCCTCGCTCTCGGCCGGACCTACCCCCACGGCAACGGCGACCGCCAGCCCGACCGCCGGCGCGACGCCAAAAGCTGCCACCGATATCTGGCTGATGAGTATCCAGGGCACCCAGGCCACCTTCGTCCGAGACGTCGCGCCTGGTGGCAGCTATCCGGCGGTCGCCCCATCTGGCGGCGCGTTCGCGGACTGGCAGGAGACCTCGCCGGACCGTTCAACCCTCGAGGTCCGCGATCTGCAGGGCAATGTGCAGGTCGCCAGCGTGGCCACGGTGAACGGCAGGCCGGACGGCGCCGCCGTCTGGCTGGGCGCTGACCGGCTGGCCTATGTCAACGCCGGCGCCCTGACGATCGTCGATCTGCATCGCACGATCATCGCCGCGCCGGTCCTCCAGGTATCCGGCGCGATGGCCGCCTCGCGGAACGGGCTCCACCTTGCCCTGAAGTCCACCACGGGGTCGGTCGTCCTCGATCTGACGTCGATGCAAACGGCCCCCCTTCCCGATGGGGCCGCCGGCTTCGCTTGGTCACCCGGTGGCCAGCTTGCCTTCACGATCACCCAGGCAACGGGAACGGCCCTCTACGCCGGATCGGACGCAAAATCCGCCCACAGGATCGCCACCAGCCAGGCCGGGGAAACCTGGTCCGATCTGAACTGGGCCCCCGATTCCGCCTCCCTGCTGCTGGCCAGCCACACCGGGGTTGGCACGGCCGCTCATACAGGACTGCTGCTGATCAACGCGGACGGGAGCGCACCGGCGCCCTTCGGGAGCATCCAGCGTGAATACGCCAGCCCCCGGTGGTCTCCCCACGGCGACCTCGTCCTCTTCAGCCGCCCGGACGAAGCCCGCGGCACGTCGCTGTGGACCGCCAAGGCGGTGATCGGCCAGCCTTCCGCCGTGGACACAGCCCAGGCGCAGGCCCTGGCCGAGATCGACAAGTTCATGCAGGCCCGAATCAGCGGCAATCTCGGCACTGCCCAGGCCCAACTTGACGCCACGGCCAAGCAAGCGTATGCAAGCGGGGCCTCGGCGCTGCTCAGCCCCGGGGCACCCTTCGTCCGTTATTACCCCGTCAGCGTCCAACTGGCCGGGCCGAACAAGTTCCTGATCGGTGCCCGGGTGTTCATCGCGCGCAACAACCAGGAGGTCAGCTTCTTCGAGGAGCAGCTGACGGTCGTGCTCCAGGACCAGCGGTACCTGATCGATGCCGTGACCTCCGGCCCGACCGTGCAACTGGGCCACGGTCCGACGGTGGTTTCGGTGGAGGTGCACCAGAACGGACCCGCCCAGCAGGTCCTGGTCCGCTTCGACGCCGATCTCAAGCCCGGGACGATCTCGGCCGACACCGTGCTGATCAAAGACAGCCAGGGCGCCGTCGTTCCCGCGGTTGTCACGTTCGATCCGGACGGGCACCTCGTGACCGTCGATGCCAGGCTGCGGCCCGGCAGCTACTCATTGGTGGTGACCACCGGGGTGGCCGACATCAACGGGGCGCCGGTGTCGCAGGACTACTCCGCGCCTCTCGTGATCGGCGGCTAGCGCTCTCCTGACGTAAGTCCGGCGGCGATGGCCGCCGCGATCGTCGCGCCGCCGTAGAGGGGCTCCATCGGCGATGACTCCCCGGCAAGCGCACGAGCTCGCTCCATCACCGCCGGATGGTCGGCAATGAACCCGGTTGAGATCCGGCCCCCACGGAAATCCGGGTCGTCAAGGATCGCGCGGTGAAAGGGAATGGTGGTTTTCGGCCCCGTCAGGACAAACTCCTGGAGGGCCCGGCTGCCCCGGCCGATGGCGGCGTCACGATCCTCGGCCCAGACGATCAGCTTGGCGAGCAGGGAATCGAAATGGGGCGAAACGTCCTGGTGCGGCCGGACCCCGGAATCGACGCGCACGCCAGGCCCGGTTGGTGGCGCATACCGGAGAACCCGGCGAGGCGCCGGCATGAAATTCCGCAGCGGGTCTTCGGCGTTGATGCGGAATTCGATGGCATGGCCGCGCGGCGATGGAAATCCTTCCGCCGGTAAGGGCTCGCCGCGCGCAATGGCGATCTGCCAGCGCACGAGGTCGATTCCGAGCACGGCTTCGGTCACGGGATGTTCCACCTGCAGGCGCGTGTTCATCTCCAGGAAGTAAAAGTCCTCACCGCCGACGATGAACTCGATCGTCCCCGCGTTCTGGTAGCCCACCACGGAGGCCGCCCGCACGGCCGCGTCCTTCATCGCCGACCGCCGGGACGCGCTCAGCCCGACGGCGGGCGTCTCCTCGAGCAGCTTCTGGTGCCGCCGTTGGATCGAGCAGTCGCGCTCACCGAGCGCAACCGTGGTCCCGGTGGAATCGGCCAGGACCTGCATCTCGATGTGACGCGGGTGCTCGAGGTAGCGCTCGAGGTAGACATCCGGACTGGCGAACGATGTTTGGGCGGCCCGCCGGCACGCCTCGAACGCCGCGGGGAGCTCCTCCGCCCGCTGCGCGACGCCCATCCCGATCCCCCCACCCCCCGCTGCCGCCTTGACAAGCACCGGGTATCCGATCCGCTCGGCCTGGCTGAGCGCCGCCTTTTCGTCCGCCAGGGCGGACGAGCCCGGCACGACAGGGACCCCGGCCTCGATCATCCGCCGGCGCGCCTCCACCTTATCCCCCATGGCCCGCATACTGACCGCTCCCGGCCCGATGAAGGTGAGGCCGCCTTTGGTGCACGCCTCGGCGAAGGATGCATTCTCGGACAGGAAGCCGTACCCGGGATGGATCGCGTCGGCGCCTCGCTCGCGCGCCGCGCGCACCAGCTGCTCGATGTCCAGGTACGCCTGCCGCGGCGCGTCGCCTTCGAGCGCGACGCGCTCGTCGGCAAAGTACACGTGAGGCGTGCGCGCGTCCGGTTCGGCGTAGACCGCAACGGTCTTGATGCCCATCTCGCGGCAGGTGCGCATCACCCGCAGCGCGATCTCGCCCCGGTTCGCGACCAGGACTTTCGTGACGCTAGCCAATCGTCATCAACACGTCGTTGGGCGACACGATCGAGCCCTCTTTAACCAGGATCTCACGCACGGTCCCCCCGACCGTGGCGACGATGTCGTTCTGCATCTTCATCGCCTCGAGGATCACAACGACATCGCCCAGCTTGACCCGATCGCCCACCGCGACCTTGAGCTTGACCACCATCCCCTGCATGGGAGCCTGGATGGCAGCGTTTCCGGATGGTGCCGGCGATGAGGGCGCGGCCGAGGGCGCACCCGATGGCGGCACGGACCCCCCGACGCCGTCTCCGCGAATGCGCACATGGTAGGGTTCGCCGTCCACCTCGACGGTGAACTCCCGCACCGGCCCGTCTGCCAACCTGCTGACCGGCGGCGAGGTCGTCGCGGCCGGGGCGGGCGCGACCTCCGGCGGCGCAGCAGAGGCGGGGGTCGGGGCCACATCCACCCTGGGCGGGGGTCGCAAGATCGCCGGGGCCTCGTCGGGAAAGAGGATGTAGGTCAACACCTGGTCCGGGCCGGTCGGCGTCAGCCCCTGCTTGCGCATCTCGCGGTGCGCCCGCTCCATCGCCGGCTTCAGCAGATCGGCCGGACGAATCGTGATCGGCTCGGAGCCGCCGAGCGCGCGTTTGCGGACCTCCGGATCGACGGGCGCGGGTGAGGCGCCGAACAGGCCCTTGATGTAATCGCGGAAGGGTTGCTCCATGTGCTGGTAGCGCTTCTCGTCGAGGGTGTTGGCGAGCGCTTGCCTGGCCGCGATCTGGTTGATCGGGGCCGCCATGGGCGGATACCCCATCTCTTCGCGCACCAGGACCAGCTCGTGGAGGAGGCGTTCGTAGCGGTCGAGCGCCTTGCGCTCGCGCAGGGACCGGATCAGCACGGCGAGCACGGACGCGGGAAGCTGATGGTCCAGCACGTGGATGTCATTGCGAAACGCGATGGGATCCTGGAACTCCGCGTAATCGTCGTGTAGCTCATCGAAATAACGGTTCGCCTGTCCGATCAGCTGGAGGTCGAGCCCGGTATCGTTTGGCCCCTCCCGAAGGGCCGCCACCATCGTCTCCGTCGCCGGTTGCGAGGCACCCCATGCCATCGACGAGAGGGCGGTATCAATGCCCGTCGCTCCCGCCTCGATCGCGGCAAAGTACGTGATCGGCGCCAGGGCCGTGGTCGAGTGGGAATGAATACTGACGGGCAGTTCGGTTCCCTCCACCAGGGCCGAGACGAGCGCCCGGGCGGTATCGGGGCCGAGGATGCCGGCGACGTCCTCGATGCCGATCCAATCGCAGCCGAGCACCTTCAGCCGCCGCGCGGCGTTCACCATCCAGGCCCGATCGTGAACCGGGCTCGGGCTGTAGACGAGGGCGCCGATGACTCGCGCGCCGGTCTTCTTGGCGGCCTTCACCGGCACTTCAAGGTTTCGCACGTCGTTGAGCGGATCGAACATGCGCACAACCGACACGCCGGCCTGAACCGCTTGTTCGATGAAGGCCCGGACCACGTCGTCCGGCTGGTGGGCTTGCGAGATCAGGGTCTGACCCCGGATCAACATCTGGAGCGGCGTCTTGACGATGGCCGCCTTGAGGGCCCGCAGCCGTTGCCACGGGTCCTCGTGGAGGACACGGATGGAAGCCGAGAACGTCCAACCACCCCAGGCATCAAGCGCGTGGTACCCGATGTCGTCGAGCGTTTTTGCGATGGGCAGGACGTGCTGAAGCTTGAGGCGACCTTGCACAAGGCTCTGCTGGGCGTCGCGCAAGACGGTCTCGGTAATCAAGACCTTCGGCACGCGCACTATTCTATGCGCGTCTCGAACTCAACTCACCCGGACTGAACTTGATTCGCCGGTCAGGTCCGTTTCGGGGCGCGCATCGCCTCCCGGTTCTTGAGCAACGCATCCCGGGCACGGCCATCGCCTAACGCGAGAATCGCCATCGCGAGGTGAGCGGCGTTGCGCGCCCCGGCGTCGCCGATCGCGACGGTGGCGACCGGGATGCCCGCCGGCATCTGGGCCATCGACAAGAGCGCGTCGAGCCCACCGAGCGCCCCGCCAGACATGGGAACGCCGATGACCGGGAGGACGCTCCAGGCCGCAACGACCCCCGGCAAGTGGGCGGCGCCTCCGGCGGCGGCGATGATGACCTTGATGCCTCGCCCTTCGGCCTCCTTCGCCCAGGTCCGGCAGCCCTCCGGATCCCGGTGCGCCGAGCGCACCACGACCTCATAGGCGACCGCGTAGCCGTCCAGCACCTCACAGCATTTCTGCATCGTCGGCCGGTCCGACTCGCTGCCCATCACGATGCCGACCACGGGCGCCTCGCTCATGGCAGCGCGGCCACCTCGACCTCGCGCTGAGCCACGTCGGGCCTGAAGGTCATGCCCTGGAACCGGATGCGCTCGACATTCCGGTAGGCGCGGTCGCGCGCGTCACCGATGGTGTCACCCAGCGCCACCACCGTGAGGACGCGGCCGCCCGCGGTGACGTACCCGGATGGGCCGGCGCTGGTGCCGGCATGAAAGGCGAAGGTGCCGGGTTCAAGGCGGCTGAGGCCATCGATCGGCTTGCCGCTCTCGTATTGCCCTGGGTACCCCTCCGAGGCAAGGACAACGCCGACGCTGGCCCGCGGCGACCACCGGGTCGGGACCGAATCGAGTTCACCCCTGGCGGTGGCCTCCATGATCGGGATCAGGTCCGAGTCAAGCCTGGGCAAGACCACCTGGGCCTCAGGATCCCCGAAGCGCGCGTTGAATTCGAGCACCTGGATTCCGCGGTCATTCACCATGAGCCCAGCGTAGAGGCAGCCCCGGTATGGGGCGGCGCCGGCGTTGAGCGCCTCGACCACGGGCTCGAAGACGGTGCGCACCGCCGTTTGGACCTCGTCAGGCCCAAAAAACGCCACCGGCGAGTAGCCACCCATGCCGCCGGTATTGGGGCCCTGGTCGCCGGCCAGCGCCCGTTTGTAGTCGCACGCGGGGGCGAGCGGAACGACCCTCCGGCCATCGACCAGCGCCATCAGCGAAACCTCGCGACCGTCGAGCTTCTCTTCCAGGAGGATTGAATCGGCCGCGTGACCGACGCTCCGCTGCACCATGAGCTGGTCGATGCCGCGGAGGGTTTCCTCGACATCCTGCGGCACCAGCGTGCCCTTTCCCTTGGCCAGGCCATCGGCTTTCACGACGAACGGTCGACCCTCCCCCTTGACGAAATCCTTGGCGCGGACTGGGTCGGTAAACACTTTGTGGGCGGGCGTGGCCACGCCGCTGCGCGCCATCAGATCTTTGGCAAAGGCCTTGCTGCTTTCGATTCGGCCTGCAGCGGCGCTCGGACCGAAAACGAGGCGGCCGGCGGCGCCCAGGCGATCGGCCAATCCCGCGGCCACGGCGGCCTCCGGACCGATGATCGTCAGGCCGACCTCGCGCTCTGTCACGAATCGCACGATGCCGTCGACATCCGTGGCCGCGATGTCGGCGTTGACGGCGATGGCCGCCGTGGCGTCGTTCCCGGGCGCGCAGTAGACAGCGGTGGTGACCGGACTCTGCAGCGCTTTCCAGGTGAGCGCGTGCTCGCGGGCTCCGCCACCGACGATCAGGACTCTCAGACGCCTATTCCCATTCGATGGTCGACGGAGGCTTCGACGAGATGTCGTAGACGACGCGGTTCACGCCCGGCACCTCGTTGACGATGCGGGTCGCGATCTTCGCCAGCACCTCGTAGGGGAGGCGCGCCCAGTCCGCCGTCATCCCATCCTCGCTTTGCACCGCGCGCACGGCGACCACATTCCCGTAGGTGCGGTAGTCCCCCATCACGCCCACGCTCTGCAGCGGCGTCAGGATGGCGAAGGATTGCCAGAGCGAGCGATAGAGGCCGGCGGCTTTGATCTCGTCGACGACGATCCAGTCTGCCGCCCGCAACGTCTCCAGGCGCTGGCGCGTGACCTCGCCGAGGATGCGCACCGAGAGACCGGGGCCCGGGAACGGTTGCCGGTGCACCATGTCATCCGGCAGCCCGAGCGCCGATCCAATCGCGCGAACCTCGTCCTTGAAGAGATAGCGCAACGGTTCGACGAGGCTGAATCGAAGATCGGCGGGCAGCCCACCCACGTTGTGATGGGTCTTGATGCGATGAGCGCCGAAGGTGTCGTGGCTGGTGCTCTCGATGACGTCGGGATACAGGGTGCCCTGCGCGAGAAAGTCGATCTGGCGAATCGCCGCCGCCTCACGCTCGAAGACCTTGATGAAGGTGGCGCCCACGCGCCGCCGCTTCTCCTCCGGATCGACGATGCCACTCAGCGCTTCGAGGAACTCGTTGGTCGCGTCCACGACCCTGAGCTCAATGCCCAGGTGTCGCGCCATCACATTCTCAACGCGGCGCCGCTCGTCACGCCGAAGCAGGCCGTTGTCGACGAAGAGGCAGGTCAGCTGACGCGGCAGGGCCCGGTGCACCAGCGTGGCGCACACGGCGGAGTCCACGCCACCGGAGAGGGCGCAGAGGACGTGGCCGTCTTTCACCTGTTCGCGAATCGTCCGCACCGCGTCGTCGATGAAGAGCGCCGGCTTCCAGGTGCCCTGACAGCCGGCGACCTGGTAGAGGAAGTTGTGCAGGATCTCGCGGCCCTGGCGCGTATGGATGACCTCGGGATGAAATGCGATCCCGAAGCGTCCCGCGTCGTCGCCCATCGCGGCGAAGGGGGAATTGGCCGAATGCGCCAGCCGCCGGAAGCCGGCCGGCGGTTCGAGGACGGTGTCGCCATGACTCATCCAGACCGGCAGATCCGGCGGAAGATCGTGGAAGAGACCGCCGGCGTCGTCGACCTGGACGTTCGCATGGCCGTACTCGCGCCTGGCACTGGAGGCGACCCGGCCGCCCAGCTGGTGAGCGAGGAGCTGCATCCCGTAGCAGATGCCCAGAACGGGGAGCCCGGCCTCGAGTGCCTTCTTGTCGCACAACGGGGCACCGTCGGCGTAGACGCTGGCGGGACCGCCCGACAGGATCAACGCACGCGGCGAGCGGTCGCGGATCGCCTCCCAGGGCGTCGTCCCGGGTATGAGCTCACAGTAGACGCCGGCCTCACGGACGCGGCGCGCGATCAGCTGGCTGTACTGAGAGCCGAAGTCGAGCACCAGCACCAGGTCCTGCGCGACCGGCGCGGCCGTGAGGGTCGAGCCGCGGCTGACGGCTATGTCCCCATCCCGACTTGCTGAGCCTGCTGAAAGAGCTTGCCCTCACTCTGGATGGCCGGGGCGATGACCAGCTCCGTTTGCTGAAAATCGCGCAGGGTACGGGCGCCGCAGACCCCCATGGCCGAGCGCAAGGCCCCAACCAGGTTCTGGGTGCCGTCATCCACCCGGGCCGGACCGCTGAGGACCTCTCGAAGGGTGCCGCGCTGCCCAACCCGAATCCGCGTGCCGCGCGGGAGGTTGGGATCCGGCGTCGCCATGCCCCAGTGGTACCCGCCGCCGGCCGCCTCCACGGTCCCGGCAAAGATCGAGCCGATCATCACGGCGTCCGCGCCTGAGGCGAAGGCCTTGGCCAGGTCGCCGCCGACGCGCATTCCGCCATCGGTGATGACCTGCACCCGCCGGCCCGTTTCCTGGAGGTAGGTCTCCCGAGCGGCCGCCACGTCGCTGGTTGCGGTCACCTGGGGCACGCCGACACCCAGAACACCGCGGGTCGTGCAGGCCGCACCCGGCCCGACCCCGACGAGGATGCCGGCAATCCCGGTGTGCATCAACTCGAGGGCGGTCTCATAGGCCACGCAGTTGCCCGCCAGCACCGGGATCGACAGACTGGCACAGAGTTTTTCGAAGGAAAGTTGCTCATAGGACCGGGAAATGTGACGGGCGGTCAGCACCGTCCCCTGGACGACGAGGCAATCGGCTCCCGCCTCCTGGACGACGGCGGCTCGCCGGCTGGCATGCGCCGGCACCGTAGACACCGCGATCGGGACCCCGGCTCGCTTGATCGCGGTAATCCGCTCGCCGATGAGGTGTTCTCGCACAGGCGCCTGGTACAGCTTCTGGAGAAGGCCGTTGATGTGTTCGCGGGGCGCCTCGGCAATTTCACGGAGGACGTTCGTCGGATCTGGGTAGCGCGTCTGGAGACCGTCCAGATTGAGCACCGCGATGCCGCCCATGCGCCCCATCTCGACTGCAAATCGGACGTCGACCACCCCGTCCATCGCCGCGGCGAGGATCGGCACGGCCAAGCGGAGGCTGCCGAAGGACACGCTGGTGTCGACTTCCTCGGGGTTGATCGTGACGCGTCCCGGAACCAGGGCGACTTCGTCGAAGCCGTAGGCCCTTCGAGCCTGTTTGAAGCGACCGAGCTCGAAGGTTTGGGTGGCGGGGACCACGACCGGCTTCAGGGGCGCACGCACACTCATGTCATCGGTCCGGACGGACTGCCGAGCTCAAGGGGTATGCGTGTACCTCAGAACGACTTGGTTTCCCGGCATTATAACGGAACGGTTTGCGCATGACCGAACAAATTTCCTCAGTCGAACGGGTCCGGCGGGCGCTCGCGAAGGCGGGCCTCGAGGCGCGCATCGAGGAATTCCCGGCCTCGACGCGGACGGCGCAGGATGCGGCGACCGCCATCGGAACCTCGGTCGGCCAGATCGTGAAGTCCCTGGTCGTCCGCGCCGGCGGTGCGCCCGTCCTGGCGCTCATGTCCGGAAGCAACCGGCTCGACCTGGCACGCCTGGCAACGCTGACGGGCGCCCCGATTGCGAAGGCGGATGCCGACGTCGTGCGAGCGGCGACCAGTTACGCCATCGGGGGAGTCCCGCCGATCGGGTTTCCGACGCGCATCCCCACCTTCATCGATCGAGACCTGCTCCAGTACGCAACCGTGTGGGCCGCGGCCGGCACGCCGCGCCACGTGTTTCCGATCGCCTCCTCGGATCTCGCGCGGGTCACCGGCGGGACTGTCGCGGAGCTAAAAGTCGAGGACCGCTAGGGGTAGATGCCGCGGACGGTCGTGGCCTGGGCCACCTTGTCGACGGCCAGGACATAGGCCGCGGTGCGCATATTGACCTTTTTCTCCAGGCTGACGCGCAACACGGCATCGAAGGCTCGCAGCATGATCCGCTCCAATCGCTCATTGATGTCATGCTCGTCCCAGAAAAACTCCTGGAGATCCTGGACCCACTCGAAATAGGAGACGGTGACACCCCCGGCGTTCGCCAGGATGTCCGGGATGACGAACTGGCCGTTGTCGTAGAGGATCTCGTCGGCCTCGGGCGAGGTCGGGCCGTTGGCGCCTTCGCAGATCACCTTTGCCTTGATCCGGTGGGCGTTGCCGCGGTGGATCTGGTTCTCGAGCGCGGCGGGCACCAGCACGGTGACCGGCAGCTCGAGCAACTCCGCATTGGTGATGGTCTCGCAGACCGCCTGCCGGAGCCGGCCGCTGAGCTCCTTCTCACGCACGACTTCGTCGAGGAGGATGCCGCCGTCGTTGTAGCAGGCGCCGTTGGAATCACTGACCGCGATCACCTTGAGGCCCTTTTCAGCGAGTAACTTGGCCGTGGTGTAGCCGACGTTCCCGACGCCCTGCACGGCGACCGTCGCGTCCTCGGGGCGGATCCCCAGGTGGCGCAGGGCCGCCATGGTCGTGAGCATGCAGCCCCGGCCGGTCGCTTCGGGCCGGCCTTCGGACCCGCCGATCCCGAGCGGCTTGCCGGTGACCACCGCAGGCACCGAGTGCCCGGCGTGCATGCTGATCGTGTCCATCATCCAGGCCATGATCTGGGCGTTGGTATTGACGTCGGGGGCCGGGATGTCGCGATCAGGGCCGATCATCATGCTGATCTCGCTGGTGTAGCGGCGGGTCAGGTTCTCCAGTTCGTTCCGGCTGAGCCGCTTTGGATCGAGGACGACGCCACCTTTCGCCCCGCCGTAGGGGATCCCGACCACGGCGCACTTCCAGGTCATCCACATGGCGAGGGCCTTGACTTCCTCGATCGTGACGTCCGGGTGGTACCGGATGCCGCCCTTGGCGGGCCCTCGGTCGATATTGTGGTGGACGCGAAACCCGGTGAACATCTCGATGGTGTGGTCGTCCATGAGCACGGGGAAGGTCACCGTGAGCTGTCGTTTGCACTCGCGGAGCACTCGCGCCATGTTCGGATCGAGTCCGAGGACGTTGGCGGCGATGTCGAATTGTTGCTGGGCGATCTTCCAGGGATCGGCGTGGCCGGGATCCGCCTCGGCGAATCCCTTGCGCGGAGCAGCCTCGAGCTTCTGAGCCATTGTTCCTCCTGCCTTCTGTCGCGCGACATGCGCGGGACTCGAAAATCAGCATTCATTACACTACACGGCATCGTGACGCCGCGGATGACCGTGCTCGCGAGCGTATCTCTCGCCACCTTCCTGGTCGCCGGGGTTGCCGCAACCCAGTTCCGCAGCCAGCCGCTCCCACCCTCCAACCGCTTTGCCCGTGATGAGGCCCTTCGGAAGAGCGTGAACGGGCTCGAGGACCAGAACCGCCTCCTGAAGGCCCGGGTCCAGGGTCTCCAGGCGCAGGTGAAGGCCCGGGAGGACCAGAGCGCTCAACGCTCCAGCGCGGCCCAGCAGGTGAATGCCCAACTGGACGATCAGAAGGTGGTGGTCGGCCTCGTGGCGCTGCACGGCCCCGGCCTGACCATCTCCCTGCACGACGGAACCGACCCCAACGACCCGGTCGACCGTTCGCTCGGGTGGGTCATCCATTACCAGGATCTCCAGGACATCGTCAACCTGATGTGGGCAAGCGGGGCCGAGGCCGTCGCCGTGAACGGCCAGCGGGTCGTGCCCACGACATCCTTCTTTTATGCGGGCGTGAACATCCTGCTGAACAACGCCAGTCGAATCGCGGGGCCCTACACGCTCACGGCCCTCGGCGACCCATCGACCCTGTCCCGGGCCCTCGGTGATCGAAACCAGCTGGCCGAGCTCAAGAGTCGCAGCCGGATCTACGGCCTGGGGCTGGCCTGGCAGCGAGGTACCCGGCTTGCCGTACCACGATACGAAGCCACCTTTCTCCTGAAATATGCGCAACCGCTCAGCTGAGCAGACCGCGCGAGTGCAACGGCTGCTCGTCGTCAGCGTGATCGCCCTCGCGCTCGGCTTCCTGATCGTCGTCCAACTCCGGTCCCAGGCCGTCGTGGCCCGAACGCTCGCCGCCCAGGACGACACCAGCGTGGCCCTGCTGATCAACGATCTCAACCGAGCCAACAACCAGTTGATCCAGCAGAGCTCGGCGCTGGCGCAGCAGGAGGCGGCGCTGCAGCAGGCCCTTGTCGCGGGCGGGACGGACTCCAAGACGATCGAGAAGGAGTTGACCGCCTTTCGCGAGGTCGCCGGCGAGATCCCCGTCCATGGGCCCGGGATCGAGATCCGCTTGGACGGCACCATCCAGGACTTCGAGTTGCAGGACGCTCTCAACAGCCTGCGCAATGCGGGCGCTGAGGCCTTCTCGCTCAACGGCAATCGGATCGTCGGCAACACCCCGATCCAGACCAGGGGACCGCTCCTGATGATCGGGACCAACACGGTCCGGTCTCCCTACGTGCTGCTGGCGATTGGGGACCCGGAACAGCTGTCTGCCGCCGCCGATGTCGCGGCCAGCAGCCTGCAGACCCGCCTCCAGGTCGGCATCACCCGGAAGCCAGATATTGCGATCACCGAGGTGATCACGCCGCACCCGCTGATCTACGCCCAACTGGGTCAGTAGGATGAATTGATGAGGCGCGTGGTCGAGCTGCGCAGCGATACCTTTACCTTGCCGACCGACGAGATGCGGGAGGCCATGGCGGCGGCAGAGGTCGGCGACGACGTCTGGGACGAAGACCCGACCATCCATCGCTTGCAAGAGCACGCGGCCCGCATCGTGGGCAAGGAGGCATCCCTCTTCGTGCCGAGCGGAACGATGGGGAATCTCTGTGCGCTGCTGGCGCATGCGGGCCCGGGCGACGAGGTGATCGTGGAATCGGAGAGCCACATCTTTATTTCCGAGGTGGCCGGGGCTGCCGTCGTCGGCGGCCTCCAGCTTCGGCCGCTGCCGACCTCCGACGGCCGGCTCACGCCCGAGCAGGTTCGCGCGGCCATCCGCGAACCGGACATTCACGAGCCGCGGAGCGCGCTCGTGTGCCTCGAAAATACGCATAACCGCCAGGGTGGAAGCTGCCTCAGCGCGCGGCAGACGGAAGCCGTGGCGGAGGTCGCGCACGCCGCCGGCATGCAGGTCCACCTCGATGGCGCTCGCGTGTTCAACGCGGCGGTGGCCCAGAGCCTGGACGTTCGCGCCCTGACCGGGCCGGTCGATTCCGTGATGTTCTGCCTGTCGAAGGGCCTCAGTGCTCCGGTTGGGTCGATGCTGGCCGGCTCGGCCGCCTTCGTGGATCGGGCTCGACGACGGCGCAAGATGCTCGGTGGCGGGATGCGGCAGGCCGGGGTGCTGGCCGCGGCTGGCATCCTCGCCCTCGATCACATGGTCGACCGGCTCGCCGACGACCACGCAAACGCCCGACGGCTGGGCGACGGTCTCCAGGGAATCCCGGGCATCGACGTCGACCGCTCCCGGATCGAGAGCAACATGGTCTTCGGGGATTGTCGCCTGCCGCTCACGGCCCGCCAGTTCCTCGATCGCTGCTCCAAGGAGGGCGTCCTGCTCGATCAGGCCAATCCGCAGCGCTGGCGCATGGTCACCCACCGCGGCGTCTTAGCCGATGACGTCGACTATGCCGTGGCGGCTGTCCGCCGAGCCATGGGCGCGAACCCGCGGGAGGGGTTGCAAGCAACCGGTTAGACGACCTGCAGCCGTCATTGGTCCGTCGAACATCCAGAACGGCCTTACAACGATCCCGTCACGAGACTCAAAAGACTTCCGCAACAGGGCCGCGACGGCGCCGTCACGATGCGGAAGGCCTCTTGGGGTCGCGACAGGCTTTGCCATAGGCTGGCGTTGAATTGCAGAGAAGTGCTGCGCTCGCACCTGTTTTGTCATGGGCCGCGCCGACACGCGGGGGCGATCGCCATTGCTCGCAACGAGAAGGAATGAGCCAAGTGAAGTCGCGTTCCAGCCGGAAGAAGGGCCAGGCTCTCGCGGAGATGGCCGTCATGGTGCCCTTCCTCGTCATCTGCATGATGGGGATGCTCGACCTGGGGCGTGCGTTCTACTACCAGATCGCCATCACCAACGCCGTTCGTGAGGCGGCGCGCTATGCGGTGACGCCCCAATACCTGGGCCTGAACCCGATTTGCTCGACGGTCCCGCCGGCCCCGGGGGCCAACTGCCCCTCGCCCAGCGATGCCAGCGTTCGCGACAGGGCACGCCAGGAGCTGAACGGCATCGTCATCTCGATGCCGGATAGCAACATCCAGATCGTCCCTAACGAGACCGGCCGGGTGGGCGATTACAACACGGCAACGCCCGTCAGCTCATACCCGATCACCGTCACGGGGACCTATCAATTCAACTTCATCACCCCCATCATCGGCGACCTGATCGGCAACCCG